>FWPU01002361.1_pt1 | contig 52713 bp, 41 predicted proteins | sample 2228361 | NCBI WGS metagenome assembly FWPU01 (sample SAMEA103939777, study PRJEB20133) | metagenome | reverse complement strand
CGCTTCCGCTCCGCCTCGATCCGCCGGTACACCGGCCCCCAGATCGGGTGGCCGATTTCGGCGTCGGTCAGGACGAACTCGGGGTCGGAGGCGAACGCCGAGCGGAAGCTGCTCTCGCAGTCGGCGATGCGGTCGAACGCACAGGCGATGAAGGCGAGGTACTTGTACGCGACCGCCGTGTCGCGCCGGTCGCGCAGACCCTGCAGCAGCGCCGAGCGGAACGCGGATTCGGCCTTGTCGAAGGCGCCCTCCTCGTAGTGGCGCAGACCGTTGATCAGCGCGCGCTCCGGCGGCCGCTGGTAAAGCGCCGCCACGCTCGCGGTCCGCGGCGGCGGGGGGGGCGGCGGCGGGCGCAGCGATTCGCAGCCCGCGAGCCATGCGCACGCGCAAGCCAATGCGAACGGGCGGGCGACGCGCGGGCTCATTCGAAGCGATGCCGGATCTGCTGCGGTCTGGACGGATCCACGTCGACCTGCGCCACGATCGCCGGGCGGTCGCCGTGGCGGATCTCGATGGTATGCCGGCCGGCGGGGAGCTTCAGTTCCGCCAGCGGTGGCGCCACGCCGACCGGCTTGTTGTCGACGAAGACTTCGCCCCAGGGCGCCACGTCCAGCGCGATGATGCCGGTCCTCTGCGGCGCGGCCCCGGCTTGCACCGCGGGGGCTGCCGGCGCCGCCTTCGACGCGGTGGTCGCTTTCCCTCCGCCGGCGACGTGACCGAGGATCATGCCGATCGCCAGCCCCGCGGCGAGCAGCGCACCCATCGCGCCGACCAGCAGGCGGTTGGCGCGCAGCCAGGGCAGGGCTTCGGTGCGGACGCGCCGCGCGAGCGCCTGTGCGCGCTGCGCAAACGACGGCGCCGGTTCGACGTCCGGCGGCGGCTCCGCCGGCGGGCGCGCCGTCGCGGGCGGTTGCGGAATCGTGCGTGGCACGGTCGCCGGACCGGCGTCGTCGCGGATCAACGCCTCGCGCGGCGGTGCGGTCAGCGGAATGCCGATCGTTCCCGGCGCGACGTGCTCCTTGCGCTCGACCCACAGGAACGCGGTCAGCGCGTCGCGCAGATCGCCGGCCGTGCGGTGCGAGGCCGGCGCGTTCGGATCGAGCGTCTCGTCGACGATCTTCGCCAGCGCCGGCGGTGTGTCGGAGCGCAGCGCGGCGACCGGAGCCGGGCGCGGCGCCTTCGGCGCGCGGCCCGTCAGCATCATGTACAGCAGCGCGGCGATCGCGCGAACGTCGGCGCGGCGCGCCTCCTCGGCGAGCTCGTTCTGGAAGTACGGCAGCAGCCGCTCGGTGCGCGCGAGCGCTTCTTCGCCCCCGCGACCGCCGTCGATCCAGCCGCCGAAGCCTTCGACCTTCGGTGCGCCGCCGCTTTGCAGGATCACGTGCTGCGGGCCGAGATGGCCGTGCGCGATGCCCTGTCCGTGCGCGTAGTCGATCGCGTCGGCGATGCGCGCCGCGATGCTCGCGGCGTGGACGAACTCGGGGCGCCAGCCGCTGGCGAGCAGCTCGTGCAGGGGGCGCCCGGCGACGCGCTCGATCGCGAGATAACCGACGTTGTGCACGCGGCCGGCGTCGAACACGGTGACGATGTGCGGGTGGTGCAGCTTGCCCGCCGCCTGCGCCTGGCGCACGAAGGCGGCTTCCAGCGCGGAGATTTCGGCGTCGGCGCCGCCGGTGCCGTCGGCCGGGGGCGGCATCTGCACCGCCTTGAGCACGACCTCGCGATGCATGACCGGGTCGGCCGCGATGTACGACACGCTCGAGCGATCGCGCCGCAGCTCGCGCAGGATCGCGTAGCGGCCGATCAGTCGCAGATTCGGAGACAGCGCCTCGCTCATGCGCGCGGTGTCGGGGGGTCCGGTTCGCCGCGAGGGTATAGCAAGCGCCAGGGCGTGCCAATCGCGGGTCGGTCGGGCATACGGCGGAACGGTTCGGTGCGGCGCATGCCGCGCCCGCGAACGCACGCCGCGGCCTTCGACGCAGGCGAACGGAGTGTCGAGCGCGCCGCGGCCACGTCGCTCAGAAGCGATGCTGCAACGTGACCGTCTGGCCGGCGCGGATCTCGATGCGCGTCGTGTACGGCGGGGCGGCGCCGTTGCGGACCTCGATCGTGTGCAACCCCGGTGCGAGCGCGAGCTTGGTCAGCGGCGGCGACACGCCCTGCGTGGTGCCGTTGACGAGGACCTCGCCCCATGGCGCGATCGCAAGCGTCACGGTCCCATTGGCCGGTGCGGGCGCGACGTTGTTCGCTTTCGTCTCGCGCGGACGGCGCGCTTCGAGCGCCACACGCGGGCGCGCCTCGGCGCTTGGCGCCGCGTTCGCTTCCTTCTTCGCGGTGTCGCCTGCCGCCGGCGCTGGCGCCGGGGGCGGCGGCGGCGCCGACGCGATCTGCTGCGGCGCAGGCGCCGGGGGGGCGGCCTGCGTCGTCGTCTCGGTGCGATCGCCGGCGCTCAGCACGAACCACAGGATGCCGAGCATCAGCATGCCCGCACCGGCGGCGAGCGCATCGCGCGACCACTCCCAGCGGGCGAGCAAGCCCCTGAACCCGCCGCCGTGCCTGCGCACGGTGGTGCTGCGGCCGCGTGTGGTCGGCGCGGGTCGCTGGCCGGCAAATGCCGCCAGCGCATTGCGCAGCTCGCCGGCAGTCTGGTAGCGGTCCTCGGGTTCCTTGGCGAGTGCGCGCTCGACGATGTCGATCAGCGCGCGCGGCAGCTCGGGCCGCAGCTCGGCGAGCGGGGTCGGTTTGCAGGCGACGACCAGCGCGAGCGTCTCCTCGATCGTCTTGCCCTCGAAGGCGCGCCGGTGCGCGAGCAGCTCGTACAGGATCGTGCCGATCGAGAACACGTCGCTGCGCGCGTCGATCTTCCTGCCGAGCGCCTGCTCGGGCGACATGTAGTTCGGCGTGCCGATCAACTGCCGCTTGTGCTCGGCCTCGCCAGCGGTGACCATCGCGATCGCCACGCCGAAGTCGAGCACCTTGGGCTTGGTGTCGCGCAGCAGGAAGATGTTGCTCGGCTTGATATCGCGGTGGACGAGCCCGCGCTTGTGCGCGTAGTGCGCGGCGTCGGCCACGCGCGCCATCAATTGCGCGGCCTGGCGCGGCGTCATGTTGTCGCCGCAGGCGATGAACTCGTGCAGGTCGCGGCCGTGCAGCCGCTCCATTGCGATGTACGCCAGCTCGTCGGTGCGGCCGGCGTCGAACACCGTGACGATGTGCGGGTGGTTCAGTCCGCCGGCCGCCTTCGCTTCGTTCACGAAGTTGGCCTCGATCTGCCGGCGGAAGAACTCGTCGTCGGTGAGCGGGATCGCCTTGATCGCCACTTCGCGGCCGAGCACCGGGTCGTGCGCGGCGTAGACCACACCGTTGGAGCCGCGCCCGATCTCGCCGCGGATCGAAAAGCGCCCGATCAGCCGCGGCGCGCTCTTCAGCGTGGCCGATGGCTCGGTCGGCAGCGTGGCGAGTTCGGTCGGCGTCATGCGCCTGCGATTATCGCATCGGCTCCTCGCGCGACTCCGCGAATTACCGTCGGAATTCCCGGCTGTCCGGGCATTGGCTGCGGGTGTCTACGAACGGGAGAAGACGATCGCCGGGAGCGTCAATCGTGGACCAGCTTCAACCCGATCACGCCGGCGACGATCAGCGCGATGCAGGCGAATCGCGCGAAGCTCGCTGCCTCGCCGAACAGCACGATGCCGAGCACGGCCGCGCCGGCTGCACCGATGCCGACCCACACCGCGTAGGCGGTGCCGACCGGCAGTGGCTTCATCGCCAGCGCGAGCAGCCAGAATGAGGCGAGCGCCACGGCGACGACGATCGCGGTGGCGAGCGGCCGCTTGAAACCTTCCGTGTACTTCATGCCCACGGCCCAACCGGTCTCCAGCAGACCGGCGATGGCGAGCAGGATCCACGCCTGCGCGGGAGACGGATTCAGCCAGGAAGACATGGGTGCGAGGATCGAGGATCGAGGTTTGACGATTGCCCCGGACGGCCGCGTGCCGACAAGGGTAGCCGATGCGCCGGTGGACGCGGAAGTGCGCTTTACGCATCCCATAGAATCCGCGCGTGTCCACGACCGCGCCGACGTCCCACGCTGCGCCCGCCGCCGGCGCCTTCACGACGGGACTGCTGCTCGCGATCGCCGGGGCCGTGCTGTTTTCGGCGAAGGCGATCCTGGTCAAGCTGTCGTACCGCTACGGTGTGGATGCGGTCACGCTGATCGCCTTGCGGATGGCGTTTTCGTTGCCGTTCTTCGCGGTTGCGTTGTGGTTCGCCGCGCGCGGCGCGCCGCCGCTTTCGGGCGGCGAACACGCGCGCCTCGTCCTGATCGGACTGCTCGGCTACTACGCCGCAAGCTTCCTCGACTTCCTCGGCCTGCAATACGTCACCGCGGCGCTCGAGCGGTTGATCCTGTACCTGACGCCGACGATCGTGCTGCTGATTTCGGCCGTCTGGCTGCGCAAGCCGGTCACGCGGCTCGATGCGGCCGCGCTCGCGCTGTCATACGGCGGCATCGTGCTCGCCTTCCGGCATGACGTGTCCTTGGCCGGCGGCGGCGTAGCAATCGGCGCGCTGCTCGTGTTCGGGTCGGCCGTCTGCTACGCGCTGTATCTGGTGCTGTCCGGCGAACTCGTCCGCCGCGTCGGCGCGATCCGGCTCGTCGCGTACGCGATGTGTGTGGCGTCCGTCGCGTGCATCGCGCAGTTTCTTCTGGTCAACCCGCCGGCGCGCCTGGCGCAGCCCGCGCCGGTGTACTGGCTCTCCGCGGCCAACGCGGTGTTCTCGACGGTGATCCCGGTGTTCGCGACGATGCTCGCGGTCGCGCGCATCGGCGCCGGCAACGCGGCGCTCGCCGCAACCGTCGGGCCGGTCGCGACGATCCTGCTCGGCGTTCTGTTTCTCGGCGAAGCGATCTCGGGCGGGCAGTTGGTCGGCACCGCACTCGTGCTCGCCGGGGTGTTCGTGTTGTCTCGCAAGGGCGCGCCGCGCGCGCGGACCGCACCCGCCGATTGATCCTCAGAGGAAACGACGATGAAAGCCAAAGCGATACGCATCCAGCAGCACGGCGGCCCCGAGGTCATCGAGCTCGCCGAAATCGATGTTCCCGATCCCGGTGCCGACGAAGTTCGCATCCGCAACCATGCGATCGGTGTGAACTTCATCGACATCTACTACCGCACCGGTCTGTATCCGGCGCAACCGCCGCACGGGCTCGGTTTCGAAGCGGCGGGCATCGTCGAAGCCGTCGGCCGCGACGTCAAACTCATGAAAGAAGGCGACCGCGTGGGCTACTGCCACGGCCGGCTCGGCGCCTACGGCGAAACGCACGTGATGCCCGCCTCGATGGTGGTGAAACTGCCGAAGCGGATCTCGTTCGAAGAGGCCGCGGCGGCCCTGCTCAAGGGCCTCACCGTGCAGTACCTGTTCCGGCAGACATACCGGCTGCAGGGCTACGAGACGATTCTGTTTCACGCGGCCGCGGGCGGCGTGGGGCTGATCGCCTGCCAGTGGGCGCGCGCGCTGGGCGTCAAGCTGATCGGTACCGTGTCGTCGCCCGAAAAGGCGGAGCTCGCGAAGAAGCACGGCGCCTGGGCCACCATCGACTACACGAAGGAGAATTTCGTCGAGCGAGTCAAGGAGCTGACGAACGGCGAGAAGGTGCCGGTGGTCTACGACGGCGTGGGCAAGGACACGTGGGAGGGCTCGCTCGACTGCCTGCAGCCGCGCGGGCTGATGGTGAGCTTCGGCAACGCCTCGGGCCCGGTGACCGGTGTGAGCCTCGGCATCCTCGCGCAGAAGGGCTCGCTATTCGTCACGCGACCCACGCTCGGCACGCACCTGGTTCCGCGCAGCCGGCTCGAGGCCTCGGCCGAGGAGCTGTTCGACCTGATGATCCGCGGCAAGATCAGGGTCGAGATCGACCAGCGCTACAAGCTCGACGACGCCGCGCAGGCGCACCGCGATCTGCAGGGTCGGAAGACGACCGGATCGAGCGTGCTGCTGCCGTAATGCGCGGCGGCGAGGTCAGCCCGCCGGGCAGCTCTGCGCGCTGCCCGGCACCTTGCCGATGAGCAGCAGGAAGTTCTCGAACGGCCCCATGTTGCCCATCGCTTCCATCCTCGGGCCGACGAACTCGAGCCGCCCGAACATCATCGCGCGCATCGGGCCGTAGTCGCCGCGGCCCATCTCGACCCAGCGCGCGGTGTCGGCGCTCAACACGTAATCCGCGCTGCGCTCGAGCTGGGTCGTCTCGACCTTGCCGCCGTAAACGCACAGGGCCTTGTCGCCTTTCAGCGCGATGCGCAACTCGGCGGTCGGCGCGGCGCCGCAGTCGCTGCGGAACACGTGCATCACCTTGAAGCCGCGGCCCTTGTCGTTCTTCACCCAGCCGGACTCGACGAGCTGATCGGTCAGCACCGGGTCCTCGTTCCACGCTTCGCAGGCGCTGTGCGCCCATTCGGCCGACATCAGCGCCGGTTGCGCGGCGAGCGGACCGGCGGCGCAGGCGGCGAGCGCGCCGATGGCAAGGGCAGGGCGAAGTTTCATGGTGCTTCCTTTCGGTGGCCAAGGCGGGCGGCGCGAACGCCGCGATCGGATCGCGCGGAACGTTATCCGCGCGCTGAAAGGCCAACAACCGGCTGCGTGATCGACCTCACACAGCGCGCTAGAACACGCCCGGAACGAGCCGCTTGGTGCGCGCGCGGTACGCGGCGTACTCGGGGAAGCGCGCCAGCAGGTAGCGTTCTTCGCGCGCTGCTTTCGCCAGGAGCACGGCGGCGAGCGCGATCCACGCGCCGATGCGCCAGGCGCGGGCATCCAGCGCGACGAACGCGAGCATCGCCAGCAGCGCGGCCGAATACATCGGGTGCCGCACGTGCGCGTAGATGCCGTGGGTCACCAGCCGCGCGCGGTCCTTGACCTCTGGCCGGATGTTGAAGTTGCCCGGCCGGTTCGCAGCCAGTGCGGCGATGCCGATCGCGGCACTGGCCACGAGCAGCGCGACCGCCGCGCCGACGACCGGCGGTGCGCCGGCCGGCCGAGTCGTGACGACGATCGCCGCGATCAGCGCGAACTGCAGCGCGACCAGAGCCCACGAAGCAAGCGTCATGGCCGTCTCGCCGTCACGCCGGCCGATCCGAATCGGTCGGACCGCCGCGGTCCGATGCGCCGGCGCGGCACGGGCGGTGCCGGCCGATCGACTGCAGCCGGCCGTCCGTGCACCCGCGCATCAACCGAGTCTGAACTCGGGCAGCCTCTTTTCTGCGGCGACGTTCGACAGCGTGACGTACTTCGGCAGCCCGTTGTCGTACGGCGGATAGTCCTCGCCCTGGATCAGCGGGTACAGATACTCGCGGCAAGCGTCGGTGATGCCGTAGCCGTCGGCGGAAATGAACTCGCGCGGCATGAACTTCTCCTTGTTCGCGACTTCCGACAGCGGCGCCATGCCGATCTCCCAGGCGTACGGGCGCGAAGACTTGCGCACGATCGTCGGCATCACCGCGTTGTGTCCGGCCAGCGCGAACTCGACCGCCGCCTTGCCGACGGCGTAGGCCTGCTCGACATCGGTGCGCGAGGCCAGGTGGCGCGCGGCGCGCTGCAGGTAATCGGCCACGGCCCAGTGATACTTGAAGCCGAGCGCCTCCTTGACCATGCCGGCGACCACCGGCGCGGCGCCGCCCAGTTGCGCGTGACCGAACGCGTCGCGCGTTCCCTGCTCGGCGAGGAACTTGCCGTCGGCGCCGTGGCAGCCCTCGGAGACGACCACCGTGCAGTAGTCGTACTGCCGGACCTTCGCCTTCACCGCGGCGAGAAAGGCCTCCCGGTCGAACTCGATCTCGGGGAACAGCGTCACGACGGGGATGTCATGATCGGCGACCAGCGCGCCGGCGGCCGCGATCCAGCCGGCGTGCCGGCCCATCACCTCGAGCACGAACACTTTGGTCGATGTGCGGCTCATCGAGCGCACGTCGAAAGAAGCTTCCAGCGTCGAGGTGGCGATGTACTTGGCCACCGAGCCGAATCCCGGGCAGTTGTCGGTGATCGGCAGGTCGTTGTCGACCGTCTTGGGCACGTGGATCGCCTGGATCGGATAGCCCATCGCCTCCGAAAGCTGCGACACCTTGAAGCAGGTGTCGGCCGAGTCGCCGCCGCCGTTGTAGAAGAAGTAGCCGATGTCGTGCGCCCTGAACACCTCGATCAGGCGCTCGTATTCGCGCCGGTTGGCTTCGAGGCTCTTGAGCTTGTAGCGACACGAGCCGAACGCGCCGGCCGGCGTGGTGCGCAGCGCGGCGATGGCCGCGGCGCTCTCGGCGCTCGTGTCGATCAGGTCCTCGGTGAGCGCACCGATGATGCCGTTGCGTCCCGCGAAGACCTTGCCGATGCGGTCCGGATGCGCGCGTGCCGTCTCGATCACGCCGCATGCCGATGCGTTGATGACGGCGGTGACGCCGCCGGATTGCGCGTAGAAGGCGTTTTTCATACGAAGTCCTGGATCGAGGATCGAGGGGATTGAGGATCGAGGGGTGAGCGGTCGGCGCTATCCTGAGTGCTCGAACCTGCTCTTCAGTTCTCCAATGCCTTGGTCACGATCTCGCGCACGTCGCGCGACAGCCGCGGCGCGCGCGCGACCTCGGCCAGCGCGTCCTTCATCAGCCGTTGGCGGTCCGGCGTGAACTTGCGCCAGCGGTCGAGCGCGCGCGCCACGCGTGCGGCCACCGTCGGGTTGATCGCATCCAGCGTCAGCACCTGGTCGCGCCAGAACGCGTAGCCGGCGCCGTCGCTGCGGTGAAACTCCGCCGGGTTGTGCGCGCAGAAGCCGAGCACGAGCGCGTAGACGTTGTTCGGGTTCGACGCCGAATACGCCGGATGGCGCAGCAGCGTCTTCACGCGCCCGAGCACGCGCGGCTCGCCGCGCTGCGCGATCGCCGTAGCCTGCACCTGGAACCACTTGTTCATCAGCAGCGGCTCGTGCGCCCAGTCGCGGGCGAGCTGCAGCAACACCTCGACCTTGAACGGCGCCGCGCTGTTGACGATCGCGGCGAGCGCGGCCAGCTTGTCTGTCATGTTGCTTGCGTCGGCAAGCTGCGCGCGCGCCAGCGCGAGCGCCTCTTCGTCCCCGCTGTCGACCCGATAAGCGAGCGCGAGATTGCGCAGCGCGCGCCGGCCGGCCGCGGCCGGCGTCGGCGCGTACGGTCCGGGTACATCGTTTTCTTCATAGGCCCGCTTCAGCTCCGCGGCGAGCCTGCGGCCCAGTTCGCGGCGGACGAACTGGCGCGCCGCGCGGATCGCCTCGGGATCGACCATCGCGCGCTGCTCGGCGATGAACGACTCGGCCGGAAGCTGCAGCGCCTGCTCGCGAAACGCCGGTGCGAGCTGCGCGTCGGTGAGCGTGCGGCGGAAGACCTCGACGAATGCGTCGTCCAGGTGCGGCGACTGCTGCGTTTCGAACGCTTCGGTCGCGGCGAGCAGGCGCGCGACCGCCAGCCGCTGCCCGGCTTCCCAGCGGTTGAAGGGGTCGCTGTCGTGCGCCGCGAGGAAGGCGAGTTCGGCGTCCGAATAGCGGTAGTCCACGATCACCGGCGCCGAAAAGTCGCGCAGCAGCGACGGCACCGGCGGCTCCCCGACTCCGACGAACCGAAACGTCCGGCTGGGCTCTGCCAGCTCGAGCACGCGCGTGCCGGCGCCGGCGGTCGCCTCGCCCTCGAGCCGCAATGGCAGGTCGCGACCGTCGGGCCCGACCAGCCCGACCGCGAACGGGATATGGAACGGCTCCTTCTCGGGCTGGCCCGGGGTCGGCGGGCAGCTTTGCGTCAGTGTCAGCTCGAAGATGCCGTGCGTCTCGTCGTAGCTGGTCGCCACCGCGATGCGCGGCGTGCCGGCCTGCGCGTACCAGCGGCCGAACTGCGACAGGTCGCGGCCGTTGGCGTCAGCCATCGCCGCCAGGAAGTCGTCGCAGGTCACGGCCTGCCCGTCGTGCCGCATGAAGTACAGATCGAGTCCCCGCCGGAACCCTTCGCGCCCGAGCAGCGTCTGCAGCATGCGCACGACCTCGGCGCCTTTCTCGTAGACGGTGGCCGTGTAGAAATTGCCGATCTCTTGGTACGAGTCGGGCCGGACCGGATGGGCCATCGGCCCGGCGTCCTCCGGAAACTGCGCCGCGCGCAAGGTGCGCACGTCCTCGATGCGCTTGACGCCGCGGGCAAAGGCGGCGGCGGCGCCTTCGGCGTGCTCGGCCAGCATGTCGGCGGAGAACTCCTGGTCGCGGAAGACCGTCAGGCCCTCCTTCAGGCTCAACTGGAACCAGTCGCGGCAGGTCACGCGGTTGCCGGTCCAGTTGTGGAAGTACTCGTGGCCGACGATCGACTCGATGCTCGCGTAGTCGGCGTCGGTCGCGACCAGCGGATTCGCCAGCACGTACTTCGCGTTGAAGATATTGAGCCCCTTGTTCTCCATCGCCCCCATGTTGAAGTCGTTGGAGGCGACGATCATGAAGCGGTCCAGATCCAGCTCGAGCCCGTAGCGCCGCTCGTCCCAGCGGATCGCCCGCTGCAGGCTCTCCATCGCGTGCGCGGTCTTGTCGAGCTGGTCCGGCTCGACCCACACCTGCAGCAGAACGTCCCGTCCGGAGCGCGTCTTCAGCCGCTCCTCGCGGCACACGAACCGGCCCGCGACCAGCGCGAACAGGTAACTCGGCTTCGGAAACGGATCCTCCCAGCGCGCCCAGTGGCGGCCGTCGGGCAGTTCGCCCTGGCCGGCGAGGTTGCCATTGGACAGCAGCACCGGGTAGAGTGCCTTGTCGGCGCGCAAGGTCACGGCGTAGGTCGCCATGACGTCGGGCCGGTCGGGGAAGAACGTGATGCGCCGAAAGCCCTCCGCCTCGCACTGCGTGAAGAAGCTGCCGTGCGACACGAACAGCCCCATCAGCTCGGTGTTGGCTGCCGGCCGGATGCGGTTGCGAATGCGCAGCGCGAAGGCGTCACGCGGCGGCGCGAGCGTGATGCGGCCGTCGGCGAGCGTATAACGGTCCGCGCCGATCGTGCGGCCGTCCAGCTCGATCGATTGCAGCTCGAGATCTTCGCCGTCGAGCGCGAGCGGGCCGCCCGCACCGGCCGGGTTGCGCCGCACCATCATCGAGGCGGAAACCTGCGTCAGCTCGGGGTCGAGGTCGAACTCCAGCTCGATGCGGTCGACGAGGTAGGGGGGCGGCTGGTAGTCGGCGCGCCGGACGGTGACGACTTGATCGTTTCGCATGCGGGGCACTCATCGGGGCCACGCGTGGCCCGGCGGCACGATTGTACGGACCCTCGCGGCGGCGGACGATCACGCAAGGATTGCGGCGCAACGGCGCGAACGGTTCCGCGGCTTTCGGTTTCCGCTGTGCCTCCGTGGTGAGTTCATCGGCCATCGAAGGCCGAAGTATTCACCACAGAGACACAGAGAACCCGGAGCGATGACGTTGGCCTCTCTCGGTGTCTCGGTGGTTCGATCGCAGTCTGCGAAGGCCGGAGATCCCAAGAGCGACGCGCGCCGGGCGCGACCGCATTACCGCGCGCGCGCGAGCGCGGCGTCGATGCCGCGCAGGAAGGGACCGGCTTCGATCGGCTTGGTCCAGTAGTCGGCGAATCCGGACGCTCGCGCGCGCGCGATGTCCTCGGGCATCGCGTTGGCCGACAGTCCGATGCACGGGATCGACTTCGTTTCGGGGCGCGCGCGCAGTTCGGCGAGCAGGCTCGCGCCGTCGGTGTCGGGCAGCCGCATGTCGAGCAGGATCAGATCGGGCTGGCACACGGCGGCCATCACGCGGCCGCTGGCGCCGTCGCCCGCGGTGAACAGCTTCACGTTCGGCCGCAGCGCGAGCAGCTGCTCGACGACCGCGACGTTCGACGGATTGTCCTCGACGTACAGCACGGTGCCGCGAACGTCCTCGCGCGGCTCCACGCCGGCCGGCGCGATCGATTGCAACACATCGGCGGTCTCGTCGCGCGCGGCCGACGCCGCTTGCAGCGCCACGTGGAAGGCGCTGCCCGCGCCGGGTTCGCTGGTCACGGTGAGCCGGCCGCCCATCTGCTCGACCAAGCGCAGCGCGATCGTCAATCCGATGCCGGTGCCTTCGATCGGCGTCGATTCCATTCCGAGCCGGTTGAACGGCTGGAAGAGCTTTTCGATCTGCGCGGGTGCCAGCCCCGGGCCGGTGTCGCGCACAGTGATCAGCGCGCGGCCTTCGGCGTCGGCGTCCAGGTCGACGTCGATGCGGCCGCCTTCGCGGTTGTACTTGACCGCGTTCGACAGCAGGTTCAGCAACACCTGTTTGAGCCGCGTGCGGTCGGCCCAGACGTCGGCCGGCGCGCGCGCGGTCTGCGTCTGGCCGATGTCCAGGCGCCTGCGCTGCGCATCGGCGGCCACCAGCGCGATGCACTCGTCGACGACCTCGCCGAGCGGAACGACCGCCATCGAAAGCGGCAGCGCGCCGGCCTCGATGCGCGACAGGTCGAGGATCTCGTTGATCAGGTTCAGCAGATGCCAGCCGGCCTGCTGGATCTTGTCGACGCGGTCGCGCTGCGCCGGCGCCAGCGGATGCGTGCGGTCCAGCGCCAGCACCTGCGTAAAGCCGATGATCGCGTTCAGCGGCGTGCGCAGTTCGTGGCTCATCCGCGAGAGGAATTCGGTCTTCGCGCGGCTGGCGCGCTCGGCCGCCTCCTTCGCCAGCAGCGCGGCCTCCGCGGTACGCCGCTCGGTCACGTCCCACGTCACGCCGAGCATCCGCACGGGCTCGCGCGCCTCGTCGCGCTGGTAGACGCCGCGTACGGCGAGGTGGCGGATCGACCCGTCCGGATGGATCGTGCGGTATTCGGCTTCGAACGGCTTGTCCTCGAGTCGCGCGTCGATCGACGCCTGCTTGAGCGCGGGCAGGTCCTCCGGCGCGATCGTCGCTTCGAGCACCTGCCAAAGGTCCTCGTACGGACCCGGCGGCACGCCGTGCATGCGGCACAGCAGCTCGTCGGCGTCCATCCTGCGTGTGCGCCCGTCGATGTGCCACGCCGCCAGCCCCGCGGCCTGTGTGGCGAGCTTCAGTCGTTCGGCCAGTTCCAGTGCACGCTGCTCCGCGGCGCGCCGTTCGGTGACGTCCCAGTTGACGCCGACCATGCGCACGACCGTGCCGCCCGCGTCGCGCTCGACCTTGCCGCGCGAAGCGAGGTGGCGCACGGTGCCGTCGGGCCACACGATGCGGAACTCGGTGTCGAGCGGTGCCACGCCGTCACACGCGTCCTGCACGGCGCGCGCGGCACGGCTGCGATCGTCGGGGTGGACCGCGTCGAGCCAGATGCGGTCGCGGAAGCTCTCGCGGGTGGCGCCGAACAGCGCGTACATCGCGTCGTCCCAGACCGATGCGCGTGTGGCCAGGTCCCACACCCAAACGCCCATGCCGACCGAAGCGGCCGCCAGCCGCAGCCGGTCAGACAGTTCGTCGCGTTCGCGCTGCGCACGACGGATCTCGGTGATGTCGATGTTGGTGCCGAGCACGTGCACGGCGCGGCCGTCGGCGTCGCGGCAGAAGACGAAACGCTCGGCGATCACGCGCTCCTCGCCGTCCGGACGCACGATCCGGTATTCGCATTCGCCGCCTTCGGCGTGCGCGCTGTCGCGGTCGAGGCGCTGCGCCACGCGCGCGCGGTCGTCCGGATGGACGCGCGCGAGCCACGCCGCATGCGTCGGCACCCAGTCGGGCGGCTGCCCGTACAGCTCGTACATGCGCGCGTCCCAGGTCATCCGTTCGGCGTCCAAGCTGCTCTCCCAGATGCCGATACCGGCGGTGCGCGTGGCGAGCTCGAGCCGTTCGTGGGCTGAACGCAGGGCGGACTGCGCGCGGCGCGCGTCGGTCACGTCGAGCGAGGCGCCGACCACGTGCAGCGGCTGCCCGGCGGCGTCGCGCCGCAGCGCGCGCCGCGACAGGATGTGCCGTATACCCTTGTGAGGATGATCGATGCGGTATTCGACTTCGATCGGCTCGTCGCTCGCGAGCGCGCGGGCGCGCGCGGCGAGCACGATGGCGCGGTCTTCGGGCAGCACGGCGGCGAAGAACTCGTCGCTCGTCGGCACCGGCCCGTCAGGGTCGAAGCCGTACATCAGCTTCAACTGGCGGTCGGCGTCGAGCGACGCGCCGTCCAGCCCCATCCGCCAGAAACCGATGCCGGTGGCGGCCGCGGCGAGCTGCATCCGTTCGTTGATCTCCTGAAGGCGGCGCTGTGCGGCGCGGCTGGCGGTGACGTCCAGCGCCACCCCGATCACGCGCCACGGCGTGCCGTCGGCGCGGCGCTCGGCCCGGCCACGCGAGGCGAGGTGCACGACGCTGCCGTCGCGCCGGACGATGCGGCACTCCCACTCGACCGCGCCGGTCGAATTCGCCATGTGCTTCCACGCGTCGGCGAAGATCGCGCGGTCCTCCGGATGCACGAGCGACAGCACGACGTCCAACGGCGGCGCGACCGGCGCGCGCGGCAGTCCGTAGAAGTCGAACATCGCCTCGTCCCAGCGCGCCTCCCCGGTCTCGAGGTTGCGCTCCCACGAGGCGATGCCGCCCGCTTCGGCGGCAAGCTGCAGCCGCTCGCGCGCGTCGCGCAGGTGCGCCTCGGCCTCGCGCGAAGCGGTCACGTCGATCACCGCGGCGTACAGGCGCAGCGCGCGTCCGTCCGCGTCGTACTGCGCCGCCCGGCGCGACAGCACGCGGCGCGTGCGCCCGTCCGGCAGGTGGATGTCGTATTCGACCTCGTCGTGCGCGCCGGCCGGCGGCGGGTTCACGTACGGCGAGACCACGCGCGCGCGGTCGCGTTCGTCGACGCGCGCGAGAAACTCGTCGATCGTCGGCGCCGGGCCTTCGAGCGGAAAACCGAAGACGGCGCGCGCCTGCCCGTCCCAGTGACCGGCGCCGGTCGCCAGATCGCGGAAGCTGAAGCCGACGCCGACCGCTTGCGTGGCGAGCTGCAGCAACTGTGCGCTCTCGGCGGCGCGCGCCTGAGCCTGGCGCGACTCGGTCACGTCGATGGCGGCGCCGATCACGCGCAACGGGCGGCCATCGGGTCCGTACTGCGCGGCCCGGCGCGAAAGGATCGTGCGCACGGCGCCGTCGACACGCCGAATGCGGTACTCGAGCTCGACCGTCGCCCCGGGCGGTGGCACGCTCGATATCGCATCGGCCGCGCGCGCGCGATCTTCCGGGAGCACGAACGCGAGGTACTCGTCGCGCGAGGGCGTCGGGCCATCTTCGGCCAGACCGAACATGCGCCGGGTTTGTGCGTCCCAGACGGCCCTGCCGGTGTCCAGGTCGCGGTACCAAAGACCGATCCCGATCGTGCGGGTGGTCAGCCGCAGCCAGTCCGCGTACTGCGCGGCGCGGATCTCGGCCTCCTTGCGCCGCGTGATGTCGATGCCGATGCCGACCACGCGCGGCGGCCGCGCGCCGTCGCCCGGTTCCAGTCGCGCGCGCGTCAGCAGCCATGCGCGCGAGCCGTCGGCACGCCGGATGCGGAACTCGGTGTCCACGTACGCCGAAGACTGCTTGATGCGCTCCCATTGCGCTTCGAACAGCGCGTGGTCCTCGGGGTCGATGCGCGCGAGCAGCCAGTCCCAGTCCGGCGCCGCTGCCTGTGGCGGCTCGCCGTACAGCCGGAACATCTGCGCGCTCCAGAAACCGGGCCCCTTGTCGAGCGCGCGCTCGAAGATGCCGATGTCCGATCCGCCGGTGGCGAGTTCGAGCCGCGCGAGCGCGGCGCGCAACTGCTCGGCGTAGGCGGCGGTGCGCCGTTCGGCGAGCTTGCGTTCGGTGATGTCGAAGTTGACGCCGATCACGCGGCCGGGTCGGTCCGGGTCGGGGCGGTACAGGAAAGCGCGTGCGTCGATCCACCGCTCGGTGCCGTCGGGAAGCACGACGCGGTGCTCGTCCTGATAGCTGCCGCCGCGGTGCATGAACTCGGCGACCTTGGCGGCGACGCGCTCGCGGTCGTCGGCGTGCACCCAGCGCTGGATCCAGTCGGCCGTGTCCGGCGGCGTGCGCTCCGCCGACAGGCCGTAGAGCCGGAACATTTCCTCGTTCCACACGACCCGACGGGACTCCAGATCGAGCTCCCAGACGCCGATGCCCGCGGTGCGCGAGGCCAGTTCGAGCCGTTCGGTGAGCAGCCGCTGCGTTTCTTCGGCTTCCTTGATCTCCGTGATGTCGAGCAGCGCGCCGACGATGCGCGGTGCGCGCTGCGCACCGACGTGCACCACCGCGCGGCGCGAGCGGATCCAGCGCACCGCACCGTCGCGCCTGCGGATCCGGTACTCGATTTCCATCGGTGCGCCGCTCGCCTGCAACGCTTCGCGCGCGGCGAGAAACGCCGGCCTGTCCTCGGCGAGCACCATCGCATGGCGCACGTCCGTCGGCGGCACCGGCTCGCCCGGGGCGAGGCCGTAGATCCGGTAGACCTGCGCGTCCCACACCGGCTCGGCCTGGTCCAGATCGCGATAGAAGAAACCGATGCCGGTCGCGCTGATCGCCAGCTCCAGCGCTTCGGTCGCCGCCAGCGCCTGCTGTTCGGCGACGCGCTTGGCGGTGACATCGTTCTGGATGTGGATGTAGTTGACCGTCGCGCCGCGTTCGTCGAACACCGGTCGGATCTCGATTTCGGCCCAGTAGCGGCTGCCGTCCTTGCGCGTCAGCTCGACCTGCAATCCGCGGATGGCCTCTCTGCGCCGCATCGCCTCGCGCGCTGCCGTCAGGCGGGGGTCGGCCGCGCCGTCGCCTCGGCACAGCAGATCGCAGGGCGCATGCCCGATCGCCTCGGCCGGCGCGTAACCGGTGACGCGGGTGAAGCTCGCGTTGACCCACTGGATGCGGTCGTCTGCGCCGGTGATCAGCACGAGGTTGCTCGTGTTCTCCGCGACCAGCGCCAGTCTGCGGTTCTCCGCGCTGCGCGCCTTCAGCGCCTCGCGCGCGCGCCGCGCCGCGGTCACGTCCTCGACCGTGCCCGCGAGCCTGACGCAACGTCCGTCGGCCATCTCGGGCTCGCCGATCACGCGCACCCAGATGCGGCGGCCGCGCGCGGTGACCAGCGGCAGCTCCAGGTCCCACGCCTCGCCGCGCTCGAGCGCGCTCTGCAAGGCGCGTGCGATCGTCGCGCGCGCCTCGGGCGCGTAGTAGCCGACGGCGGCATCGAGCGTCGGCGTGACGCTGTACGGTTCCAGCTCGACGATGCGATAGACCTGCTCGGTCCAGTACAGCTCGCGCGCGACGGGGTCGTACTCCCAGCTGCCGATGCAGGCGATGCGCGCCATCCGGCGCAGCAGTTCCAGCTCGCGCGCGTTCGGTCCGGGCGTCGGCAATGCGTCCAATCCCGCCTACTGAGACGATTCGAAAAGCACCGTCAGCACGGCCTGGTGCTCGTGCTCGATCGCCGCGAGCAGCGTGCGCGCGGCGCTCTCCGGCGAGGATGCGGTCGAAGGATCCAGGACGGCGCCGAGCTCGCCGCACATCGCTGCCAGCCGCAGCGCGCCGAGGAACTCCGCACTTGCCCGCAACGCGCTCGCGGCGCGCGTGCCCTGTTCGCGGTCGCCCGAGTCGATCGAGGCGCGAAGGGATTCGATCAGCTGCGCCGAGCGCAGCGCGAAGGACTCGGTGACCGTCGGCGCGAAACGGCGATCGTCGGGTTTGACATCGCCCAGGCGGCGCACCGTCGCGCGCAGCCGCTCGGCGTCGCAGTCCCGCGGCGGCGCGGTGTCCGTGCCGTCGCCGCACGGCCGCGCCAGCACGCGCGCGATCGAGGCGCCGAGCGAGCTCGCCCGCACCGGCTTGGACAGATGCTCGTTGAAGCCGGCCATCAGGCAGCGCAGGCGGTCGGCGTCGGACGCGTAGCCGGTGACCGCAATGACCGGCAGCGGCGCGCGTTCGGCCGCGGCTTCCCGTTCGCGCAGCCGGCGCAACGCCTCGAAGCCGTCGACCTGCGGCATGCCCAGGTCGAGCAGCATCGCGTCGAATTCTCCGCTCAGTGCCAGCTCGACCGCGCGTTCCGGGTCGTTTTCGACGGTGGCCGCGTAGCCGAGCAGTTGCGCCAGATGCGCCTGCAGCGAACTCGACAGCGGGTCATCGTCGACGACGAGCAGGCGCGCGGATGTGTGTCCGGACAGACGGGCCTGGCCGCGTTCAGGAGTATTCAAGGGAGGGTAGGCCCGTGCGCGGGCCGTGTGAGCAACAACGGGCCGGAATATATCGCCGCGCGTCGCACGCAGGGTCCGCAGAAAAGGCACCGCGCAGGGACCGATCAGCGGGTTTCGGCGCTGCGCTCTGCCTTTGGCTGCCGCTCCCCTGGCGTTGTCGCGGGCGGGCCGCACCCGTCGACCCCGCCGCAAACCGGCCGTCCGCCGGACGGCCGGATGCGTCGATCAAAGCTCGATGTCGTCGCGGATCGCCGCGATGCCGGCCTTGGCGCAGGCATCGTCGGCTTCGCCGGTGGGCGCGCCCGACACCCCGATGCCGCCGACCAGCGTGCCGCCGGCTTGGATCTGCACGCCACCGCCGACGGCGACGAAGCGCGGCAGATGGCGGATTCCCGCGCTCGGCTGGCCGGGCTGCGTGAGCCTGGCCAGCTCCAGCGTATCCGTGCGGAAGCTGACGGCGGTCCACGCCTTGTCGATCGCGGTGTTCGGCGTGTGCGGGCCGGCGATGCGGTCGCGCACCAGCGCCTGCGCCACGCCCGAGCGATCGACCACCGCGACCGCGACTTGATAGCCGCGCTTGCGGCAGTCCTGCAGCGCCGCCGTGACCGCCTTCACTGCGGTCTCCGGCGTCAGGTGTTTGACCGTGTAGGTGCCCGAAGTCTGGGCGAGCGCCGCGCCGGACGCGAGCGCGCAGCAAAGCATCGATAACGTCGATCGAATCATCGGCTTCTCCTTGCGTGTCCGTCCTTCCTCGTGGCGGAACTTAACACCGCGCGCCAGCGTCGTGCACACCCCGCCTGCGCGGACCTTGCGCTCGATCAGAGGCGGCACCGCACGGCGGCCGCCGAGGCGGCTCGGGGCGTGCACCCGCCCGGTCCGCGACAGCGCCGGTCCGGATGACGGAGCCCATCGCTGCAGCACGCGCGCGACATGGCTGGGTGCGTGGCGCGGCGGATCGGGCCGACGCTCCGTGCGCGCCGGTCGAGTCGAGCGCAATCGGCCCGACTTCGCCGCCGGGTGCCGGCCCTGCGTCGAACGGGCGGCTATCGACTTGCCGCAGCCACCGCGCTGCGCAGCGCATCGGTGTGCTTGTTGCTCGCCGCCTGCTTGATCAGGATATCGACCGGCGTGACGGGCTTGCCGTAATACGCGTGGTTCAGCGACGCGCGCACGTCGAGCACCGAGCCCTCGACGCTCATGCCGATGTACGCGCCCTTGGATTTCGCGTACGAAACGAAGTCCGCGGTCACGTTGGCCGCCTGCCCGATGCCCACCGGTCCGGCGGCGATCGAAGCATCGCCGCCGAGCGTGAGCGAACTCGTCAGCAGCCGGTCGATGCCTTTCTGGCTGTTGACGAGGATCACCACCTCGGCGGCCTGCCCGCCGAACTGCAGTCCGAAGCTCACCGCGCCAAGCGTGTAGAACGCCGGCGCGCTCCACGCGTTGCCTTCGCCGCGCACCAGGAGCACACCGGTGCCGCCCGAGCCGCCGATGAAGAATCCGCCCTTGAGGATCGACGGGAAGATCAGCACGCCCTTCGCCGACTTCAGCCCGGCACGCAGCGCGTCGTACTCCTTCGTCTTCGCCACGTCGTTGAAGCTGATGCGCGCCTTCTCGACGATGCCGTTGGCTTCGTCGAGGTCGTCGGCCCGCGCGGCGCCGGCAGGCGCGATGGCCGCGATCGCCGCGATGGCGAGCGTGATCAGATTGCGTCGTTGGCTGTCGAACACGGTTCTCTCCCGGGTTTGGCGCGCCTGCGCGGCCGGACGCACGAAGACTAGACGCGCCGGCGCCACGATGGATTGCACCCGATCAAGCGCGGATGCGTTCGTGACCACGTGGACCGCCGCGGCGGGCGCGAGTTCGCGGCCGAACAGCACGAGGTTCGGCTAATGCGGGTGTCGAAGGGGATGGTGGAGGCGGCGGGAATCGAACCCGCGTCCACGAGAGTTCCACAGGCAGTTCTACATGCGTAGCCGGTCTATTTGAGTCTCACCGTGCGCTTAGCCGATCGGCAGGCCGACGCACGGCCAGTCGCTGGATCTCGATGTCCGGCGTCGCGACTCCGTCGGCATCCAGCCTCTGTGAATGTCGCTGCTGTCGGGTTGGGCAACCTCGGCTTGCGCCTCGGTTGGGCCCGACCTAGCCCAGGGGCCGGCTAGTGCAGCGTCTCGCCGGGATTAAGCGGCGAGAGCGAAACGCTCGTCGTTGGCGTTTGTAGGTTTCCAGATGGATTTACGAGGTCTCTGGCCCTCGGCATGCCCTGCGCTGTTTCGCGCCCCGTGTCGAAACCAGGTCGCCCCCAGCGGTTGCAGTCTAATGCCGTAGTTCGGGCCGTGGCGGCCGATTTCAAGGGCGTGGGTCAGCGCGCCAAGCCGGGCAGTTCGAGCAGGCCGCGCGGCTGCGCGATCACGAAGTCGCCGCCCCAGGTCGAGCCGTCGGAGCCGTCGCCCATGTAGCCGTAGCCGGCGACGACGGTGATCATGCCCGCCGCGCGCCCGGCCTGCACGTCGCGCAGATCGTCGCCGACGTAGACGGTGCGCGCGGCGCCGGTGCCGCAGATCTTCAGCGCGTGCAGCAGCGGCGCCGGGTGCGGTTTGGCGAACGCGGTCGTGTCGCCACTGACCACGCACGCGGCGCGTTCGGCCAGACCGAGCGCGGCGACGAGCGGATCGGTGAAGCGCGCGATCTTGTTGGTCACGATGCCCCAGCGGCGGCCTTGCCGTTCGAGCGCATCGAGCGTCTCCTCCATGCCGGGGAACAGGCGCGAGTGCACGCACAGTGCCTGCTCGTAGTAACGGAAGAATTCCTGGCGCAGCGGCTCGTAATCGGGCTCGCCGGGCGCAAGCCCGAACGCGCGCCCGATCAGTCCGCGCGCGCCGTGGCTGGCGAGCGGACGCAACTGCTCGAGCGGCAGCTCGGCCAGACCGCGCTCGCGGCGCTGTCGGTTGACCGCGGCCGCGAGATCGGGTGCGGTGTCGACCAGCGTGCCGTCCAGATCGAACAGAACGACTTCGATCGGCGCGGTGCGCGAACTCATGCGGGCTTGCGGCAGGCGACGAGGTAGTTGACGTCGGTGTCGCGGCCGAGCGCGAACTTGCGCGTGAGCGGGTTGTAGGTCATGCCCAGCAGCTCGACCAGATCGAGTCCGGCATCGCGCACGGCGGCCGCCAGTTCGCTCGGGCGGATGAACTTCGCGTATTCGTGCGTGCCGCGCGGCAGCAACCGCAGCACATATTCGGCGCCGACGATGGCGAGCAGGAAGGACTTCGGATTGCGGTTGATCGTCGAGAAGAACACCCAGCCGCCCGGACGGACCAGTGTCGCGCACGCGCGCACGCTGCCCGCCGGATCGGGGACGTGCTCGAGCACTTCCATGCAGGTGACTACGTCGAAGGCTGCCGGCTGCTCGCGCGCGAGGTCCTCCGCCGAGATCTCGCGGTACGTGACGTCGGCGCCGCTTTCGAGTGCGTGAAGCTCCGCGACCTTCAGCGGCTTGCTCGCGAGGTCGATGCCGGTGACGTGCGCGCCGCGGCCGGCCATGCCTTCGGCGAGGATGCCGCCGCCGCAGCCGACGTCGAGCACGCGCTTGCCCGAAAGCCGCGCGTGCCGGTCGATCCAGTCCAGGCGCAGCGGATTGAGCGCGTGCAGCGGCCCCATGGCGCCGTCGGGGTCCCACCAGCGATGCGCGATATCGGCGAACTTGCGCAGTTCCGCGGGATCGACGTTGGGATTCATGGGGGCGATGTGGCGCACGCGGGCGACGCGGCGCACCGATTAAGCAGGCGCGAGTGTAGCGGCCTCGGGTCCGCCGCCGGTTTGCGCGCGGACGCTCCAAGAGACGAAAAAGCCCCGCCGAAGCGGGGCTCGTTCGTCGCGGCGGGCGGCGTCAGCGCCTGACCGTGCGCGTGCCGACGACCTCGATTTCGACGCGCCGGTTCTTCGCGCGACCTTCGGGCGTGCGATTGTCGGCGATCGGCTGGGTCGGGCCTTTGCCTTCGGTGTAGATGCGGTTCGGCTCGATGCCCTTGCCGACGAGGTACTTCTTCACGGCCTCCGCGCGCTGCAGCGACAGGCGCTGGTTGGCGGCCGGCGAGCCGACGTTATCGGTGTGACCGACGACGATGATGACCTCGAGGTTCACGCCTTGCAGCTTCGACACCAGATCGTCGAGCCGCGCTTGCGCCTCTTTGTCGTTGACCGACTGGGCCGTCGCGAAGCGCACGTCGGCGGCGAAGGTGACCTTCTCGCTGATCGGCTTCGGCGGAGCCGGCGGCCGGGCCGGCGGCTTCGGAGCCGGCGGCGCAGCCGGCGGCGGTGGCGGAGGCGGCGGCGGAGGCGGCGGCGGAGGTGGCGGCGGCGGGGGCGGCGGCGGAAGCAGCGACGCGTCGCACTCCTTCAGCGCCAGATCCTTGTTGAAGTAGCCGGTGCGCCAGCACAGGCCGAACGGATCGACCACGACGTTGCCGTTCGGGCTCAGCACGTAGCCGCTGTTTTTCGGGTTCCCTTTGATGTCCTTGCCCTGCGCCAGTGCGCCACCGGAGGCAGCGACCATCGCAGTCGCGAACAGGTAACCCAGCTTCGCGGATTTGTTCATCGTTCTCCTCACTCTTGTTCGCAGTGTTCTGCGCAGGACGACATGTCCGCCGTCAACTATAACGCGGCGCCGCGCGCGCTCCACCCCTGCGCTTCGAGGCGTGTGCGACTTTACGCCGGGGGTTGCAATAGCGCCTGCGCCTTCTTCCGCCAAGCGACCGCGCTCGCGAGCGCCTCGCGCTCGACGTCGATCGCATCGAGCGCGAGCTGTCGCTTCTTCACAACAGCTCGGCCTGCGACCCAGACGTCGCTGACGTGCTCGCGCCCGCACGCGTAAATGAGATGCGACAGCGGGTCGTAGCACGGCTGCGTTTCGACCGCGTTGAAGTCGAATGCCACCAGGTCCGCTTCCTTGCCGGGCTCGATCGAACCGATACGATCGTCGAGGCCGAGCGCGCGCGCCGCGCCGAGGGTTGCGCATTCGAGCGCCTGCGCGGCGGGCAGCACCGCGGCGTCGTCGGCGAGCCCTTTCGCCAGCAGTGTGGCGAGCCGCATTTCGTCGAGCAGGTCGAGGCGGTTGTTGCTCGCCGCACCGTCGGTGCCGAAGGCGACGTTGACGCCGGCGGCGAGCAGCGCGCCGAGGTTGGCGATGCCGCTCGCGAGCTTCAGATTCGACGCCGGGCAGTGCGCCACGGTCGCGCCGCGGCGGGCGAGCAGCGCGATCTCGGCGTCGTCCAGATGCACCGCGTGTACGGCGATCAGCCGCTCGCTGACCAGGCCGAGCCGGTCGAGCCGCGCGAGCGGCCGCGCGCCGTGCCTCTGCCGCGACTCCTCGACCTCCGCCGCGGTTTCGTGTACGTGCGTGTGGATCGGCAGGTCGAGCTCCTCGGCGAGCATCGCGATGCGCTCGAGCGTGGCGTCGGCGACCGTGTAAGGCGCGTGCGGCGCGAGCGTGAAGCTCGCGAGCGTATCGCCGCGGAACTCGTCGCGCGTGGCGAGCCCCTTGCGCAGGTAGTCCTCGGCGTCGGATGCGTAAGCGGTCGGAAACTCGATCGCGATGATGCCGACGACGGCGCGCATGCCGACTTCGCGCAGCGCGCGCAGTGCAGCCTCCGGATAGAAGTACATGTCCGAGCAGCAGGTCACGCCCGCGCGCAGCATTTCGAGCGCGGCGAGCCGCGTGCCGTCGTAGACGAACTGCTCGGATGCGAGCGCCGCCTCGAGCGGCCAGATGCGCTCCTTCAGCCAGCGCATCAGCGGCAGGTCGTCGCCGACGCCGCGCAGCAGCGTCATCGCCGCGTGCGTGTGCGCGTTGACCAGACCCGGCGTGACGACGTGCTCGCTGAGCTGCACGCGCTCGCGCGCGGCGTAGCGTTCGCGCGCCTCGGCGATCGGCGCGACCGCCGCGATGCGGCCGGCGTCGATCGCGATCGCGTGGTCTTCCAGCACCGCACCCGCGGGCCGGACGGGGATGATCCAGCGGCATTCGATCAGCGTGTCGACGGTCTGCATGGCGGGTCTCGTGCGCCTGTTCGCCGCCGGTCCCGGCGGGTGCGGCCGGCGGTGGCCAATGGTGCCACGACCGCGGTCGGACGCGCTCGCGCTGATAGACTTGCCGCCTCTGCAGCGCCGGTTCGCTGCGCCTGATTGCGCGCCCGATGTGCCCGGGCGCGCGGCCGCATCCCCGATGGACCCATTCGCCAAGGAAACCCTGCCGGTCTCGCTCGAAGAGGAGATGCGGCGCTCGTATCTCGATTACGCGATGAGCGTGATCGTCGGCCGCGCGCTGCCCGACGTGCGCGACGGCCTGAAGCCCGTGCATCGACGCGTCCTGTACGCGATGCACGAGCTGAACAACGACTGGAACCGCCCGTACAAGAAGTCGGCGCGCATCGTCGGCGACGTGATCGGCAAGTACCACCCGCACGGCGACACCGCCGTGTACGACACGATCGTGCGCATGGCGCAGGATTTCTCGCTGCGCTACATGCTGGTCGACGGGCAGGGCAACTTCGGTTCGGTCGACGGCGACAACGCGGCGGCGATGCGCTACACGGAGATCCGACTCGCGAAGATCGCGCACGAACTGCTCGCCGACATCGACAAGGAGACGGTCGACTTCGGCCCGAACTACGACGGCTCGGAAAAGGAGCCGCTGATCCTGCCGGCCAAGGTGCCGAACCTGCTGGTCAACGGCGCCTCGGGCATCGCGGTCGGCATGGCGACCAACATCCCGCCGCATCATCTGGGCGAGATCGTCGACGGCTGCCTGCTGCTGTTGCGCAATCCCGATGCGACGATCGACGAGCTGATCGAGCTGATCCCGGCGCCCGACTTTCCGACGGCGGGGATCATCTACGGTCTGGACGGCGTGCGCGAGGGTTACCGGACCGGCCGCGGCCGCGTGGTGATCCGCGCGAAGACGCACTTCGAGGACATCGACCGGGGCACGCGCACCGCGATCATCGTCGATGAGCTGCCGTACCAGGTGAACAAGCGCGTGCTGCTCGAGCGCATCGCGGAACTGGTCAACGACAAGAAGATCGACGGCATCTCGGACATCCGCGACGAGTCGGACAAATCGGGCATGCGCGTCGTGATTGAGCTCAAGCGCGGCGAACTGCCCGACGTCGTGCTGAACAACCTGTACAAGCAGACGCAACTGCAGGACACGTTCGGCATGAACATGGTCGCGCTGGTCGACGGCCAGCCGCGCCTGCTGAACCTTAAGCAGATGATCGAGGCGTTCCTCGCGCACCGGCGCGAGGTCGTCACGCGTCGCACGAACTTCGAGCTGCGCGAGGCGCGCGGCCGCGGCCACGTGCTCGAAGGCCTGGCGGTGGCGCTCGCCAATATCGACGAGTTCATCGCGATCATCAAGGCGGCGCCGACGCCGCCGGTGGCCAAGGCGGAGCTTGCGAACCGTGCGTGGGACTCTGCGCTCGTGCGCGAGATGCTGACACGCGCCGGCGCCGACATGAACGCGTACCGTCCGGAGGGACTCGACCCGCGCCTTGGACTGCAGCCCGACGGGCTGTACCGGCTGTCGGACGAGCAGGCCGACCAGATCCTTCAGATGCGGCTGCAGCGGCTGACGGGCCTGGAGCAGGACAAGATCGTCAACGAGTACCGCGAGGTGATGGATCGCATCGGCGACCTGCTCGACATCCTTGCACGCCGCGAGCGGATCACGCAGATCATCGCCGACGAGCTGGCGGCGCTGAAGAAGGAGTTCGTCGTCGACGCGAAGGACCGCCGCCGCTCGGAGATCGTCCGCACCACGCAGGACCTCGCCGCGGAGGATCTGATCGCGCCCGAGGACATGGTCGTCACGCTGTCGCACGCCGGCTACATCAAGAGCCAGCCGCTCGCCGACTACCGGGCGCAGAGGCGCGGCGGCCGCGGCAAGCAGGCGGCGGCGACGAAGGAGGACGACTGGATCGAGCAGCTGTTCATCGCCAACACGCACGACACGATCCTGTGCTTCTCGAACCGCGGGCGGCTGTACTGGCTGAAGGTGTGGGAAGTGCCGCAGGGCTCCAGGTCCTCGCGCGGCAAGCCGATCGTCAACATGTTCCCGCTCGCCGACGATGAGAAGATCACCGTCGCGCTACCGATCAGGCAGTTCGACGCGCTTCACTACGTGTTCATGGCCACCGCCAAGGGCACGGTCAAGAAGACCCCGCTGACCGAGTTCGCCAATCCGCGCAAGGCCGGCATCATCGCGGTCGATCTGGAACCGGGCGACTACCTGATCGGCGCGGCGATCACCGACGGCGCGCACGACGTGATGCTGTTCTCCGACGCCGGCAAGGCGGTGCGCTTCGACGAGAACGACGTGCGGCCGATGGGCCGGCAGGCGCGCGGCGTGCGCGGCATGCAGCTCGAGGACGGCCAGAGCGTGATCGCGATGGTCGTCGCCGAGGACGAGAATCAGAGCGTGCTGACCGCGACCGAAAACGGCTACGGCAAGCGCACGCCGATCACGGAATACACGCGCCACGGCCGCGGCACGAAGGGCATGATCGCGATCGCCACCACCGAGCGCAACGGCAAGGTCGTCGCCGCCACGCTGGTGCGGCCCGACGACGAAATCATGCTGATCACCACCGGCGGCGTGCTGATCCGCACGCGTGTGGCCGAGATCCGCGAGATGGGCCGCGCTACGAAGGGCGTGACGCTGATCGCGCTCGACGAGGGCACGAAGCTCTCCGGTCTGCAGCGCATCGTCGAAAGCGACGCCGAGAACGGGCCGAACGGCAACGGCGAAGCGCACGACGCCGCTGGCGCGCCGCGCGGCGCCGCGCAGTAGGTCGACCCGCTCGGTTTCGTTCGCACGCCTTTGACCGGCGCCATGGACGAGCAACTGAAGCCGCTGCGCGACGCGATCGACGCGGTCGACCGCAAGCTCGTCGAGCTGCTGAACGAGCGCGCGCGGCTCGCGCAGGAGGTCGGCCGCGTCAAACAGACCGCAAGCGCACCCGTCTACAGGCCCGAGCGCGAGGCCGAGGTGCTACGCAAGGTCGCGTCTTTCAACGGCGGGCCGCTGACCGACGCGGCGCTGACCGGCATCTACCGCGAGGTGATCTCCGCGTGTCGCGCGATCGAGCGGCCGCTGCGCGTCGCCTACCTGGGTCCGGCCGGCACCTTTTCGGAACTCGCGATGATCCGTCAGTTCGGCTCCGGCGTGCACGGCGAGCCCTGCGTGTCGATCGACGAAGTGTTCCGCGCCGCCGAGGCGGGCAGCGCGGACTTCGCGATCGTGCCCGTCGAGAACTCGACCGAAGGCGCGGTGAGCCGTTCGCTGGACCTGCTGCTGGTGACGCCCTTGAAGATCCTCGCCGAAGTGTCGGTGCCGGTACGCCATCAGCTGCTGACCGCGAGCGGTACGCTCGAGGGCATCAAGCGCGTCGTCAGCCATCCGCAGACCTTCGGCCAGTGCGCCGGGTGGCTCAACCTGCACCTGCCGACGCTGGAGCGCGTTTCGGTCGCGAGCAACGCCGAGGCGGCGCGGCTCGCGGCGAACGATCCGACGACGGCGGCGATCGCCGGCGAGAACGCCGCAACCCTGTACGGACTGCAGATCGCCGCGAGTCACATCCAGGACGATCCGCAGAACCGCACGCGCTTCGTCGTGCTCGGCCGGCAGCAGACGCAGCCCACCGGGCGCGACAAGACCTCGCTGATCCTGTCGGTGCCGAACCGGGCCGGCGCCGTCTACCACATGCTCACGCCGCTCGCGCAGCACGGCGTGTCGATGACGCGCTTCGAGTCGCGTCCGGCCAAGCTCGGCGCCTGGGAGTACTACTTCTACGTCGACGTCGAAGGCCACGAGCGCGATCCGAAGGTGGCCGCGGCGCTCGCCGCGCTGCGCGAGGTCTGCGCGTACTACAAGAGCCTCGGGTCGTATCCGATGGAAGCGTAGGTCCGGTCGCGGATCGCGGATTGCGCGTCAACGTCAATAGTACCGAGGGCTCCCACATGGCAGCGGTTCCTTCCACCCCGGCTTCGACGATCCCAGCGCTCGACTACGTGCGCGCGATCGCGCCCTACCAGGCGGGCAAGCCGATCGAGGAACTGGCGCGCGAATTCGGGCTCGACGCGCGCGACATCGTCAAGCTCGCGTCGAACGAGAATCCGCTGGGCATGCCGGAGTCGGCGCAGCGCGCGATCGTCGCCGCGATGGGCGAGCTGGGCCGCTATCCGGACTCCAACGGCTTCGCGTTGAAGGCTGCGCTGTCGGCGAAGCTCGGCGTGGCCCCGGACTGGATCACGCTCGGCAACGGCAGCAACGACATCCTCGAACTGGCCGCCGCGGCGATGCTCGCGCCCGGCCGAAGCTGCGTCTACGCGCAGTATTCCTTCGCCGTATATGCGCTCGCCACGCAGGCGCGCGGCGCGCGCGCGATCGTCGTGCCGGCGGCCGACTATGGCCACGACCTGGATGCGATGCTCGCGGCGATCGCACCCGACACGCGCCTGATGTACGTCGCCAACCCGAACAACCCGACCGGCACCTTCGTCGAGCCCGACCGCATCGCCGCGTTTCTCGCGCGGGTTCCGCGCGAGGTCGTCGTCGTGCTCGACGAGGCGTACAACGAGTACCTGCCGCCGGCGCTGCGCTTCGACAGCATGCAGTGGGTGCGCCGGTTCCCGAATCTGCTCGTTTCGCGGACGTTCTCCAAGGCGTACGGGCTTGCGGGCCTGCGCGTCGGTTACGGCGTGGCGCAGCCCGAGCTGACCGACCTGCTGAACCGCGTCCGGCAGCCGTTCAACGTCAACACCGCCGCGCAGGCGGCGGCGGTCGCGGCGCTGGACGATGCGCAGTTCCTCGCGCGCAGCTTCGAGGCGAACCGGCAGGGCATGGCCGCGCTGACCGCGGCCTTCGGCAAGCTCGCGCTCGAGTACCTGCCGAGCTACGGCAACTTCGTGATGGTCAGAGTCGGTCCGGCGGCGCAGGTCTACCACGAGCTGCTCAAGCGCGGCGTCATCGTGCGTCCGGTCGCCAACTACGCGCTGCCCGAGTGGCTGCGCGTGACGGTCGGGCTTCCGGAAGAAAACGCGAAGTTCCTGCGCGCGCTGCCCGAGGCGCTCGCCGCCGCGCGCGGATGAAGCTCGCGCTGATCGGGGTGGGGATGATCGGCGGCTCGGTGGCGGCCGCGCTGCGCCGCGCCGGCGCGATCGATCGAGCGGTCGGGTTCGACGCCGATCCGGACGCGGCGCGGCGAGGGGTCGCGCTCGGCGTGCTGGACGCCACCGCCGCATCGGTCGAGGAGGCGGTGCGCGATGCCGATTGCGTCGTGCTCGCCGTTCCGGTCGGCGCGATGCAAGAGGTCATGGCCGCGGCCGCGGCAGCGCTGCCGGCGCACGCGATCGTCACGGATGTGGGCAGCACGAAGCGGTCGGTCATCGAGGCGGCGCGCGCGGCGGTGGCTGGCGGTTTCCCGATCGGCCGGTTCATGCCGGGGCATCCGATCGCCGGCCGCGAACTGCCGGGCATCGAACACGCCGACGCCGGGCTCTTTCGCGGCCGGCTGTGCATCTTGACGCCGATCGCGGAGACGGGTGCGCAAGCGCGGAAGACGGTCGAAGACCTGTGGCGACGCGTCGGCGCACAGGTCGTGACGATGGATGCAACCGAACACGACCGCGTATTCGCGGCGGTGAGCCACCTGCCGCATCTGCTCGCCTTCGCGCTCGTGGCGCGCATCGCCGCGGAGCCCGACGGCGAGCGCAAGCTCGGTTTCGCCGGCGCGGGTTTTCGCGACTTCACGCGCATCGCCGCAAGCAGTCCGGCCATGTGGCGCGACGTCTGCCTCGGCAACCGCGCGGCCTTGAGCGAGGAGCTGCGCGGCTATCGCGCGCTGCTCGACGAACTGCAGCGCGCCGTCGACGCCGGCGACGCCGCCGCGCTCGAAGCGACCTTCGATCTCGCCAGCCGCACCCGCCGCCGCCACGCGCGGACCTTCGATGCGGAGTGATCCACGCGGCAGCGCCGATGGTTCGAAGGTCATCGAACTCCGGCTGAATCTGTTTGAACCGCCGAGACACCGAGAACACCGAGAAAACCTCAGAAGCATTCCATGGATTCCTCGGTGATCTCCGTGTCTCGGTGGTAAATCAACGATCAAGGCAGTCCGACCCTCCGGCCCGAATGTGAACGTCTCCGACATCCTGACCATCGAACCGATCGCGCACGCGGAAGGCGCGGTGCGGCTGCCCGGGTCGAAAAGCATCTCGAACCGGGCGCTGCTGCTGGCCGCACTTGCCCACGGCACGACCGAACTGGACGGCCTGCTCGACGCCGACGACACGCGCGTGATGATCGCGGCGCTGCGCACGCTCGGCGTGGCTGTCGAGGTCGTCGGCGACCGCGCGCGCATCGAGGGATGCGGCGGCGAGTTCCCGGTGCGCGAAGCGGATCTGTTCATGGGCAACGCCGGCACCGCGATGCGGCCGCTTGCCGCGGCGCTCGCGTTCGCCGGGGGACGCTACCGGCTCGACGGTGTGGCACGGATGCGCGAACGACCGATCGGCGATCTGGTCGATGCGCTGAACGCGCTCGGTGCGCGTATCGCGTACGAGGGCGTTGCGGGCTATCCGCCGATCCGCATCGAGCCGGCCGCGCTGACTGCGCGCGATCGGGTCGACATCAAGGGTGACGTGTCGAGCCAGTTCGTGAGCGGCCTGCTGATGGCCGCGCCGCTGATCGCCCCACCGGGCGGTCTGACCGTCCGCGTGCCTGGCGCATTGATCTCGCAGCCGTACGTGGCGCTGACGATCGCGCTGATGCGCCGCTTCGGGGTCGAGGTCGAGCGCGTCGATGCGGGCGGCGCGGCGTTTCGCGTGCCGCGTGCGCGCTACCGCGCGCCGGGTCGATTCGCGATCGAGGGCGACGCCTCTGGCGCCTCGTACTTTCTCGCGCTCGGTGCGCTGGCGGGCGGTCCGGTGCGCGTGCTCGGAGCGGGCCGCGCGAGCGTTCAGGGCGACATCGCCTTTGCCGGACTGCTGCAGCGAATGGGGGCGTCGATCCGCTGGGGCGATGACTGGATCGAGGCGCGCGCGACGGGTCGGGTGCGCGCGATCGACTACGACTGCACCGCGATCCCGGATGCGGCGATGACCGCTGCCGTGGCGGCTCTCTTCGCCGACGGCGCGACGCGGCTGACGGGCATCGGTTCGTGGCGCGTCAAGGAAACCGACCGCATCGCCGCGATGGCGGCCGAGCTGCGCAAGCTGGGGGCGGCGGTCGAAACCGGCGACGACTGGCTCCGCGTCGAGCCGCCGTCACGGCTGCGCGAGGCGACGATCGACACGTACGACGATCACCGGATCGCGATGTGCTTCGCGCTCGCCGCCGCCGGCGGGGTACCCGTGCACATTCGCGACCCGCAATGCGTCGCGAAGACGTTTCCGGACTACTTCAGCGCGCTGCGGTCGCTGCTGCGGCCGGCTGCGCGCTGATGCTCGCCCAGGCGCGCTCGTGGAAGAAGTAGCCGACCGTGTTCGCGAGCGGCTCCAGCAGCGCGATCGCGCCGGCGATCGGTGCGCTGCCGGTCAGCGCGTACGCGATCGAGAACGCGACGGTGAAGTGGACCACGGCAAAGGTGGCCGTCTTGGCGAGGCTCAGTTTCAGCGAGATGCGCATGGCGGTGAACTCCTTCGACACGTGCGTACGGTAGGGGCGGCGTCCGCGCGAATCCATTTGAATCTTCCAATGCGCCCGATAGCCCGCCGATGAGTGCCTCCGCTCCGGTCATCGCGATCGACGGTCCGACCGCATCGGGCAAGGGCACGGTCGCGCAGCGCGTGGCCCAGGCGCTCGGATTTCATTATCTGGACAGCGGCGCGCTGTACCGGCTCGTCGCGCTGCTGGCGCTCGAACGCGGGGTGTCCGCGGACGATGCGCAGCGGCTCGCGCAGCTTGCCGCGTCGATGCAACCGCGTTTCACCGGCGAGCGCATCGAACTCGCCGGCCGCGACGTGACGGACGCGATACGCACCGAGGAGGTGAGCGCGATGGCGTCGCGCATCGCCGTCCATGCGCCGCTGCGCGCGGCGCTGCTGCAACTGCAGAAGTCGTTCCGCCGCCCGCCCGGGCTGGTGGCCGACGGGCGCGACATGGGCACGGTCGTGTTCCCCGACGCGCGGCTGAAGGTGTACCTCACCGCCAGCGTCGCGGCGCGCGCCGAGCGGCGCCATAAGCAGTTGATCGAAAAAGGGATTGCGGCTAACATCGCGGCCCTTTCGCAGGATCTGCGCGCGCGCGACGAACGCGACTCGAGTCGCTCGGCCGCGCCGCTGAAACCGGCGGAAGACGCATACCAGCTCGACTCTTCGGCACTGTCGGTCGACGAGGTCGTCGCGCGGATTCTCGACTGGTATCGCAGGGTCTGAGGGCCGGTCCCCCGGATCCCAGGGTGCGTGCAGGGCATCCCCGGATTTTTCTGCACGTGGTGTTCAACTCCGCGCGGACGCAAGGTCCGGGCGAGATTGAAAGTCTTTTTTCATGCCTTCCGTTGCAACCCAAGCCGCCGCCGGCAAAGAGTCGTTTGCGGCGCTGTTCGAAGAAAGCCTGGCACGCCAGGAGATGAAGCAGGGCGAGGTGATCACCGCGGAGGTGGTCCGCGTCGACGGCAACTTCGTGATCGTCAATGCCGGCCTGAAGTCCGAGGCCTACATTCCGATCGAAGAATTCAGGAACGACCGCGGCGAGGTCGACGTCAAGCCCGGCGACTTCGTGTCGGTCGCGATCGAATCGCTCGAGAACGGCTATGGCGACACGATCCTGTCGCGCGACCGGGCCAAGCGGCTCGCGGCCTGGATGAACCTCGAGAAAGCGCTGGAGACGGGCGAACTCGTGACCGGAACGATCACCGGCAAGGTCAAGGGCGGGCTGACGGTGATGACCAACGGCATTCGCGCATTCCTGCCGGGATCGCTGGTCGATGTGCGGCCGGTCAAGGACACCACACCGTACGAGGGCAAGACCCTCGAATTCAAGGTCATCAAGCTCGACCGCAAGCGCAACAACGTCGTGCTGAGCCGCCGCGCGGTGGTCGAGGCCAGCATGGGCGAGGAGCGCCAGAAGCTGCTCGAAACGCTGCGCGAGGGCGCGATCGTCAAGGGGGTGGTCAAGAACATCACCGACTACGGCGCGTTCGTCGACCTGGGCGGCATCGACGGCCTGCTGCACATCACCGATCTGGCGTGGCGGCGCGTGCGGCACCCGAGCGAGGTGGTGCAGGTCGGTCAGGAGATCACCGCAAAGGTCCTGAAATTCGACCAGGAGAAGAGCCGCGTTTCGCTGGGTGTCAAGCAACTCGGCGAGGACCCGTGGGTCGGCATCGGCCGCCGTTATCCGCAGGGCACGCGACTGTTCGGCAAGGTCACCAACATCACCGACTACGGCGCGTTCGTCGAGATCGAGCCGGGCATCGAGGGTCTGGTGCACGTGTCCGAGATGGACTGGACCAACAAGAACGTCGATCCGAAGAAGGTCGTCGCGCTCGGCGACGAGGTCGAGGTGATGGTGCTGGAGATCGACGAAGACCGCCGCCGCATCTCGCTCGGCATGAAACAGTGCAAGCCGAATCCGTGGGAGGACTTCGCCCTGTCGCACAAGAAGGGCGACCGCGTCAAGGGCCAGATCAAGTCGATCACCGACTTCGGCGTCTTCATCGGGCTGCCCGGCGGCATCGACGGCCTGGTGCATCTGTCGGACCTGTCGTGGAGCGAGCCGGGCGAGGAGGCGGTGCGCAAGTACAAGAAGGGCGACGAGGTCGAAGCCGTCGTGCTGGCGATCGACACCGAGCGCGAGCGCATCTCGCTGGGCGTCAAGCAACTGGGCGGCGATCCTTTCACCAACTACGCATCGACCCACGAAAAGGGATCGATCGTCACCGGAACGGTCAAGAGCGTCGATCCGAAGGGCGCCGTGATCTCGCTCGGCGGCGACGTCGAGGGCTATCTGCGCGCCTCGGAGATCTCGTCGGACCGCGTCGAGGACGCGCGGAATCACCTGAAAGAAGGTGACAAGGTCACGGCGATGATCATCAACATCGACCGCAAGAACCGCAATATCAACCTGTCGATCAAGGCCAAGGACAACGCCGAGGCGGCGGCGGCGATGGAGCGAATGCAGGCCGAAGCGCAGCCCGGCACGACCAGCCTGGGCGCACTGCTGAAGGCGAAGCTGGACACGCAGAACAAGTAACCGGCGGCGACGGCCATGTCCGAGCCCAAGACGATGACCAAGTCGGCGCTCATCGCGCGGCTCGCCGAGCGCAATTCGCGGCTCGCCGCGCGCGACGCCGACGAGGCGGTCAAGACGATCCTCGATGCGATGAGCGCGGCGCTCGCGGCGGGCGGTCGCATCGAGATTCGCGGCTTCGGCAGTTTCGCGTTGAACTACCGGCCGCCGCGCATCGGCCGCAATCCGAAGTCCGGCGAGCGCGTGCACGTCCCCGCCAAGTTCGTCCCGCACTTCAAGGCGGGCAAGGAGCTGCGCGAGCGCGTCGACGGTGTCGACAGCGCGGTGGACGCCGGCAAGATCGAGCCCGCCGGTTGAGCTGTCCGCCGGCAAGGTGTCCCAAGCCCCGCGCACGCGGGGCTTTTTTGCGACGTCACTGCGAGCGGCCGCGTGCGCGGTGCCCCTTACAATGCCGCGCATGCGACGGAACGTGCAACGATGAAGGCGATCGCTTGGTTCGTGCGGCTGGCGTTTTTCGCCGTCGTGCTGTGGTTCGCGCTGAAGAACACCACACCGGTGCCGCTGCGGCTGACCGAAACGCTGTACTGGGACGGCGTGCCGCTCGTCGTCGTGATGCTCGCCTGCGTGCTGATCGGCGTGGCGGCCGGCACGATCGCGCTGGCGCCGCGCCTGTTCGGACTGCGCCGGCAGGTGGCCGCGCTGCGCAACCAGACCGAACGCGTCTCGCCCGCGGACGCGGCGGCGGAGCGCCTCGGCGATCGGATCGCGAGCGCCGCGCGCAACGTGGGCGCGGTCGGCGAACTGGACGCCGATACGCGTCTGTCCCGCTGACCGGGCCGATGTTCGAACTCGAAGCCTGGTACCTGATCGTGCTGCCGTTGCTGTTCGCGGCCGGCTGGTGGCTGCGCGGATTCGATTCGCGCGTTCGCGCCGCCGACCAGGGCGGGGCGCCTCGCTCGGTGTTCCGCGGACTGAATCTGCTGCTGAACGAGCAGCCGGACAAGGCGATCGACGCCTTCATCGACGTCGTCAAGCTCGATCCCGAGACGATCGAACTGCACTACGCGCTTGGCAACCTGTTCCGTCGGCGCGGCGAGGTCGACCGCGCGGTGCGCATCCACACCTACCTGCTGAACCGCGCCGATCTGCCCGCGCGCGAACGCTCGAACGCGCTCGCCGAATTGGGCCAGGATTTCCTCAAGGGCGGGCTGCTCGACCGTGCCGAGGACGCGTTCGTGCGGCTGATCGAGGATCCGCAGCACCGCTTCGCCGCGCTGCGCGCGCTGCTGCGCATCTACCAGATGGAGCGCGAGTGGATGAAGGCGATCGACTGCGCGCGGCGGTTGGAGCGCGAAGCGGGCGAATCGCATGAGGTCGCCGTTGCGCAGTTCTACTGCGAGCTCGCGGAGCAGGCGCTCGCGAAGGGGGACCTGGAGCGCGCGCAGTCGCATCTGGACGAGGCGCTCGTCGCCGACCGCAAATCGGTGCGCGCCACGCTGCTGGCCGGTGACGTGGCCATGCGGCGCGGCGATCCGGACGGCGCGATCAAGCAATGGCTGCGCGTCGAAGCGGCCTCGCCCGAACACCTGCCGCTGGTGGCGGCACGACTGACCGAGGCGATGGACAAGGCGGGCCGCCGCGACGAGGCGCTGAACCTGCTGCGGCGCGTGCTGCTCGACTGGCCCTCGATCGACCTGCTCGAAGTCGCGTACCAGCGCACCGGCGAGTGGGAGGGGGCGGCTGCCGCCGAGGCCCTGTTGCGCGACGAGTTGAAACGCCACCCGTCGCTGCTTGGCTTCGAAAAGCTGCTGGCGCTGCGCAGCGCGCAGGTCAAGGGCGATCCCGAAATCGATCTGCTGCGCTCGCTGATCCGCGCGCAGACGCGCAAGCTGGCGCGCTATCGTTGTACCAGGTGCGGATTTCGCGCGCGCGAGTTCCACTGGCAATGCCCGGGCTGCACGAGTTGGGACAGCTATCCGCCGCGGCGCGTCGAGGAGCTTGACGCCGCATGAAATTCCGATCGTGGATCGCGGATCGCGGTTGGCGCTGGGCCGCCGCCTGGCTCGTGTGCTTGCTGCCGCTCGGTGCGGCGGCGCTGGAAGTCAACACCGCGACGCGCGCCGAGCTGGAACAGTTGAACGGCGTCGGAGTCGCCATGGCCGAGCGCGTGCTCGCCGAGCGGGCGAAGGCGCCGTTTCGCGACTGGGCCGACCTTGAGCGGCGGGTCAAGGGCATGCGCGGTGCGCGGAGCGAGCGCCTGCGCGGGCAGGGCGTGACGGTCAACGGGATCCCCGGCTCGCGCGCCGCGCGCGAGCGCGAACGCAAACCTTGAGCGGACGATGAACTACGCGACGATCGAATCGACCATCGGCAACACGCCGCTGGTGCGGCTGCGGCGCCTTGCGGGCGCGGACAACGAACGGCGCGGCAACGTGATCCTCGGCAAGCTCGAGGGCAACAATCCGGGCGGATCCGTCAAGGACCGGCCGGCGTATTCGATGATCCGGCGCGCCGAGGAGCGCGGCGAGATCAGGCCCGGCGACCGCTTGATCGAGGCCACCAGCGGCAACACCGGCATCGCGCTGGCGATGATCGCGGCGATGAAGGGCTACAGAATGACGCTGATCATGCCCGACAACCTCTCGGCCGAAAGGCGCGCCAGCATGACCGCGTACGGCGCCGAGCTGATCCTCACGCCCGCGCAGGGCGACGGCAAGGCGGTCGGTATGGAGTACGCGCGCGACCTCGCGCTCGCGATGCAGGCGCGCGGCGAAGGCAGGGTGCTCGACCAGTTCGCCAACCCCGACAACCCGCGTGCGCACTACGAGACGACCGGCCCCGAGATCTGGCGCGACACCGGCGGCCGCGTCACGCACTTCGTCAGCAGCATGGGCACGACGGGAACGATCATGGGTGTGAGCCGCTTCCTCAAGGAGAAGAATCCGGCGGTCACGGTCGTCGGTGCGCAACCCGCGGAGGGCTCGCAAATCCCCGGTATCCGCAAGTGGCCCGAGGCCTATCTGCCGAAGATCTACGACCCCTCGCGCGTCGACCGGATCGAGTCCGTTTCGCAGGCCGAAGCCGAAGCGATGGCACGGCGCCTGGCGGCCGAAGAAGGCATCTTCGCCGGCATCTCGTCGGGTGGGGCGCTGGCGATCGCGCTGCGCGTCGCCGCCGAAGTGCGGAACGCGACGATCGTCTTCATCGTCTGCGATCGCGGCGACCGGTATCTGTCGACCGGCGTGTTCCCCGCTTAGTCGGACGCGACGATCAAGCCGTCCCGCGCTTGGTCTCGAACGCGATCCCGATCTTCTTCAGCAGGTCGAATGGCAGTTCCCCGCCCGCGCAGACGATCACCGCGTCGTTCTTGAGCTTCAGCTCGCGCTCGTCGTGCTGCAGCGTCACGTCCGTCGGCGCGATGCGCTTGACGGTCGACTTCAGCAGCACCTTGACGCGGCGTCTGTCCTGCCGCTCCTGAAGGCGCGTGCGGTTGGCCGGCTTGACGCGCGAGAACGCTTCCGAGCGGTAGGACAGCGTGACCTCGCAACCCGGTTCGTCCGCCAGCGCGATGGCGGCTTCGAGAGCGGCGTCGCCGCCGCCGACGACGAGGACCTTCCTGCCGCGGTACTGCTGCGGATCGATCAGGCGATAAACGACCTTCGGCAGATCCTCGCCCGGTACGCCGAGCTTGCGCGGCGTGCCGCGCCGCCCGATCGCCAGCAGCACCGCGCCGGTGCGATAGCTCGCGCGCGAGGTTCGCACCACGAAAAAGTCGCCGTCGCGCTCGATCGTTTCCATTTTCTCGCCGAAACGGAACTGCAGGCCCGCGCGGCGCGCGATCTCCGCGAACTTCGCGAGCAGCGCCTCCTTCGAGATTTCGGGGCCGAGTTTGACGCGGCCGACCACCGGCAGCTTGACCGGCGCGGTCATCGTGATCTTGTTGCGCGGATAGTGGTAAACGGTTCCGCCGAGCGACTGCTCCTGCTCGACGATCGCGTACTTGAGCTTGTGCTCGATCGCGCCGAGCCCCGCGGCGATTCCGGCCGGCCCCGCGCCGACGATGACGACGTCGAACTCGGCGCCGCGCCGGCCGGCCTTGCGGATCGAGTCCATTGCCTGGCGACCTTGCTCAGCCGCCTTGCGAACGAGCCCCATCCCGCCCAACTCGCCCGCGATGTAGATGCCGGGAACGTTCGACTCGAAGTCGGGTTTGACCTCCGGGATGTCGATGCCGCGTTTCTCGGTGCCGAAGACGAGCTGGATCGCCTCGGTCGGGCATGCCGATGCGCATGCGCCATGGCCGATGCATGCGGCCGCATTGACCAGCACGGCCTTGCCGTTGACGATGCCGAGCGCCTGCTCCGGACACGACCGCACGCACACGCCGCTTGCCAGGCAGCGACCGGGGTCGACCACCGGATGCAGCGACGCGGGCTCGTTCAGCCCTGCTTGTACCGACTCCTCCAGGCGCCGCGCGTGTTCCGCGTGCTGCCTGGCGCGCGAGCGAAGGTACCAGATCACGGCGAGCGCAAGCGGTATGCCATACAACAGCAAGGCTGGTTCCGCGGCGATGTTCATGGCGGTATCGAACCTGCGAATGAGGCGAACGGCGGCCCAAGTTTCGGTACTGACGCATGCACGCGATTGCCGGCGCGGCGACAGTGCATGCGTTGCCGTCAATTGTGGGTATACGCGTAGCCAAAACTTAAGCGCACTTAGGTCGGTTCTCCCTAACAGCAAGAAGGCGGCTCTTTCTAATCCATAAGGCTGAATGGTGCATGGGCACCGTCATGAGAAACTCGCCTTGCGCGGCGGACGGCATCGCGTCGTCGCACGCATCGCGAGGACGCGAATTCGAGCGATCGTGTCCTCGCCACAAGTTCGATCCGGGTATTACACATCGTGCGTAACGTCATCTCGACCTCGGACGCAGCCTTGGGCGGCGCGCGGCCCGGTGTCATGCCGCGACGGCCGCGATCGACGCCGCCGTCCCCCTCGGTGCGCCGTCCATTGGCGATCCGGTGGCTGGTCGTCGGCATCGTCCTGCTGGTCGGCGCCGGTTGGCTGTTCGTGCGCGCCACGGGGCTGACCGCGTCGTCGTCGCTTGCATATTGGCTCGGCGTGGCGGGCGGCAGCGCGATGCTGACGACGTTTCTGTTCCCGCTGCGAAAGCGCATCCGCTGGATGCGCCAATGGGGTAAAGCCAAGTACTGGTTCATCGTTCACATGGTCTGCGGAATCGTCGGGCCGCTGCTGGTGTTACTGCATACCGGATACCGCACCGGATCGGTCAACGCCACCGTGGCGCTGATTGCGATGCTGCTCGTGGCGGGCAGCGGAATCGTCGGCCGGTTCATCTACCTGCACATCCACCGCGGCCTGTCGGGGGCGCACTGGACGCTGGCCGAGTTGCAAACGGCTGTCCGTTTCAACGAGGGGGAGGTGCGCTCCAAGCTCGCTTTTGCGCCTGCGGCGGAGCGCGCGCTGCAGCAGTTTCGCGACGCGGCGCTGGACATCTCGGGCGGCGCATGGCGTCGTGCGTGGCGTTTCGTCGGTCTGCCTGCGCGCGCCAAGCTGACGCAGTGGCGCTGCCGGAGCGAGCTGGACATCGTGCTACGGGCAAAGGCGGCGGCGTTCAAATGGGAACCCGCCGAGCTTGACCGCCGCCGCGCCAAGGCGCGCCGCCTGATCGCGCGCTTCCTGGAGGCGGTCGTGACGGCTGCGCAGTTCCAGACCTACGAGCGGCTGTTCTCGTTGTGGCACGTGCTGCACGTGCCGCTGGTCTGGATACTCGTGCTCAGCGCGATCGCGCACGTCGTGGCCGTGCACGCGTACTAGCTGGATGGATGCGGATCGTTTCCTTCGTACGCCGGGCGCCACGTTGCCTATTGCGTCTTGCTCTGGTCGCGGGCCTGCTGGGCGGCTTTGCAGCCGTTCGGGCGCAGTCGCTCGAGGGTGTCTTGATGCCGGGGCAGGTCATTCAGGGGCACGCGAAATATGAAGCCGAGTGCCGCAACTGCCACATCCCTTTCGACCGCCCCGCGCAGAACCGGCTGTGCATGGACTGCCACAAGGATGTCGGCGCCGACGTGCGCGACAAGCGCGGCTACCACGGGCGGCTCGAGCCGCAGCCGTGCCGCGCCTGCCACACCGATCACAAGGGGCGCGACGCAGTGATCGTGCAGTTCGACGAGAAGAAGTTCGACCACCGCGCGACCGACTTCGAGCTGCGCGGCGCGCATGCTGCGCCGAAGGTCGAATGCAGGAGCTGCCATCAGCCGAAGCGGAAGTTCCGCGAAGCGCCTTCGACCTGCATCGGCTGCCACCGCAAAGACGACACGCACAAGGGCCGGCTCGGCGAGAACTGCGCGCAGTGCCACAACGAGACGAACTGGAAGCAGGCGCAGTTCGACCACGACAAGACGAAGTTCCCGCTGCGCGGCAAGCACGCGCCGGTCAAGTGCGTCGAGTGCCATCGCGACAACCGCTACAAGGACACGCCGGTCGCGTGCGTCGCCTGCCATCGCAAGGACGACACGCACAAGGGCCGTTTCGGCGAGCGCTGCGAAAGCTGCCACGTCGACCAGTCGTGGCCGACGATCACGTTTGACCACGACCGCGACACAAAGTATCCGTTGCGCGGCAAGCATCGCGACACCAAGTGCGAGAGCTGCCATCTCGCCAATCCTTACAAGGAAAAGCTCGCCAGCGACTGCTACGCCTGCCACCAGAAGGACGACAAGCACCAGGGCACGCTCGGCAAGGCCTGCGGCGACTGCCACACCGAACGCGCGTGGACGGTGCCGCGCTTCGACCACGACAAGACCAAGTTCCCGCTGCGCGGCAAGCACGCGGCGGAGGAATGCAAGTCGTGCCACAAGTCGCTGCGCTTCGCCGACGTCGGCAAGACCTGCATCGACTGCCACCGCAAGGACGACAAGCACGAGGGCAAGCTGGGTGCGGCGTGTGGCGATTGCCACACCGACCGCAACTGGCGCGAAAGCCGCTTCGACCACGACCGCACGCGCTTCGCGCTCGAGGGAAAGCACCGCAGCGCACGCTGCGAAAGCTGCCACGACAACCCCGAGTTCAGGAAGACGCCGAGCCAGTGCGTTGAGTGTCACCGCAAGGACGACAAGCACGAAGGCCAGCTCGGCACCCGGTGCGCCGACTGCCACAACGCGCGCGGCTGGAAGGAGGCCGTGCGCTTCGACCACGCGCGCACGCGCTTCCCGCTGGTCGGGCTGCACCTGAAGGTGCCGTGCGCGAAGTGCCACGCGACACCGCGCTACAAGGACGCGAAGTCCGACTGCTATTCGTGTCACGAGCGCGACGACGCTCACAAGCGGCGGCTCGGTACCCGCTGCGCCGACTGCCATAACGCGCGCGACTGGAAGGTGTGGGACTTCAACCACGATCGCCGCACGCGGTTTCCGCTCGACGGCGCTCACCGGCGCACCAAGTGCGAGGCATGCCACAACAAGCCGGCCAGCGACAAGCCGACGCTGCCCACCGCATGCGCCGCGTGTCACGCGACCGACGACGTGCACGAAGGCGCCTACGGCCCGCTGTGCGAGCGCTGCCATACGACGTCTTCGTTCAAGCAGATCAAGCGGCGCGTCGGCGCGATTCCGTTTCCGACGGCGCTGAACGGCGTGTGGCTGCCCGAGTGGTGGGCGGATCCCGGCGCACTCTATCGACCGCCGCACGGCGCACTGCACTGAAGGAGGTACCGATGTCGATCCCACAGCGACTGCTGACCGTGTTGCGGCTCGCGCCGTTCGCCGTCCTTCTGTTCGGTCTGCTGCCCGGACAGGCGCAGACGCCAAGCAGCCGCTTCTCGCATTCGGCGACGCGCTTTCCGCTGTCCGGAGCGCACGAGCTCGCGCGCTGCGAGTCGTGTCACGTGCAGGGCGTCTTTCGGGGGCTGCCGACGCAGTGCTCCGTGTGCCACGCGCGCGCCAGCCGCACGCCGACCGCCACGCCGATGCCGCCGAACCACGTGCCGACCGCGCAGCCGTGCGAGCTGTGTCACACGACGTCGACCTTCGCCGGCGCGCGTTTCCGCCATGTCGGCATCGCGTCGGGTTCGTGCATGTCGTGCCACAACGGCTCGCAGGCGACCGGCAAGCCCGCGAATCACGTCGTCACGTCGGCGAGCTGCGACTCGTGCCACCGCACGACGGCCTGGACGCCGGCGACCTTCAGCCACGCGAACGTCGCCCCCGGCACCTGCGCCACCTGCCACAACGGCTCGCAGGCGACCGGCAAGCCCGCGAATCACGTCGTCACGTCGGCGAGCTGCGACTCGTGCCACCGCACGACGGCCTGGACGCCGGCGACCTTCAGCCACGCGAACGTCGCCCCCGGCACCTGCGCCACCTGCCACAACGGCTCGCAGGCGCGCGGGATGCCGTCGACGCACATGGCGACCTCGAGGGCGTGCGATGCTTGCCACCGCACGACCGCGTGGACGCCGGTGACCTACACGCACACGACGGCTGCATTCAAGCCGCACAGCTCGGGCGTGACGTGTCTGTCGTGTCACTCGACCAGGACCGAGGCGGCGACCTGGAAGTTTGCGGCCTACAAGCCGGACTGCGCCGGTTGTCATGCGGGCAACTTCAAGCAGGGTCCCCACAAGAAGGTCGAGTCGCCGTTGATCTACTACACGGTCGCCGAGCTGAAGGACTGCTCGGGAAGCTGCCACGTGTACACGAACTCGACCTTCACGACGATTCTGAAAGCGCGCAGCGGCAAGCATCGTTCCACGGCCGGCGGATTCTGAGAGGACCTTTGCCATGCATCCCGTTCGCTCGCCGGCGGCCAAGTCGTGGGCGGTCGCGCTGGCCTCGATACTGCTGCTTGCGGCATCGGGCGTGCATGCCGCGATCCTCGACCAGATCGAGCTGCTCCGCGTCAGCGCCGATGCGGTCGTCCGCGTCAAGTTCAGCATCCGCGTGCAGTACGTGCGGCACACGCTGATCGGCAACCAAGCGGCGAACGTGTTCGTGCAGTTCGGCGGACCGCCGACCGATACGACGACCGACGAGCAGTTGCGCATCCCGGAGACGGCGGCCTTTCCCGGCGTCACGGTCCTCTATCCGCTGCAGGTCGCGACTCCGCCATTCCGCATCGTCGTGCGCTTTTCGCGGCCGACGAAGTTCGCGGTGCGTGCGGCGGGGCCGAATGCGATCGACCTCGTCGTTCCCGGCGCCGGACCGCAGGTGACCGCCGCGCGCGCGCGCTTCGTGCCGGTGCCCGGCGCCGATGCGCAGCGCTACGCGATCCGGCTGCAGACTTTTGCCGACCGCGCGATGGAAGGTGTGCGCCCGGTGCCGGCGGAGTTCCAGGACTACACGGTCTTCACGTCGCAGTCGCGCATCGACAACCGCACGCGCTACGAGCTGCTGCTCGGCTACTTCGCGAGCGCCGACGATGCCGAGCGCGCGCGGCGGCGGCTTGTCTCGCGCTTTCCGGAGGCGACGATTGTCGACCTCCAGCAGCGCCGCGAAGAAGTGCTGACCGCCGCGGCGGCGGCGCCCGCCGCGCCGCCGTCTGCGCCCGTCGCGCCGCCCGCGGTTGCCGTACCACCGTTGCCGGCCGCCGCCGATGTCGAAGCGCAGGCCGCACAGCTTTTGCAGAAGGCGCGCGCGGGACTCGGTGCCAACAACGCCGAAGCGGCGATCGAAGCGCTCAACCAGTTGCTGACGCTGCCGCCGAACGAATCGACCGAAGCGGCGCAGGAACTGATCGGCGTGGCGCGCGAGCGCAACGGCGAGATCGCGAAGGCGCGTTCCGAATACGCGCTGTACCTGAAGCTTTTCCCGCAGGGCGAAGGCGCCGAGCGCGTGCGGCAGCGACTGGCGAAGCTCGAAGCGATGCCGGCGGCCGAGCGCACCGCCATTGCTCGCCGCGAGCGGCCGGCGTTGAAGACGATGACGGGCAGCTTTTCGCAGTATTACTTCGGCGGCAAGACGCGCATCGAGAACGTCTTCAACACGCCGACCACGGCCGATCGCTCGAACTTCGCGGCGACCGACCAGTCGCTGCTCGTCAGCAGCCTCGACCTGAACGGCCGCTATCGCGGCGCAGATGCCGAGCAGCGCGTCGTCTTCCGCGACTCGTACAACCTGAGCTTTCTTGAGGAGCGCGGCAGCTTCAACCGGCTCAACGCCGCGTACTACGACTATCGGGGGCTTACCAATCCGTTTTCGGCGCGGCTCGGGCGGCAGACCGGGCTGTCGGGCGGACTGCCGGGGCGCTTCGACGGCGGCATCGTCGGCTACGGGCTGACGCCTTCGGTGCGGCTGAACGTCGTCGGCGGCGTTCCGGTCGAGTTTTCGAACATCGACTCGAAGCGCCGCTTCGTCGGCGCGAACGTCGACGTGAGCAGCGTGCTCGAGCGGTGGTACGGCAACGTCTTCGGCATCCGGCAGACGGTCGACGGCATCCTCGACCGCGAGGCGGTCGGCGCCGAAGTGCGCTACCTCGATCCGCAAACGACGATGTACGCGGTCGTCGACTACGATACGAGCTTCAAGGCGATGAATGCCGCGTCGCTGCAGGGAAGCTGGACCTCGGCCGGCCGCACGAGCGTCAACCTGCTGTGGGACCGCCGCCGCGCGCCGACGCTGGCGACGCTGAACGCGGTGTTCGGCCAGCCCACGACGTCGATCCGCGACCTGCTCGCGACCCTGTCCGAGGAGCAGATCCGCCAGCTCGCCGCGACGGTGACCGCGGTTGCCACGCAGGGGTCGATCGGACTGACCACGCCGCTCACCGAGCGCTGGCAGGTCGGCGCCGACGCGCGGCTGGTCAAGGTCGGGGCGCTGCCCGAAGTGGTCGTCAATGGCGTGACGATTCCGGCACAACCGGCGACCGGCAACGTCGTCAGCTACTCACTGCAGTCGATCGGGTCCAATCTGTATTCGTCGAGCGATTCCAGCGTGTTCACGCTGATGCTCGTCAACGGGCCGAACTATGACAGTTGGCTCGTCACGTACAACAACGTCACGGGTCTGTTCGAACGCTGGAGCTTCGAGCCGGCGCTGCGCTATTACCACCAGCGCGACACGGCCGACGTCAAGCTCGCGCGCGTGTCGCCTTCGCTGCGGCTGTCTTGGCGGCCAACGCAGGCGTCGGTGCTCGAACTCGATTACCTGCTCGAGCACACAAGGACCACCGCGCCGACGACGAGCGAGACGACGACACGACAGTTCCTGTCGGTCGGCTACCGGCTCGACTTCTAGCGCGGCGCTATGCCGCTGCGACGGGGATCTTGCCGATCTTCGCCTGCCACTCGCGCGGACCGGTCTGGTGCACCGATGTGCCGCGGGCGTCGACCGCGACGGTGACCGGCATGTCCTTGACCTCGAACTCGTAGATCGCTTCCATTCCCAGATCGGCGAAGGCGACCACTTTGGCCGCCTTGATCGCCTTGGCGACCAGGTAGGCTGCGCCGCCGACCGCCATCAGATACGCGCTGCCGTGCCTACGGATCGCCTCGATCGCCGCCGGACCGCGTTCGGCCTTGCCGATCATCGCGATCAGCCCCGTCTGCGCCAGCATCATCTCGGTGAACTTGTCCATCCGCGTGGCGGTCGTCGGACCCGCGGGGCCGACCACTTCGTCGCGCACCGGATCGACCGGGCCGACGTAGTAGATCACCCGGTTGGTGAAATCGACCGGCAACTTCTCGCCGCGGGCGAGCATTTCTTCGATGCGCTTGTGTGCGGCGTCGCGGCCGGTGAGCATCTTGCCGTTGAGCAGCAGCGTTTCACCGGGCTTCCAGGACGCCACCTCCGCTTTCGTCAACGCGTCGAGGTCGACGCGCTTGCTCTTGTCGTAGTCGGGCTGCCAGTTCACGTCCGGCCACAGGTCGAGCGACGGCGGCTCCAGATACACGGGCCCGCTGCCGTCGAGCACGAAATGCGCGTGCCGCGTGGCGGCGCAGTTCGGGATCATCGCCACCGGCTTGCTCGCCGCGTGCGTCGGATACATCCTGATCTTGACGTCGAGCACGGTCGACAGCCCGCCCAGGCCCTGCGCGCCGATGCCGAGCGCGTTGACCTTGTCGTACAGCTGGACGCGCAACCGTTCGACGTCGTCGCGCGGGCCGCGCGCCTGCAGATCTGACATGTCTATCGGTTCCATCAGCGCTTCCTTGGCGAGCAGCATCGCCTTCTCGGCCGTGCCGCCGATGCCGATGCCGAGCATGCCGGGCGGGCACCAGCCCGCGCCCATCGTGGGCACCGTCTTCAGCACCCACTCGACGATCGAATCCGAAGGGTTGAGCATCGCGAACTTGCTCTTGTTCTCCGAGCCGCCGCCCTTCGCGGCCACGTCCACCGCGACCGTGTCGCCGGGGACGATCTGCACGTGCACGACCGCCGGCGTGTTGTCGCGCGTGTTCCTGCGGCCGAACTCGGGCGGATCGACGACCGACGCGCGCAGCTTGTTGTCGGGGTCGTTGTAACCGCGCCGCACGCCTTCGTTGATCGCGTCCTCCAGCGAACCGGTGAAACCGTCCCAGCGCACGTCCATGCCGACTTTCAGGAAAACGTTGACGATGCCGGTGTCCTGGCAGATCGGCCGCTTGCCTTCGGCGCACATCTTCGAGTTGGTGAGGATCTGCGCGATCGCGTCCTTGGCCGCCGGCGACTGCTCGCGCTCGTACGCGCGCGCCAGGTGGCTGATGTAGTCGACCGGGTGGTAGTAGGAGATGTACTGCAGCGCCGCCGCCACGCTTTCGATCAGGTCGGACTGCTTGATGGTCGCCATGTTCGCCTCGGGTTTGTCGTTTCGATCAGTGACCGGTTTCGACGGCCGGCCGCGCGGACCCGAACAGGATGCGATCGGTGGCGGCGATCGCCATCGCCGACAGCAGGAACGCGATGTGGATGCCGGTCTGCGCGATCAGCGTCTTGGTGTCGTAGTTGGACGCATTGATGAAGGTCTTCAGCAGGTGGATCGAGCTGATACCGATGATCGCCGTCGCCAGCTTGACCTTCAGGACGCTGGCATTGACGTGGGACAACCACTCGGGCTGGTCGGGGTGCCCTTCCAGGTTCATCCTCGACACGAAGGTTTCGTAGCCGCCGACGATCACCATGATCAGCAGGTTTGAGATCATCACGACGTCGATCAGCCCCAGGACCACGAGCATGATCACCGTCTCGTTGAGCTTGGGCGGAACGTCGGTGGGAGTGGCGTAGCCGATCGCACGGAAGATGTCGGCGACCGATCCGGCGTCGCCCATCGCCGCGCCGATCAGGTGCACCAGCTCGACCCAGAAGTGATAGACGTAGACGCACTGCGCGAGGATCAGCCCGACGTACAGCGGAAGCTGCAGCCAGCGGCTCGCAAAGATCAGGCGGGGGACGGGCGACAGCGGGCGCTCGTTGGCGCGGTCGATCCGGGACGGCATGTCGTGGCAGGGAAGTCTCGGTGAAAACCCGGACATTCTACTGAGCGCCGCCCGCGCGCCGCGCCGCGCGGGCCGCACCACTTGATTCGGCCACGCCCGCCCATAAGTTGAACGGCGCTGCGGACCACCGGTCCAAGGCCATGATTTCACGAAGGCTTGTGACAGGTCGAGCGATGTAGAAAGGCAAACAAACGCGGGTAGTGTTGTCGAGGCGCCTTCAGTAGACTGCGCGCCGTTTTCCTCTCAACCGTTCGGAGAATCTATGAAACGTATCGCTCTGTTCGTAATGACGAACCTTGCGATCATCGTCGTCCTGGGCGTGGTCACCAGCTTGCTCGGCGTCAACAAGTTCCTGACGGCGCAGGGACTGAACCTGCCGATGCTGCTCGCCTTCGCCGCGGTGGTCGGTTTCACGGGTTCGATTTTCTCGCTGCTGATCAGCAAGCCGATGGCGAAGTGGAGCACCGGCGCGCGCACGATCGAGCAGCCGGCCAACGCGATGGAAGCGTGGCTTGTGGATACCGTGCGCAGGCACGCGCAGAAAGCCGGCATCGGCATGCCGGAGGTCGCCATCTACGACGGCGAACCGAACGCATTCGCTACCGGCGCGTTCAAGAACTCCGCGCTGGTCGCCGTCTCCACCGGTCTGCTGCAGTCGATGAGCCGCGAAGAGGTCGAAGCGGTGCTCGGCCACGAAGTCGCGCACATCGCCAACGGCGACATGGTCACGATGACGCTGCTGCAGGGTGTGATGAACACGTTCGTCGTGTTCGCCTCGCGCGTGATCGGCTACGTCGTCGACCGCATCGTGTTGCGCAACCAGGACGATGCACCGGGCATCGGCTACTACGTGACGACGATCGTGCTCGACATCGTGCTCGGGTTCCTCGCCGCGATCATCGTGGCCTGGTTCTCGCGCCAGCGCGAGTTCCGTGCCGACGCCGGCGCCGCGCAACTGATGGGCGGCCCGCGCCCGATGATCAACGCGCTCGCGCGGCTCGGCGGCCTGGAGCCGGGCGAACTGCCGCAGCAGGTCAAGACGATGGGCATCAACGCCCGCCCGAGCGGACTGCTGGCGCTGTTTTCCAGCCATCCGCCCATCGAGGATCGCATCAGCGCACTGCAGTCGGCCGGCTGATCGGCGCAGGCAGGCGAACGACGAAGGCCGGGCGATATGCCCGGCCTTTTTTGCGATCGTACGGTCAGGCCGGCGGCTGCGTCGCCGCGTGTTCGCGTTCGCGGCGACGGGCGACGTACGCGGCGAGCCACGTCATCGCGACGCCCGCCGGCGCGAGCCCCGCAGCGGCCGCCGCCCAGAAGCTGAACGCGCCGCCGTAGGGCCAGCCCGCGGGTGGGTGGTGGGCGAGCCAGTAGCCGCCCGCGAGGCCCAGACCCCACAAGGCGACGCTGTGGATCAGCATCGGGGCGAGCGCGACCTTGTAACCGCGCAGGATGAATCCGGCCACGCCCTGCATCGCGTCGAAGAAGTGGAATACCACGCCGGCCGCCATGAGGCTCAGCGCTACCGTCGCCACCTGCGCGTCGCGCGTGAAAGCCGCGACGATCGGCGCGCGCAGCAGATACACCGCGACACACACGACCAGCGCGGTGGCCATCGCCACGCGCCAGCCGCGCCGCGCCGCGTTGCGCGCCACCGCGGGCAAACCGGCGCCGAGCGCCTGCGCCACCTGCACGCTGGCGGCGATGCCGTAGGCGAGCGGCATCATGAACAGCACGGCGACGAGGTTGGCGACGATCTGATGCCCGGCGACGGTCACCGCACCGAGCCGCGCCACCAGCAGCGCGATGAACGTGAACGAGGTCACCTCGATCAGGATCGTTCCTCCGCTCGGGATACCCAGCCTGAGCAGCTCGCGCTGGCGCGCCCAGATCGGCCCGTGTCGGCGCCGCCGCGGCGGATGAAAGCGCGCGTAGAACGGATCGAGCCGGTAGACGAGCCAGTTCGCGGCGAGCACGCCCCACAGCAGCACGGCGGTGGCCACACCGCAGCCGCCGCCGCCGAGCGCGGGCAAAGGACCCGCGCCGTACATGAAGACGAAGTTCAGCGGGACCTTGGCGCCGAGCGCCGCCAGATTGATCGCCATCGTCACCTTGGGCCTCGACACCGCGGCGTTCAGCGCGATATAGGCGCGAGCCGCGAGCGACGCCGGCAGCCCGACGGCGACCGCCCACAGGTACAGCGCGGTGATCCGCGCGACCGCCGGTTCGGCGCCGGTCAGTGCCAGCCACGGCGCGTTGAAGGCGAGCAGCGGCACGCCGATCAGCGAGAGAAACAGCGCGAGCCAGAGCGCCTGGCCGACATCGGTGCCGATGTCTGCGTAGCGCCCTGCGCCGTAGTGATGGCCTGCGATCGGCGTCAGCGCCTGCAGCACGCCCATGAAGCCGACGAAGACGCTCGCGTAGATGCTGCCGCCGAGCGCCACGGCCGCCAGATCGTGGGCCGACAGGCGACCCGCCATGACCGTGTCGATCACGGACAGGCCCATCACCGCGATCTGCGCGACGAAGATCGGCCATGCCAGCTGCGCGAGCTCGCGGCCGCCGGCACGCGGCACGGATGAAGGGTCGGTTGCGTTCGAGGACACTTGAAGGATCGCGCCGCCGTGGACGGTCGGCGCGCCTCAGCCGCCCGCGCGGCGGTACAGCCGCAGCACCTCGTCCGGGCGCGCCGGCCAACGGCGTTCCCAGACGAGTTGCCAGTTCCCGCTCGGCGGATCGTTGTCGAGTTGGGAACGCAGCGAATCTCGCTGCAGCGCCAGCGGGCAATCGGTCCCGGCCGCTTCCGGCGCAAAGCGAAGGCCGCCGTGGAACGCAAAGGCCGCACGGTGTCCGGGGGGCAGCCGGTGCGCCCGGATGCAGCGGCGCGGATCGTCGATCTGCTCCACGCGCAGTCTCGCCTCGCGCGCCAGCGGCGCCAACGAACGGCTGTAATCGACCGCCGGTTGGAACAGCGCGATCAGCACGACCCACAGCATCGTCAGTCCGCCGCCGGCGAGCGCCGGTCCGCGCCAAAGCATCGGCGGGTTGCGCAGCACGCGCCAGCCGACGAAGGCGATCCACGCGCTGCACGCGACCGCAGCCAGCGTCATCGGCACGAGCGGCGCGGGTGCGACAAACCCCGGGACCAGCCGCGCGACCGAGGCCGCCATCTTGGGCGGCGTTCCGGTCAGCATCGCGAAGTAGTAGGCCCACACGGCGAACGCGAAGAACGAGAAGATGACGATCGAGAACCAGTCGATCGCGTTCTCCGCCGCGCGTCGCAGCGTGGTCGCGCCGAACGCGGCGAGCACCACGAGGGGTGCGGCGACGAGCGACAGGTAGGTGCGGCTCGCCTGCTCGCCGAGCAGCAGCGCCAGCAACATGGCGGCCGCCGCGCAGGCCGGAACGACGACGTGCGGGCTGCGCAGGCTGTGCCGCCATGCGTACAGCGTCCAGGCCGCGAGCGGCCACAGCGGCCACATCGCCCACGCGAGGTTGCGCGCCGACCACCACAGATCCTCCGTGCCCGGCAGCCCGACCGAGCGCCACGCCCACTCGCGCCACGCGTCGAAGTAGGCGCTGCGCGGCTCGGCGAGCAACGTGAGCGCGGCGAGCGGCCAAAGACTGAAGACGACCGCGGCAGCTGCGGCGAGCGCGAGAAGCGCCGCGCGGCGCGCAGCGTCGCGCTGCACGATCCACAGCGCGGCAGCGGCCGCGGCGAGCAACGGCACGGCCGGCAGCGGCCCGCGCGCCAGCGCCAGCGCGCCTATCGCCGCACCGGAGGCCAGCGCACCGGCGACCGGACGGTCCAGCGCCCGCGCAAGTCCGTACAGGGCAGCGGCGGTCAGCGCAACCGCGGCCGGCTCGACGGTGGTCTCGTGCATTCTGAGCACGACGCCGAGCGTGCCGATGAAAAGCAGCACCGCGACGTCGCCGAGCATGCGCGCGTAATCGCGGGCGTTCGCCTCGCCGCCGAAAGCGAAGGCCACCGGTTGCGCCTCGGCGCGCCGCGCGAACCGGTAGGTCGCGTACCACAGCGCGGCGGTGGCGAGCGCGAACCACGCCGCGCAGGCGAGCCGCGCCGATGTCGCGTCGCCCAGCAGGCCGCCGAAGATGCGGATCGCGAGCGCGCCGAGCCAGAACGCCAGCGGTCCCTCCTCGGCGAGCGGCAGGCCGACGGTGTTCGGCAGCAGCCAGTCGGCCGCGGTGCCGTGCGCCATCGTCCACATCACGCCGAAGCCGGCGAGATCGTCCCCGTACCACGGGTCGCGGCCGATCAACCCGAACGCGATATACGCGGTGAGCAGTCCGAACAGCGCCCAGCGCGGAAGGGCGGTTGCGGCGGCGGCCGAGACCCGCGCGGGCGAAGGTCGGGCGTCGATGCTCATGGCGCGTGTATCGATGGCAGCGCAGCGTACGCCGAAAACGAAAAAAGGCAGCCGCAGCTGCCTTCTTCGAGCCGGCGTAGACCTACTTGCGGCGCGACTTCGCGGCGGTGGCTTTTGCGGCGGCGGCGTTGACCTGCTCGGTCTTGGCCGCGAACTTCTGGCGGAACTTCTCCACGCGTCCGGTCTCGACGATGCGGGTCTGCGCGCCGGTGTAGAACGGATGCGACTCGGACGAGGTATCGAGCTTGAACAGCGGGTAGGTCTTGCCGTTGAACTCGATCGTTTCCTTCGTCTGCACCGTCGAACGCGTGACGAACTTGAAGTCGTTCTGCATGTCCTGGAACACGACTTCGCGGTATTCGGGGTGGATGCCTGGCTTCATGGAGTCCTCGTTTCATCTGCCGCCAGCCCGTCCGACGGCGTCGCCGGGCCACGTACCTGGGCGGAAAGGCCGCGAATTA
>FWPU01001594.1_pt1 | contig 52766 bp, 46 predicted proteins | sample 2228361 | NCBI WGS metagenome assembly FWPU01 (sample SAMEA103939777, study PRJEB20133) | metagenome | reverse complement strand
AGGTGACCGGGAGGGTGGCGGTGAGCGGGAGGAAGGTCGCGCTGTAGAGGCCGGTCTCCCCGACCAGGAGGTCGCTCGGCCCGCCGATGGCTGCCCCGCTGACCGGAGCGCATTCCACGTAGGCGTACTTGAGGTCGTGGGACGTATAGTCGTAGTAACTGATGCGGGGAAGATCGTTCGTGCTCAGGGCCAGCGAGGTAAAGCCGCCCACCGCGCCGGGGCTGTCCACCGTTTCGATCTGCCAGGTAGTGCCGTCATAGTAGGCGTAGAGCAGGTTGCCGTAAGTGTAGTTGAGGTAACTGATGTGGGGCCGGCCGGCATCGTCCAGGGCCAGCGAGGTGTACCAGCCGGTATTGCCGACATTGTCCACGATTTCGCACTGCCACGAGTTGGCCGGCCCACAGTTCCCCCCGGCGCCCACATAGTGGGCGTACTTGAGGGTGCTGTTGGTCGCATCGTAGTAACTGATGTGCGGTTGATCGGCCACGTCCAGGGCCAGCGAGGTGTGCAGACCGACGCTTCCGATGCTGTCAATGGTGTCGCACTGCCAGGAACTGAGCGGCCCACAGTTTCCCCCGGCCCCCACATAGCGGGCGTAGACCAGGTCGTCGTTCCAGCCGTCATAGTAACTGATGTGAGGGACGTCGGAAGAGTCCAGGGCTAGCGAGGTATAGCCGCCGTCAAGGCCGATGTTGCTGTTCAGTACCGAGATGTTCCAGGAGGCACCGTTGTACCGGGCGTACAGCAGGATCCGAATGCCTGCCGGGAGGGCCAGGTCCGGGTTCATATTACCGGGAAGGGGTGTGGGCTCTGGATAGGGGGGGGCGCCGTTGCGGGCGTAACTGATGTGGCCGTAGCCGAGGGCATCGAGTTCCAGGGAGTTGTAAAAGCCGCTGTACTGGGTTGCGTCCACGGTGGCGAACTGCCAGGAGGTGCCGTCATAGTAGGCATACTCCAGGTCGCCGTTGAGGCCGTCATAGTGGGCGATGTGCGGTCGGTCAAAGGCATCCAGTTCCAGGGAGGTGTGCTGTCCTACGCTGCCCGCGCCGGCCACCGTCGCAAGTTGCCAGGAGGTGCCATCGTAGTAGGCATACTTGAGGTCGCCGTTGCTTTCATCGTTGTAACTGATGTGGGGCTGGCCGGCCGAGTCCAGGGCCAGGGAGGTGAACCTTCCGACCTGGCCGATGCTGTCCACCGTCTCGATGGTCCAGGTGGCGTTCGTCCCTGCCCGGCGGAGGGCCGGGGAGGGTTGGGAGAAGGCTGCGGCCGGCTCGTTGGCGGGGCCGGCCAGCCCTCTGCTGACGAGGAGGCTCAGGATGAGCACGAATCCGGAGACGATCAGGAAAAAGAGACCCCTTTTCATCGTACTTCTCCTTTCGGGGTGGGCCGCACTGCCAGGTTACCATCCGGGATGGTACGGTGCTCAGGCCGATGCGGCCGTGTCTGCCAATCCGCTGTTCCTTGACCGGGTGGCTATTGGCTTTATTATACCCTATTTGGAGGCCGATTGCAAGGGTCCGCAGGTTCTACAACAGCTGTACCTTCTCCCGCCCCCGGGTGATGTTGCGGGTGGCATTGCGCGTGTCCACCACGACCTGCGCCAGGTCTACAACCCGCTGATAGTCGTAGGCCGAGTGGTGCGTCACAATGACCACGCAGTCGGCCGAGGCGATGGCCTGGTCGGTCAGGGCGATCGAATGAACATGCACCCCCTCGTGGGGGTCGTCCACCTCGGGGATGAGCGGATCGTGCACCAGCACCTCGGCCCCATACTCCTCCAACAGGCGCATGACGTCAAAGGCCGGCGACTCGCGCCAATCGGCCACATCCTCCTTGTAGGCCAGGCCCAGGAGGAGGATGCGGGCGCCCTTGAGCGCCTTACCCTGCTCGTTGAGGGCGCGGATGACCTTTTCCCGGACAAAGTAGGGCATCTGCCGGTTGATCTCCCCGGCCAGTTCGATAAAGCGGGTGTGAAAATCGTACTGGCGGGCCTTCCAGGTCAGGTAAAAGGGGTCAATGGGGATGCAGTGTCCCCCGACACCGGGGCCGGGATAAAAGGGCATAAAGCCGAACGGCTTGGTCGAGGCCGCCCCGATAATCTCCCAGATGTTCAGGCCCATCCGGTCGCAGAGCATGGCCATCTCGTTGACCAGCCCCATATTGATGACGCGAAAGGTGTTTTCAAAGATCTTGGTCATCTCGGCAGCACGGGGGGAAGAGATGGGGACGACCTGCTCGACGACCCGACCGTAAAAGGTGGTGGCGATGCGCCGGCCGGCCTCGGTGAGCGCACCGACTACCTTGGGGGTGTTGCGCGTGTTCCACTTTTTGCTGCCGGGGTCTACCCGCTCTGGGGAAAAGGCCAGGAAAAAGTCCTGGCCCACTTTCAGGCCGCTCCTGGAGAGGATCGGCAGGAGTACCTCCTCGGTCGTGCCGGGGTAGGTGGTGCTCTCCAGGACGATCAGTTGTCCGGGGCGCATGTGGGCGGCGATTCCCTCGCCGGCGGCGATGATGTAGGAGAGGTCCGGGTCGCGGGTCTCGGTCAGGGGGGTGGGCACGCAGATAATGACCACATCGCAGGTCCGCACCTGACCATAGTCGGTCGTGGCCCGGAGCCGGCCGGCCCGCAGCAGGTCGGCCAGTTCCTCGTCCCGGACATCGCCGATATAACTCTCGCCCCGGTTGACCGCCTCCGCCCGCCAGCCCGAGAGGTCAATTCCGACGACGGCATAGCCGGCCTGCCCGACCGTCACCGCCAGGGGCAGCCCCACATACCCCAGGCCGATAATCCCCACCTGGGCCTCCAGGTGCTCAATCTTTTGCTCTAAATCCATCGAGTCCTCCTTCGCACACGGTTTCGCAAGTTCGTACCGAGTACCCCTTGATGAACTGGTAGAAAAACTTTTCTCTAGAACGTTCAACTGTACTTGGCAACGGGGAGGCCGGGCGCAGGCGGGGTCTCCTTACCCGCCGGGCCTCTCCCCGGTTTTCCGGGCTTGCCGATAAACCTGCTCAAAGGCGCGGGCCACCTCGGGCCAGTTCAGCTGCCTTTCAACCCGCCGGCGGGCCTCCTGCCCCAGACGCTCGCGCAGGTCGCGGTCGTAGAGCAGGCGCACGACCGCCCTGGCCAGGGCAGGGGGGTCCTTTTCGGGAACCAGCAGGCCGGTCTTTTCATGGTGAATGACCTGGGGGATGCCGGCGATCTCGCTGGCCACGATGGCCCGGCCGGCCCCCATCCCCTCCAGGACGACGTTGGGCAGCCCGTCCACGTTGCCCTTTTCATCGTGGACGGAGGGGACAACCAGGATGTCGCTGCTGCCAAAGAGGGCCGGCAGGCGGTCGCGTTCCACCGTTCCGGGCATGTGGAGATATTCCGCCACCCCCTCCTGCCGGGCCAGGGTCTGCAGTTCCTCCCAGAGGTCGCCCTGTCCGACCAGGAGCAGGTGGACGGGGCCGGCCTCCCGCAGGATCGCCGGCAGCGCCCGGATGAGCACCTCGAACCCCTTTTTGCGCACGAGCCGCCCCACCGCCAGGAGGAGCGGCGCGTCGGCGGGCAGGCCCAGTTCGGCCCGCACCCGTTCGCGCTCCTGAGGAGAGGCCGGGCGGAAGGTCTCCTGGTCCACACCGTAGGGGATGACCTGGAGTCGGTCGGTCGGCGCACCCAGGGCGATACTCCGCCGGGCCAGGTCGCCGCTGCAGGCGGTAATGGCGGCGGCCCGGCGCAGGGTCCAGCGGCAGATGCCGCGCAGCCAGGGATGTCGCTCCGGCAGGTAGATGTCGGAGCCGTGCAGGCTGATGACCAGGGGCAGGCGAAACCGGCGGGCCGCCAGGGCGGCAATGGGGCCGTTGGGGAGGACCCAGTGGGCCTGGAGGAGGTCGGGGCGCACCTGTCGGACGACCTGGCGGAGGGCCAGCAGGCCCGCGCTCAGGGCAAAGGGGGCGGCCAGGTAGACGCGACCGCGCACCGTTACATCGGCCTCCAGCGACTCGGCATACCCCCACAGGTTCAACGAGCGCACCGGGGCGTAGCGGTAAGGGTGCAGGTGGACGCCCCGTTCCACCGCCCCCCGGCGCATGTCGCGGTGGTGGGGTAGAACGACATGCACTTGGTGCCCCCGGCCGGCCACCCCCGCGGCGATCTCTTCGATAAAGGGGGCCGTTACCTCGCCTGGATATTTGGGGTAGGAGGAGGTCAGCATGCAAATCTTCATCCCTTCATCCATCCTCGACCGGCGGTTCGTCCGGGCGCATTCGGTAAATCTGGACGTTGCCGATGTCGTAGAGCAGGTCAAAGCGACGGTCGTCGCCGAGGGCCTGCTGCAACCGGGGCCGCTTGCCGCGAGCGTCCCCATCCATCAGGAGGTACTCCACCCCGTAGAGATTGGCGATGCGCAGCGTGTCCTCCAGGCCATCCTGAGGAATCATCACGGTGCGCCGCCGGCTGTAATAGGTGACCTGCCAGGGGACGCGGGTCATCACAACGGCGTCGGGGTCGGTGTGCTCCTGGAGCCAGAGGTAGGCCCGAATCTCGGCGCGTTTGCTCTGGTCGGTGGCCAGTTTAGACCGGGCCTCCTGAAAGAAGGGGCTGACCATGGGGCCGAGGACCAGCAGGAGCAGGAGGAACCCCAGCCAGGAAAACCCGGTCGTGGTCATCCGCCGGCCGGCCGCCACCTCCTGGGGGGGCGGCTCCACTTGGTCAGGGGGCGAGGTGATGATCGGGTGGGTCGGGCCGGCATAGGCCAGCGTGTCGTACCCTTTCCAGAGAAAGTGAGCGACGAGCAGCGCCAGCCAGGGGATAAAAGGGACAAAGTAACGCTCCTCGACGTGCCAGTAGGTGCAGATGAAGGTGCCAAAGAGGACAAAGACGAGTCCGACCAGCCCGTAGAGGCGGGCGGCCTTTTTGCGCAGGGTGAGCAGTCCCCCCAGGCCCAGGAGCGAACCCCACAGCGTCATCAGGGCGTGGCTGGAACGGGCAAGGTAGGTCCACCAGCGGCGGAACTCGGTGGCGACCGCCTCCAGCACCCGGTCAAAGCCGTAGCGCAGGAGCCAAGAACGGTCGGGCAGATCGTCAAAGTAGATGCGGTAAATCTCCTCCCACTCCTGGTACTTGAGAATCCAGGCGTCGTAAGCCTCGGTCGAGTGGACCGGCCGGCCAAAGAGGAGCAGGTTGCGCCCCACCCAGGGGGCAACGAGGAGGGCCGCCGGCAGGCCAAAGGCCAGCCAGTACCGCAGCCAGCCGCGCCGGCGGTACTCCCGCCAGCGGCCCCAGAGGTCCCAGAGAAGGGCGATGGCCACAAAGAGGGCCCCGGTCGGCTTGGCCAGCATCATCAGGCCGGCCCAGATGCCGGCCCAGAGGAAGGAGACGGCCTTGCCCCGGCCGTGCCGCTCGGCCTCGACGGCACGGAAGAACTGCCCCAACGTGGCCAGCGCCAGCAGGGTAAAGGCCAGGTCGCTGGTGGGAAAGAGCACCAGGCGCAGCATCAGCGGGTTGAGGAGGGTGAGCAGGACGGCCGTCAGGGCCACCCGTCGGTCAAGGAACTCGCTGCCCCAGAGGTAAAGCACCAGGGCCAGCCCCAACTGCAGGACCAGGTTGGGAAACTTGGCCGCAAAGGGGGAATCTCCCAGGAGCCGGAAAAAGGGCGCGATCAGGACCGGTTGGAGGAGGGGCCAGGTCTCCTGGGGGTGGGAGATGTCCGGATAGGGGCGGTAGAACTGGGCGACGTAATCCACGACAAACCCCCGGCCGGCCAGCAGGTTGCGGGCCACCACGGCGTTGTCGGCATAGTCGGCGTGGCCGACGAACTGCATCTCGCGGAGGAGGAGGAACTCGTAGGCGGTGATGCCGGCCAGCAAGAGGAGCAGCAGGACCGCGGGGAGCCAGGGGCGGCGCAACGTCCGGTCCAGGCGGGCCAGGAGCCGCCGCAGGGGTTGGTCCCAGGTGAGCAGGGCATAGAGGCCGGCCGCCGTGACAAAGATGATCAGGAGCACGGCATCGGGCCGGGGGCCCAGCGTGGGAACGATGCGCACGGCCCAACGGATGTAGGCAACCAGGGCGATCAGACCTCCGCCCAGCAGCAGGGCGAAAAAGGCCGACGGGCGGGACCGCCGGCCGGCCTGCCAGAGCACCCACCGGAAACGGTCCAGGTGGGTGAGCCCCAGGAGGGCCGCCGCGCCGCCCAGGGCCCAGAGGAGGTAGGGGGTCAGCAGGTGCCGCACCAGGGCCAGCCCCACGCCCAGGAGCAGGGCCAGCCCCAGGAGGGGCCAGCAGGTGTGCCGGCCCCAGAAACGGCGCAGGGCAACGTAGAGCAGGCCCAGGGTGAGCGGCCAGAGAAGCCACTGCCGCCAGGGCGGCAGAACGGGCCACCTGCCCCCCGGCAGCGGCTCCAAGCGGACCCAGTCCCACTGCACCCCCAGGAGGCGGCGGTCCTTGCCCGCAGGGGTAAAGGGGACGGTCTGGACGAGCACCTCGATCTCTCCGGCCGGCCGGCCGGGGTACTCGGAGAAGGTGTAGCGGCGCGTTTCGACCTGGCCGGTGGGGGTGAAGCGCTCGGCGGTGACGCCGTTGACGCGAATCTCGGTGCGGGGAAGGGGGCTGCCCTGGGGCCGCCAGGCGCGGAAGCGCAGGGTGACCTGGAAGGGGCCGTTCCAGCCCATGTCGGGGAAGCGCACCCAGGAGACCCGTTTCGTCCAGCGGTAGTTGAACCCCTCGGCGATGAGGTGCTCATCGCCGTTAAAGCCGCGTTCCTCCCCCAGCGGACTGGCCCAGAGGTAGGCGCGGTCGCCGCAGGAGCCGATATTGACCCAGGCAGGAAGGCGCACCTGGTAGGCCAGGCCGATCAGGAGCAAGGACAGGAGCAGAAGCAGATAGAACCGCTTGTCGCGCCACAACGAAGGCAAGCGAGCCTCCTCACTCAGAACAGGTTGTTGACCGGGCGCATTGTACTACATCCCCGGAGGATGCGCAAACTCCTCCCGCAGGTTTCGCACCGCCTCCTCTACCTGGGCAATCTCGTCAATCCGGGGGCCCACCAGGTCATCCTCCGGGGGTGGGCCCACCAGGATCGTGGGCATGCCGATTGCCTGGGCGGCGCGGATGTTCCGCGGGTTGTCGTCTATGAGGAGGCACTCGGTGGGGGTGGCCGAGAGCGCGTCCAGGACGATGCGGAAGGCCAGGGGGTCCGGCTTGCAGTGGTAGCGCAGCGCGCGGATGCCAAAGATGCGGGAAAAGTGCCGCTCCACACCGAGGGCCCGGAGGACCCGCCGGGCGTACTCTGCGCTGGCGTTGGTAAAGATGACCTTCTCCTGGGGCAGACGGCTCAGCGCTGCATCCAGGGCAGGGTCCGGCCGGAGGTAGCGGCTCACATCCAGGTCGTGGACAAAATCGAGGTACTCGTCCGCGTTGACGTTGTGGTGCAGTTGGAGGCCGCGCAGGGTGGTGCCGTAGCGGGTATAGTACTCCCGACGGAGGCGAGGGACCTCCTCCGGGGGCAGGCCCATCCGCTCCATGTAGCGGTGGATGCGTTCCCCGACCTCCCGGAACATACCGGTGCGGCGGGGGTAGAGCGTTTCGTCCAGGTCAAAGAGGAGGAAGCGTATCATCGTTCGGTCTCACCTTTTCTGCCATTATACCACAGGGCCGGCCGACCCGGCGAACGCTAATCAAACGCTAACATTTCTCCTCCTTTCCTCTAACGGGATGGGGCTATGGTGAGGGCGTAAGGTAAAAAGCCGAGTTTGAAAGGAGGTGGACAAGATGGCGAGACTGATACGTGGGGATCCCTTCCGGGATCTGGATCGGATGGAGCGAGCGATGGGACGGCTCTTTGAGGACGCCTTTTTCCGGCCCTGGGGGTTGGTGCGGCGGACCGAGTTGACGGGGGCCATCCCGGTGGACATCTACGAGACGGCCGACGAGTACCTGGTCAAGGCCCCGCTGCCGGGGGTCCAGGCCGAGGATCTGGAGATTACCTTCGATGCGGGCGTGCTGACGGTGCGCGGCGAAATCCCGGAGGAAAAGGAGGTCGAGGGGGAGTGCCTCTGCCAGGAGCGCTACTATGGCAAGTTTTCCCGCTCGATCAGCCTGCCGGGTGAGGTGCTCCCCGACAAGATTGAGGCTTCGCTGAAGGATGGCGTGCTCACGCTGCGCGTCCCCAAGGCGGAAGAGATCAAGCCGAAAAAGATCACGGTGAAGGTGGGCTAGCCTGATTATCAGGCGTACTCTTGCGGGCGACCCTCCGGGGTTGCCCGCAGGTTTTTTTAACTTCCTTGACAAAAGTGGTCGGCCGGCGGGGCCCGGCTGCTTTCGAGGGATTGCCCCCAGGTTTTAACTTCCTTGACAAAAGTGGTCGGCCGGCGGGGCCCGGCCGCTTTCGAGGGATTGCCCCCAGGTTTTAACTTCCTTGACAAAAGTGGTCGGCCGCCGGGGCCCGGCCGCTTTCGAGGGATTGCCCCCAGGTTTTAACTTCCTTGACAAAAGTGGTCGGCCGCCGGGGCCCGGCCGCTTTCGAGGGATTGCCCCCAGGTTTTAACTTCCTTGACAACCCTTCCCCTCTTTGCTACAATCGGTTGGGCAGCAACGGGTATCCCTTCCGCTCCCTAGTACAGGTTGGAGGTCAGAGTGTTACGAGGTTACGATCCCAAGGCCCAGCAGGTCTGGCAGGTGGCTAAGGTGGTGGCAGCGGAGGAGAACCGCGCCCTTTCCCCTGCAGACCTCTGGTGGGGCTGCCTGGCGGTACTCCCTGAGGAAAAGTGGGGCGAACTCGGTCTGAAACTGCCCTCCGGGAAGAAAAAGTGGCTCCAAAAGGTGCGCGAGCAGCGGGTGGAAAAGCGCATCAGCGTCGCCCCGGCGGTGACCCGCCTGGACCAGAACCTCAAGCAGACCTGCCGTTCCACGGGGATACCGGCGGCGACGGTGTGGCACATGCTCCTGGCCCTGCTGGAGCAGCCCGACCCGGAACTGAACACCCTGCTCGGCGAACTCCAGGCAGACCGGGAGGCCCTCCGCCAGTTGGTCCAGCAGCAGGCCGAGGAGAACAAGCCGGCCTCGCGGCAGGTGCCCCTGCCGGCGGAGGCGCGGCAGGTGCTCCGTCGCTTCACCCGCAACCTGACCGAGGCGGCGGCCCAGGGGGAGTTGGGGCCGGCCTATGAGCGCGATGCCGAACGGAAGGCCATCGTCCGCACCCTCCTGCGCAAGGGCAAGCGCAACGTCGCCCTGGTGGGGCCGGCCGGCGTGGGCAAGACCAAGATGGTCGAGGACCTGGCCCTGCGCATCTTTCAGGGCGAAATCCCCCAACTGGCCGACTGTGAGGTCGTCGTCCTCAGCCCTACGGCCCTGCGGGCCGGCACCTCCGCCCACGGCGACCTGGAACAACGCTTCGAGCAGTTGCGCAACGTCCTGGAGGATTATGGCGACCGCCTGATCCTCTTCATTGACGAACTGCACGTCATCGTGGGCACGGCGGTGAGCAGCGCCACCCTCGACCTGGCCAACGCCCTCAAGCCGCTCCTGGCATCGGGCCGCATCCGCTGCATCGGGGCGACCACCCAACAGGAGTTCATCCAATATATCGAGCGCGACCGCGCCCTGGCCCGCCGCTTCCAGATGGTGCCGCTCGCCGAACCCTCCCGCCAGGCGATGGAGGCGATTCTGCAGGCAGTAGCCCCCGAATACGAGGCCCACCACGGCGTGCGCTATCCCCTCGAAACCCTCCAGGCGATTCTGGACCTGGCCGACGTCTACCTGCCCAACCGCTACTACCCCGACAAGGCCCTGGACATCCTCGATGAGGCCGGAGCCTGGGTGGTGCTGCAGCAGGGCCCGGAGCGGCCGGAGGAGCCGACCGTGGTCACCCCGGAGGTCGTCCGTCTGGTCCTCTCGGAGATGCTGCAGGTCCCCCTGGAGGACCTGGACGCCGAGGCCCTGCCCCACCTGGCGGAGCGGCTGGGAGAGCGCGTTCTGGGGCAGGGGCCGGCCCTGCAGCAGGTTCAGGACGTCCTGATCGGCAGCAGCGCCCGGCAGGCCCTCTCCCAGCGTCCCCGGGCCAGCCTGGTCTTTGTCGGGCCGCCGGGCTGTGGCAAGACCTTCACCGCCCAGGTGCTCGCCGAGACGCTCTGCCACAGCCGCACCGCCCTGCTGGACCTGGACCTGGACCAGGTGGTGCGCACCTACTGGCACGGCAGCGGGGCTGATTTCCTCCTGGGGCCGCGCCCGCCCTACGTCGGCTGGGAGCACGGCGGCGTGCTGACCAACCACGTCCTGGAGTACCCCCAGAGCGTCATTCTGGTTCGGGGCCTCCAGCGGGCCCAACCGGACGTGCAGCACCTCTTTGCCGGGATTATGGAGCGGGGCGAGGTCGAGGATGGCCGGGGGCAGCGGGTCTCGTTCCGCGGGGTGATTCTGATTCTGCACCTGGAGGGCCAGGCCGGGGAGGGCCGGCCGATCGGCTTCCTGGCCTCGGCGGCCCCGGAGGTCGCCTCGGCCGACCCGGTGCGCCGGCGTGAGGAACTCCTCCAGTCCGGCCTGCTGCCCGACCTGGTCCGCGAACTGGACCGGGTCATTCCCTTTCAACCCCTCTCCCGGGACGCGCTCCGCGAGATCGCCCGCCGCCGCTTGGAGGCCTTTCGCCGGGAACTCTACGAGCGCGAGGGCAAGGCCCTTGACATCCCGGAGGGCATCCTGGCCCACCTGATCGGGCCGGAGACCTACACTGCCGCTGCCGCCGAGGACCGCGTGGAGCAACTGGTCATCCTGCCGGTGAACGCCCTGCGCTCCTCCCCGCACTGGGCGCAGTGGCAGACGATCGCCCTCTCCTGGGAGGAGGGCGTCTCGGTGGAGCCGGTGCGCCCGCGCCTTCTGGTCGTGGATGACCTGCCTGACTTTTATCGCGAGTTGGCAGCCTCCTACCCCGAGTACCACTGGCTTTATGCCGAGAACGCCGAGGCGGCCGGCCGGTTGCTCGAGCAGGAACGACCCCACCTGGTGCTGATTGACACCTGCTTCAACCCGGCCGATGCCGCCGATGCGGGGGGTCTCGAGGTGCTCAAGACCCTGCGGGAGCGGTTCCCCGACCAGCCGATCGTGCCGGTCACGGCCCAGGGGTTGGACTTTCAGACCACCCGGGAGGCCTTTCGCCTGGGCGCGTACGATTACCTCTGGAAGCCCCCCGAAGAGTCGGTCCTGCGCAAACTGGTCGAGGCACTGGTGGCCCGGGAGGAGGCCCAGCGCCGCCTGGCCGTGCAGGAGAAATTGCTGCGCGAGCGCTGGCAGCGGGAAGTGGAGGAGGACGAGGCCGGCGTGCGCATCACCTATCGCCATTGAAGGAGGTGAACCCAAAACTTGACGATGCGACGGAACCCTTTTCAAGAAACCAAGGAGCAGGGAAATGCCTACGAGCGTGACGATGGAGCAGCTGTCCCAGTACCTGGAAAAGTTTGGTTGGAAGTACTACACCCCGCGCGAGGAGGAGCGGGAAAAGGAGGGCATCATCTACACCGGCTGGCGGACGGCGTCGGAGGACACCTTCAACATGTCCATTGACCCGATGGTGGAAAAGGGCTGTCTCTCCTTCCGGGTGTACAATGTGGTCAAGGCCCCCTGGAGCGAAACCCCACCGGGCTACCTGGCCGACCTGCTTGCCCTGCTAACCTGGATCAATTATCGCATCATCCTGGGCAAGTTCGCCTATGACATGACTGACGGCCAAGTCCGCCTCACCCTGGACATGCCGATTGACGAGAACGACCTGACCTACGAGCAGTTCTACCACACGATGCGCGTTGCCCTCGATACAGCGGAAAAGTGGCGCCCGATCTTGGGTCGCCTGCTGAGCGGCGAGGCCCAACTGGGCGAGATCGTCCTCCAGGAGGCCCAGGAAGGCGGGTTCCCGGAGGAACTTCTGGCCAAACTGCGGGACAACTTGGCCGCCTGGGGTGGCTGGGGCAGCGAGACCCCGCTGACCGAGATCTGAACCGGTGGGCCGGGTAGCCGAGGGGATTGCCCTCGGCTACCCTTCTGAACCCTATAGGAGTTGCATCGTACCCGCCCTGAGGAAATGAGAGGTGGATAGTGGAGGGTCTAGTTTACGCCGGACCGATCTGCTTTGCCGGCCTGGTCATCGTGGGAGGGTGCTCGGTCTGTTCCTGGTTCTCTCCACCCTCTCCCCACTGGCCTCTGTGCACCATACGAAAGAGGACCAATTTCCCTGGCTACCCCTGCTGGCCCTGCCGGTGTTTGTGCTCGGGTGCCTCTCCTCTTTGCTTGCGCTGCCCAAATCTGGTCCTTTGCCCAATTGGCCTACCAGACGAGGTAACCGGGCGAAATGTCGGGAGTTGTCGGGTGCCCCTCTACCATCGCCGTTCTATCCGGTTGAAGGGATACGATACGCCTGATGCCATGTAAGGAGGGCGAGTGCCGGCCTTTTTCCCCTGCCCGGCGGCGTCACCCCCTCCGGCAGCGGCGGCATGGTGGTGATGCGCAGGATTTCGCTCACCAGGTCCCACGAGACCAGGTACGCTTCCCCGTCCAGACGGACGTAGCCGGTGCGCTGCCGGGGGCTGGCCCTCCCGACCTCCAGGGTGTGCCGCTCTCCGGCCATCGTCCCGATTTCGATGACCGCCGTCGGGGTGAGCAAGCCGAACGCTTCCAGGTCCACCTCCTCCGGGGCAAAGTGCCGGAACGACTCCAGGCCGGCTAGGTAGCGGGCCGCGTTCTCCACCAACCGTTGCTCCACCGGGCCGGCGTAGGGTTCGGTCATCCACCAGGTGTTGGTCTCGTCGCGCTCAAAGCGAAAGGTCCCTTCTCCGGAGCGCACGAGCAGCCATTGAATCCGCGAGGCCGGCACCTCCAGGAGGCGGGGCAGCGACGGTTCTTCCTCCTCCCCCCGGAACTCGACCAGATAGACGGCTACGGCCAGGATGAGGAGGACGGCCAGGAGTACGGCGGTCAACCACTGCTGTCGTTTCATCACTTACTCCCTGGGGGCTCGTCCGTAGGGCGGGTTTTCCGGCCGGCCCGGATGGTCTGGGACCCCTACCGGGCCGTTCACGAAGGGCCCCTACCTGTTCCCGAACGGCCCCTACCGTCTGCCCATCCGTAGGGCGGGTTTTCCGGCCGGTCCGGATGGTCTGGGACCCCTACCGGGCCGTTCACGAAGGGCCCCTACCTGTTCCCGAACGGCCCCTATCGTCTGCGCCGGTAGAGCCACACCCCCAGGCCGGCCGCCGTAATCACCAGCGGCAGCCCGACCAGGGTGAGGTAGCGCAGGGCCCGCCCCTGTACGGCGGTCAGATAGACCCGCCGCTCGGGCAACACCGGCGGGCTGATCGCAATCACCTCCTCCTCCTCGGCCAGCCAGTTGACCGCGTTCAGGAAAAGGGTCAGGTTGCTGCCCCCGTAGGTGTTGCTGGCAAAGTCGGAATCGCCGACCACGACCAGGCGGGTCTCCTGAGCACTCTGTTCCAACCGCCCCTGCACCGCGACGGCCAGGAAGAGGGGGCCGGCCTCGTCTTTTTCCGGGTCAAAGGCCATCGGTTGGGTGTGGGGGTCGGACTCGGCCCAGGAGTCGTCGCTTGTGCCCAGGAGGGGGGTGATTGTCAGGTCGGCCGGCCTGGTCCGGAGCAGGTGCACCGGCCGGGCGCCGGGGTAGAAGGTGGCCGGCAGGTGCTCGCTGATCGGGTGGCCCTGCTTGGCATAGTAGTGCAGCGGAATCGTCGGGTCCATCCCGGCCAGGGCGTTGCGCGGCTCGATGACCAGCGTGTCGGCCACCTCCAGCCCCCACGGGGCGAGGATGCCGGCCAGGTCGGGCGAGAGGAGCGGGTCCAGCAGGGCCAGCAGGCGACCGCCGCGCCGGAGGTAGTCGTCCAGCAGGCCCTCCTCCTCCGCCGTCAGGGAGGCCCGCGGGCCGGCCAGGACGACGACCGTGTTGCTCAGGGGGAGCGTCTCGTTCAGCGCGGCTAGGGCCAGCGGCTCGACGCGGTAGCCGGCCTCTTCCAGCAGGCCGGCCGCGCTGTGGTAGCCCTCCTCGCCCTCGTCGCCGGCCTCGCGCTCCCCGTGGCCGACGACAAAGTACACGGTCACCTCCCGCTCCCACAACAGGCGCAGGATCGCCCCGGTCAGGGCACGCTCGTCCAACGTGGAGACCGTTTGCCGGCCGTTCCCGCTCTCGACCACCAGGAGGTACTCCTCCCCCTGCACCCCGGAGGCCTCGGCCAGGGCCGGCCGGGCCTCCGGGTCCACGATGCGGTAGGTGAACAGGTCGCTGTGGGCGGCATAGGCCTCCAGGAGGTCTATCGCCACCAGTTCGTCGCTGCGCTGGTCGGAGTAGAAAAAGCCGGTCACCTGGATCGGTCGCTCCAGTTGCTCCAGCAGGCGGACGCTCTGCGGAGAGAGGGAGTAGAGCCGCTCCGCCGTCAGGTCCCAGCGGAGGTAGTGGCCGTAGGAGAGGAGGTTGACCAGGATGAGGATGCCGACCAGGGCCAGGCTCATCAGCGCCAGGGTGCCGCCGTAGCGGGTGGAGCGGCGGGCCAGAAAGGTGCGCACCGCCTCGGGCTGAGCCCACCAGGCGGCCAGGAGGAGGAGCAGACCCAGGCCCAGGAGGAGTTCGCCGGCCGGCAGGCGTCCTTTCCAGATCAGGAGGAGGGCCAGGCCGGTCAGGAGGGCAACCAGGCCGGCCGGGGCCAGCACCTTTCCCCACAGAGCCCGCCTTGACTTCATAGACCCCTCCGCAGTTCCAGGGCCCGCGTGGCCAAAAAGAGCGCGCCGGCGGTCAGGCTGAGGTAATAGACCACATGGCGCGTGTCCACGACGCCCTGGGCAAAGTCGGCCAGGTGGTAGGTGATCGAGACCGCCTGCAGGGCCCGCTCCGCGCCGGGGGCGAGCAGGCCCACCGGCCGGTCGGCCAGCCAGAGGGCCATGAGCAGCCCAAAGCCGACGATAAAGGCGACGATCTGGTTGCGCGTGAGGGTCGAGGCCAGGGTGCCCAGGGCAACCGCCGCCGCGCCAAAGAGGACGATTCCCAGGTAACCGCCCCAAAGGACACCGGGGTCCGGGTTGCCAAAGGCAAAGAGGATCAGCGGATAGATCGAGACCAACAGGAGCAAAAAGAGGTAAAAGCCGAACCCGGCCAGGAATTTGCCCAGGATGACCTCGCCGTCGCGCACCGGGGCGGTCAGGAGGAGTTCCAGGGTGCGTGATTGCCGTTCCTCGGCCAGCAGGCGCATCGTCAGGGCGGGGATGGCAAAGAGGGAGAGAAGGGCCATGTTGCTGAAAAAGGGCTCGGTCGTGGCATAGATTTCCTGGGCAAAGGGGAGGACGAAAAAGTTGACAATCAGGCCGAGGACCAGGACAAAGATCGTCCCCACGACGTAGGCGATGGGGGAGACAAAATAGGCGGCAAACTCGCGGCGGGCGATCGTCCAGATGGTGTGCATTGTGGCCTCCTACGTTCCGGTCAGTTGGAGAAAGACCTCCTCCAGGCTCAGGTCGGTGGGGCGCAGTTCCAGGAGGCCCCAGCCCTGGCGCACGGCCAGGTCGGCGATGGCCGGCCGGGGGTCCTGGCCCAGGGCGCAGGTAATCTGGTAGAGGCCGGCCTCTGGGGTGTGCACCTCCAGGACGCCGGGCAGTTGCTGCAACTGCCCGGGGCCGTCGGGGGCCGGAGTTTTCACCCGCAAAAGGACCTGCTCGCTTCCCTGGAGGCGGGCGGTCAACTCCTCCGGGGTGCCCTCGGCGACGATGCGGCCCTGGTGGATGATCAGGACGCGCCCGCAGGTCTGGCCGACCTCGGGGAGGATGTGCGTGCTCAGGATGACGGTGTGCCCCCCGGCCAGGCTGCGGATGAACTGGCGCATCTCGATAATCTGGCGCGGGTCCAGGCCCACCGTGGGCTCGTCCAGGATGAGCACCTCCGGTTCGTGCAGGAGGGCCTGGGCCAGCCCGACCCGCTGGCGGTAGCCTTTGGAGAGTCGGCCGATGAGGGCGTTCTGCCAGTCTTCCAGGGCGCAGCGCTCCAACACCCGGTCTATGCCTTGCTCCGCTCGGTCCAGCCGGCGCAGGCGGGCCCAGAAGCGCAGATAGTCGCGCACCGTCATCTCGGGGTAGAGGGGGACGTCCTCGGGGAGGTAGCCGATGTGCCGGCGGGCCTCCAGGGGGGCCTCGGTGACGTCATGGTCGGCGACAAAGGCCCGGCCGGCCGTAGGCAGGAGGTAGCCGGTGAGCAGGCGCATCGTCGTCGTCTTGCCGGCGGCGTTGGGGCCGAGAAGGCCGACGACCTCACCCTTCTCCACCGAAAAGGAGACCTCCTCCACCGCCGTAATCGGGCCAAACCGCTTGGTCAGACCTGCTGCACGAATCACCGTTTCCTCCATCGTGGTCTGGCAACTTTTGACCATAGTGGCCCAAGATGAGACGGGGATGAAAAGAGAGCAGGAACTGTCGGCCAACTCCTCACCCCGATCGTGGGGCGGGCTTGCTAGCCCGTCTCAGGACTGTAGGCCAACTCCTTGCCGGCCGACCTCTTTGGCCCATACCGTCACCCCTCCTCCGGTGGGGCGAAAGCCAAAGCGCCGGTACAGCCGTTGGGAGAGAAAATTTTCCTCCTGGGTGTTCAGGCTGACCCAGCCCGGCTCGTCCAGGGCGATGCGGTTGAACCCTTCGGCCAGGAGGCGGGCACCGATCTGTCGGCCCTGGTGCTGGGGATGGACGGCCAGGCGGACGATGTGGGCGTGGTCGGGGTCATACTGGACGATAAAGATATAGCCGACGGCCCGGCCCGCCAGTTCCGCCAGCAAAAAGAGCCCCGCTTGTTTTATGCAGGCGAGCAAGAGTTCGTCGCGGTAGGCCCAGAGGGGGGCAAAGGCGGCCCGGTCCACCTGGCCGACCGCCGGGATGTCGGCGGGGGTGGCCGGCCGCACCTGCACTGTGGGGTTGCCCCAGGTCGGTGGGGGGTGCAGGGGCGTTTCGTAGGAGACGACCCGCGTGTGGGGGCGAAAGCCGGCCTGCCGCAGGTGCTCCCGCAGCCAGGGGCGGTCGGTTGTCTCCATATAGCCGAGCCAGGCGACCCCTTCGGCGGCGGCCTCCTTCTCCAGCGCATCCAGGAGGGTCTGCCCGACCTCCCCGGCGGGGACGTCATCGGCCAGGGCAAAGGCGTCCACCCAGGCGGCCTGGGGGCCCTGGCGGTAGGCCATCACCAGGCCGGCCAGGTCGTCCCCTTGCCAGGCGGTCAGGATCAGGTCGCGCTCGAACCCTTCCGGCAGCATTCCCTCCGGGCCGGTGTGGACCTGGTGGGCGTCCCGCAGGAGGCGGTGAATGGCGGCCAGGTCGCCGGCCCTGGCCCGGCGCACCCTGAACGGTCCCTGTTGTTGGCGACGGCGGAAGGGTCCGAACGGCATAACCGTGCTCCTCTATACCTGCCTGCAAGTCCTATTGCGGCGACGGCTGCCGGGGGCAGGTTCTCCGCACCTGGCAGCACCGGCGCGGTGCTCCGGCCGGCCTTTCGACCCGTGGCCGTCGTCGCGCAGCGGGTGGGTCGGTCTGTTGGGACTATACACCAACCCTGGCGGGGGTGTCAAGAAGTTCCTATGTGCAGGAAAATGGGGCAGATGAGGGCATCGCCCCCGCCTACCCAGGGATTCTTTCAGGAGGAACCGAACTTAAAACAACCCGGCCCTGCCACTGCAAGATCGCCCCAGGTGTGCTATAATATCTCAGCCCGGTCGGTGTGGGGTGGTCATCGCATCGGCCGGTCGGTTCGGTGTGGAACCAAAAGGCAACGGGGGCGTAGAAGAAAAGATCGTGTAAGCGGAGGTATGCAGATGCAATGGCGCTACCTTGAATGGGGGGTTCCGGTCCTGGTCATGCTGCTTTTGGGGGTGCTCTCCTTTCTGATCAAGAACAAGCCGGCCCGGCGTGCGCTGCGGGTGCTCTTTGTCCTGGCCCTGCTGGCCGGCCTGGCCTATGGGGGCTATCGCATCCGTCAGCTGCGGGCCCAGGTGGACCCACTGGCCGGCGGCGAGGTCTATACTGTCACCCGTGGCGAGATATCCGAGGTCGTCGAGGCCACCGGGAACCTGGCCCCCGCTGCCCAGGTCAACCTGACCTTCTCCATCCCCGGCGAACTGGTCGAGATCACCGTCTCCACCGGCGATGCCGTCCATCAGGGGGACCTCCTGGCCCGCCTCGACACCGCCGACCTGGAACGGCAACTCGCCCAGGCTGCGGCCGGCGTGGCCATCGCCCAAGCCAACCTGGACAAACTCCAGGCCGAGCCCCGCCCCGAGGATGTCACCACTGCCCAGAGCAGCCTCAACCAGGCCCTGGCCAACCTGGAGGAACTTCGCGTCACCCTCTCCGCTGCCACCGAGCAGGCCCGCCTCAGTTGGGAGCAGGCCGCCAACAACCTCCGCGACGCCCAGGCCGCCTATGAGAATATCTACTGGGACAACCGCGAATTGGAGGACCGCCTGAAAAAGTACGACCAGGAACTGCCCGACGCCAATGTGGATGCCGAGGCGCAGGCCTGGCGGGCGGTGGAGAACGCCGAGGCGGCGATGGAGCAGGCCCGCTTTAACTATGAGCAGGCCCGCCAGCGGGAAGAGACCTCGCTGCAGGCGGCCTACGCCCAGGTGGCCTCGGCGCAGGCCAACCTGGACCGCTTGCTCAACGGGGTGATGCCGACCGATGTGGCGGGGGCAGAAGCCTCGCTGGAGCAGGCGCAGGTGAACTATGAGTCGGCGCAGGCGCAACTGGAAAAGGCCTTCCTCAAGGCCCCCTTTGAGGGGGTGGTGGCGACGGTGCTGGCCGAGGAGCACGCCCAGGTCTCGGCGGCCACGCCGGTGCTGGTGTTGATTGACCCCTCGGCCTACTACCTGGATGTGCAGGTGGATGAGGTGGACATTTCCCTGGTGCAGGTGGGGCAGCGCGCCCGCCTCTTTTTCGATGCCCTGCCGGAGGTGGAACTGGCCGGCCAGGTCACCGAGGTGGCCCTCTCTCCCGACACCAGCGGCGGGGTGGTCACCTACCGCGTGCGCATCCAGATTGACGAGATTGGGGATGTCCCCGTCCGCCCCGGCATGACCGCCAACGCCCACATCATCACCCGAACGGCTGAGGATGTCCTGGTTATCCCCCGGCGGGCGGTGCGCCTGGTGGATGGGCAGGCCTATGTGGACCGCGTCGTCCAGGACCCCCAAACCGGGCAACCGAAACTGGAGGAGGTCCCCGTCGAGATCGGTCTGGAGGACCCCTTCTCGGTCGAGGTCGTTTCCGGCCTGAAGGAGGGCGACCAGGTCTTTGTCCGAGGCGTTGTCCAGCAGAACCAGATCCAGCAGTTCTTCGGGAGGCCGGGGGGATAGCGATGGGAGCAGCGCCCAGACCACAGAACGACGAGGTCATCCGGGTCGAGGAGGCGACCAAGGTCTACCAGATGGGCCAGATCGCGGTGCACGCCCTGCGCGGCGTCTCGCTGCAGATTCACCGTGGCGAGATGCTTTCGATTATGGGCCCCTCCGGGTCGGGCAAGTCCACGCTGATGAATATCCTCGGCTGTCTGGATACCCCTACTGACGGTCTCTACCTCCTCGACGGCCGGCGTGTGGACGACCTTGACGATAACGAACTCTCGGAAATCCGCAACCGCAAGATCGGCTTTGTCTTTCAGACCTACAACCTCCTCCCCCGCACCACTGCCCTGCGCAACGTCGAACTCCCCCTCATCTACAGCGGGGTGGGGATGGGGGAGCGGCGGCGCCGGGCCGTCGCCGCCCTGGAGGCGGTCGGCCTGGGCGACCGCCTGCAGCACCAGCCCAACGAACTCTCCGGCGGCCAGCAGCAGCGGGTGGCCATCGCCCGCGCCCTGGTCAACGACCCGGCAATCATCCTGGCCGACGAGCCAACGGGGAACCTGGACAGCGTCTCCGGGGCGGAGGTGATGGCGCTCTTGCAGCGGTTGAACCGGGAGCGGGGGATCACGGTTGTCTTTGTGACGCACGACCGGGAGATTGCCGAACACACCCGGCGCATCCTGCACCTGCACGACGGCAAGATCATCCAGGAGGAGGTGGTGGAGACCCCCCGACAGGCGCCTTTTCGGGAGGAACGACGATGAACGTCTTGGAGAGTCTGCGCATCGCTCTGCGGGCACTGGCGGCGAACAAGCTGCGGGCGGTGCTGACGATGCTGGGGATCATCATCGGGGTAGCGGCGGTGATTGCGCTCCTTTCGCTGGGCGAAGGGGTACAGAGCACCGTGGAGAGCCAGATTCAGGGGATCGGGGCGAACCTGCTGGTCATCTTTTCGGGGACCTTTAGCGATGAGCCGCAGCGGATTCAGCCACTGACCTACCGGGACGCCCAGGCCCTGGCCGACCCCTTGAACGTCCCCAGTCTGGCCGCCGTAGCCCCGGTGATTGAGCGGAACGCCACCGTCTCTTTTGGCAAGCGGGACGGCCACTCGACAATTATCGGGGTGACGCCCGAGTACTCTTATGTGCGCAACGCCAATGTGGTCGAGGGCCGCTTTATCGAGGAGCGCGATGTGCTCAGCCGCAGCCGGGTCTGCGTTCTGGGGCAGGATGTGGTCGCCGAACTCTTTCCCGACATGGACCCGATCGGGCAGACGGTCAAGATTCGCAACGTTCCCTTCCGGGTGGTCGGGATTATGGAGCGGAAGGGCGGGGGTGGGTCGTTTGGCCCTCCCACGGACAGTTGGGTCTACGTTCCCTTGACCACGGCGGCGGTGCGGCTCTTTGGCTCGCGCACGACCAGCGGCGACTTTGCCGTGACGATCTATGCCGCCGCCGTGGACCAGGAGAGCATTGACTCGGCAATCGCCGAGATTACCCAGGTCCTGCGGGAGCGACACCGCCTGACCTACCAGGACAATGACTTTACCATCGTCACCCAGGAGGATATTATTGATGTGGCCGGCTCGATTATCGGGGTGCTGACGATCTTTTTGGGGGCAATTGCCGGGATATCGCTCCTGGTGGGCGGCATCGGGATTATGAATATCATGCTCGTCTCGGTGACCGAGCGCACCCGCGAGATCGGCATCCGCAAGGCGGTGGGGGCCAAGCGGCGGGACATCCTCTGGCAATTCCTCATCGAAGCGATGGTACTGAGCGTTCTCGGGGGGCTGGTCGGACTGGCCCTGGGGGCGGTGGGGGCGCGGATGGTGGCGCGGCTTTCGGAGGACCTGCAGGCGGTGCTGACACCGCAGATCGTGCTGATGGCGACCGGCTTTTCGGCGGCGGTGGGACTCTTTTTCGGCATCTATCCGGCGATGCGGGCGGCGCGGCTGCATCCGATTGAGGCGCTGCGGTACGAGTAGGGTGGGTCGGCGGATATGGATGTCGCCATCGAGACGGAGGACCTAACGCGCTGGTTCGACGAGGTGCTGGCCGTGGACCGGTTGAACCTGCGCGTGCGCCGGCCGGAGATCTTGGGTCTGGTCGGCCCGGACGGGGCCGGCAAGACGACCACCCTGCGCATGCTGGCCGGCGTCCTTGCCCCCACCTCGGGCCGCGCCCACGTTCTGGGCTATGACATTGCCACGCAGGGCGAGGCGGTCAAGGAACGAATCGGCTACATGCCGCAGCGGTTCAGCCTCTATGCCGACCTGACGGTGGCCGAGAATCTGTCCTTCTTTGGCCAGGTCTATGGGGTGCCCCGGACGGAGCGGGAGGAGCGCATGGAGGAGTTGCTGCGCTTTGCCCAACTGACCGCCTTTCGGCAACAACGGGCCGAGTTTCTTTCCGGAGGGATGAAGCAGAAACTGGCCCTGGCCTGTACCCTGATTCACCGGCCGCAGCTCCTGCTCCTGGATGAACCGACCACCGGCGTGGACCCGGTGGCCCGGCGGGAGTTTTGGAGCATCCTCTACCGCCTGTTCACCCAGGGGGTGACGATTCTGGTCAGCACCCCCTATATGGATGAGGCGGAGCGTTGCAACCGGGTGGGGTTTCTCTCGGCCGGCCGGCTGCTCACCTACGGCACGCCCCAGGAACTCCAGGCCCGTTACCCCCACCAGATTCTGGAACTGCGGGTCGGGCCGGCCGAGCGTCCCCTGGCCCGGCAGCACCTCCGGCAGGCCCCGCAGGTCCTCGATGTGCAGGTCTTTGGGGAAACGCTCCACCTGGTCGTGGAGGACGCCCGGCGCGCCCTGGAGGCGGTACGCCTTTACCTGGAGGGGGCCGGCCTGGAGGCGGTCTCCCTCCGTCCGATCTCGCCGACGATGGAGGATGTCTTTATGGCCCTGCTGCAGCGGGGGAGGGAACACGGATAGGCACGTATGGGGCGGATGAGCACGGCTTGTTGTGTCCGTGAGAACCTGCCTCGATCAGTGTGTATCCGTGTCCTCGAGTTGGGGACAGGGGACAAGTTGAAAAACACCGCAGCCGGAGCAACGGCCGGCGCGGCAGTCGGGGGTCGGCTCGCCCCGCAGGGCCCGCCGATACTCCTTCCAGAGAAAGGTCTTGCTCACCCCGCAGTGGATGGTATCCCAGGGCAGTATCTCCTCAAAGGGGCGGGAGCGATTGATATAAAAGTCGGGGTCCAGGCCGGCGGCCTGAAAAGCGGCCCACCAGCGTTGCGGGTCAAACTGCTCCGGCCAGGCGTCAAAGCGGGCTCCGTTACGCCAGGCCTCCAGGATGACCGGGCCCAGGCGGCGGTCGCCCCGGGCCAGGGCGGCCTCCAGGCGGCTGGTGGCCAGGTCGGGCCAGGAGAACTCGATCGCCCGGCTGCGCAGTTCCCGCCGCAGGAAGGCGATGCGCTCCGCCAGGTCGTTCGCGGAAGGCTGGCCCAGCCACTGGAAGGGGGTATGGGGCTTGGGCACGAGCGGATTGACACTGACGGCGATGCGGGCCCGCCGGCCGGCATACTGCCGGCCGATGCGCAGCGCCTCCTGCACCATCGCCACAATCCCCGCCAGGTCCTCCTGCGTCTCGGTAGGCAGGCCGACCAGGAAGTAGAGTTTGACCCGCTGCCAGCCCCGGGAAAAGGCCGCCTCCATCGTCGCCGTCAAGTCTCCCCGGTCCAGGCCCTTGTTGACCACGTCGCGCAGTCGCTGTGTTCCGGCCTCCGGTGCAAAGGTCAGGCCGGTGCGCCGCCGCTGGGCGATCACCTCGGCCAGTTCGACCGCAAACGAGTCCAGGCGCAGGGAAGGCAGGGCTAGGCTCAGCCCCTGGGAGGCGTACTCCTCGGCCAGGGCGGTGAGCAGGTCGGCGATGCCGCTGTAATCGCTGGAACTGAAGGAGAGGAGCGAGAGTTCCTCATAGCCGGTGTGGGCGAGCAGTTCCCGGACGGCGGCTAGGACCTCCTCGTGGGGGCGTTCGCGGGCCGGCCGGTAGACGATGCCCGCCTGGCAGAAGCGGCACCCCCGGCTACAGCCGCGCTGGATTTCGATCACCGCCCGGTCATGCACCGAGGCGACATAGGGGACGACGGGGCGGGTCACCGGCGGGGAGAGGCTGAGGTCGGGTAGCACCCGCTTGACCACCTGTTCGGGGATGCCGGCCTCGGTCGGCCGGATGGCGGCGATGGTGCCGTCGTCGTGGTAGCGCACCTGGTAGAAGCGGGGCACATAGATGCCGGGGAGTTGCGCGGCCCGGCGGAGAAAGGCGGTGCGTCCCTGGCCCCGCGTCTCCATCCACAGGGTGGCCAGGTCGTCCATCGCCTCCTCGCCCTCCCCGACGACGACAAGGTCCACAAAGGCGTCCACCGGGGCCGGGTTGTAGGCCATCGAGCCGCCGGCGATGACCAGGGGGTCGTCCTCGCTGCGCTCGGCGGCCAGGAGGGGGATGCCGGCCAGGTCGAGCATGGTCAGGAGGTTGGTGCAGGTCAGTTCGTAGGCCAGGCTAAAGCCGAGGATGTCGAATTCAGCCAGGGGTTGGCGGGTCTCCAGGCCGAAGAGGGGCATGCCGTCCCGGCGCAGCAGGGCCTCCATATCAGGCCAGGGGGCGTAGAGGCGGTCGGCCAAGACGCCGGGGGTGCGGTTGAGGCGGTCGTAGAGGATCAGCAGGCCCAGGTTGGCCATACCGATCTCGTAGAGGTCGGGGTAGGCCAGGGCGATACGCAGGCGGGCCTGTTCCCAATCGCCGGCGCGGGCGTTCCACTCGCCGCCGGTGTAGCGGGCCGGCCGGCGCACAGCAGGCAAGACCCGATCCAGCCAGGCCGAAATGGCGGCCGGATCGGGTCGGCGGGTTCCCTTTCGGGCCGGGTTGCCCTGGTGGGGCCCTAGTCGCGGAAGAATTCCAGCACCTCCACCTCTTCTTCCTTCTCCCCACGCAGCACCTCGACGATGCTGATGCGATGCCAGGGCAGGAAAAAGTCGGTCGCCTCGCGGGCGATATAAGAGATCGGCTTGCCGTCTCGCTTGCGCGGGTTGGTAAAGTGGAGGAAACTGTCGGTCGGGTCGGGCAGTTTGTCGGCCTCGGCCAGAAACGGTTCCTCCCCCATGACATGGATCAAGAGTAGATGGGGCACCGTCTTCCTCCTGCAAACGATTCCAGATGCCCTGAGGACGGGCTCATTCTTCCTCTCCTAAAATGACCCGCAAGACCAGGTTGCCCAAGCGAATCTCGTCGCCGTCGTGAAAGGGCACGGTCGTGTTGGGCGCGAGTTTTTGTCGGTTCAAAAAGGTGCCGTTGATGCTGTTCAGGTCCTCGATAAAGAACTCGTCGCCCCGGCGGATAATGCGGGCGTGGCGACGCGAGACGCCGGCCATATAGCCGTTATCTTGGGTTAGGTCCACCTCGGGAAAGACGCCCCCGGCGGGGTCCACCCGGCCGAGCAGGAGGAGTTCCTGCGGAGGGCAATTGATCAGGCGTCCGCTGTTCAGCACCAGCAGACGCAGGCGGGCCATAGTGATGCGGGCGGTGGTGGAGCCGGCCGGTTCCGGGGCCTCTTCGATTACGGGTGGAGGCTCTGTCGGTGCTAAGGGCTCCGGGGCTGCAGACGGTCCGGCCTGGTCAACCAGGCTGGACCCGCACTCGCTACAAAAGATCGTGCCCTCCATATTTTCGTGCTGACAGTAGGGACAGGTAATCATGGTTTCCCCCGCTCTTCTCGTTGCCAACCGAACCAGCGGCGGCCCAGCCGCCGGGTGCCGTAGTGAATCTCCTTTTTCCCGGCCGCAGAGGGCCGGCCCACCGATTTGAGCCGGGCGGCCTCCTGCTCCACCGCCCGGGCCAGGTCCACCTCGCCCAGTTCGACCAGGCGGGTCGCTGCTGCCTCCAGGCGGCGGGTTGCCCGGTCAACATTGCCCCGGTGAGCCTCCTGCCAGGCCGTCTCCTGGAGGCGGTAGGCGGTGATCCGCTCCAGGGCGCGGCGCACCTTGAGGGGGATTTCACCGCTGCCCTCGGTGTACATCTGCACCGGCAGGTGCAGGGAGTAACGCGCGGTGCGCCGCATCCGCTGCAGGGGCACCAGGTAGGACAGGGAGATCTCCAGCAGGTCGTGCTCTCCGACCGGTAGGGGGGAGAGGACCATCTCGGTCAAAAAGACCTGCGGTTCCATCCCCATCCACTCGCCCAGGAGAATCACCTGCCCCCGCTGCCAGTCCTCCTTCAGGGGGATGGAAAAGACCTCCGGGGCCACGCGGAAGAAGGTTTTGACCTGGGTCTGTTGGGCCGGCCGGAGCGAGAGGGACATCTCCTGGGCCAGGATGCCCTGGAGGAGGCGGAGTTCCTCCTGGAAGAAGGGCTGAATCTCCTCCGGTCCGGGGAGGTACTCGCTGCGGCCGCTGCCGTGCGCACTGATCGTCGCCAGGAGGTCCTCGTTCCAGTCATCGCCCAGACCGACGGTGGTGATGCCGACCCCGGTTCCCTGAATCTGTCGGGCCAGTTCGACGCAGCGATCGTCATCGCCGTAGGTGCGGCCGTCGGTAATCAGGATGACCCGGCGGATGCCGCCAAAGGCCCCGGACTGGCGCAGCTGCTGCCAGGCCAACTCCAACCCCCGGGCCATCTCGGTTCCCCCGGAGGCCTGAATCGAGGAGAGGTGTTCGCGGGCCGAGGCCGGGGTACGCACCGGCTGGCGGGGGATGAGGAGTTGGGCGCGGTCGTTGAAGGTGATCAGGGAGAAATAGTCCTGCGAGGTCAACTGGTTGACCAGATAGCGGGCGGCCTCACGGGCGTGAAAGATGCGCTCGCCGCGCATCGAACTGCTGATGTCCATAATCAGGCAGATGTCCAGCGGCAGGCGCACCCCCTCGCCCTCCTCCGAGGAGGGAAAGATTTCCAACAGCAGATAGAGGACCATCTCCTCCCGCAGCGCCGGCAGGCGGCTGCGGCTTGGCGTACAGGTCAACTGGACCTCGCGTTCCATCGGCCTTGCCTCGTCTTTTTTTCTATTATACCCGTTTCGGCGGCTGTTGTAAAGCCGTTCGAAGGACTTTTTCCAGGCGTTGGCAAAGTCTTTTCTCCGAAAGCAACCCGAAACGGGTCACCTCTTTTCCTGCGACATAGAGGACCAGGGAGGGGAGGTTCAGCACCCCCTGTTGGGCCGGGACGGTCGGATTTGCGGCGATGTCCAATCCGACGATCCGGAGCCGGCCGGCCCACTCCTCGGCAAGTCTTTCCAGAATTGGGTGCAGCCGCCGGCAGGGGGCACACCAGTCGGCCCAAAAGTCCACCAACACCGGCAGAGGAGAACGCAGCACCTGCTCCTCGAACTCGGCATCGCCGATCTGTTCCAACGGCATATCGTCCTCCCTGAGTCTAGCGCAAACGGGAACCTCCAACCCTGCGACTTGCTGCAACCTTCTTTCCTACCCCATCCGCAACAACAGTTCCAGGACCCGGCGCAGGTCATCCTGCATCTCCCGGGGGTTGTCGGCGTGTTTGAGCAGGCAGCGCTCCACGTAGCGGTTGATCATCTCCAGGCCGGCCCGTTGCAGCGCGGCGCGGATGGCCAGGAGTTGGGTCAGGAGTTGTTCGCAGGCGCGGTCCTCCTCGACCATGCGAATCAGACCGCCGACCTGGCCCTCGATGCGCCGCAGGCGGGTGACCAGGGGGTCCTGTTCAGACATCTTGGCCTCCGCCGTAGAGTGCGGCCGTTTGCTGAACCAGCGAGACGAACGCATCGGCCTGCAGACTGGCCCCGCCGACCAGGGCCCCGTCAATCTCGGGCTGCTCCATAAACTCGACGATGTTGGCCGGCTTGACGCTGCCGCCGTATTGAATGCGGGTGGCTTGGGCGATGGTCTCCCCGTAGAGGTCGGCCAGGATGGCGCGAATCAGGCCAATGATCGTATTGGCCACGGGGCCGTGGCAGGGCTTGCCCGTGCCGATGGCCCAGACCGGCTCGTAGGCAATCACGCCGCCGGCCTCCAGGAAGCGCGGGCCCTCGATGCCGGCCAGGGCCGCGCGCACCTGGGCCGAGACGACTGCTTCGGTCTCGCCGCGCTCATTTTGCTCCAAGAGTTCTCCGACGCAGAGAATCGGGGCCAGGCCGTGCTCCAGGGTGGCCCGCAGTTTGGCGTTGATCAGGTCGTCCTCCTCGCCAAAGATGTGCCGCCGCTCCGAGTGGCCCAGGATGACGTAATCGCAGAGGCCGGCCAGCATGCGCGGGGCGACCTCGCCGGTAAAGGCGCCCTCCTGCCGGTAGGCGTTCTGTGCCCCCAGGCGCACACGGCTGCCGGCCAGCCGTTCCCGGACGGCGGCCAGGGCGACGAAGGGTGGGCAGAGGGCCACCTCCACATTGGCGAACGGCTCCACCGCGGCGACGACTGCGTCGGCCAGGGCCACGGCCTCGACGACCGTCTTGTGGCATTTCCAGTTTCCGGCAATCAAGGGGGTGCGGGCGGACATTTTTTCCCCCTACTCGCGGTCGGCCAGGGCCTCGACCCCCGGTAAGGCCCTGCCCTCCAGAAACTCCAGACTGGCCCCTCCCCCGGTGGAGAGGTGGTCAATCTGGTCGGCCAGTCCCAATTGGTGGAGGGCGGCGACCGAATCGCCGCCGCCGACGACGCTAAAGGCCTCGCTTTCGGCGACGGCCTGGGCGATGGCGCGGGTGCCCTCGGCAAAGGGGGCGAACTCAAAGACGCCCATCGGTCCGTTCCAGACGATCAGGCGGGTTCCCCGCAGGGCGTCGCGAAAGGCGTCCACCGTGCGGGGGCCGATGTCGAGAATCTGCCAGCCAGGCGGCACCTCGTCCACGGCGGCGGTGCGGTGGACGGCGTCGGCGGAGAAGGAGGCAGCGATGACGGCGTCCACCGGCAGGAGCAGGCGCAGTTTGCGTTGGTGGGCCTCCTTGAGCAGTTTGCGGGCGGTGGGGATGGCCTCCTCTTCGACCAGGGAAGCGCCCGTCTCCAGCCCCTGTGCGCGGATGAAGGTGTTGGCCATACCCCCGCCGATGAGGAGGAGATCGGCGCGACCCATCAGGTTGCGGATGACGCCGATCTTGTCCGAGATTTTGGCCCCGCCCAGAATCAGGGCGAAGGGGTGGTCGGGGTTTTCCAGGACGCGCCCCAGGACCTGCAGTTCTTTTTCCAGCAGCAGGCCGGCTACGGCGGGCAGGTGATGGGCTACCCCCTCGGTGGAGGCGTGGGCGCGGTGGGCCGTGCCAAAGGCGTCGTTTACATAGAGTTCGCCCAGTTGGGCCAATTGGGCGGCAAAGGTGGGGTCGTTGGCCGTCTCTTCCGGGTGGAAGCGGGTGTTCTCCAGGAGGACGACCTCGCCAGGGCGTATCGCCCGGACGACGGCCTGGATCTGCGGGCCAACACAGTCGTCCAGGACGCGCACCGGCCGGCCGAGGAGTTGGGCCAGGCGTGCCCCCACGGGGGCCATGCGCAAGGTCTCGACGACGCGGCCCTTGGGCCGACCCAGGTGGGACAGCAAGATCAGGCGGACGTCTTGTTCCAGCAGGTAGTTCAGCGTGGGCAGGGCGGCGCGGATGCGGGTATCGTCGGTTACCTGCCCTTCCTGCAAGGGCACGTTGAAATCCACCCGTACCAGCACTCGCTTGCCCCGCACATTCACGTCGCGGACGGTCTTTTTTTGCATCGGCACCTCCCGGGGTTCTCTTTTCGGGGGTATTGTATCATGGCCGGCCGGGGGCGTCAATCGGTAGCAAGGCACGCCCCCGGTTGAAGGCAGGGGCGGAGGGGGGACAAAGGCACGCCCCCGGTTGAAGCCAGGGGCGGAGGGGGGACAAGGACACGCCCCCGGTTTCGGAAATGGCGACTCGCCTACGAAACGGTCATAATCCCTGGGTGGGGAACCATCGCTTGACCAGTGCGAGCAGCCGTTCGGCCCGGCGGCGGTAGGTATAGTCGCCGGCCTTTTCCCGGGCCCGGCGGGCCTTGCGGCGGGCCTCCTCCGGTTGCAGAAGGGCCCGCTCGATCGCCTGGCTCAGTGCAAGCGCACCTTCTGGGGGAAAAAAGTAGGCCGAGGTGTCGTCCAGCACCTCGCGCAGGGCGGGAATATCCACCAGGACGATCGGCCGCTCCATCGCCATGTACTCGAACATCTTGAGCGGCGAGGCCGAGGCGCCGGAGACGGTCCCGGGGATGACCAGCAGGTCGGCGGCGGCCAGGTAGGGGGGGATCTCTTCCTGGGGGAGCATGCCCACAAAAAGGACCCGTTCCGCGATCCCCAGCCGTTGGGCCTCCTCCCTCAGGGCGGCGATCTCGTGAGGCCGGCCTCCCACCAGGTAGAGGCGCAGTTGGGGAAGACGTGGGGCCAGCCGGCTCACCGCCTCCAGGAGGTGCTCCAGCCCCCGGTAGGAGAAGGTCAGGCCGGAGTAGAGGACGACCTGCGCCTGCGGGTCTATGCCCACCTGCTGCCGGGCCTCCTGTTGCTCCAGCGGGTGGTACAGTTGGTCATCATAGGCATCGGGGAGGACGCCGATCTCGGAGGCCGGCCGCCAGCCCAGCGCCTCGACCTCGCGGGCAAAGGTCTCGGTCAGCGAGACGACCCCGTCAGCCCGCCGCAGCAACGACCGGTCCAGCGAGCGCAAGAGCGGCTGCCAGAGCCGCCCTTGGGCCCGCGAGGGGTTGCGGCTCTCCAGTTCGTGTACCTCATAGACGACCCGTGCTCCCGTCAGCGGGCGCAACCAGCAGGCCATCCAGTAGGCGCAGATGACCTCGCGGACATAGAGCACGTGGTAGCGCTTTCGCCGAAAGAGGCGCAGGAAGAGGAGGTACCCGGCGACCATCCAGGCAAAGAGGGTGCGTTCGATATAGTACCAGCCGGTTCCGGGGAAAAAGCGCGAGACCTTGCCCACCGGGATGCGCGGCAGGTGCACCGCACCGACCTGCTCGAACGCACTGGGTTCGCGCAACAGGCGGGGGATGATGACCAGCAGGTCTGGGTGGCGGGCCCGCAGTTCCCGAACGGTCAGGTAGGTCTGGACGGCGTTGGCCGCCCGCAGGGTCAGGCTGGTGGGGTAGGCCAGGTAGCAGATCATCCGCCCGCCCCCCTTTTTTTCTGAAGCACCTGCCGGTAAAGGGTGAGCATCTCCCCGGCCACCCGTTCGGAGCGAAAGCGGTCGGCGGTGCGGGCGGCGTTCTCTCCCAGGGTACGGCGTCGTTCCTCGTCCAGGAGGAGGGTCTGGATGGCCGCACTCAACGCCGGGACGTTGGCCGGCGGCACCTCGATGCCCCCCGGCGGGTCTCGGAAAAAGACCCCCGTGCCGCTCGTTTCGGTGGCCACAAAGGGGGTCCCCAGGGCGGCCCCTTCCAGGAGGACCTTGTTGCTGCCCTCGCGGATGGAGGGGACGACCACCAGGTCGGCGGCGGCCAGGTAGGGGGTGAACTCGCCGGCCGGGACCTCACCGGCCAGGAGGAGGTGCCGCTCGATCCCCAACCGGCGGGCCAGTCCCTTCAGGTAGGCGCGATAGTCCCCCACCACCGGGTCGTGGCGGTTGGGGCCGCAGAGGAGGAGGACGGCGCGGGGCACCGCCTCCAGCACGGCCGGGAGGGCCCGCAGGAGGTCGTCGAACCCCTTGATCGGGAGAAGCCGGCCGGCGGCCAGAAGAATCGGTTGGTCGGGGTCCAGTTGGTAACGCCGGCAGACGCGGGCGCGGGCCCTCTCTCGAAAGGCGGGCCGGTCCGCGGGGAAACAGTCGTCGCGGATGTTGCGGGGGACCAGGTGCACCCGCTCCGGCGGCGCACCGTAGCCCAGGATAATCTCACGCGTCTGTGGGGTGGTGGCCCGGACGGCGTCAGCGTGGGCAAGGGTCCGGCGCAGGAGCCGGCGCACAATCGGGTAGCGGGCATAGCCAAAGCGGGCCTCCGGTTCGTTGAAGAGGTCGGCCCCACGCACCGTGATGACAAAGGGGATGTCGCAGGCGCGTCGGGTCCAGGCGGCCACCGTCCCCAGGGGATAGGCCGATTCGACGTGGATGATCTCCGGCCGGGAAAAGTGCCGCAGGTAGGAGCGGTAGCGTTGCAGAATGGTCAGCAGCCCGTCATAGTGAAAGAGTCCCCGCGAGAGGCGGTTGAGCAGTTCCTCGGTGAGGCTGTTGCGGATGGCGTAGCGATAGATGGGGATGCCGTTGACCTGCTCCTGGATGAACCCCGGCCCCCGGCTATTGGCTCCCCGCGAGGTCAGAATGGCCACCCGGCAACCGGCTTTTTGCAGGTGCTGGAGGAACTGCTGGTGGACGACCTGGACCTCCTTTTGGGGGTCGTAGGCAGTGGTGAAAAAGAGCACCTTCATCGCTGCTGCTCCCGATACCAGGCGATGGTGCGGCGTAGCCCCTCCAGGAGGTCCACGGCGGGATGGTACCCCAGGAGTTGGCGGGCCCGGGAGATGTCGGCCAGGGAGTGGCGGACGTCGCCGGGGCGGGGCGGAGCGTAGTGTCGCGGCCCCTCCCGCCCCACAATTTGGTCAATCATCGCCGCCAGGTCGTTGATCGAGGTCTGCCGGCCACAGGCGATGTTCATCACCTCGCCGACGACCTCCGGGGCGGTGCTGGCCGTCACCGTCGCGGTGACGACATTTTCCACAAAGGTCAGGTCGCGGGTCTGTTCCCCGTCGCCGTAGATTGTGTAGGGCCGGCCCTGGAGGGCGGCGGTGATAAAGAGCGAAATCACGCCCGAGTAGGGCGAGGAGGGGTCTTGACGCGGGCCAAAGACGTTAAAGTAGCGCAAGATAACCGTCTCCAGGCCGTAGAGCTGTTGAAAAATCCGGCAATAGTGCTCCCCCAGGAGTTTGCCGGCCGCGTAGGGGGAGAGCGGCTCGGGCCGCATCGTCTCCTCTTTGGGCAGCGTGGGGTTGTTCCCATAGACCGAGGAGGAGGAGGCAAAGACCAGGCGGCGCACATGGGCGTCCCGCGCGGCCAGGAGCACGTGCAGAGTGCCGGTAGCGTTGACGGCGTGGCTCTCCAGCGGCCGGCGTACCGAGCGGGGCACCGAGGGGAGCGCGCCCAGGTGAAGGACATACTCGCAGTCCTCGACGGCCTGGCGGACCGTGTCCGGCGAACGCAGGTCGCCCTCCAGAAGGTCAATCTGCTCCTGGCAGTGGGCCAGGTTCTCCCGCCGGCCGGTGGAAAAGTTGTCCAGCACGCGCACCTGGTGGCCTTTTGCCAGCAGGCGGTCCACGACGTGCGAGCCGATAAAGCCTCCTCCTCCGGTGACGAGATAGCGGGCCATCGCTTCTCCTTCAGGGTTCCCGCAGCCGATAGAGGACCACAGGGTCGTCGGGGGTGTTGGGGCGAGGGAAGGTCTGCACGCTCTCGGCCTCTGCGGTGAAGGGGCGGTGGGGGCGAAAGCCGCCGGGGTCGTCGAGGGCCGGTGGGGCGGCCAGGCCCAGGCGGGCCAGGAGGAGTTGGGCATAGATTCGCACCCGCTTGCCGAGGGAGACCTCCTGGTGGGCCGGCCACTCGCCAAACTCGCGGCTGTAGAGGGTGACGTGGCTGGCGATGGCCCCCTCTCGTCCGACCAGGTAGCGGACGCCCTTTTCCCGCAGATAAGCAAGCAACTGCCGCTCCTCCAGAACCGGCACGATCTCGGCGTTCAGTTTGCCGTCAATATTCAGGACCACATGCCCGGAGTAGTATTGCAAAATGCCCGAATTTTTGGCGGCCAGGAGTGCGTCCGGGGGGAGGGTTTCCTGAATCCATAGGGCGGCCTGGTAGATCGCCGGCTGGGTCAACTGGGGCATGGTCGCGTTCTGCCGGTAGGAGCCGACCGCCTCCAGGGTGTTTAGCCCGACCGCGATCAGGAGAAAAAGGAGCGCCACCGCCCAACGCACCTTCTCCCGGAATCGTTGCTCCCACCGGCCGTAGAGGCAGCCGAGCACCAGGCAGGAAAAGGCCCCGATGCCAACAAAGTAACGTGGGTTCGAGTTTTGCTGGATATAGGCATAGTAGAGCAGCAGTACCAGGGCATAGCCGGCCAGCGGGAGCAGCGGGCGGTGGGTCAAGGGGGGCAGGAGCAGGAAAAAGGCGAGCACGGCCAGCAGGGCCAGCCCCGCCGCCAGCCAGAGGGAGGGCAGGAAGTTCAGGTTGAGGGCCGGGTTGAGGTAGACGATGTGCAGGATGTTGCTCAGGGAAAAGCCGTCGGCGTAACTGTGCATGTAGGCCAGGGCGCGGCCGCTGCTGGGGAAGAAGGAGCCGAAGGTCAGGCGGTTCCAGGCAAAGTAGGGCAGGGCGGGAATGAGCACCCCGGTGGCGTAAGCCAGGGGGGCACGCCAGGGGACGCGCCGCCGGAGGAGGTTCCAGAGGAGGGCGAGGCCAAAGATCGCGGCCAGGAGCCAGTTGTCCAGCCGGGCCAGGCCGGCCAGGCCGGCCAGGAGCCCCAGCCCCAGAAGGGCCCAGGGCCGGCGATGGTCCAGGGCAAAGAACCGCTCCGTCAGCCATAGCAGCAGGAGCAGGCCCAGGCTCGTGTCCATTGCATTGACCGTCACGCGGGCCATGTAGGGGTTGAGCGCGTAGAGGGCGGCGGCCAGGAGCGCGCCGCGCTCCCCGGCAAAGCGGCGCGTCAGGGCAAAGAGAGGCAGGGTCACCGCCGTCGAGAGGAGGGCGCAAAAGAGCAGGTTGACGCGCAGGCCGGCGTCGAGGGCGTTGGGGGCGATCAGGTAGGGGATGGCCCCCAGCGTCAGCGGGTAGAGCGGGTGGAAACCGTTGGTCGGGTGGAGGCCGTCGGCGGTGATACCGCGTCCCAGGGCCAGGTTGCGGGCGATCGCCGTAACCATCCAGGCGTCATCCTCCAGGAGGATGAGCAGGTCTTCCAGGGGGAGCAAGGCCAGGAAGAGGCGGAGCGTCAGGCCCAGGGCCAGGAGGAGCCGGAGGAAGCGGGGCCAGGGGAGGCCCCAGGTTCTGCAGGTCAGCGGCGTTGTTCGTTCGGTCATCGTCCTTGCCCTGGAGGGCGGTTTGGGCCGCCGGCCGGCCCGGGCCTGGTTGTGCCCCGGCCGGCGGGGGCAAATCCAAACCGGCCCGCTTCTTATGGCCGGTCCCACGCGCCGGCATTATAGCACAGGGCGGGAGGGGGTGCAAATGTCGGGGGGAATAAAGTTTGACAAGAAGGGTATCATCGGGTAGCATGGTAAAGATTGCGGGGCAGCCTGCCACGCAAACGGGCAGGCAGTCGTCAATATGAAGCCTGGCTCCTGTCTGCCTGGTGACCCGGCGAGTGCTCCATGAGAAATACCGGGTCATGTTGGGCTCGCCTCTTGCGGCTGAGGGAGGCGCGTAGACCTGTACGGTTGCACGAACCATGTTGTCGAGAAGATGCCGGTAAAAGGAGTAAATTGATGGAGATTTTCCTCAAGATCGCTGACTTGATCCTGCACGTGGATACCTATCTGAGCGATATCATTGCCCGTTACGGGACTTGGACTTTGGGACTGCTTCTCATCATCGTTTTCCTGGAGACCGGTGTGGTGGTGACGCCCTTTTTGCCGGGCGATTCGCTTATCTTTGCAGCCGCTACCTTTGCGGCACGCGGTGCTCTGAACCCCTGGATGTTGTTTGCTGTGCTGGTCATCGCCGCAATTTCCGGGGACACCGCCAACTACTGGATTGGCCATCGCATAGGCGCCAAGGCTTATACCGGCGAGGTCAGGTGGATCAAGAAAGAGTATCTGGAGCGGACCCACGCCTTTTTCGAGAAGCATGGCGGCAAGACGATCTTTTTGGCCCGCTTTGTGCCCATCATCCGCACCTTTGCGCCGTTTGTGGCCGGGGTCAGTCGGATGTCCTACGGGTTCTTTTGGCGTTGGAATGTCATTGGCGCCGTTGCCTGGGTGGGCACCTTTACGCTGCTGGGCTATTTTTTCGGCAACATCCCCTTTGTCGAGAAGAACTTTGAGTTGGTCATCATTGCCATCATTGCTCTCTCTCTGGTTCCGGCCGTAATAGAAGGAGTCCAAGTTCGCAGGGAAGTTAGAGAATCACGGGGGGAGACCAATCAAAGCGGTTGAGACGGTTGTTGTTTTTGTCCCCGATTAGCGCTCTGGAGGAATCGGGCCTCTTGCTGAACGCCACTATGCCTGTTGGGATAGGGCATACCGTATCCCAACAATTGCTGTGTCCCAACAACTGTCGTGTTCCAACAATTGCTGTGTTCCAACAACAACGCCCATCCTCCCGACTTGCCGGCCCGCCCGCTTTCTGCTACGATAGAGGCAAACCTGGCAGGAGGTGGGGCGATGGACACAACGGCGATCTGGGTCAAGGCTTTGTGGGTGCTGGCAGGGTACTTGCTGGGCTCTTTTCCCTCGGCCTATCTGGCCGGTCGCCTGTTCCGGGGGATTGACATCCGCCGGTACGGCTCCCGCGCCGTGACCGGCTCCAACGTCTATGAGAACGTCTCCCGGCCTGCGATCGTGCTGGTGGGGCTGTTCGATGTAGGCAAAGCGGCCCTGCCCACCTGGCTTGCGCTGTGGTGGGGGTTGGGCCTGCCTGCCGCGCTCCTCTCCGGCCTGGCGGCGGTGGCCGGCCACAACTGGCCGCTCTACCTGGGCTTTCACGGCGGGCGGGGAATCGGTTCCTGCGTCGGGGTGCTCCTGGTGGTCTTTCCCGGGGGTGTCCTCTGGATCGGGCTCTCGCTCCTCCTGGGCTGGCGGCTGCGCAACGCCGGGCTGCCCCTGGTCGGCTTTCTTACCCTGCCGGTGCTGGCCTACGTCGCCGGCCAACCGCCGGCCGTGGTCTGGGCCTGCCTGGGGATGCTCCTCCTGATCGTGCTCAAACGTCTGGAGGGCAACCGCGCCCCCCTTCCGGCTGACCCGCAGGAGAGGAAAGAGGTGCTTCTGCGTCGCTTCCTCTTTGACCGGGACCTTGCCGACTGGGAGGTCTGGGCTCACCGCCGGCCGGAGGAGCAGACCACCGACCTGCCGCAGGACTGACCGGCAAAGCGGACCTTTTACCGTTCCTCCGGTGGTGGATCTTGAAGCAGCATCGCGATCAGCACCGTTGCCACCACCACCCCGACCAGGCCGGCCAAGAGCGGGGCGGGATAGCCCCTCCACTCGTAGAACCAGCCCGCCAGGTAGGGCGCGGGGAAGCGGGCCAACCCCTGCACCGTCGAGACGCGCCCCATCGCCTCGGCCCGCTCTACCTCGGGGACGCTTCCGGCCAGCAGGGTGGACTGGGCCGGCATCCACAGCGCCGCGGTAAAGCCGAAGAGGAGGTAAGCCAGGGCCACGCCGGTGAAGGTAGGCCAGCGGAGCAGTATGAGAATGCACAGAATCCCCAGTGCCTCGGAGAGGAGGATAAAACGCTTGCAGCCGTAACGGTCAATCAGCCGGCCGACCGGCAGTTGGGTCAGGGCCCAGGAGACGGACATGGCCGCGCTGATCCAGCCCAGCTGGGTGTCTGTAAAGCCGTAGGCGTCGCTGAGGATGCCAAAGAGGAGGGACAGGGCCAGCCCCCAGGAAAAGGCATCGGCGGCAAAAGGGAGGATCAACCGCCGGTGGGAGCGGGGCACTCGCAGCAGGCGCGAGAGGTCGCGCCAGCCCTTCTGCCCTGACGGAGGAGTGTTGGGGGAGCGCGTTTCCTTCAAGAAACGTAGCAGTAAAAGGAGGACCAGCCCCTCACAGGCCAGGCTGAGGAGCATAATCGGCAGGTATCCCCAGCGGTCGGCTACCCGGCCGCCGAGGATGGGAAAGAGGGCTCCGGGGAGGATAAAGGCAAACATGACCGCGCTGTAGGCCAGGGCACGCCGCTGCGGGGAGGCCGATTCGGCGGTGAGGGCATTACGGGCCGCTGTGCCCAGCATGCCGCACCCCAGGAGCACGGTTGCGGGGAGGAGTAAGGGCCAGGCGTGCAGGGCGGCGGCCAGCACATAAAAGAGCAGACCCAGGAGTGCGCTGAGGCTGGCGAGGAGGATCAACGGCCGGCGGCCGACGCGGTCGGCCTGCCACCCGCCGATCAACTGCATCGCCGAGGAGACCAGGCCGCCCCATCCGCCCAGGCTTTCCAGAAAGCCGAGGAGGCGCATCGAGGCCCCTAGAGAGAGGACGAACGGCTGGCGCACCGCCATCAGGATGGTCTGATAGACGCCGGCCGTCAGCGACACCCCCACCAGGAGGCGGATGTTGCTGTGGAGACCCTGGTAGAACCGGCGCAACCGCGACCACATCGGTCTTTCTCCAGTAGATACAGGGGACAGGGGCACAGGTCCTCTCCCCGGCCGGACACAAGCGGGGTACAGTATACCTCATCATCGGCAAGAGCACAAATGAGGCCGGCCGGCGGACACGGCGATACCAAAGTCGCGTCGGTGTGGCACGAATGGCCAGGGCCCGGCTGCAGGCACGTGGCGCGCGCGTGCGATGGCGCCTTGTCGGGTCGGCTCTACGCGGCACGGGCGCCGAGGCCGGGCCCTTCCCGGCAGAGGCCAATGACTTTGATATGGCCGTGGGCCGGCGGAGAGATGTGGTATAATGGCCCGGACGGTTCCGGTTGGCCGGGGGGCGCGGAAGCGGGCAGCAGGCGGGCGAGGCCCCCTTCGCTCCTGCGGAGCGACAGCCCCCAGGGGCATTCTTTTCCCGGCCGACAGCAAGGAGAGCCGATGGACCGGGTCATTGTGGTGACCGATTCCAGTGCGACCGTGCCCCCGGAGTTGGTTAAATCGCTGGACATCCGCGTGGTGCCGATGCAGATCGGTCTGGGCGGGCGTTCCCTGCGCGATGGTGTGGATGTCACCCCCGGCGAACTGTACCGCTGGTTGCGCATGGGTGGGGAGATTCCGACCACCTCGGCCCCCTCCGTGGGGGATTTCGTGCGGGTCTATGCCGTTGCTCAGCGGGAGGCGAGGGGAATCGTCTCGATTCACCTGCCGGCCGGGCTCAGCGCGACCTGGAACACCGCCGTGCTGGCCGGCCAACTGGTCGGCGGGGTGCCGATTCGGGTGCTGGACTGCGGGACGGCGGCGATGGGGCAGGGGTTCGTCGTCTTGGAGGCGGCGCGGGCGGCGGCGGCCGGGGCCGATATGGAGGCGGTCATCGAGCGGGCGCGGGAGGTGGCCGGCCGGATTCACCTCCTGGCCACGCTGGAGACGCTGGAGTACCTCCACCGGGGAGGACGGATCGGCAAGGCGGCCACCCTGCTGGCCAGCGTGGTTCAGATCAAACCGGTGCTTTCTCTCCGCGACGGCCAGGTGGAGGTCGTGGCCCGGCCACGCACCCGCAGCCGGGCCAGCGGCACGCTTCTGAAAGAGGTGGAACGCCGGGCGGCAGGCCGGCCCCTTCACGTGGCCGTCCAGCACGCCGACGTTCCCGAGGAGGCCGACCTTCTGGCCCAGGAGATTCGGCGACGCTTTCCCTGCCGCGAACTCTATCTGAGCGAGTTTACCCCGGTGATGGGGGCGCACGTCGGGCCGGGGCTTCTGGGGGTCGTCTTTTACGCTGATTGATACTTGACCGTCCTGGGGAGGTGGAGTACAATGAGGGCGGTCGAGAATGCCTGCTGATGAGGTGAGGCGATGCCGCTCTATGAGTATCGTTGTACGCACTGCGGAGCCGACTTGGAACGGCTCCTGCCCATGTCCCGCAGCGACGACCCCGGCCCCTGTCCCCGGTGTGGCAGCACCGAGGTCGTCCGGGGACTATCCCGGTTTGCCTTTTCCCGGTCAAGGGGAGAAAACCGGCCGGTTGGTGGAGATGGTGGTTGTGCTGCCTGCGCGGCCACCAGTTGTGCCTCTTGTAGGGGATCACGTTGAGAGAGCCGCTGGTTGTGACCATAGACCTGGGAGGGACGCGCATCCGGTCCGCCCTGGTGGATGCGGCCGGCCGTCTTTTGGTGCGGCGGGAGTGTCCCACCGAGGCCGGGCAGGGGCCGGAGGCGGTGATTGAGCGAATCGTGGGGCTGGCCCAGGAGGTCCGTGAGGCCAGCCCGGCAGACGGGGCCTGTATTGGCGTGGGAGTGGGGGCGCCGGGCCCGCTTGATGCGGAGGCCGGCCTGGTCCTCTCCGCTCCGAACCTGCCGGGCTGGGAGAATCTGCCCCTGCGCCAGATTCTGGAAACCCGCCTGGGGCTGCCGGTGCGCCTGGCCAACGACGCCAACGTCGCCGCGCTGGGGGAGTGGCGTTGGGGGGCCGGCCAGGGGTACAGCGACCTCCTCTACCTGACGATCAGCACCGGGATCGGCGGCGGCATCGTTGCCGACGGCCGCCTGCTGCTGGGCCGTCGGGGCCTGGCCGGCGAGGTCGGCCACATCATCCTGGAGCCGGCCGGCCCACGCTGCACCTGCGGCAACCGCGGCTGCTGGGAGGCGCTGGCCTCGGGCACGGCGATCGGGCGGGAAGGGGCGCGGGCCGTCCGCGAGGGCCGTGCCCCCCTGCTGGCCGAACTCTGCGCCGGAGAGGCCGACCGGGTGGGCGCCTCTATGGTCGGGGAGGCTGCCCGCCGGGGGGACCCCACGGCCGGCCGGATTATCCGTCGTGCCGCCATCTACTCGGGCAGCGCCATCGCCAGCCTCATCCACCTCTTCAGCCCCGGCATCGTCCTCCTGGGCGGCGGCGTGATGGCCCTTGGGGATCTCTTCCTGCGGCCGATCCGGCAGACCGTCCGACGCCGCGTCATGCCGGCCTACCGCGACGCGCCGATCGCGCGGGCCGCCCTGGGCGGGGATGCCGGCCTGATCGGGGCCGCCGCCCTTTTTTTGGACCGGAGGGACCCTATGAGCGAGGAAACCCTTTCCCCGGAGACGATCGAGCAGGTCCGTCGGCAGGTCCTGCAGTCCTATCCCGAACTGGAGGGGGCCGAGGTCTCGGTGCGCCAGCAAGGCCGTTCTCCCGAAGAGATCGCCGTGGCGACCCGTCTGGGGATGCCCCTCCCCCACGAGGCCGAGGAGCCCCGCTTCAGCGTCACCTTCCGCAAGATGGTCGTTGCCGAGGATGGCGTCAGGATTCCGCTCACCGTCCGGGTGACGGTGGACACGCAGGGGCGAATTGTCAAGGGGCAGGAGCGGCACTAGGGACCGTTCGCAGGTTCGAACGTTGCCCGTTTGAACGTGAACGTTGAGCGTCCCCCGCAACGTTCCAGGCTGTCTACCGGCCGGGGCGGACAGGCCGGAACGCATCTCCTCCGGCCTGATGCACAGCGGAAAGACCGCTGAGCGAGAGACCTATGCGTGCGACGATTCTGGACGGAACGGAAGCCGGTGGTTCCCTGAGCCGGGCCGGGGCGGTCGTCCGGGAGGAACTGGCCGGTCGGGGCTGGGAGGTGACCTCTTTTCTCCTGCGCGAGATCGAGATCGCCCCCTGCCGGGGCTGCTTCCAGTGCTGGACCCGGACGCCCGGCATCTGCACCACCGACGATGCCGCCCGCGAGGTCACCCGGTCCATCATCCAGGGCGATTTGGTGGTCTATATCACGCCGATTCCCTTTGGCGGCTATTCTTTTCACCTGAAAAAGGCCCTGGACCGCAGCATCGGCCTCGTCCTGCCCTTTTTCACCCGCATCAACGACGAGGTGCACCATCTCCCCCGTTACGAACGCTACCCGCGCATCGCCGCCATTGGGGGGCAGATCGAGCCCGACGAGGAGGGCGCGGCCCTCTTTCATGCCCTGGTCGGGCGCAACGCCATCAACATGCACGCGCCGGCCTATGCCAGTATCGTCATCCGGTCGGGCGATGACCTGGCAGAGCAGGTCCGCGCCCTCCTGCAGCAGATGGAGGTGAGCGCGTGAAGCGGGCCCTTCTTCTCATCGGCAGCCCCCGGCAGGCGCGGAGCACCTCCGCCGTGCTGGGCTCGTACCTGCTCGACCGGCTGGAGGAGCGAGGCTGGTCGGCGGAGACGGTCCACCTCTACCGCCTCTTCCGCTCCCAGGAGGTCGCGACCCTGTGCGCCGCGATCGAAGCGGCCGACCTGGTGCTCCTCTCCGCCCCGCTCTATGTGGACGGCCCGCCGGCCGTGGTCACCTGGGCGATGGAGCAACTGGCCCGGTGTTTTGGCGGGGCCGGCCCCTCGCGTCGCTTTGTGGTGCTCTCGAACTGCGGCTTTCCCGAGGCGGAGCACAACCGTGTGGCGCTGGGCATCTACCGCCGCTTTGCCGAGGCGGTGGGCTGGGAGTGGGCCGGCGGGCTGGCCCTGGGAGGTGGGGGGGCCATCGCCGGCCGGCCGCTGGACGAACTGGGCGGGATGGTCCGCCACGTCGTCGCCGGCCTGGAGCGGGTGGCGGAGGACCTGACGGCGGGGCAGGCGGTCTCCCAGGAGGCGGTGGACCTGCTGGCCCGCCCGATCGTCCCGGCTAGGGTCTACACCTGGATGGGCGACCTGGGCTGGCGGCGGCAGGCCCGCAAGTATGGGACGGCCGGCCGGCTGAAGGAGCGGCCTTACGCTTCCGTTACACACTAGAACGTTCTACGTTCGAACGTGTAACGCGCTAGATCATCAATCGAACATAGACGGGGTTCGCCAGAGTCCCTCACCTGAGCGGTCTTGCCCTGGTCGGTGCGGTGGTGGGCAATCGAGCATAGACGGGGTTCGCCAGAGTGCCTTACCAAGGTGAATCAGAAGTGGTGCTCCGATTGCCAAGCCGCCCTTTGGCGGCCTGGCTTCCCTTACGCGGGCTTGGCCGTTCGTAGTCGCGGCTTCCGCCGCACATCAATCTTCACCGCCGAGACGCGGGGGACGCAGAGGTTTCGTGTTTCCACAGAGGACAAGGTGGTTCTCTGCAGCCCCAAAAGTATCCCTCTGCCTGCTCTGCGCCTCTGCGGTGAGCAGTTATGGCGCAGGATAAATCCTGCGCCACGGCTTTTCCTCCCATCTAGAGCAGCCCCAACCACCCGGCCACCACATCCCCCACGCCGGCCATGTTCAGGGCGATCGGTAGGAGGAGCACCCCCATGCAGTTCATCCGTCGCGAACCCCAGAGCACCGGAATCAGGCCGATCCCCGTCGCCACGGCGCAGATGAGCAGGCCTCCCAGTCCGGTCAGACCGACCACAATCGCCAGGAGAATCCCCAGGGTGGCCAGGCTGATCCAGCGGTAGTTGACCCGCGCCAGCACCCAGACGACCAGGCGGGTCAGCCCCAGGGAGAGGAAAAAGGCAATCACCCCGGTCAGGACGACCGCCGCAACCGCCAGGAGGTACATTCGGGGGGTCGTGTCGCTGTAGACGGTGCTGAGCATCCAGGCCATGCCGCCGCGGGTGAGTTGCAGGCCCGGCACGAAGAAAAAGAGAAACCCGCCGACATAATAGACGACCTTGGAGGCCCCCTGGGAGATGAGGAAGAGGCGTTCGTCGCGTTGGGCGGTGGCGTGGCCGGCGATAAAGCCGCCGATGCCGCCTGTGACCAGGGGGAAGAAGGCGGCAAAGAGCCCGCCAAAGGCCCCCGCCAGGGTGCCCCGAATCAGTTCGCCGGGGCCGGCGTCTATGCTGGTGGCAAAGTGCTGCGGCGGAATCTCGGTCCGGGCGACGATGTTCTGCAGCACCCAGGGCACGGCAAAGAGCCCCACAAAGGCCGGCAGGAGGTTCTGGTAGGAGACGCTCACCGGGACGACGGTGCGGTACATCATGATAAAGCCAAGCAGCCCGGAGAGGAGGAAGGTAGCCAGGCCGGCCGTGAGGGAGCGCCAGCCGTCCCACCAGCGGCGGAGGCCGGCCGGCGCCCGGTCCGTCCCCTTGGGCCACTCGGAAATGAGCATGAAGGCGATGATCGTCCAGAGAATCCAGGGCATGTGCGGTTGCAGGATCGCCCGCAGCCGGGGAAAAAAGGAGGAGGTGAAGGGGGTCATCAGGGCCAGCACGGCGATTCCGCCCAACCCCCCCAGGCCGGTCAGGACGACCGCCTCGTACCCCCGCTGCTGCAGGAGGTACTTTTGCCCCGGCAATACGACAAAAATGGTGCTGTCGTCGGGGACGGAGAGAAAGATGCTCGCAATCGTGTTCAGGATGGCGTAACTGGTCACCATCCCGATAAAGAAAAAGGCCAGCACTTCAGGCGGGACAAGAGGGCCGAAGGTCACCGTGGCCAGGATGAGGAACCCGGCCACGTTGTAGATGTGCAGCGCCGGGACCAGGCTCAGCAGCGCAGCGACCAACGCGCCGCCGACGGCGCAGAGGAGCAACAGACCGGATGGCATGGCCTTTCTCCTTGAACGTCAGGCATATTTGTTTACCGCCGCTCTTTTGGACTGCTGCAGCTATGCTTCAGCAGATCTCAATCAATGACCCGGTAGACGATGATATTCCAAACGATCCCCCGCTCTGTGCTAACGCCTGGCCAACTCTTTCCCATCATAGCACATTCGGCCCTGAATCGCAAATTACCCTCCTACCCTGGCGAGCCTGACCGTTTAGCAGGAAACTTGGAAACACCTTCCTGCCCCTCGTGTGTCCTCCACTGGACAATCCCGCGATGTTAGTATATACTAACAAGAGAAATTAGGGCGGCTTGCTAGGTGACACCGGCCCTTGTGCCGGCCGCTCGCATCGGGTATGCTGGGTTGTTGGAATGGTGTAGGAGGGTATGCTGATGAGTGCGTCGTTTCTGATTGCGTTGCGCGAGGGCCTGGAGGCCGCGCTGATCGTGGGCATCATCCTGGGGGTGCTCCGCCGCCTGGGGCGGTCCGACTACCGCTGGGCCGTCTGGACCGGCGTGGCCGCGGCGGTGGGACTGAGCGTCTTGGGCGCGCTGGGGTTGAACGCCATGGGCGTTGCCTTTGAGGGTCGGGCGGAGGAGATCTTTGAGGGCGTGACCATGCTCCTGGCCGCCGGCGTCCTCACCTGGATGATCTTTTGGATGCAGCGGCAGAGCAAAGAGATCCGCAGCGCTCTGGAGACCGACGTCCGCCGAGCCGTGGGCAGTAGCGATCGGGGTCTCCTCTGGGGGCTGGCCTTTGTCGCCGTGTTGCGGGAGGGGATCGAGACGGCCCTCTTTCTGACGGCGGCCTCCTTCCAGGCCGAGACCTGGCAGGTCTGGGTCGGTGCCCTGGCCGGCCTGGCCGCCGCCGTCGCCCTGGGCTGGCTCATCTTTGTCGCCGGCAAGAGGCTGAACCTGCGCCGCTTCTTTGCCATCACCGGCCTGCTGCTCCTGCTCTTTGCCGCCGGTCTGGTCGCCCGGGGCGTACACGAACTCCAGGAGGGCGGGGTGCTGCCCATCATCGTCGAGCACCTCTGGGACAGCAACCACATCCTGGATGAAAACGGGACTGTGGGCGTGTTCCTCAAGACACTGCTCGGCTACAACGGCAACCCCTCCCTGATCGAGGTGGTCGTCTATCTGCTCTACCTGGGCGTCCTGGGGGTCGTGGGCTGGCGTCCGCTGCGGCGGGTCGTCCCGGCCCCGGAAGCAGGGACCGGGACCGCTGCCCGGTAGCACGTTGCCCGTTTGAACGGCAGAGGGGCCGATAAGAGGATCTTGAAGAAAGGTTTCCGAAAATTGGCAGTGATTTGCAAGTCGCACTTTTAAGGCGACGGCGATTGAGGCGAATTTGCCTGTGTCCGGGTAAGGAGGTCAGGTATGAGTCCGGAAATGGGTGACTATGCCCTGCGGGTCCGCCTGGACCTGCCCTACGGGGCGGCGGTTGAGAAGGTGACCACCGCGCTCAAGGAGGAGGGCTTTGGCGTCCTCACCGAGATTGACGTCAAGGCCACGCTGAAGAAAAAGTTGGGCGTCGAGTTTGGCCGCTACGTCATCCTGGGGGCCTGCAATCCGCCGCTGGCCTACCGCGCCCTGAGCGTGGAGCCGGAGATCGGGCTGCTCCTGCCCTGCAACGTGATTGTCTATGAGGAAGGGGAAGGCAGCGTCGTGGGGATCGTGGACCCGCTCTCGATGCTGGGGGTGGTGGACAACCCGGCCCTTCAGCCGGTGGCCGATGAGGCCCGCGCCCGGCTGGAGCGGGTAGCGGAAAGGTTGAAGGGTGAAGGCGGCGTTTAGGGCATCGCTGCGGGGTTGAGCAAGAAACCCCGCAGGTAGCGGATCAGGGCCTGGATCTCCTCCTCGCCGAGGAGGCGCCCCCAGTAGGGCATGCCGGTGCCCATGCCGCCGCGGACGATCTTGGCCCGCCAGATGGCGTCGGTCGCGCCGGCCGCGATGGTGAAATCGGCCGGCGGGTCGGGCAGGGTGACGGCGGCCGGCCCGTTGCCATCCCCGCCCGCACCGTGGCAGGCCGCGCAGTTGCGGGCGTAAAATCGCCGGCTCCAGGCCCACCACTCCGCGTCCAACCGCTGCTGCCAGAGGTAGGCCAGCGCGTCCCAGGCCTCCTCCTCCCCTAGCCCCTGCCCGCGCAGGCGCAGGTAGAGGACCTCCGGGCTCTCGGCAAAGAGGTCCCCCTCCGCAAGCAGGCCCTCGGTGAGGGTGTGGGCCGGGCCGGCCCCCCGCTCCGGCGAGGGCGGCCGGGGGGGCAGCGACTCGGCCCGGTGCGGCGCGTCGGGGTCCACACTCGGGTCTACCGCCGGGACCGGCGGCTCCGGGGCCTCCCCGTCCGGCCCCAGGACGACGAGCGTGCCCCGCATGCGGTAGTGCTGCGGGCCGCACCAGACGTCGCAGTAGAAGCGGTAGCGCCCCGGCTGCTCCACCGTCAGGTCCAGTTCGACCACCTTGCCCGGTTCGATCCGCTCCACACCGATCTCCAGGTGGGCCAGGGCAAAGCCGTGGACGACATCCTCGGAGCGCAGGCGCAGGCGCACCGGCTCGCCGGCCTGCACCACAATCTCCTCGCCGGACCAACCGCCCGCCTCCGGCGCGTGGGCGACCAGTTCGATCACCCGCCGGCCGTCGGCGGTCCACTCCGGCGGGAAGAAGGTGGGCAGGGCCAGGCTCAGGGAAAGCCCCACCATCAGGAGAAGAAGCAGCGCCAGTGCCAGGCGTTCGCGGTCCACAAGCGACCTCCACATCAACCCAGGTACAGGTAGAAAAAGAGCCCGACAAAGGCCCAACCCAACAGGGCCGTCGGAAGACTGGCCCAGAGCAGCCGCCTGGGTGAGGCCCCGGCCCGGTGGGCTACCTCCTTTGCCACCACGATCACCGCCGCAAGGCCCAGGAGGAGCGCGCCGACCTGGAGATAGGGCACCGCCGGGGTGAGAAGCGGCGTCCAGGGCAGGTCGCGCAGCCCCAACGGGTTCCACCCCCGCCCCAGCGGGTCCACCAGCGCGCCGACGGCGTAGGTGATATTGGCCGGCACAAAGGCCAGGGTAAAAGCGACCCACGCACCCAGGCCCAGGGGGACCAGGGCGTAGGCGTTCTGGAGGATGTATCGGTGCAGCGGCAGGCGGATGCGCCCCAGGAGGTGGCCGGCCGCGCTGGCGACCCCGTGCAGAGCGGGAACCAGCAGCACCGCCCCCAGGAAAGCGGCCGCGTAGAGGAGAAAAGCCGGTTGATTGGGCCGGCCGGCCACATCCTTGAGCCACCCCCAGGGGCCCAAGAGGACGGCCGTATACCACACCGCCGCCGCCAGGAGGATGAACCCCTTGAACGCCTCGTCCCAGCGGGCCTTGCTCAGCAGCCCCTCCCCCGGCCGGCCCAGCCGCAGGGTGACGTTCTCCAGCGGGCAGGTCTTGAGGCACTCGGTGCACAGGCCGCAGCCGCTGTTCCGCTCCAACGTGCCCGGATAGACCCCCCAGGGGCAGCCGTACCCGGCGTTGTTTCCCCGCAGGCAGTCCTTTTCCCGATGCTCACGACAGACCTCGGGGTCGCGCACCCGCAGTTGCAGCGGCGAGAGGAGGGCGTACAGGCCGATCATTCCCCCGACCGGGCAGAGATAGCGGCAAAAGGCCCGCCGGGGAAAGAGCAGGGCGGCCAGCGTGGCCAGCAGGAGAAAGGTTGCCAGGGCGATGGCGGTCAGGTAGGGCAGCGTCAGGACGAGTGCGCTCAACGTGGCCATCCCCACAAAGATGGCGTTCTGCAGCCAGATATTGCGCAGAGCCGGGGGCCAGCGCAGCGGGGGCCGGGGGACCTTTTCCCGGACCCGCAACAGCCCTCGCCGGGCCAGCCATTCCCCCGGCAGTGGCAGGGGGCAGACACTGCACCACAGCCGCCCTCCCAGGGGCAGCAGGAACAGGACGAGCAGGCCCCACCAGACAATCCAGATATAGACGAGGGCAAAGTTGCGGCTCCCCACGGCCGTCCCCCAAAAGCCGGCTACAATCGCCACGAGCAGCCCGGCCAGGGTTACCGGTTGGAGGACCCAAGGGAACAGCCGCGAGCGCAGGATTTGCCGCAACAGGGGCCGCCGTTCCAGGGCAATTCCGCCACCCCCGGTCCTCTTTTTAACCGGATAAAGGAACACCACCCCCAGCACCAGGGTTAGCATTCCCCACACCTGTGCCCCGATGTAGAGGCGTGGGGGGGTCACGACCAGTTCTCCCAGCATAAAGGGGTGCAGCATGCCGCAGGCGACGGAACAGCGCAGGCGGAACTTGCCCGTCCGGTCGGCGGTAAAGGTCACCGCGGCCGGCCGGCCCGGTGTGGCCTCCACTGCGACCCCATAGCCGTCCACATAGACTCCGTGGGTCACATCCAGCGCTTCTAGGGAGAGGGTGACGGTCTCTCCGGTACGGACGTGGATTCGTCCTGGGGAAAAGGCAAAGGAGCGCGCCTGCAGGGAAATGACCCGGGGCTGCTCCGGGGCAGCGCTTCCTCCCCCTGCGCTCAGAAACAGACCCAGCAACGCCAGGATTGTCAGCAGGGCGGCCCGACGAAAGGGCATTGCTCCTCCCCTCAGGGCAGTGGGTCGGTCGGTGTGGAGGGGCCGAACCGGCTATAGTCGCGGTCAATCGTCTGGCGAATCTCTTTCATCGGGCGGCCTTCTTGAAGCATACGCATCACGTCACGCGTGATGTCCACGCAGATCGTTCATGTGAGGGCGTGCTGTTCCCAGACCACCGTCCCGTCGGGGCGGATGTCGTCAATGTAGCAATCGCGGTTGTTCCGGTGCAGGTGTGGGGCAAAGCCGCAGCCACAGTAGCAGGGAATCTTGGAAAGTTCTTGGTTGGCCAGGGCAAAGCGGTAGGCCTCCTGCACCTGGGGCGGACTCTGGCGAACCTGGGCCGGCAGGGCCGACTCGGGGGCCAGCGTCAAGGTGGCCGTCCCACCGGATGTCCCCCTGCAAGTGGTCAGCAGGGGAAGGAACAGGACGGCGAGCAGCAGGGTCTGGACAGGACGGAAACGCATCGGGGTTCTCCTGGAATCAGTAGGTTGCGGCCGAGATCGTCACCACGGCACGGGGCTGGCGCGGGTCGTTGGTAAAGAGATAGACCTCTCGGACATAGTTTCCCGGTTGACGGTGAAACCCGGGGTCGAACTGGACGATCAGTTCCGCGCTTTCCCCTGGCGGGATGCGTTGGGCCGAAAGACGGGCCGTGGTGCAGCCGCAGGAGGTGGTCAGGGCGGTGATCTCTAGGTCCGCAGCGCCGATGTTGATGACGCGGAAGGTGTACTCGGCCGGCGGTCCGTTGATCGGCAGGACGCCCAAGCGGTGTTCTTTTTCCGAGAGCAAAAGCCGCGGCTGGGGCCCCTCTTGCCGGGGGACGGCTGTGGGGGGAACAAACGACATATCCATCCCCCCCGTCAGCGGTGTCCCCCTCACCGGTGGGCGGGCCTCAGCGGAGCGGACCAGGGCTGCCCGTCGAACCACCCCGGAAACGATCCACACAACCCCGACCAGGACGAGCAGCCCCAGTCCGATCAGCACCATCCGCTGCCGTCGCGCCCGCAGGCGTCGTTTGCGGATGGCGATCTGACGCCGGGAAACCTTTTCTGAAGCAGCCATCTTTCCTCGCTACCACTACCGGCCAAGGCTGGCCGGGCTATGCACAACCCCGGTTCCCGCCGAGCGGCCAGGCCGCGGGCAGGGCAGAACCAGGTGGTTCGCCACACACTTCCCATTTTCCCACACCCTGCCTGGCCCAACCACCGCCAGGCGGCGGAAGCGCAACCGGGCCAAATGGCCTATTCCGCAGGGGCAATCCAGCCCTGGGAAGGGGTTGGGGGGTAAGGGTAAGATGGGTCTCGAACGGTGTCACGAGGCACACTCCTGGACCCTCGGAGAGCGGAGGGGTCCTCGGGCGGGGGACCCCTCCATTCGCTTACCCGCAGTTGTCCAGGCCGGCCGAGGTGCAGGCCGCGACGCAAGATTTATCTTCCCGCGTTTTGGGCTACAACGGCTTGTCCTGGACGGACAGGATATGGTAAAATTACCGCCAGCATTTCGGTGAGGCAGTGAAGATGAAAAAGAAAAGGAGGACGGACAGATGAAACGTGGTCGAACGGTTGGAGTGGCCCTGGTCGGGCTGCTCCTGGGGGTGGCGCTCCTCCTGAGCGGTTGCCGTGTCGAGGAAAGCGGCCCGACCGGTGTGGACGCCACCGTGCAGGCGGCGGTGGAGGCCACGGTCGCCGCCATGGGGCTGGTGCAACCCACCTCGGTCGCGGCGCCGGTGGGGCCACCGACCCCGCTTCCCACCCGGGCACAGGCCCCCACCCGTGCGCCGACGGTACAGGGGCCGGTGGACAATGTCCGGCGGATCACCCCGGAGGAACTCAAGGCGATGTATGATGCCGGCCAGGCGATCATTGTGGACGCCCGTGCCAGAAACGCCTATAACCAGAGGCACATCGTCGGGGCGCTCTCGATGCCCTGGAACGAGGTGGCCTCCCGCTACAGCGAACTCCCCACGGACAAGCATGTCGCCTTTTACTGAACCTGAAAGAACGAAGCAGAAAGCGTCCGTGCGGCGCAAATCGCAATGGAAAACGGATTGACCGACGTCAGCGCCCTCCTGGGCGGCCTGGCCGCCTGGGAGCAGGCCGGCTACCCCGTCGAGAGCGGCTCGACCGCCGGGACCACCCCGGCCGCCCAGCCGACCCAGGCGGTCGCCCTGACCTTTTCCCCCGAGACGGCGGCGTTCAAGGGGAACCCGGCGGCCCCTGTGGTCATGGTGGACTTTTCCGACTATCAGTGACCCTTCTGCGCCCAGTACGTCCGGGAGACGTACGACAAGGTCATCCAGGACTATGTGGAAACGGGCAAAGTGTATTACATCCTGAAGGACTTTCCCCTGAGCCAGATTCACCCGCAGGCGCAAAAGGCCGCCGAGGCCGCCGAGTGCGCCGGCCTCCAGGAGGCCTACTGGCCGATGCACGACCTCCTTTTTGCCCGCCAGTCCGAGTGGAGCGGCCGGGGGCAGTTTGTGGACCGGGCGGTCGGCTATGCCGAGGAGTTGGGCCTGGACGGCGCGGCCTTCCGGGCCTGCCTGGAGGAGGGCACCTTCGCCGCCGAGGTTCAGGCCGACCTGCAGGAAGGGGTCCGGGCCGGCGTCCGGGGCACGCCGACCTTCTTTATCAACGGCAAGCCGATCGTCGGGGCCCTGCCCTATGAGAATATCCGTCAGGCGATCGAGGCGGCCCTGGCCAATCCGTAACTTGTGTCTCCAAGTGCCATCCTTTGCGGGGTAGGGGGGCGGCCCCGCTACGTGGGGTCGGGTGGAGGGTAGGGGGCGAAAGATCTTCCGCCGTCAGCGAGGGCAGCCGCGTCGCCGTCGGCGGGTAGACGGTGGGCGAGAAATCTTTTGCCCCTACCACCGGCCGTCCCCATCCCTTCGGGCCATCCGGGGACGGCCGGTATGGACAGGGCAACCGGCCGGTCGCCCCCGGCAGAGGGGCCCTCTGGGGGCGTCGAAATACGCGGTTTTGGGAAACGCAATGGGTATGATTTGAGGGGCAGGGGCAAGGTATTTTCCCCCGAGGGGGAACCGTGTCGTCCGCCCAGGTTGGGGGGGTGCCGGCACACGGAAATGCCTTGCCCCTGCTTCCATCAGGGGGACCTGTTGCAACTCGATCTGGGCACCGGCGCGTTCGGCTATACCGGACGCCACATCACCAGGCGGCCCCTGGAGCAGGGCCATCAGGTAGGCACTCTGACCGGCCATCCCAACTGCCCCCACCCTTCAACCCGTCCCATGTTCCCCTCATGTTCCGTCTGAACAGGTAGAGGAGTCCTCCGGATGGACGATGCTGAACTGCTCAGACGGGCCCGAGAGCGCGATCCGGTGGCTCTGGAGAGGATCTATGAACGGTACGCCGATCGCATCTACCGCTACATTCGTGCCTTTGTCGGCGAACGGGAGATGGCCGAGGACATGACGGCGGAGGTCTTTGTGCGTATGCTGGAGGCGGTGGAGCGGTCCCGTTTTGCCCGGCATTCCCTCTCCGGCTGGCTCTACCGGGTCGCCCACAACCTGGTCGTGGACGAGTACCGCCGGCGCGGACCCCGCATAGTCGGGCTGGAGGCGGCTGTAGCGGTTTCTGAGCCGGCGGTCGAGATGGTTGAACAGGAGCGGGTCCGCCAGGCGTTGGTGCACCTGACCCCGGAGCAGCAGCAGGTGATCGTCCTGCGCTTCGGGCAGGGGCTCAAGGCCAAAGAGATCGGCGCGGTGATGGGCAAAAGTGAGGCCGCCGTGCGCAAGTTGCAACAGCGAGCCCTGGCCGCTCTCCGACGGGTGCTGAGGGAAAGACGATGAACAGGCCGTCGCCGGAGCGTTCTCTGGAGCAGGCCCTGACCTTCCTGGAGGAAGGCAGGGACCTGTCCGCCTGCCTGGCGCCCTTTCCTGAGCATGCCGGCGACCTGGAAGCGCTGTTGCAAACGGCCGGCCTGGTCACCCGCGCCCTGGGTGGGATTGAGGGCCTGTCCCCGGCGGCGCGGGAGGCCGGCCGGCGACGCTTCCTGCAGGCCGCGCGGGCCGCCCCCGCCCGCGGGCCGGCCGGCCTCCCGCGTCTGCGCCCTCTGCCGGCCGTCTTTATCGCCCTGTTCGCCTTCCTGCTCCTCCTCGGCGGACTGCCCCCGGCGGCGGCCGGTGCCATCCCCGGCGATCCCCTCTACCCCCTCAAGCGTGCCGGCGAGGCCGTTCGTCTCTCCCTGACCCTGGACCCGCTCCGCCGTGCCGACCTGGAGCGCTCTCTGGCCACCGAACGTCTTCGAGAGGTGCGTCAGGTCCTCTCCCTTGGCCGGGAGGTGCGGGTCAAGTTTGCCGGCACCCTCCAGGCATTCGGGCCGGCCAGGTGGTGGGTCTCGGGGTTCGCCCTGGAGGTGGATGGAGCCACCCGCATCGAGGGGCTCCCGCAGGTCGGTGCGCCCATCTCTGTGGTGGCCGATGCCCGCCGCGATGGTCGGTTGCTGGCCCGCGATCTCTGGGTGGGGCCTGCCCCTGCGCCCACACCGACGCGGCCGGCCGTCCCGGCCACAACGGTGGTCTCGTCGACCGTTCCCCCGCCCACGGCGACTCCCACTGCCCTTCCGCCGCGCCCCTCCGCCTCGCCCCGTCCGTCCGAATCCCGCCCCACCCCGCCGGCCCCAACCGTGCCCGTCGTCTCTTCCCCCCCCCCCCCCCCGACCCCCCCGCTGCCGCCCCCGCCCCCCCCACCGCCGCCCCCGCCCGCCCCCCCCCCG
>FWPU01002360.1_pt1 | contig 52772 bp, 47 predicted proteins | sample 2228361 | NCBI WGS metagenome assembly FWPU01 (sample SAMEA103939777, study PRJEB20133) | metagenome | reverse complement strand
GGCTCTGATCACCGATACCTGGGATCCGGAAACAGGAGCCTGCGGTGCCACGGGGAAAACCCATGACTGGACGGTGAGCCGATGGATCGTGGAGCGATCCGGCAAACCGGTGATTCTTGCCGGAGGACTCAACCCTTCGAATGTGGCCCGTGCCATTCGCATGGTGCGTCCCGCCGGCGTGGACGCGCATACGGGACTGGAAGATGCTTCGGGACGAAAGGATGCGGAAAAAGTGAAAGCCTTTCTTCGCGAAGCTCGAGCCGCCTTTGCCGCGCTATCACGCACGTTTTCCCGTGTTCAGCCCTCTTAATCCTCGCCAAGATAGGCTTTGCGAACGCGTTCGTCCGCCAGAAGCTCCTTTCCCGTTCCTTCCAAAGTGATACGGCCTGTTTCCAGCACATACGCATAGTGAGCCACATGCAGGGCGGCCATGGCGTTTTGTTCCACCAGCAGAATGGTCGCTCCTTGAGCGTTGATACTTTGAATGGTTTGAAAAACCTCTTCCACCACCAGAGGTGCCAACCCTAGGGAGGGTTCGTCCAAAAGCACCAGGCTGGGCCGACTCATGAGGGCTCGCCCCAAGGCCAACATTTGCTGCTCTCCGCCGCTCAAGGTGCCCGCCATCTGTTTGGACCGCTCCTTAAGCCGTGGAAAAAGGGAGTAAATCCATTCCAAATCTTTTCGAAATTCTCCAGGGGGCCGGTTGTAAGCGCCGAGTTCCAGGTTTTCCAGAACAGTCAGGTTGGGAAAAACTCTACGACCCTCGGGAGCGACTCCGATACCGAGCCGAATGATTTTGTACGTGGGCATGCGGGTCAATTCGTGGTCCAAAAACTGAATACTCCCACGTTTCGGGCGCACAAGGCCCGAAATGGCCCGCAGCGTTGTGGTCTTGCCGGCACCGTTGGCCCCGATGAGGGTCACGATTTGCCCTTGAGGCACTTTCAGATGAATCCCCTTCAGGGCATGAATACCGCCATAGTAGACATGCAGATCCTTGACTTCAAGCATGCTTGGGCTCTCCGAGATAAGCCTTGATGACGTCCGGATGACGTTGGATTTCTGCAGGGCTTCCTTCGGCGATGGTGATGCCGTAATCCAACACCTTGATGCGTTCACACAGACCCATGACGAATTTCATGTCGTGTTCGATGAGAAAGATGGTAAGGCGATGCCGGTCTCGAATCTGGCGCACCAGCTGGGCCAGTTCCATGGTCTCCTGAGGGTTCATGCCTGCAGCCGGTTCATCCAGCAACAAGAGTTTGGGGCGGGCGGCCAAGGCTCGAGCGATCTCCAAGCGGCGTTGCTGACCGTAGGGTAGGGCGCCGGCCTTTTCATCGGCAAGGTGGCCGAGATGGAGTTCTTCCAGAAAACCACGGGCTTCTTCTTCAATACGAGCCTCTTCTTTTTTGTGGGAAGGAAGTCCGAGCATCGCCTTCCAAAACCGGGAACGGATGGTGTGGTGGCAAGAAACCATCACATTTTCCAGAACGGTCATGTCCGTAAAGAGGCGAATATTTTGAAAGGTGCGGGCAATCCCTTGAGCCGTCACCGTATGGGGCGCCGCCCCGGTGATGTCCTTTCCTTGCCACAACACCCGACCGGACGTGGGAGTCAAAAATCCGGTAATCATATTGAACACCGTGGTCTTTCCCGCTCCGTTGGGTCCAATAAGGCCCACCAATTCTCCGGGTTCAATGACGATAGAGAAATCTTTGACGGCTGTAAGCCCCCCGAATTGCATGACCAAATTGTCGAGGCGAAAGAAATCGTTCATGCACGACACCTATACCTTGCTCTGCAGACGAAGCGCGGCAAAGAAACGGTCCCAAGACAGTTCGCTTCGCCCCATAATGCCCCGTCGAGCAAAAAGAATCACAACCATGAGAATGATGCTGAACAGGACCATGCGCATGCCCGGAATGCCGGGAATGGTAAACAACCCAAAATTCATAGGGCTTTCCACGACACGCAGAGCTTCTCCACCCCAAGCGAACAAAGCCGCCGCAATGACGGCTCCGCTGGTGCTGCCCAATCCGCCCACAACGATAATGATGAGCAAATTAAAGGTGAGAAAGAAGGTGAACAGGGTCGGCGAGATGGTGGTGATGAGATGAGCCAAAAGACCTCCGGCAACCCCAGAAAAAAACGCACTGATGAGAAAGGCCAGCAGAAGATGCCTGAAGGGATCCACCCCCATGGCCTTGGCGGCCGTCTCATCCTCCCGAATGGCCTTCATGGCCCGACCATAACTGCTGTTCACCAACTTGGTGATCACCACCACCGTAAAGACGGCCACACCCCATGACCACCACAGGGTCGTGTAGGGGGTAAGGCCCTTGAGACCCAGCGGACCGTTGGTGAGGCTTTGCATGGCGTTGCACAGCACACGAATCACTTCCCCGAAACCTAGGGTCACAATGGCCAGGTAGTCACCACGCACTCGAAAAACAGGAAAACTGATCAGAAAAGCGAAAATGGCCGCCGTGATGCCGCCAGCAATCAAGGATACCGCAAAAGGCACCTGAATGACGCTCAAAGGCCAGATGAGCGGTTCAATGATGAAACTGAGCTGCTTTTCAGCCGGGGACATGGTCAGCAGAGCGGACGTGTACGCACCGATAGTAATGAAGGCGTTGGGTCCCAAATGCAAAATACCGCAATAACCGTTTACAAGATTGTAGCTCACGGCCAGCGTGATAAAGATGGCCATATTGTTAAGGATACGGATTTGATATTCCGATCCATATTTTTCAAATAAGAAAAGAATCACGGCGAGAATCGCCAATAAGAGGATGTTACATACAGTATTTCGTGTAGATCTGTTCATCATGGATTCCTTCACATCGAATCAGGTCTTGTCCGTAATGGGTTCACCCATGATGCCCGTAGGACGAAAAAGCAGCACAAGAATGAGAACGGTAAAAGCGAAGGCGTCTCGGTACTGGGCCATCTGGGGGAATAAGGCCACAATGAGGATTTCGCCAAGGCCCAAAACAAAGCCGCCGACCACGGCACCGACGATATTGCCGATACCTCCCAACACGGCGGCGATGAAAGCTTTGAGTCCGGGAATGACCCCCATGAAGGGGTTGACCTGAGGATATTTCATGGCCCACATGATGCCGCCGGCGGCGGCGAGGCTGGAGCCCAGAAAGAATGTGACGGCGATGATGCGGTCCAGGTTGATGCCCATGAGGCGCGTGGTCTCAAAATCCTTGGAGGCCGCCCGCATGGCTTTCCCGACCTTGGTTTGATGCACGATGTACAAAAGACCCAGAAGAAGCGCGAGGGTCAGCACAGGCGTGTAGATGGTGAGAACTTGAATGCGTAATCCCCACAAATCGATGACCTTGGCAAAGACGTCCGGTCGAGGAAAACCCTTGGGGACGCCGCCGATAATGACAATGGCGAGGTTTTCCAGAAGAAAAGAGGCGCCGATGGCGGAAATAAGCAAGGAAATGCGTGGAGCGTCCCGCAAGGGTTTGTAGGCCACCCGGTCCAAAAGAACGCCGAACAGACCCGTCAGAACCATGACCAAAGGAAAACTCAGCTGCCACGGAAGACTTAACAGGGTCACCGCATAAATGGCCGCATAAGCGGCCACCATGAGCAGATCGCCGTGGGCGAAATTGATCAGCCGAAGAATCCCGTAGACCATGGTGTAGCCGATGGCCACCAGGGCATAAAGGCTGCCCAGGGATATCCCGTTGATGACCTGCTGCATGAAGATGTCGATCGTCACGAGGCCGTCCTTTAATTTCTTGCTATTGGCGTTACGCAAAAAAGAGCAGGGCGTGCGGTGCCGGCCCTGCTCCTTGATGGGTTCACGCGCTTTGTAGAAACTCTATCCGTAGCGCCCTTACGTGCTTTCCGCAAAAGGGCTTTCAGCCGCGGCAAGGTTTCGGGCCCTCAGAAGCGTCTTCCATTTCAAGGCGCCTTTCAATGAGCCCGAAGCCGGAAGGAGCTTGCACGGGGCGGCCCTACGGGTTGACCGTCGTCACATACACAAACTTGCCGTCTTTAACCTTGTTGATGACCATACTCTTGATGGGGTTGCCGCTGTCCTGCATCGTGATGAGGCCGGATACCCCGGGAAAGTTCTTGATGGCCACCATGGCTTCACGAACCTTTGGGCCTTCCGTAGAGCCCGCCTTTTCGATGGCTTCCACAAGCAGGAAATAAGCATCAGCACCCAAGGCTCCAAAGGCATCCGCTTCCTTGCCTTTTTTGGCTTCAAAACGCTTGATGTATTCCTTGGCCCGGTCGGTGGTGGCCCCTTCTTTGTGAAAATGACCGGTAAAGTACATACCTTCCACGGCCTTGCCGCCGATCTTGATCAATTCCTCGGCCTGGGCGCCGTCTCCCGTGAGAATGGGCACATTGATACCCAGATCTCGAGCCTGTTTGGCCATGAGAGCATCTTCCGTGTAGTAGTTGGGAGCGTAAATGATGTCAGGTTTCGCGGCCTGCACGGAAGAAAGCTGGGCCGAAAAGTCTTGGTCTCCGGTTTGAATGTAGGTGGTGGAAACCACTTTGCCGCCCAGCTTCACGAATTCCTTCACAAAGAAGTTGGCCAAACCCACGCAATAATCCTGCGCAATGTCAATGATGACGGCGGCCGTCTTGGCCTTCAGTTCATTGACCGCAAACCGGGCGGCCACTTCTCCTTGGAACGGATCGATGAAACAGGCGCGAAAAGCATACTGTTTTCCCTGAGTGACCAGAGGATTCGTCGCCGTAGGACTCACGGAAACGATCTTGGCCGCCTCGGAAATGGGGTTGCCGGCCATGGAATTGCCGCTGATGGCCTCGCCGATAATCCCCACGACTTTTTCCTTTTCTACCAGGCGGCTCACGGCGTTGGCGGCTTCAATCTTGTCGCTCTTGGTGTCCACAAGAACAAGCTCGATCTTCTTGCCCAAAACCGTCGGCTTCATTTCATTGGCAATTTGAATGCCGTCCCATTCCATCTGACCGTAGGCGGCCACTGCCCCCGTCATGGGCAGATAGGCTCCGATCTTGATGGTTTCCTGAGCCGACACAGGTCCTGCCAAGGCCAAAGCCACACCACAAAGCCCTGCCACAAAAGCCAACCATCCTCTGCGTGCCATAGTGCCCTCCTTGTTCTTACTTTTTCAAACCCTCAAAACACCCCTAGAAGAACTCTTCCAACACCTCAAGATCACTCACTGAAAAAGACTCCCTGCTCTCTACTTGACTCGCTCGTGGCTGTCAACCAAAAACCCCAACGTCCTCTAGAAAAAGTCCTTCTCCATCGTGCTAGAAGCCAGCCCGAAAACTCACAATACCAAGGACCCTTATGCCCTTTTGAGCTAGGGGCGAGGCGTCGCCTCGCCCCTACAAGATTGAAACTGTGTCTTTTCTTTGGACATGGGCCTTCGGCCCGCTCACTTTGCGGACGGGACGGATAAACTCGCACGTGGCCAGGTCACGAATCTGAAGGCGGTCAATGGCGAGGCTTTATCCCTGTCATAGACGGAAACCGTAGGGCGCATGAAATGCGCCATCACAGTGACATCCAGGCGGTTGATATCCAGCCGGCATCCTCACTGTCGTTGACTTGGCAGTCACCAGTGTAGGGGATTTCCACCATGCCCAGGGAAATCATCACCTCCTACCACGAAGTTAGATGACGGGGACCTGCCGCTTACCTCACGCATGGCACATTCAAGAGCGCCCATGGCATGCCGAATAGATACGATAATGTCCGGACTTCGCCAGCGCGAAAGGTCCACCGACGCTTTGTGAGGTTATGCTCTGGCGGTCACGCTTCCAAATCCTGCAGAGATTGCATAGCGAACCCGATTATATGCTCGAGTGCTTCAGGACTTCTGGCATTGATCTTTCCAGCCTCTATTTTCCACCCGATACCCTGTTCAATGAAATAGGTAGCTAAATTGCGCGATTCTTTAAAAGTGACAAGTTGTGTTTCTAAATATAGGTCAATGCATACGACATGCAATATATAAACAATATGTTCAGCTAAAAAAGTTTTACACTGATCAGCTTGTTTCTTTTGTGGCATAATCACGTCCTACTCCTTGGGTTTGCGTTGAATCGGAATCGGACCCAGCAAATTTCTTTGTGATTCAACAACATAGCCCAAAAGTGTAGGCTTTGTCCTGCATTAAATCGCACAATCTAGGTGAAAATCAGTCAAGGAGGTTTCCATGCAAGCTGCCTCTTCCAAGGTGACATCAAAGGGCCAGATCGTCATCCCAAAGAAACTGCGTGAAAAATACGGTATCGGGCCTTCCACAAGGCTACGCTGGGTTGAGAAAGAGGAGGGCCTGCTGCTGGTCCCTGAAAGCGAAGACCCGGTGGAGGCAGCCAAGGGCATGCTAGCAGGGGCGGGGCTTCTGCGAGCCTACGTCCTGGAGAAGCAGAGAGACAGGGAGAGGGAGGCCGGGGAACGTGGAAGAGTCGGCTAATTTTGTGCTGGATAGCTACGCCTTGATAGGCTACCTGGAGGGAGAAAAATTTGCTGATCAAATTCACGCAATGCTCATGAAGGCCCGCAACGGGCTTTGCCGCATCTATCTTCACGCCTTACACGTCGGCGAGGCCTATTACATCACCTATAGGCAAAGCGGGCCGGACATGGCCGACCTGGCTTACGCCAGGATAAAGGCATTCCCGGTAGCCTGATAAGCCAAATTGACGAAAAACTGGTCTTAGATGCGGTTTCCCTCAAGGCAAGGTTCCCCCTGTCCTAGCGGAGGCGGGTCGGCTGCAGCGGGTGTTAGACGGCGTTGTCTTTTCCTTAAACGCTTGCCGGGCGTCGGACACGCGCCGCTCCTGGCGTAATAACTGTGAAAGCCTGTTCCATCTTATCGCCGTAGGTGACCAGCGCAGAAGCAACTATCTCCGTTTTGCGGCGTGGAGCTACACCGGCCAACCGCAGGAGAATGACACCTGTCGTCACCCGTTTCTGGCGGAACACCAGCTCACCAAAATCCTTGTCGGCAGTGAGCAGCATCGCCTGTTCACGGTTCGCTAAATCCAGAACGACGTCGTCGGAAATCCCCGGCTCCATTTCGACAACATACCACACCTGATGGCCATTTCCACGCCACCGTCCTACGATGGGATCATCCACATTCTCATCGGCTACGATCTTCACGCCCGCACCTCGATGGGATACACCACATCAGCTCGCAACGCCTCAGCGGCAAAAGCCAAAGCTGCTTGAATCGCCTCACGTGTCAGTCGGGGATGTGCTTTCAGCAGGTCATCTACCGTCTCACCGGCGGCCAGCTTTTCTAGAATGAGTTCTACTGTGATCCGGGTTCCGACGATCACTGGTTTGCCCATCATCACCGAAGGGTTAGAAACGATGGTGGTGTAAAAAGTTTTGTGTAAAATTTTAAGTGCTAGAAAAAAGGCGCTTTTCCTTTAAAGAGGGGGTGATCACGAAACACCTCGAAGAAAGGAGAAGCGCCTATGAAGATCGAGGTGAGTGTGCCTGAGGTCGTCACGATTTTCGAGCAAATTCAGACTCAACCCGAGAAGCTATTTGAGATGATTCGACTGGACCTACGCGAGTTGGTCGGTCGGTATTTGTCCGAAGTGATGAAAGCCGAACTGACCCATTTTCTAGGAAGAAAGCCTTATGAGAGGAAGGGGGATCATTCAAATTATCGAAATGGCTCTTACGAGCGTCGTTTCACGATCAAAAGCATCGGCGAAGTGTCCGTAAAGGTCCCTCGGGATCGGCTGGGTGAGTATCAAACCCAGGTCCTTCCGCGATGTCAGCAATATGAGAAAGAAATCGGCAAAGATCTGTGCTTGATGTTTCTTGGGGGTGTGAGTCCACGGACACTGGCGATGATGTCTGAGCGTCTCATTGGTCGAAAAAACTTCGCAAACAGCGAAGCCAACAAGGAACTTACGGAAGCTGTTGAAAAGTGAAGGAATCGGGATCTCTCCCAGGAGCCCAAGAACAGGTAATCCGTATCTGCCTTGCGGGAAGACACTCAATCGGAGCTTTCTGCCGACGTTCCTCCGCTGCACTTTGAAGAGCGCCTGAACCCAACCGTATCGTGCTCCCTCTGCAACCTCGCTTCCAATATCCACAGATCTGACAGTCGCCACAAAACGGCTTGAAATTAAAGCAGGTTTCAAGCTGCAGACGCCATCAACAGAGGTCCTCGCCATTTTTCTCGCATGCACGGAGGGTATCCCCCAGGCATGTCGGGAATGGTTCCCTGAAAGTTGCATGAAGGAAATCCGGCATCGTCCACTTCCTTCTTGACCGTGAAAAAGATAATTTGCTACAAGCAAACTCGGTTCACAGAAAAGACCGTTCGGGCGCTCACGAGGGCTTCTGCTTTCACGCGTTCATCTTCACCTTTGGATCTTCTCGCTCTTCCGGCACGCCTCCCCTTCCCTCGGACCCTGGGGCTCTGGTCGTTTCCTGCGCAATGTCTTGGCACCGATCGGTCCAAAAGGCAAAGTCCCATCCATTTCATCCCACCCAAGGCCGGCTCGAGGCATTCGAGCCACAAGATCGGTTCGTCAACGAAGAGGAGGTATCTGAATGGACCAAGGCAAATCGTACCAGGAGCGCATGAAGGAACTGTTCAATGTGGAGAATCTCTTTGGCAAGCGAATGCCTCTGGAGGGCGTGCGGGTCCTTGAAGTGTGTTACGTGGTGCTGGGCCCGGCGTGCTGTGACTACCTGGCGGAATTCGGCGCGGAGGTGATCAAGTTTGAGGGGCAAAAGGGCGACCAGATGCGCTTTGTAACGCCTTATGCGTTCTTCTGGAAGAATATGTCGCCCGGCCTAGAGATTGAAAACCACAACAAGTATTGGGTGGGAATGCATTTGGGCCATCCCAAGGCCAAGGAACTTTTCCTGGAACTGGTCAAGAAAGCCGATGTGGTGGCGGACAACCTGACACCGGGACGCATGGCGGAATGGGGCCTGAGCTATAAAGAACTCAAGGAAGTCAACCCCCGTATCATTCAGCTTCACGTGTCCGGTTACGGAAGCTGGGGACCCTGGACCGGTCGTACCAGCTATGACGCTGTGGCGCAAAGCATGGGCGCGCTTTCGCCCATTACGGGTTTTGAAGGTCGAGGCCCCATCAAGTCTGGAGTGTGGATTGCCGACTGGATCACCGCCTTGATGTGCGCCGTCGCCATCATGGCCGCTCTCAACTATCGAGAACGCACCGGGGAAGGGCAATTCATCGATTATATGCAGGTGGAAAACGTCATTCGATTCCTCGACTGGACCTGGCTCTACGCTTATCTCACCGGCCAAGACCGTCCACGATCCGGAAACCGTGACTTGGCCGTGTGCCCATCGGATCTTTTTGACTGTGCCGACGGCTGGATCGCACTGGCCGCTTTTGATGACGCTTCCTTTAAAGGTCTATGCCAGGCCATGGGTAGGCCCGAACTGTGCCAACAGTTTGCCGATCCTGTCGAACGGCTCAAGGATGAAAATGCCCGGGAACTTCTCAAAATCATCGATGCCTGGACTCGCACCAAGAAAGTCGAAGAGATGGAAGCCCTGGGCAACCAATACGGGTTTGCGGCATCTCGCGTCATTACGGCCAAGGACGCTTACCATCGACCTCATTTTCGTCAACGGGGTGCCGTCCAGGAATACGAGGACGCCCTTTATGGTCCCATGGTGCAACAGGTGTACCCGCCGCGCATGAGCGAAACCCCAAGCCGCCTCTTTTGGGGATGCCGTCCCTTGGGCTTTGACAATGAGTACGTGCTGACCAAACTTCTCGGTTTACCCCACGAAGAAGTGGAAAAGCTGAAAGCGGAAAAGGTCATCTTCCAATGGAACCCGGCGGTGCCTTCCCATTGCCCGCCCCCCGATTGGGATGGAAAGAGCGGTCTGAAGTTGGCCTAAAGACAGGGACTGAACGATTCGTTTGAGGAGGACGAGAATGACGGACAAAAAAATGGGACCTTCGGTCTATGACGATATGTTCGACGATGAAGCTTTGGCGGCGATGCTCAAGGAAGACAAGACTATCGTGGGTCTTGCCATCAACGAAGCTTACGCCAAATGGGCCTATGCGGAAACCAATCCCAAAGATATTTTTCGTAAGCCTGAAGCCCTCGATGACATGGTGGTTCTAGATGTAAGCTACGCCAACTTCGGAGCCCTGTACGCCTCTTCCATTTTGGCGGAATTCGGAGCCGAAGTGATCCGCATTGAACCTCCGGCCGGGGACCTGGCCCGTAAGATGACCCCTTACGGCATCATGATCAAGGACACAGGTCTAGCGTACCTTACTGAGGCAAGGAATAAGTTTCATATCACGCTCAATGTGGAATCGCCCGAAGGTCAAGCCATGTTTCGCACCCTGGCCTCCAAGGCCGATGTGGTCATCGAAGCCTTTAAGCCGGGTTACATGGATTCTTTGGGTATCGGTTATGAGCAGCTCAAGGCCTTGAACCCGGGGTTGATCTATTGCGGCATGCATAGCATGGGGCATTTCGGCGAGGATTCTGAAAAATTCGCCAATCAGCCCGATTACGACATCGTCGCTCAGGCACGCGGTGTGATTATGTCCATTACCGGTGAACCCGATCTGGACCCGGAAGTCCCACCTCAATACAAAAGACCTCTCAAACACGGTAACTGGATGGGTTGGTATGTGGGCGGTGCCTGGGCGGCTTTCGGCATTCAAGCCGCTATGTTCGTCAAGAGGCGCACCGGCAAAGGACAATTCGTGGACTGCTCGCCCCCGGAAGGGCTTCTTTCCATTTCCAACTATGTCATGCAATACTATCACATGTCCGGCAATGAAATGCCTCGAGCCGGCAATTATGACTACGCCGTCTTTCCTTACACCTATGTGAAGTGCAAGGACGGCTATACTTTCATGTCCGGTTTTACGGATCCCAACTGGGCGGCGCTCTGTGAGATCATGAACCGGCCCGATTTACAAAAGATGTTTCCTACCATCAAGGAAAGGTTGACTCCCGAAAATCAGCCGAAGATTCAGCATGAAATTGAGAGATTTACGGAAAACTACACCGCCGATGAAATCCTTCAAATGCTCACCGAATACAGCCGGCGCCCTGACAAAAAAGGCACCGTGGTGACGGGACGACTGGAAACCCCGACGGAAGTGCTCACTCGAGATCACTGGAGGGTGCGAGAAAGCTTCGTCAAGCGCAAAGATCCTTACTACGGCGAAGTGCTCGTGCAGAACTCGTCCTTTAAGGCCATGAGTCGCACACCGGGGCGAATCAAGTGGATCTGTCGTCCGGTGGGCGCCGACAATGAGTTCATCTATCAAAGGTATCTCGGGTTGGGCAAAGGAAAGCTTCAGCAGCTCAAAGAAAAGGGTGTCATCTAGGTCGTAAATCGTGAAATCGTAAATCGTGGAATCGTGAATAGTAAATCGTATAATCGTGGATCGGGGAATGGGGCATTGGGGCTGAATGAATTTTGATGGCCAGAACGCGAAATCGTGAATCGGAGCCACCTTGACCACTTCACGATTTCACGATTTCACGATTTCACGATTTCACGACTTCACGATCTTTCGAAGTGCCTGTTCCAGCCTTTCAAATCCTTCCTTGAGTTCTTCCATAGAGAGGGCGAAGGAAAGCCGAATACAGCGATCTTCGCCGAAAGCATCCCCAGGCACCACGGCCAGGTGCACTTCTTCCATGAGATAGTCGGCTATGTCTGCGGAGCCTTGAATGAACCGCTCACCTACTGCCTTCCCGTAATAAGCGCTCACGTTGGGAAAGACGTAAAAGGCTCCGTCAGGCATGGGACAGGTCACACCGGGAATTCGAGAAAGCCGTTCCATGACATAGGCCCTTCTTTCAGCGAAAACCTGAACCATGCGTCGGCAGGTTTCCTGATCCCCCGCAAGGGCTCCTACAGCCGCCCATTGAGCCACAGATGACGGATTGCTGGTGGACTGGCTCTGGATTTTTCCCGCTGCCTTGATCACTTCTCGGTCTCCCAGCAAATAGCCGATGCGCCAGCCCGTCATGGCGTAGGTCTTGCTCACTCCATTGACGATAAAGGTGCGTGCCTTAAGCCGTGGCTCCACCATGGCCAAATTGGCCCACCGAAGGTCATCAAAGAGAATGCGATAATAGATGTCATCGGAGACAATGATGACGTGGTCGTGTTGCATGAGGACATCGGCCAGAGCCCGCAGTTCTTCTGGCCGATAATGGGTGCCTGTAGGGTTGGACGGGCTGTTGAGAATAAGCATGCGGGTCCGTGGTGTGATGGCTCGTTGGAGCTCTTCGCCCGTCATTTTGAAACCACGATCCTCTTGACACGGCACGAACACCGGTTCCGCTCCGGCCAGGCGCACCATGTCGGGGTAGGATACCCAGTAAGGGCTGGGAATGATCACCTCATCGCCGGGATCCAGGACGGCCTGAAACAGGTTGTAGAGACAATGTTTTCCGCCGCATGAGACCAGCACTTCATCGGGTTCGTACCTTAGGCCGTAATCCGCTTCAACGGTGCGAATCACGGCATCTTTCAGTTCCGGAATACCCTGCACAGGCGTGTAGCGTGTCTGCCGCCGGAAGATGGCCTGGACGGCCATTTGCCCGATGTGATGGGGTGTATCGAAATCGGGTTCTCCCACACCGAAACTGATGACCCGCACCCCCTGGCTGCGCAAAGCTTTGGCTTTGGCGTTGATGGCAAGGGTCGCCGATGGTTTGACCTGACGCACTCGTTGCGAAAGTTTCATGTTTCTTCCCCTCTTAGCGCTGCTGTGTTCTTGTCTCCCCTCCCGTAATCGACGCAGACCAAATAAAGTCCATGGGCCGGCGCCGTGATGCCCGCGCGGCTTCGATCCCGACTTTCAAGGATGGCCTCTAAATCCTGCGGTGTCATAAGGCCGCGGCCGGCACGAACCAAAGTGCCCACAAGATTGCGAACCATGTGCCTTAGAAAGCCCGTCGCTTGAAAGCGTAAATAAATATGATCAACGTCCGGTTTCCATACCTTTGCAGCTATCATGGTGCGAACCGTCTGTGTCACCGACGAACCCGCAGCCATGAAGGCACGAAAATCGTGGGTTCCCAACAACACGGGAAGGCATTGTTGCATGGCTTCCAAGTCCAAGGGTTTCGGCACATGCCAGGTGTAGAGGCGTTCCAAAGCCGACGGCAGCGCCCGGTTGAGAATACGGTACTCATAGGTCTTGCTGACGGCCGAATAGGATGCATGAAAAGAGTCGGGCACCTCCTCCACGTGCCGAACCACGATATCCGGCGGGAGAAGACCATTCAGTCCCCGTTGAAAATCTTGAGGGTTGAGCCGTGTCCTGGCGTAAAAATTGATCACCTGTCCCAAAGCATGCACACCCGCATCAGTACGGCCCGAGGCACGTACCGTCACGGGCCGTCCCAGGATAACGCCCAGTTTCGATTCCACCACTTCCTGAATGGTGAGAACCCCTTTTTGACGCTGCCAGCCGTGGTAATGGGACCCGTCGTATTCCAGAATGACTTTGAAATTTCTCTTGACTTGAGGATCCAACGGCACGGAAACGGCCTTAGGAGCATGCATTGGTGCCGAACAGGCGTTGACGAAAGACTCGTTTAGGGCTGCCATGGAGCGGCTTCTAGTCCGCAGTCTTCCGGAAAGCCGAGCATCAGGTTCATGTTGCACACCGCCTGGCCCGAAGCTCCTCGAGTCAGATTGTCAATCACGGAAACCACGATGATCCGGCCCGTGCGGGGATCCATCTTCCACGCGAGATCACAATAGTTGCTGCCCCGCACTTGCAATGTCGTGGGAAATTGACCGGACGGGCACAGTCGCACGAAGCGTGCGGAAGCATAAAATGCATGAAAAGCTTCCGCCACATGCCGTTCCCGCACCCCGGCTTCCAATTGTGCATAGATCGTACTTAAAATCCCGCGGCTCATGGGCACAAGGTGCGGCGTGAAACTGATACGTACGGGTTTTCCTGCCAAAAGGCTCAGTTCCTGCTCCACTTCAGGAGTATGACGATGTTCGGCCACTTTGTAGGCGCGAAATCCGTCATTGACTTCGCAGTAATGGGTTGTCAGCGCCAGACCTCGGCCCGCGCCGCTTACGCCCGACTTGGAATCGGCGATGATGGTTTCCGCAGTGATGAGCTTTTCCTTGAGAAGGGGCGCACAGGCAAGAATGATGCTTGTGGGATAACATCCGGGATTGCCCACAAGCCGGGCGGAGGCGATTCGTTCCCGGTACAGTTCCGGTAGGCCGTAGACGGCTTCATGAAGAAGATGCGGGGCACTGTGTTTTTGGTACCAGGCTTCGTAGACGGATGCGTCTCGAAACCGAAAATCGGCGCTTAAATCCACTACCTTCACACCGCGATTCAGCAAGGACGGAACGATTTCCATGGCGGCATGGTGGGGAAGGGCGGTGAAAACCAATTGAGCCTCACGCGTCAGCACATCCGGGTCCGTATCTTCGAATCGCAGATCCCCATGGCCACGCAAGGCAGGATAAACATCGGCCAAACTTTCCCCTTGATTCGCTCGGGACGTGATGGTCGTCACGCGTACTCGAGGATGCGCGCTCAAAAGCCGAATCAGCTCAAAGCCCGTATACCCGGACGCACCGGCGATGGATACTGGCACCATGGCCGCCTCCTTGTTCTAACCCCCCCAGACAAACTTCAGGGGCCCACACCGTCGGCGAGAGCCCCTGAAAAAGATGCCGTGCTGAAAAAAATCTTAGCGTTTGGAGTATTGGAACCGAGCTCGTGCGCCACGTTGCCCGTATTTTTTGCGTTCCTTGACGCGGGAATCCCGCGTGATAAAGCCGGCTCGCTTCAGGACCTGGCGGAACTCAGGATTGAATTCAATGAGAGCCTTGGAAATGCCGTGCTTGATGGCTCCGGCCTGGCCGCTCAAGCCGCCGCCGCTCACATTGACGTACACGTCCAGCTTTCCAAATGTGCCCGTGAGCATCAAGGGTTGGTGAATGATCATTTTGCTGGTTTCACGTGCAATGTATTGGTCAATAGGCTTGTTGTTGATCACAACGCGACCCGTACCGGGTTTGAGCCACACTCGAGCGACCGCTGATTTGCGCTTTCCTGTTGCATAGAAACTCTGTTCCGCCATGTGACGACTCCTTGACTACTTACGGCTGCCCAGGTTCAGGGCCGTGGGTTGCTGGGCTTCATGAGGATGCTCGGCGCCGGCATAAACTTTCAGCTTTTTGAGAAGCTTGCGGCCGAGGCGATTCTTGGGCAACATGCCACGAACGGCGAATTCAATGAGCCGTTCAGGATGTTCCTGGTTCAGCTTTTTGGCCGTCGTGACCTTCAAACCTCCGGGGTATCCGGAATGCCGGTAGTACTTTTTCTGCTCCCACTTGCGGCCGGTCAAGCGCACCTTTTCGGCGTTGATGACCACCACGAAATCACCCGTGTCCACATGAGGGGAAAAGGTCGGCAGATGCTTGCCTCGAAGTCTCACGGCGATCTCACTGGCCAGCCTGCCCAAGATCTGACCTTCGGCATCCACCACAATCCATTTTCTTCCGTTGGCATCGAACTTGGCACTTGTCGTTTTCATAAAGATATCTCCACTTAAACCACTTCAGGTGTTCGACTCGAAGCACTGTCCTATAGGAAATCCCCCTGACCTTGTCAAGCAAAAGTTCTTCCTCGTGCCCGTGGACCCTTTTCTTTTTGTCCTCCGAAAAAAAACGCACATACCTCTTGACATGCTCACCGAGTCTCCCCTATAAGGGATCACCCTGTCATAAATCCGCAGGGCGTGATGATTCAAAAGAAGGAAAACAGAATGCACCGCAACGGAACGGTTCAGGGCTTTTACTTTTATTATGGGTGGTATCAGGGCCCCGAAGGGGTTGGCCGACCACCGCGCTGAGCCGTCCGAAGCCGCAGGACGCCGGCATCAAGGCCGTGGGCTAACCCCAAAGCCCACGGCCTTTTTAGTTCTTAGGCCGTGGGCAGAAGCTCACGGCCTTTGTCGTTTTTGAAGGCTCGGCACGTCTGTGCCGATATTCCAAGAAACGGGAAAGTCCAAGCTTTCCTACACCACGTTCGGCAAGGAGGACCCGCCATGATTGTTGTCATGAAACCAGAACACACAGACGAAGATCTTCGCAAACTTATCGCGCGCGTCGAAAAAATGGGGCTGCGCACGCATTTGTCTCGAGGAGAGCGGCGTACCATTGTGGGAATCATCGGTGAAAGGGATTTGATTCAGGAGATTCCTTTTACGAGCTTTCCCGGTGTGGAAGCGGCCCATCCCATTTTGCAGCCCTACAAGTTGGTAAGTCGGGAATTCAAAGAAGAAAACACCAAAATACGTATCGGCGAACATGTTGAGCTGGGAGGACAGGCCATTCCCATCATTGCCGGGCCATGTGCCGTGGAAGGTCGGGAAGTCCTCGATGAAATCGCCGACGCTTTGCATGCCATGGGCATTCCCATGCTTCGAGGAGGTGCCTTTAAGCCGCGCACGTCGCCTTACAGCTTTCAAGGGCTCGGGGAACTGGCTCTGAAATTTTTGAGCGATGTACGAAGCCGTACCGGCATGCCTGTGGTCACTGAGGTCATGGACGCTCGAGAACTCCTCTTGGTCTACAAATACGCGGATGTTTTGCAAATCGGAACACGAAACATGCAAAACTTCAAACTCCTGACGGAAGTGGGCCAGGTGGACAAGCCGGTGATTCTTAAAAGGGGAATGGCAGCGACCATCAAGGAATTTCTCATGTCCGCGGAATATATCGTAAGCCACGGCAATGAAAAGGTGATTCTCTGCGAGCGAGGGATTCGCACCTTTGAAACCGAGACGCGGAACACCCTGGACCTGAGTGCCGTGCCTTTACTGAAAAAACTGACCCATTTGCCCGTCATTGTGGACCCCAGCCATGCCCTGGGGCGAACGGACTTGATTCCCGCCATGGCCTGTGCAGCTGTTGCCGCCGGTGCCGACGGACTCATGTTGGAAGTGCACGTGCGACCTCACGAAGCCATGAGCGACGGAGCCCAATCCTTGACCCCTGAAGCCATGCAGGAACTCTTGGATCGGCTGGAACCTGTGGCCAACGCCGTGGGGCGAACCCTTTTGCGAACAGTTACGGCCGGCTCCAAGGGGCAGCCTCAGGCCCTGCAAGCGACCTCCTGAATCCCTGGTGGGCCGCTCACCAAAGGGACCATGGAGAGCAAAAAATCTTGCCGGCGCCTCGGTTGACGAAACGGGTATTTTTTAGGGAGGCAGCATGACAGAAAATCCCTCGGACTTTAAAGGCTGGCCGAAACTTCCCCACATCGGCATCATTGGCGGGCTGGGTGCCATGGGTAGGCTTTTTCATCGCTTTTTTGCAAACCTTGGCGCTTCGGTTTCCATTTCCGATGTGGGGACCGATCTGAGCAATGAAGACGTCATTGCAAGATCCCACGTGGTCCTTGTAAGCGTCCCTTTGCACAAAGCTTCAACCATTCTGAAAGACCTGGCCCCACACTTTCAGGAAGGACAGCTGGTCCTGGACATCTGTTCCCTCAAGGTGCCGCCCAAAAAAGCCATGCAGGGGTGCGCCGCATGGTACGTGGGGCTGCATCCCATGTACGGGCCGTATGTTTCGGACTTTGTAGGCCAAACCATGATTGTGTGTCCGGACCGTGTGGCCAAGGAACCATGGAACTGGCTTATGGACGTTCTCGGCCATGCGGGCTTGAAAATACACATCTGCTCAGCCGAAGACCATGACCGCATGATGACCGTGATCCAGCTTATTCCTCACATGACCACGGTCGTCCTGGGGCACTGTCTCAGAGAATTGGGTATCAACCCCGTCGAAAGTCTTCGCTTCACCAGCCCCATTTATCGCTTGGAACTGGACCTTATCGGCCGACTCTTTGCCCAAGACCCGGCCCTTTATGCCGCCATCGCCATGGAAAATCCGTATAAGAACGAAGCCCTGGAGGTTCTGCGGCAGGTGTTTTTTGAAACCATGGACGTTGTGGAAAACGACCGATGGCATGCCTTTTTGCAAGCCTTTGAGCAGACTCGAGCCCACTTCGGAGAGTTTTGCACACAAGCCTTGCACGAAACCAACCGATTGCTGACCTGGCACCACAACGCCAACCATCATGGCAATCAAGAGGTCTTGTTCACCGATCAGTCCGAAAGCCACACCGAGCCTGATGGGAACGGCTCTACGGCACCTGATGTTTCCCATGGAGGAAAGGCCTATGCCTGACATCATGACCCCTGAACAAAAACCTTGCTCGAGGAGCTTGCAAAGCGAAACCGGCCTCTTCGAGCACCGAGAAAAAACCCATACACCAAGGGGTTCCAAAGGCGGCACTGAACCCGAAGGGGCTCTGCAGTCGTTTCATATAACCTTTAAGCTTCACGGCGCCCGTTCCCTGCGTTTCTGGCTCCAACAGCGCTTTCCTCAAAGACGTCCCTATCTTTTCGTCGACCGGAAAGTAGCTTCTTTGTGGGGAGAAGCTCTAGACGCCGAAAGCTTCGCGGAAGCCTGGATTCCGTGGGATGCTCGAGAAGACAAGAAACGCCTTGCCACCGTGGAGGATCTGGCCCGAACGGCCTTGGCTCGGGGAGCTGACCGTGAAAGTGTTTTTGTGGCTCTTGGAGGCGGCGTAACGGGGGATGTGGTCGGTTTCCTGGCATCCATCTTTATGCGAGGTGTTCCCGTAGCGCAGGTTCCCACGACACTGCTGGCTCAAGTGGACAGCTGCCTGGGTGGCAAGACCGGCGTGGATCTGGACGAAGGAAAAAATCTTTTGGGCACCTTTCATCAGCCTCAGGGCATTTTGGTGGATTCGGCTTTTCTCGAAACCCTGCCTGAGGAAGAATGGCGAAACGGAATGGCGGAAGTTATCAAATACGCGCTCTTGGAAGACAGCGGGCTTCTGGAGACTCTGGAATCCTTTGCCCAGACCGAAGGCGCCCAAGGCGTTTTCTATCCTCTACCCCAGAAAATGACGCAGCATCTCGTGTTTCAAAGCCTGCACATTAAGGCGCGTTACGTTTCGGCTGATGAAAGAGACTTCGGGCTGCGCCAGTTCCTGAACCTGGGACACACCTCAGGGCATGGTCTGGAAGCTTTGAGCGGCTATACCCTGCCACACGGGTCCGCGGTGGCTCTGGGCATGAGGGTGGCGGTGCAGTTGGGGATCCTTATGGGGGAGACGAACCCGGATCTGGGTCAACGGCTGCATCGAATCCTCAAGGCCTATCAACTGCCGTTAACAACTCCCCTCGCTCACGACCCTGAGGCGCTTCTGCACCACATTCGTCATGACAAGAAGAAGGGTGCCGCCGGGCTGGCTTGGATTGTGCCTCGAGATGTAGGCCGCGTCGAACGATGGACGAATGTTCCGGAAAAAATCCTTCGCGAGGCTCTGCGTGTGATCCAAGAGCCCGAGACTTAGAAATTCAAGAAGGTCAGGTTCCGTTGGCTCGAAGAAAAGTGGCCAAAGTGGCGGAATCCTCCACGTTATGAATGACCACGTTACGGTCGATACGGCGCACAAGCCCTCGTAAAACCTTTTTCGGTCCCACTTCCACGAAATGATCGTAGCCGTTGCTCAAAAACCATTCGATGGATTGTTTCCACAGGACGGCGCCGCAGAGTTGCCTTACGAGCTTTTCCGGGGCTTCGTCGGCTGTTTGCAGCGGCATGGCATCGATGTTGTTCACCACAGGAATCCTGGGAGGCGCAAAGGAAGCGGAACGCACATGGGGTTCGAATTTTTGACGGGCTGATTCCATGCAGCGGCTGTGCCACGGACCGCTCACATTGAGCTTGACGCATTTCTTGGCACCTTCCGCGGCGCTGGCTTCCAGAGCCTTATCCACGGCGTCCACGGGGCCTGTGATAATAAGCTGGTCCGGGCAATTGATATTGGCAATTTCCACATCGTAAAGCCGACAGATATCTTGGAGCTTCTCTTCCGGCATATCCATGACAGCCGCCATGGCTCCCGGAGTTTCAAGCGAAGCTTCGTGCATGTATTGCCCACGCCATCGCACCAGGTTCAAGGTGTCTTTGAGCGATAAAACGCCGGCAGCGTAAAGAGCGCTGTATTCCCCTAAGCTATGGCCTGCTGTGGCCGCAGGAAAAATTTCGTGATGAGCCAGCACGGCTAGGCACGCCAAGTTGGCCACCGTGATGGCCGGCTGCACATTGTGGGTCCGGGTGAGAACGTCCTCGGGACCTTCGAAGCACAGCTTCTTGATGTCCATGCCGAGAATCCCCTCGGCCTGCTCAAAAAGTTCTCGTACCTCGGAATAGTTTTCGTAGAAATCTTTCCCCATGCCCACATACTGCGATCCTTGCCCGGGAAACAAAAAGACCCATTTTCTCATGGCGCAGGCTCTTTCTCATGAAGGGAGTTCTTTCTCTCGTGCGCCGCTTTTAGCCAGAAGCCCCTCTCTTGTCAAGCACGCCAATGGATGTTTCGAGGATCCCAACACGTGACGGGCGTTCCTCAATGAGCAATGTGGAGCATGTAGTTGGCAGATGCCGTTAACCCCTCAGCCAACCCATAGGTTAAGTTGACGCAATCGCGCTGCAGAAGGGAGCTGCGGGTACCATATGCTCACGGGCCGTAAAGCAACATACGGGTGTTCGTAGCCGATGAATGAGTCCTGTAATTAACGCCTCTTTTCAAAAGAGTTTTTTCTTGCAAAAGAAGAAGCTTCGCTGTCAAAGTCGGTTTCTAGTCCTTGTTTCAAGCCTTATGCGCAGAGTGGGCGACTCCATGATGAGCCGTGCATTGGACTGGCTGCGGCAGGCAGAAAATGATCTTCTTTGGGCTGAGCATTCCTTTGTGGGGGGTTTTTATGCCCAGACTTGTTTTATTTCGCAGCAAGCGGGAGAAAAGGCGCTCAAAGCCCTGTGCTTTCATAGAAGCTTTGATGTGATTAAGAGCCATTCCCTTTATCAAATTGCAATGGCTTTGGAAGTTGATAATGAAATACTCGATCGGGCAAAGGAACTTGACGTGTATTACATTTCCGGTCGATATTTGGAAGTTTTTCCCGCAGGGGCTCCTTTTGAGCTTTTCACGGCGAAACAGTCTGAAGCCGCGTTGAATTCGGCAAGATTTATTCCGCAATGGGTCCAGCATGAGATGCAACGGAATGGATGATTCGAAGATCCTCATTCGGACCCGGCCCCCGACGAGCGTTTTGGATTATTCGTTGGAAGAAGTGGTTGCCCGCTTGCGTCGAGCTTTGGAAGGTCGAGGTGTTCGGGAAGCGTACCTTTTCGGCTCTCTCGTGCAAGGCAGCGCCCACTTTTGGTCAGACGTCGACCTGATCCTTGTGGTTCCTACAGGTGAACCTTTCATCGAACGCCCTCGACAGTTCTGGGATCTTCTAAATCTAGGCTTTCCTCTAGATATTCTCGTCTATACGCCGGAAGAGTTCGCCCGACTCTGGAAGGAACCTTTGGGTTTCTGGCGCACCGTCCGTGAAAATCATTTGAAAATCATCTAAAAGGACGGGCTGGGGAAGGGCCCTCGGGTCAAGGGACAGATAAGCGGGGACTCAAGGCGCTGGTGAGAAAACCCTATCAATCTCTTGAGCGCTTCTCAGCCAACCACAAGGGACGAAGTCCTTTCAAAGAATGTGTTCAAGACGACCGATAAGGGAGGGAAGGGCTTTTCGATCGCGATTCATTGTGGCATGGTGAAGGCGAATCGTGAAGAGGCTGACGGCTTGAAGACCTTGGGGAGGGGCATAGGCGGAAGAAAGCTGCGGTGGGGATGATTTTACGTGAGGAGGGATGTGCATGGACCGGTTTTTCAATGCGAGGAGTGTCGCCGTCATCGGAGTTTCCAGTTCACCGACCAATTTGGGGCGCGCCATTGTTTTCAATCTCATGGAATTTCAATACCAAGGACTCATTTATCTGGTAGGCCCCAAAGGCGGTGTTTTTGCGGGCCACAAGATTTATCGGTCTGTGGCGGACCTTCCGGAACCTGTCGATTTGGCTGCTGTCCTGGTGCCTGCTCGAGCGGTTCCGGAAGTGGTGCGTCAGTGTGGTGAAAAAGGCATTCCAAGGATCATCGTGGAATCGGCCGGGTTTCGAGAGCTGGGCGAGGATCGACTCGATCTGGAACAGGAGATTCGGGAGGCTCTTTCACGCTACGGCATGCGTATGATCGGGCCCAACTGCATCGGGATCATTCATCGACAGAGCGGGTTGGCGGTGCCTTTTATGCCCATGAAGGCGGAAGCGCCTTTGGGGCATGTGTCAATCCTTTCACAAAGCGGCGGTGTGGGAGCCACCATGATCAACCACTGCGCCGCGGAGGGCATTGGTTTTTCCAAGTTTGCGAGCATCGGCAATAAGCTGGATGTCAACGAAAACGACCTCATCGATTATTATGCCAAGGATCCGCATACGGAGGTCATCTTCGGCTATTTGGAAGGCATCGCGCAGGGCAGGGGACTCATGGAAGTTGCGGCACGGTCCACCAAGCCTCTTGTTGTTCACAAATCCAACAGGGGAGGTGCCGGGGCCGTCATTGCACGATCTCATTCCGCATCTCTTTCCACAGATGATGCCGTGACCGACGCCGCCTTTCGTCAATGCGGTATTCTTCGTGTAGCCGATCAAAACGAAGGCCTGACGGCCATCAAGGGCTTTTTGTTACCCAAGATGCGTGGGCGAAGATTGGCGGTGATTTCCCGTTCCGGAGGGCATGCGGTCATGGCGGCCGACGCGGCGGACGAGTTCGGTTTTGAACTGCCGCCGTTTCCGGATGACCTTGTGAAAATGGCTGAAGGTCATGCTCGAGCCGGCGTCATTCAATTCCACAACCCCATGGACTTGGGGGATGTGTTTGACCTGGAACTCTATGAAAAGCTTGCCCTGGAAACCTTAAAACGCTCCGATATTGATGGCCTTCTTTTCATTCACAATTATCAAGGCATCTTTGATGCCGAAGGATCCCGTCGGCTTGTAACCAGCCTGGGCCGCCTGATGCGCGATACGGGAAAACCCATTGCGGTCTGCGTTTTCACCATGCACAAGGAACTGGAACACAACCGCAAAACGGCCGGGTATCCCATCTTCACCGACCCTCGAGACGCCGTGCGCGCTTTGGCCTGGAACCGGGATTTTTCCGTCCGCCCCAAGGAGGTCTTTTCGACGCAACGACCCAAAGACATCGACACAGAAAGCGCTCGACGCCTTCTGGATTCCGGCGCCAACGGCCTTATGGCTCCCGACCTTTTAGCCTCGGCTCTCGCCTGTTACGGCATACCTACGGTGCCTTGGGCCATGGCGGACAGCGCCGATAAAGCCGTGAAGGAGGCATCTCGTTTGGGTTTTCCCGTCGTCATGAAAACGGCCTCTTTGAATGTGGTGCATAAGACCGACGTGGGTGCCGTGCGTTTGCACCTCAAGGATGAAGCCGACGTTCGTGATGCCTACGCCCATCTTGCCCGTTTCGGCCCTCACGTGATGCTCCAAAAAATGGCCGAACCTGGAATGGAATGGATCGTGGGAGGCCGCCAGGATGAGCATTTTGGTCCCGTGATTCTGGTGGGGCTTGGCGGCATCTATGTGGAAGTGCTCAAGGAAACGGCCTTGGGCATCGGTCCTTTGACCGAAACCTATGCGCGGTCTTTGGTGCGTCAATGTCGTGGAGCGGCTCTCCTCGATGGAGTGCGAGGACAAAAGCCTTTGGATGAAAGGGCCCTTGTGGATGTGCTGGTCCGTGTGTCTTGGTTTCTGTATGATTTTCCTCGAGTCCGTGAAGTAGATATGAATCCCGTGCGTGTGCATGAAGTGGGGTGTGCGGTTCTGGATTGGCGTGCCGTCATGTCCGCGACCTGACCGCTTCGTTGAAAAATCCATGGGACGAGCTCTTAAGAACCACACCAGGGCGAGGATAACCATGAAATTTGCCTACAGCACACTTTCCTTTCGATTGAAAAACCTTAAAGAATCCGTGGAAGCCATAGCCAAAGCGGGTTTTCGTCGAGTGGAGCTTTTGGCCGATCGGCCGCAACTGTTTCCTGAGGATTTCGGAGCGCCGCAAATGTCGGCGCTGCAACAATGCTTGGTGGACAAAAACGTCAAGCTGGTGAACCTCAACGCTTCTCGAGTCACCGCCCTAGGGGATGGAGCCCATCCAGGTTGGCTTGAAGAAGACTGGAAGGAACGGGAACTGCGCATTCGTTACACCTTGGATTGTTTACGGGTGGCGGCCGCTTTAGGGGTCGGCACCGTCTCCACCAACGGGGGCGGCCCCATTCCGGAATCCATGAATGAGAGGGAAGCCTGGCGCCTTTTTGTGGCCAACATGCACCGAGTCACTCCCTTGGCTAAAAAGCTCGGTGTGCGCTTGTGCATTCAGCCCGACCCGGATCAGCTCATTCGCACGGCGGATCAGGTTCTGGAACTCATGGACGAGGTTGGAGAGCCGTCGGTTTTGGCTGTGGACTATGATCCCGTGCATGCTCTGGTGGTCGGAGAAGATCCCTGTGAAACCTTTCAAAGGCTTAAGAACTTCGTGGCTTTTGTGCGCCTTTCGGATATGCAAAGCCCGGATGCCCATCGCCATGTGCAGCTGGGCGAAGGCCAGTTTCCCTTGCTGCCTTTTCTGAAATGTCTTGAAGAAAACCAATACTTAGGTGACGTGATCATTTCCGTGCGCTGTGAAGATCGGTCGCCGGAGGAAGTGGTGTCGGCAAGCCGGGATTATCTCATGCGAAACGGCTATGCCTTGGATCAAGGTTCTTAACGTTTCAGCACAAGGAGGTGCACCATGATGGGAAAGCGGGCTGGTGTGACGGCGTTCTTTGTGGCGGCATTTTTTCTGACGGCCGCTTGCCGGGTTTGGGCAGGCGGTGTGATCAAGCTGGGCGTGGTCACCAAACCCGGGTCGGCTCAGAATGTATGCGCAGAAAAATTCAAAGAACTCCTGGAGTCTCGATCCGATTTTGAAGTCAAGATTTTCCACAGCGCCTCCTTGGGCACAGAAACGGAAATTTTACAGCAGATTCAGATGAATTCCGTTCAAATGGGCGTTATCACTTCCGGCCCTTTTGATGTCTTTGTGCCTGAAGCTCGAGTGATCGATTATCCGTTTCTCTTTGCCAATAGCCGGGAAGCCGACATGGTTCTGGATGGTCCCGCCGGCCAGGCTCTTCTCAAGGCTTTGGAAAGAGCCCGTTTCAAAGGGATTTCTTTTTCTGAAAACGGCTTTCGGCATCTTACCAACAATGTGCGGCCCGTTCATCGAGTGGATGATGTCAAGGGACTGAAGATTCGTGTGATGGAATCCATCCTGCACAAGGAATTGTGGCGAGTTCTGGGGGCCAACCCCACCCCCATGGGTTGGCCTATCTACACGGAGCTTCAGCAGGGAACCATCGACGCCCAGGAAAACCCTCTCTGGGTCATCTGGAATTACAAGATCTTCGAGGTGCAAAAATACATGACCCTCACAGGGCACGTGTATTCGGCCCATATCGATGTGGCCAATCTGGAATGGTTTAACGCCCTTTCCCCTAAAGACCAGGATATGATCGTTCAGGCCATGAAGGAGGCGGCGGCTTACCAGAGGCAATGGAATCGAGACAACGAAGCAGACTTTCTGGCCAAAGTCAAAGCTGCGGGCATGGTGGTGGACGAATCCCCCGATTTGGAATCCTTTCGAGCCAAGGCAGCGGTGCTAAAGGATCTGGAGATTTATAAGGATCCCAAGGTTCAGAACATGTTGCAGGTCTTTCTGGATGCCGTTGCCGAGGTGCGCGGAAAATAGGGAGTTTCAAGGGCCATGGGGTGGCTGCATCGCTTGAGCTTTGGACTGAACCGGGTAGTGGAAGTCACCATCGGCGTTCTGGCCATGCTTATGGCCCTGGTCACCGGTCTTCAGGTATTTTTTCGGTACGTGCTGAACCATTCGTTGTTTTGGTCAGAGGAAGTGGGAAGAATTTTGCTGGTATGGATCACCTTTCTGGGGGCGACCGCTGCCTATCGAAAAAAAGCTCATGTGGGAATCGATGTCATGGTGCGACGCCTTGCCCCTGAGTCACAAAAGGTGCTGGAACGCCTGCTGCTTGTTGTGTCGACCTTGTTTTTCTTGGTGCTTATCGCTTTCGGATGCCAATTCATACGCTTCATCTCCATTCAAAGAACGCCTGCATTGGGCCTTCCCATGGGCCTCCCTTACACGGTGATCCCTTTAAGCGGCCTGATTTTTCTCGTCCACACAGCCAGTCTAGGTTTGGACCGTAAACAACAACCATAACGGCGGATCCATGTTTCCGACCTCCAACCACCTGTTGGGACGGCCCCATGGATTCGCCACCCAACCGTAGGGGCGGACCGATGTGTCCGCCCCGAAAAACCTCGACCCGTGCGGGTATTCGGGGCGCACACACCGGTGCGCTCCTACAGGGCATTGCACCGTGTGGGTCAAATCAAAAATCGGCGACGATCGTCAAATGATGTCCCCGCACAAGAACCGACCATTTGTAGGGGCGGACCTGAGTGTCCGCCCATGAATCCATCATCCGTATCTGGAGCAAAACCATGTTACCGATGGTGCTCTTTGTGACTCTCATGCTGCTGTTTTTGGCCAACATGCCCATAGCCTTGGCCATCGGTGTGGCCTCCCTGACCGCTCTATGGCTTCACGGCGATCTTCCTCTCATGATGGTGATTCAAAGACTCTACGCAGGAGTGGACTCTTTCCCGCTCATGGCCGTGCCACTGTTCATGTGTGCCGGGGCGCTTATGGAAGCCGGGGGTATTTCGAGGCGGGTGGTGCAGCTTGCAGAATCCATCGTGGGATGGCTTCCCGGAGGTCTTGCCGCCGTTGCCGTCGTTTCCGCCATGTTTTTTGCCGGCATTTCAGGTTCGGCCGCCGCCGATACGGCCGCGGTAGGCACCATTCTTATCCCGTCCATGATTCGTCGAGGCTACGATAAAGGGTTTGCGGCGGCAGTCCAAGCGGCTGGAGGATCCATCGGTGTGGTGATTCCGCCGAGTATTCCCATGATCATTTTCGGGTTTCTCACGGGAGCCTCCATTGGAAAGCTCTTTGCTGCAGGTATCTTGCCCGGGATTCTCATGGGTGCGAGCCTTATCCTTGTTTCCACAATACTTTCCTGGAAAAACCGATACAGCACCGTGGTGGCGTTTTCCTGGCGACGACTGGTGACATCCATATGGGACGCCAAATGGGCTATGGGGGCGCCCGTGGTGATTCTGGGCGGCATTCTAAGCGGTGTTTTTACCGCGACGGAATCGGCGGCGGCGGCAACTTTTTACGCGCTGTTTGTCGGCCTTTGGGTGCATCGAGAACTACACTGGAAAGACCTTCCGGAACTCTTCATTCGATCGGCCGTCACGGCCAGTCTTGTTTTGTTTATCATTGCCACAGCTTCCATCTTCAGCTGGTTCATGGCCATTGAAGACATTCCGGCCCGTTTGGCACGAGGACTCCTTTCCGTGACCACGCACCCCACGGCGCTTCTCATGATCGTGAACGGCATTCTTCTTTTGGCGGGAACCTTTGTGGAAACCACGGCCTCCCTGATTCTGCTCGTCCCCGTGATTGTTCCCCTAATGCCCACGCTGGGCCTGGATATCATTCAGTTGGGAGCCATCGTGGTGGTGAACCTGGCCATCGGTATGCTGACTCCGCCTCTGGGGATTTGTCTGGTGGTTTCCTGCACCCTTGCTCAATGCCGCCTGGAAAGAGTTGTCGCCCGTATCGGCCCCTTTCTTTTGGTCCTCTTGGTGGACCTGGTCCTTATCTCCCTGTGGTCGCCGCTCACCTTGTGGCTGCCTTCGATCCTGCAGCCGTAAAGGAAAGGAAGGTTTCCCTGCAAAAGGGGTGTGACAAGGTGGCTTGCTTGTGATAGGTTAGACATACTGATCCGTCCTGCAGTGCATCAAGAGGCTGAAGCGAGACGCGAACCCCCTCTGCGGAACGGGTGCCCATGGAGTTTCTCGAACGGCTGAAGTTCAAAACGACCATTAGCGTGGTTTCGCTCACCATGATCTTTTCTGTGGCTCTTGCCGCCTGGGTGGGAATCCGCATGTCCATCCTTCCGGCCATTGAAGAGCAGGCGGAAGATCAATTACAGGCCCTAGGGGAAAACCTGCAGCGATGGATGCAGACCGCACCAAGCCGCGCCAAGCCCGAGGAACTGGGTGCGCGACTCTATGAGCAGCTTTCCTTTTATCCCGGTTTTCGTTCCCTGCGGCTGGAAGACGCTCAAGGAAAAACATTGTTTTTTTCCGGGGAATCTCAAGCTGAGCTCAGCGGCCGGGCAGAGGTTCGGCGGCGCGTCAACGGCATGGAACTGACGCGGTCCAAAGGCAAGGGGGATCCATGGTATGAACTGGTGCTTCAAACGATTCGGCCTGGACCCGCAGCCCCCATGGTGGTGCGTACGGGTTTTCAATATCCCATCCTGAAGCCTCTTCGCGAACGTCTGCTTCAAACCCTTTTGCTCATCACAGCCCTGATTCTCACTGTCGGTTACTTTATCAGCCGCTGGTTTACAGCGCGAATCACTCGCCCGGTCCAACGTCTTTTGGAAATGACCCAGCTTTTGGCACAGGGACGCATGCAGGACGTTCTGAAATCCGTGGATGTCAGCCCGTTATGCCGACCGGCATCGACGGGGGGCACATGGGACAGAGAGGTGCCCACGCCTGGCATGTGCCCGTATCTCAGCCAATCGGATGTCCAAAATCTTTTCCCATGGCGTCGCGGTCCTGAAAAGGTTCAGCCCACCGCACACCCGCTGTGCTCTCAATGCCATGTCCCCGCAAAAGTGGGAGAAAATGAACTCATTCAGCTTCTCTACAGCTTTCACTTCATGGCCAATGAGATTCGCTCCTACCAGGAACGGCTCAAGAAGCGGTATGAGTTCGAAGAACGCCTTCTGGCGGCATGTCCCGACGGCATTGTGGCCAACGACTCCACAGGACGCGTCATTTTGTTTAACTCTGGCGCCGAACGGCTCCTGGGATACAAAGCCGCCGAAGCTCTCTATCGACTGAACGTCCGCGACTTCTATCCTCAGGGGGAAGCATCGGCCATCAAAAAAGCCTTGCAAAGCGATGAATACGGTGGTCCTGGTGTATTGGTCAACTACAATACCACGGTCCGGACCAAAGACGGACGCATGCTGCCGGTGCGACTTTCGGCCACGATGCTTGCTGAAGAGGGGGATTCTTATTCCGTTGTGGGCTTCTTTCACGACCTCAGCGAGTTAAAAGCTCACATGGACGCTCTGGTACAAACCAATGAAAATCTCAACGCCGCCAACCGCCAACTGGAACGCCTTAACCGTTACTACTTGGAAATGCTCAGTTTTGTCACCCATGAATTGAAATCCCCCATTGCCAACGGATACATGAGCGCCAATGCGTTGAGGCAGGAAATCTTCGGGCCTTTGACGGACGATCAAAAAAGAATGGTGGAAGCCATTTGTAACAATTTGGATCAGTCCATGGAGATGATTCGGCACTACTTGGACCTTTCTCGAATCGAAAAAGATGAATTGCCGGTGCGTCCTCGAAAGGTGAATCTCTTCAACCAGGTGATCGCTCCGGTCCTTTCGGCCATGGATCCCAGCATTCAGGAAAAGGGGTTGCGCGTGGAAGTGGATGTTCCCAAGAACCTTGTCTGGACCCTGGATCCGGAACTCTTTCGAGGTGTCATGACCAATCTTGTGGGCAACGCCGTCAAGTACGGAGAAGCTCAGGGAAGAATTCTTCTCAACGCGGTTGTCACATCCAAAGGGCGTCTGCGTCTCAAGGTGTGGAACTCGGGACCGGGACTTTCCGAGGAGGAGCAGACGAGATTGTTTCGTAAATTCCAGAGGTTGCCGTCCGCACGTCGCTCCGCCACTCGAGGCACAGGGCTTGGGCTCTTTATCACCAAGACCGTGGTGGAACGGCATGGGGGCAGCATTTGGGTGGAGAGCGCTCCAGGGAAAGGGGTTGCTTTTCTTTTGGAAGTGCCACCGGGGCTGGAGGCACAGGCTGAGTCGCTGTCGGAAGGGGAGGGTGAATGAATGAGCGGAAGACGTATAGTGATCATTGATGACGATCCAAGTTTCTTGGAGATCACGGGGGCCATTCTCCGCCGGTTCGGCTATGAGGTTCTGACGGCGAGCAACACGCAGGACGGCCTTCGGCTCATTGAGGAAGAACAACCTGATCTGCTGGTGCTGGATATCATGATGGCAACCGTGGACGAAGGTTTACGTTTCGCGGTGAAGCTGAGACAGAGCGAGGCACTGCGCAAGCTACCCATCATCATCGTCTCGGCGCAGCCGGAATCGGAAAAAGGGTACACACGAACCGTGGACGACGATCTGGATTGGATCGCCGCCGACATTTTCATGGAAAAACCGGTGGACCCGCAAGCGTTGCGTCACAATATCGAACTGCTTCTTAAGCGAGAACAATGACCAAGGTTCTGCAACGGAACCGATTTGGCACCGTGCCTGATCCTGATGCCGCTCATGTGCTCGTTGTGTTTTCCTAAGCTGCCTTGCCTTCGTTTTCTGCCTTGCAGTCTGTAGGCCGGTCCATGGGGCCGGTGCCGTCTCGGTGACCGGAATATTCCTGAACAAAGAAGAGTCAGAAAAGATGATTTCACTGGGCTGCGGAGGGCTCCTATGGCGAAGACGGTGACGGTCACATTGGATGGACGAACGGTGCAGGCTCAGGAAGGCAGCACCATTTTGGACGTGGCCAGACGCGAAGGGGTTTATATCCCGACTCTGTGCTACACACACCTGTTACGTCCTTTGGAAAACTGCCGGCTGTGCGTTGTGGCCGTGGAAGGGGAAAAGCAGTTCAAGGCGGCCTGCAGCACCCCCGTGCGCGACGGCATGATCATTCGCACTTCCGGCCAGGATCTGGCCCAAACTCGAAAACTGCTTCTTGAATTACTCCTGGACACTCACTACGGCGACTGTGTCGCTCCCTGTTCGGTCACCTGCCCGGCCAACGTGGATATTCAGGGCTACCTCGCGCTTCTTCGCCATGGGGAATATTTGGAAGCCGTGCGGCTTATCAAAGAAAAGATTCCCATGCCGGCCACTATCGGCCGTGTGTGCCCGCATCCGTGTGAAGGGGCATGCCGGCGGCATCTGGTGGATGAACCGGTCAATATCAATCATTGCAAACGATTTCTGGCAGATTTTGAAATGAAGTCCGGAGTGCGGATCCTTCCCCAGGTGCCCGGGGAAACGGGGCATCATGTGGCGGTGGTGGGAGGTGGCCCGGCGGGGTTGAGTGCCGCCTATTACTTGAGGGCTCTCGGACATGGTGTGACCATTTTCGAAGCTCGAGAGAAGCTGGGAGGAATGCTGCGCTACGGCATTCCTGAATATCGGCTTCCCAAGAAAATCCTCGACTGGGAAATCGAGGGGATTTTGAGCCTGGGGGTTAAGGTGCGCACGGGGGTCACGTGGGGTCGGGATTTCACCCTGGATGATCTGAAAAAGGAGGGGTTTGGAGCCATCTTTCTCGCCATCGGCGCCTGGGCCAGCCGTAAATTGGGTATCGTCGGGGAAGAACTGGAAGGCGTGGAAAGCGGCGTCGATTTCTTGGAAAACATCAGCGCCGGTCGACCGGTGAAAGTGGGTCGCCGCGTGGTGGTCATCGGGGGCGGCAACGTGGCTATTGATGCGGCTCGATCCGCATTGCGCCTTGGTTCGGAAAAAGTCACCATCCTGTACCGTCGATCCCGAAAAGAGATGCCCGCAAGCCATGAAGAAATCGAAGCCGCGGAAGCCGAAGGCGTGGAAATTCATCTTCTGGCCGCTCCCACACGGGTGTTGGGCGAAAACGGCCATGTGCGTCAATTGGAATTCATTCGCATGGAACTGGGGGAACCTGACGCCAGCGGTCGTCGGCGACCGGTCCCCGTGGAAGGATCGGAAACCCTTTTGGACGTGGACCAGGTCATCAGTGCCATTGGCCAATATCCCGTGGTGCTGACCCCGGACCAAGACCCCGGCATGGAAAAGATCCCCATCACCCGGTGGAGCACCATTGGAGGGGATCCGCGAAGTATGCACACAGGTGCGGAAATGATCTTCGTCGGGGGCGACTTGTTCCGAGGTCCCATGACCGTGGTGGCCGCTTTGGCAGACGGCCGCAAAGCCGCCTACTCTCTGAACCGATTTTTCCAAGCGGGTCGAGTGGAACCCGAACCCTTGCATTTTAACATCAGCAAGGGCGATCTTGCGCATATCGACAAGGAGCCTTTCGGGGTCTACAAGGTCATTCCTCGAGAACGCATGCCCGAAGTGGAAGTTTCTCGAAGGCTCAAAAACTTTATGGAAGTGGAATTGGGCTTTGATGAGGCTCAAGCCAAAAGGGAAGCGGAACGTTGCCTGGTGTGCGGCTGCAGCGCGGCGTTCGACTGCCGCCTGAGGGAACTCATGAACGAGTTTCAGGTGGATTGGCGCGAACAACCCAGCAAAAAGATCCATTTTCAACGGGTCGCCGCCATCGACACGCATCCCGTCATTGCCCTCGATCCGAACAAATGCATCCGCTGCGAACGTTGTTATGTGGCTTGCCAGACTTTCCAATGCAGCGACGCCATCGATTTCAAGGACTGGCCCAAGTTTAACGCCAAATGCGTCTCCTGCGGCCTTTGTGTCGACTTGTGTCCCACAGGGGCTCTCATGGAACGGCGCCAAGGGCGTCCGGTGGAACGATTGGATTGGACATCCGTTCCCACCCATTGTGTCCACTGCGGCTATGGATGCGAACTTGACCTCAAGGTCAAAGGAGAACGGCTCGTGTGGATCGCCGATGGACGGGACACCCTTCCCAATCGGGCTTCCACGTGTTCCAAAGGAAGGTTTCGCTCTTACGACGACCATTGGCGCGGCCAAAGAGCCACGCACCCCATGGTGCGCGAAAACGGGGAACTTAAGGAAGTCTCATGGGGTAAAGCTGTGGAAGCCGCCTTGCAAGGGCTTCGAGCGGTGGCGCAGAAACACGGTCCGGAATCCATCGGCGCCTTGGGATCTCCTCGGTTGACCTGTGAAGGACTTTACCTATTGCAAAAATGGATGCGCACCCGTTTCTCCACTCCCTTCGTGGACACTCTGGGCCGAAAAACCGCCGAAGCCGTTCTGCAGCACGCTCTGATCCCCAAAGGTGGAACCCCTCTGGTCCCTTCCATGGCCGAACTGGCTCATGCGCAGGCCATTCTTTACGTGGGGGAGCGCTTGGAGGAAACAAACCCGGTGACGGTCACTTCCATTCGTCGAGCTGTACGCAACGCTCATGTGCCTTTGTGGGGCCTGGGCCGATTGTCGGAATCTCTTCGACCTATGGCCGCTCTTTCCTATGCTGCCGAAGTGAAAAGATGGCCGGATCTTTTGGCATGCCTGGCCCTGCAGTATGCGGAAAAAACCGGGGAAAAGGCCTTGGAATGCCTCAAGGACCTTTGGGGATCGCAAACGCATGAGGCCGTCAAGAAGGTGTCCTTGGAAACCTTTGAAAGAAATGCCCTGGAAAGTCTGGTTCATGGCATGAGCGCCGTGGGCGGTGTGGCTGTGGTGCTGGATCTCGCCTCTTTGGAACAGCTCAGTGAGCCGGACATTGATCGAGCCGTGCAAGCCGTGACGGCGCTTGTTTCCGTCATGAAAAGACAGGTTCGAAAAGATGGGGCGGGGCTCTTCCCGGCGGCTCCGTATGCCAATGCGATGGGAGCGTGTCTTGTGGGCACGAGCCCCAAGACACTTCCAGGCTGGATATCATTTGATCATGGGCCGGATGTGGCAAAGCTTCGAGCCTTATGGGATGATGCGCCGCTTCCTCAAGGGCCTGGTATCGGTGTCATGGAAGCCTTGCAAAAAGGCCAGATTCGAGCCCTGTTCCTTCAGGACAGCGCGCTCCTTGAAGAAGCTTTGGCACAGGATCTGGAAGCCCTAAGCCGCTTGGAATTCCTCGTGGTTCAAGAAAACATACTGGGTCCCGCCACCGCATGGGCTCACGTGGTGCTTCCCACAGCCGCCTTCGGAGAACAGGAAGGCATTATGATCAACCAAGAAGGCCGTGTTCTGGCCCTTCAGAAGGCGCTCGGGCGACATGGAGAAAGCTTGCCGGATTGGGACGGCATCAGTCGCCTCATGGCCGCCGATGGCGCTCCATTCCCTAAAACCCTGGACGCCGTTTATCAGGAATGGGCGAAACTCTTTTTGGGTGGCGTCGTGTCCGATTGGCATGCTGCGGCCGTTAAAAAGAAACGTTTGGCGGACCTTTTGGCGGGGGCGTAGGAGCTGTCCGAGAACGAAGTTCTTCCTGGAAGCGCGGACACGCTGCGCGCACAAGTGGCGGGCCAAAGGCCCAAGCTCCAAGGAAAACAAAGGCTTTGAGGGCGGTGAGGGCGAGGCGGCACCGTGTCCCTAAAAACTTTCTGAGAACTCGCCATCGCAAGATCTCTCATGCCTTTTCAAGGTAGGGGCGAGGCGGCGCCTCGCCTCTACAATCCTGTTGTTGTTTTGGCGGATCCGCGTTGCCGTCGGTTCCATGCAATGTGATGAAGTGTGTATCTGTTCCCGGATTGGCGGATTCCGCTTCGCTTCATCCGCCCTACGGGTGTGGGTGACGCGGGGATGGCGGATTCCGGCTTCGCCTCCATCCGCCCTACAGCGGTCTCCGTAGGGCACATGAAGCGAAGCGGAATGCGCCGACACAAACCAACGGCAACCTCACGCCTTATAGGCGCAAGCAACCGACACCAACGTCATGCCTTCCAGCCGGAAGGGACCACCGGCAAGATCAGGCCTTCCACCCACAACAAGCCACCGGAAACCTGATCCCATCCACCCTCAAACACGGCATCGGGTCGGCATCCCGCACGAGGTTTCCGTAAACATTGGCCAACAAGCTTGCACGCCACGGGATGGCCGATTTTTGCAATCAAAGCCGTACGGATTCGGGCCATCTTGTCAGCAGAACGAACGGGTGGTAAAGTTCCGAAGAAATACGCCGAAAGAAGGAGCCTGCCCCATGAGCCTCGCCGGATCGTCTCTGAGCGAAAGGGAAGTGAAGGATTGGATCGCACAAAGCGTGGAACACCTTTTTCGAGAAAAGGTGGATGAGATTTTCTCGGAAAAGCTCGCCGCGTTTGTGAAGGAAAACGAACAGCGCGCCCGGGAACTTTCCCTGATGGAGAGGGTGGTTCGGGTCGAGGAAGAGCTGCGGGCCCTCAAGGAAATCCAGATTGCTCATTTTCAGGCTTCGGAAAAGCGCTTTGAAGCCATGGATAAGCGCTTTGAGGCCATGGATAAGCGCTTTGAGGCGCTCCAGCGTGAAATGGCGGCCCGCTTTGAGGCCGTCGATAAGCGGTTTGAAGCGCTCCAGCGCGAAATGATCGCTCGCTTTGAGGCTGTCGATAGGCGGTTTGAAGCCACGGAAAAGCGCTTTGAAGCCATGGATAAGCGGTTTGAGGCGCTCCAGCGTGAAATGGCGGCCCGCTTTGAGGCCATGGATAAGCGGTTTGAAGCGCTCCAGCGCGAAACCAACGCCCGTTTTGAGGCTATGGATAAGCGGTTTTCCCAGCTTCAATGGACCATTGGCTTGGGTTTCGGGCTTATGGCAGCGCTCATGGGAACGCTGCGCTTTTTGGGGTAAGCGCGAGTCGTGAGGGGATCTATTTCGGTGGATGTGCGATGCCCTTGGCTTCATGGAATGGAAAAGCGTGAGGATTCCAGTACCTACCGCAAGGAGCGGGCCCTTTCCGTGTAGGAGCGCTTTCATGACTGGCTGCGGCAGCTGGCACCCGAGGTGCCGCCCAGAGCCATCTGGGCAAAGTCGTCGGCTGTCTCTTGAAAGGCTGGAAGAAAATCATTCAGTATCTCGAACATCCCGCCATCACCCCGGACAACAATCGGATCGAAAACGACATTGTCCGGGCGAGGGGGCGCCTCGCCCCGACAGACCTGCGGCTGTGTTTTGTCCTTGTCAATCGGTTTCGGATTGAAAAGGCTGCGGCTGCCAGCCGCCTCCCAAGGCCTTGTAGAGCCGAATCAGTCCGGCGGTGACCGCCCCGCGGCTTTGCGCCCGCTCATCCTGAAAATTCTGCAAAGTGCGCTGGGCGTCCAGGACATCGGTAAAATCCACCAGGCCCGCCTGATAGCGGTCTCTGGCTCGAGACTCCGCCTTTTCAGCAGCTGCAACGGCTTTTTCCAGCTGTTCCAAGCGCCTTTGTTCCTGAGCAAAGGCGACCAAAGCGTTTTCCACTTCTTCCAAGGCCTTTAAAAGAAGCGATTCATAGCGCAACAATGCCTGTTCCTGCTGTGCCGACCGAATTTCAATATTTTGACGGATCTTTCCGGCATCAAAGAGGCGCCATTGCACGGAGGGACCTACAGCCCAAAAGCGGCTTGCCCATTCCAAGAGGTCACCCGCTTTTAAGGATTCCAAACCAATGGTTCCAAAAAGGCGAAGCTTCGGGTAAAGCTCCGCCGTCGCTTGCCCGATACGGGCTGTGGCGGCTGCCAGATCCCTTTCGGCTTGCCGAATATCGGGGCGGTTTCGAAGGGCTTCGGCAGGAATGCCTATGGCGACGCGAGGCGGCACGGTCGGAATGGGGCGGGGGTCCCGCAACAGTTCCTCCAGCATTCCCGGTTCATGGCCCGTGAGAACGGCCAGGCGATTCTTGGCGGCTTCCAGACCCGCCTTCAGGGGCGCCAGGGCCGCCCGCGTATGTTCCAGATTGTAGAGGGACTGCTGCACGGGAAGTTCATCAATCAGGCCGGCTTCATAGCGGGAAAGATTCAAGGCGTAGGTTTCTTCCTGCACGGCGATGTTTCGACGCGTCAGATCCAATCGATCCTGAAAGGTGCGAAGTTCCACATAGGCCAAAGCCGTTTCGGCCATAAGGCTTGCCCGCACGGCATCATGGGCCGCCTGTGCCGCTTCCCAGTCGGCGACGGCCGCTTCCACGGCCCTTCGAGTCCCCCCGAACAGGTCCAGTTCCCATCCTGCATCAAAACCAGCCTGATAAAATCCCGTTTCCACAGCCTGACCCGTGGTGCCATGAGCACTGGTGCGACGTCGTGACGTTTCCGCCGCGGCATCCAGTGTGGGAAACAGCCCGGCTTTTTGAACCCCGAGAACCGCTCGAGCTTCCCGCACACGAGCGACGGCGATCTTGAGGTCCCGATTGGCCTTGAGCGCTCGACTTTCCAGATCGGTCAGAATCGGGTCTTCCAAAGCTGTCCACCAACGGGCCAAAAGGTCGGCATTGGGCGTTACGGCATCCCAGGGCCCACTCTCCTGAGCGTGCCAGCGTTCCGAGACGTGGATTTTCGGCGCGGTGTATTGAGGACCTACGGGAGCGCACGCCCACGCCGTCATCCAAACCGAAAGGATCAGCCCCAGGACCTTGCCTGCCGACACGCGTCCACAACACTCCATCGAATCTTTTGCCTCCGTGAAGCTCCTTAATGTTCACCACGAAGCTTTTCGCGCCATGCCCGCCCTTTTTCTCGAGCTGTCTGGAACACATAAAAAAGGTATGGAATAAGAAAAATGCCGATGACCGTGCACACCAGCATGCCTGAAAAAACCGTGGTGCCGATGGCTCGACGGCTGCCCGCTCCGGCCCCTGTGGCAATGACCATCGGAGCCACACCGAGGATAAAGGTAAAGGCCGTCATAAGCACGGGGCGAAACCGAATGCCGGCCCCTGCCAGGGCCGCTTCGGAAACGGACAACCCCTGGGCCCGGCTGTCTCGAGCAAATTCCACGATGAGGATGGCGTTCTTGGCGGAAAGCCCCACCAAGAGCACCAGGCCGATCTGGGCATAGATACTGAGAGGCATCCCCAGCAGGGTCAAACCAAGCATAGCTCCCAAAGCCGCCACAGGCACATAGAAGATGATGGCCAACGGAATATTCCAGCTTTCGTATTGGCCGACCAGAAACAGGTAACCAAAAAGGACCGCTAGAAAGAAAAGCCAAACCACCTGACCCGAAGCCTGTTTTTCCTGAAAAGACACCGAAGACCATTCAAAGCCGTAACCTGAAGGCAGCACCTTGGCCGCCAATCGTTCCATGGCCTCCATGGCCTGCCCTGAAGCATAACCCGGAGCGGCCTGGCCGCTGAAATCCGCACTGGGAAACTGATTGTAGCGTTTGATGAGCTGGGGACCGAGCACCGTGGACAAAGTGGCGAGGCTGGTCAAGGGGACCAGATGCCCGGTTTCACTGCGCACATAGAGCCTTTGAATGTCGGAAAGATCGTCACGGTACAGGGCTTCGGCCTGAACCTTGACCTGGTAGGTGCGATCCCGAAGATTGAAGTCGTTGACATAGGCTGAGCCAAGATGAGCTTGAAGTGTGGAAAAAATGCGGCTCACGGGCACCTTCATATATTCGGCGCGTGTGCGGTCCACGTTAAGAAAGATCTGGGGTGTGTTGGCCGTATAGGTGGTAAAGACTCGAGACAGAGCAGGATCCTGATTGGCCGCCATCATCAGCGTCATGGCCACCCCGAAGAGTTCCTGGGGGCTTTGGCCCTCTTTGGCCAAAAGTCTGAAATCGAAACCACTTGTGGTGCCTAATCCGATGATGGCCGGCGGGGCGAAAGCAAAGGAGTTGGCTTCCGGAATGGAGGCAAGACGCCCCTGAACCTGCTTGACAATGGAATCCACGTGCAGTCGTGCCCCGGGCCTTTCATTCCAAGGCTTGAGGATGGCAATGCCGAACCCTACGTTGGCAGCTCGACCGCTCAAAAGACTGAAACCGCTGACCCCAATGACGTCTTTCACCCCATCAATGGAACGAATCTCACCCGTGATACGTTTCATCACTTCATAGGTACGTCCCAAGGAAGCTCCCTCCGGAAGCTGAGTGTTGAAAAAGAAATAACCTTGATCTTCATCCGGAAGAAAGCTGGTGGGGCTTCTTTGAAACAGGAACCCGCTGCCGAGAAGCACCAAGGCCAGGAACAGGGCACCAAAAACAGCTTTTCGTATGAGCAGGCTCGATCCGGCCACGTAGCCACGACGCGCTTTCGCCAGCAATTTATTGAACCACGCAAAGGGACCTCGTTGAGGCGGCCGATGCGCTCGAAGCATGGTGGCGCACATGGCCGGACTCAGGGTCAGAGCACAAAGTGTGGAAATAAGCACCGCCGTGCAGATGGTGACGGCAAACTGCTTGTAAAGTTGCCCGGTAATACCTGGCATAAATCCCACCGGGACAAAGATGGCCAGCAGAACCAGAGTCGTGGCGATGATGGGCCCGGTCACCTGCTCCATGCTTCTGATGGCCGCTTCCTTTGGGGAAAGTTTCTCTTCGCCCATGAGGCGATAGACGTTTTCCACCACGACAATGGCATCATCCACCACAAGCCCGATGGCCATAATGAGGGCAAAGAGGGAAATGGTGTTGGCGTTGTAGCCTAGAGCGAAAAGCACGGCAAAGGTTCCGATCAAGGACACCGGAATGGTCACCGTGGGCACCAGAGTCGCCCTCCAGTCCTGAAGAAAGACGTAATTTACCAAAAGGACCAGAAGAAAGGTCAGCAGCAGAGTCCATTCGATTTCATGAATGGCTGCAGAAACATACCGAGTGGTATCCAAAATGATTTCATAGGCCATATCTTCCGGCATGGACCGGGACAAGCGCTGAAGTTCCTCTCGCACAGCCTGCATGGTTTCCAAAGCGTTGGCACCGGTTGCCCGATACACGGCCAGAGTGGCCGCAGGCTTTCCATTGAGCATGGATTCGGTGGAATAATCCTTGGCGGCCAGTTCCACACGGGCAATATCGCCAAGGCGTACCAATCCCCCTTGATCGTTTCCGCGAATGACGATGTTTTTAAATTCTTCCGGGTTTTCAAGCCGACCCTTGGCTCGAATGGTAAACTGGACCTGCTGGTCCCGTCCGACGGGTTCTCGGCCGATGGAACCCACGGCAGCCTGAATGTTTTGACGCCTCACGGCAGCAATGACGTCATCGGAGGTCAACCCCATGGCCGTGAGCCGGTCCGGACGCATCCAGATACGAATGCTGTATTCCTTTTCTCCGAAGATGAAGACGTCGCTCACCCCTGGAAGACGCACCAAAGCATCCTTGACGATGTTGCTCATGTAATTGCTCAAAGAAAGCATCGTCTGGGTGCCTTTCGGCGAATAAAAACTCACAGCCGCCATAATGTCCGATGAACGACGCCGTACCGTGATCCCTTGGGCCACCACTTCCGAAGGGAGCTTCGGGGTGGCCAACTGCACCCGGTTTTGCAGGTTGACTTGGTCGATGTCGGGGTTGGTCCCCACCGCAAAAGTCACCGACAACTGGTAGGTGCCGTCGTCGGAACAGGTGGAAGACATGTAAAGCATGTCTTCCACACCGTTGACTTCCTTTTCAATGGGAGCGGCCACCGTCTGAGAAATCACTTCGGCTCCGGCTCCAGGATAGGTGGCCGTGACAAAGATTTCCGGTGGCGTGATTTGAGGGTATTGAGCCACAGGAATATTGAACAGGGCGATAAGCCCGCCGATGGTGATGACAATGGAGACCACCGCCGCCAGGCGCGGTCGTTCGATAAAAATGCGGGAAAACATGACCGCTACCTCCCCGGCTCGATCAAGACTTGAGGCTGCACCGTCTGGCCGGGCCGCACCTTCTGCAAGCCCTGCACGATGACCCTGTCGCCCTCCGTCAGGCCCGAAGTCACCGCCCATTCCGTGCCCACGGTCGGTCCGAGGGTGATATGGCGCGCCGCCACCTGATTGGCATCATCCACCGTCAAGACATAATGACCCTTTTGATCCACAAGGACCGCGGATTGCGAAACCACGGGCAAGGGCTGAGGATCCCGAGCTTGGACCAGCACGGTGACATATTGGCCGGGTATGAGGAGCCCGTCGGGATTGGAAAAAACCGCCCGGACCGCAATGGTTCCGGTGGAAGGATCCACCTGATTGTCCACAAACTGCACGTTCCCCGAAAAGGCGTAGATAGTCCCGTCTAAAAGTCTTAAGGAAGGCGATAAAACCCGATCCTTTTTCCCTGCAGACGCTTCCCGCAAAGCCGCCTGGACCGCGGTCATGTCGTTTTCACTGACCGCATAGACCACACGGATGGGATCTTCCTGCACGAGGCGGGCCAGAACCCCGGACCCGGGTCCTACCACATTGCCGACCGTATAGGCCGTGCGACCGATACGCCCGGCTATGGGAGCGCTCACCACCGTGTACGCCAAGTTGATCTGATCAATGGCCAGTTGAGCCTTGGCCGCCTGAAGACGAGCCGCTGCCTCGGCTCGAGCCGCCACCGCACTGTCCATGTCGGTAGCAGGAACACTTTCGGACCGGGCCGACTGAAGCCTTTTGAGGTAACGATCCGCACGTTCCAGAACAGCTTCCGCCTGGGCCACCTGAGCCTTGGATGCTTCCACACGGGCCTTGTAAAGATCCTGTTCGATGACGTAAAGCACATCCCCGGAACGCACACGAGCCCCTTCCCGGAACCGTACCTCCTGAAGAAATCCTTCCACTCGAGCCCGAATGTCCACAGCCTGAATGGCTTCCACATGACCTACGTATTCCGTCGCAGGACTCACATCTTTCACGCGGACCGGAACCACCCCCACAGGGACAGGCTTATCCCCGCCGGGCCCTGCAGAAGCCGCCCCAGAAGGCGCTAAGTCGGCCCATCCAAGGAACGCCGCCACCATGAGAGCCATCACCCACTTGTCTTTGGCGAACCGCTCCACAAAACCCGTTACGGACCGAAGCATCCCAAAAAGCCTTCGTCGGTGGTTCCATGACCTCCTGTACCCTTTCATGCACCGTCCCCCAGCTAGAAAGGATTGACAAATCCAAACATCTAATTCAAATTTTCATTTGAATTTTCCATTTAAAGGCCTGGTTTTGAAAAGTCAATGATTCTTTGGAAGGGGTTCTTGAGATCCCGAAGGTTGGAAAGGCATGGTTTCTCGACGTAACGGGCTGGCCACACGCGAGCGGCTTTTGAATGCCGCTTGTGAGGTTTTTGCCGAAAGGGGTTATCACGGAGCGCGTCTTGCGGATATTTGTCGTCGCGCCAAGGCCAACATCGCGGCGGTGAATTATCATTTCGGCGACAAGGCGTCCCTCTATGTGGAAACATGGAAGCATGCCTTTCGAAAGGATCTGGAAGAGGGCCCGCTTGTTTCCAATGATTTACCTCCTCGGGAACGCTTTGCGCAGCTCATTCGGTATCTCTTGTTTTCCTTCGTCAAAAAGAGCCGCCACGGGCAATTTACCCGTCTTTATTTTCAGGAACTGGCCAACCCCACGGGGCTCATTGGAGACGCCTTGCAAAAACTGATTGAACCTCGCCGAATGTTCCTTTTGAAGTTGCTTTCGGAACTCAGCGGGCTGGAGATGAACGACGAGAGGCTTCTTTTCTGCGAACTGAGCATTATCAATCAGTGTCGAGCCGTCTTTACGGTACGGCGGGAAGATTTGGAGTATCTTTTGGGTCGGCCTTTTTCCGATGAACTCATTGACCGACTGGCCGACCACATTACGGGTTTTTCTTTGGGAGGTCTCCAGGCCGTCGTCCACACCTCGGGTCAGGGAAACACGCCTTAAACTTTTTTCTTCAGGCGACCGGTCCAAACGGCTTTCCCGGTCATGAAATAACGACCGCTCATTTTTCGATGGGGAGCACGATCACCGGAACCGAGGCTTTTTCTTTGAACCGTGCGGCATCTTCCAGGGTTCCGATGCCTTCCCCTACGTGCATGGGCACGGCGACCTTGGGACCGATGGCGGAAGCCGCTTGGGCCGCTTCTTCAGCCGTCATGACATAGGTGCCGCTGACCGGAAGGAGCGCCACATCCGGAGTCAGTCCCTTCATTTCCGGAATGTAGTCGGTATCCCCTGCATGGTAGATGCGCAGACCGTCCACCGTGATGAGGAACCCCACATGACCGGCTTCCTTGGGGTGATAAGGCACACCCGGGCTGCGAAATTTGTTAAGGTTGTATGCCGGAAGGGTTCGAAGGCTCACCCCTTGAACCACCAGGTCATCACCGGGCTTGACGATTCGTATGTCACCGGAAAATTTCGCCGCCGCCGTGGCGGTGGTCACAATGACCGTTTCGGGTTTGCGAATCTTTTCAACGTCGGCAGGGGAGGCATGGTCCGCATGTTCATGGGTGATGAGAATCAAATCGGCTAAAGGGCCTCCTTTGAGACGATAAGGATCGATGTAGATGACCTTTTCTTTTGCGTCGATGCGAAAGCTGTCATGCCCCAGCCAGTGAATCTTAGCGACCAAAGACTGGAGTTTCTCCGCCTCGGAACCGCAAAATCCCGAGGTTGGAAGTAGGCCTTTGACGGAGAAAAGCAGTGTTGCCAGGACCAAAATCCGCAAAAAAAGATGGATGCCACGCATTGTCGTCCCTCCTGGTTAAGGTGCTTTGGGGTCATGCGGCCCACTGAATCTTCCGTGCAGATCATGGACCCTGCAAGCGATCTCCTGGATCACCCTTTGGAACGGTACGCTCTTCTATCGGTCCAAGGTGCCGTCCGTCAAGCCGTCTTCTCTGCATCGAACCCGGCGCTGAGCGCCCTTTCAAAATGCGAATCTTGGCAAGGCCGAAGCCCAAAAGGACATGGAAGAAGCAAGCGGCAGTCTGTAAGAAAAACTCTCACAATCTGTCCGAAAACGCAGCATGAACCGCTCCACGCGGTCCCGTTTCAAGAGGAGGGTAGGGGCACGGTGCGCCGTGCCCCTACAACTTACGGAGTCTTGGGCAGAGCGGGACCTGGGCCCAAGGGGAGTTTCTTGAAACGTCCGCCGTGCACGATGGGATCCCCTTTGTAGCCCAGCGATTGAAAACCGATGTAATCCGTGACATTCAGAAGCTCCAAGGTGTCTCGTCCTGCATAGTAAAGCTGCTGAAAGTCGATCCCTCGATAGGCCAAAGTTTTAAAATCCACGGCACCGGTGTTTTGATGACATCGGCCGCAGTAGGGTTCCTGCCTTAAACTCTGATGGCATTGAACACAGGAAAGAGCTCGGTCCTTAGGCGTGATTTCATGATTCAAGCCCCAATACATGACCGTATCCACCCACTTGAAGGAGCCGCTGTAGGTCAGTCCTGCGGCCTTCATCCCGTTTTCAATGGATTTTTGCCAATCTAGGGTCTGCCAATAGCCGCCTTCACCGAAAAGATGCGGCACGGCAATCACGTTGTGCTGCGCATCGGCTGGCTGGCGGCCGCGCATCACCTTAAAGGCGTAGATCTTGGCCTGTGGATCCTTTATGTCGCCGACGGGTTCCGTGAGCTTCACGGTCCCGTTGGGTTCGAACCGATCCCCGAGAACATAGCGGCGTACTTTTCCGTTGTACCAGTGGTACTCGGGCTTGGCGCTTTCCTTCCAAACAAACTCTCCCTTTTGCCAGGAATAATCCGGCATGCCGTATTTGTCTTTTTTCGGTTTTCTCTCCTTATTCCCGGCTTTGGACCAGTCCCAGGAAACAATCGTCGCTTTGCACTTGGCATAGATGGGGCTATGGCAGGTGACACACGCTACATGTTCTGTGTGCCGGTTCAGGTGGTGGCTCAAAAGGTTGTTTGCATCCGCATGAGGTTGCGCTGTATGGCAGGATTCACAGGAACGGCTTCCTTCCACGACGGGTACCGAGGTGCTTCGACCCGAAATTTTATGATCGCGGGTCTTATGGCAGTCCACGCATTGAAAATCCATTCCTCCCATGTGCACGTCACAGTTGCGGCTAGGGTAATACAGAATGCTGTTCAAGTCTCCGTGTTTGACCGCATCGCCTCCGCCCCCGGAAAAATGACAATCGCCGCAGTTCTTTCGAGTGGGTCGGCCGATGTTCTGAGCGATCTTCACAAGGTCCAGCTCTTGGTAAGGCATGCCGGCTCCGGTGGGAATCTTGGCGTACGTGCCGGTGGCATCATGGCATACCAGGCAATCGATGCGGGTTTTGTCGGTGAAATCGAAATGAGCGTCCTTCCAGCCGTATCCGGCATGGCAACTGGTGCATCGCGGCCAGTTGGAAGCCAAAGCGATGCAGAAGTTGTTGACCGTGTTGGTGCCTTTCCCCAACATGACATTCTTTTCATGTCCTTCCGTGTAGGGTGACGGGCCTCGCCACAACCAGTGGGCGCTCTTCAGCATGTCCTCACCCGCCTTTTCATGGCATCTCAGGCATTCCCTGGTCACATCCCAGGGTTGCGGATTCGCCGGCAACTTCACCAGAGTGGCATGATCCGGAACTTTCTTGGCATGACATTCCGTACAGCCCACAGGCCCTTTATTCCGTTCCTTATGGCACCCCATACATTGTTGATGATAGGCCGCCTTCAGTCCTGGACGGTCCGGCATCTCAGGACTGAATGCTTTTTGATGGCAGGCGGAACATCGTGTGGTTTCTTTTGCGGCCGAATCCGCCGGTCGAAAATGGTGGCAGACGGTGCAATCCTCCACGATGGCTGCGTGTTTCTTGTGCATAAACCGAACGTAGCCGAAAAGATTCTCTTCCGCTTCCAGAATCGGGCTCTGCAGGACCATGTATTCCACGGTGAGATCCGACAACTTGGGAAAAGCGTCGCCAAGACGCTTCTTCCGCTGCACAGGGGTTTCCCGCAAAACATCTTTGACCAAGGGGGCCATTTCTTGGGCTCTCTTGAGCGCCTCTTCCAGATCCACAGCACGCCATGGAGTGCCGTCTTCAAAGACGGCTTCGGGAGGCAGCGGAGGGCCTTTGGGAGCTTCGGCACCGATCAGTGTTTGAAGGTTTCCAAAAAGGAAAAGGCCACCTAAAAGCAAAAGGCAACCCGCGAAGATTCCAAGACGCCACCCAGAGGAAAGAAAACCTCTTCGGCGCGGGGATGTTTTCATGTCTGCCGGCTTCCGTCTTTTCATGACGCAGCCCTCCCTTCCTGCAACGGCGTCCCGTCGCAGGCCGTCATGGTGTGACTATGATTTCGAGGCGTCAAAACGGGAAGATAGGTCACCAGCAGGCGATACAAGAACATGATGGCGGCAATCAGCGCCGTTGTCACGGCCAGTTCGCCTATGGATGGAAAGTATCCTTTTTCGGCGTACGGAGATTGAAAGCCCACCAGGAACACGTTCAGGCGATTCAGCACCACACCAAAGATAATGAGGCAGGCACTGACGAAAAGGCCGCGCCGAGACCTTCGAACGGAAGGCTTGAGCAGCAAAAAGAAGGGCAGAAAAACACCCACAAGCATTTCGACCAGGAAAGAAAAACTCTCCACACGGGCTTCAAAAAGAAACCCGGTCACTCCTCGCACCACGATATCCCCCACTTTCAGAACGCCGTACACCCCCAGCAAGAACACCGTGTATCGGCTCAGCGCGGACAGCACAGGGGTTTCATCTTCAATGGGCAAGGAAACGGAAGCCAGCACGTTTTCAAAGATCACCATGGGAAATCCCACGGCGATGGCTGAAAGCAGGAACAGAAGCGGAAGAATCGGTGTGTACCACAAGGGATGCAGTTTGGTGGGAGCGATCAGCATAAGGGATCCCAGGCCGGACTGATGCATGCAGGAAAGGACCACTCCCGCCAGAATAAAGACCCACATGACTCGATCCAACGTTCGGTCTGCGCCCTGAAGGAATTTTTCAACAACCCCGTTGAGAACCGACAAGGGGCCGGGAAGACGCACACGGTTTTTATAGCGTTCCGCCACGATGGGAAGAAATTCGATATAGAGCACATTGGTGTAGACCACGACACACATGGCCACTTCAAAAAGGACGGAATTTCCCTGCCAATAAATGATGGGATGCCAGATGGCCCAAGACCGTCCGATATCGATCATCAAGGCGATGGGCACAAAGGTATAGCCGAGCATGGCCGTCAGAAGAGCCGGACGCGTGATGGTTTCGTAAGCGTGACGCCCGAAAACATGAGCCAAAGCGGCGGTGGTGAATCCTCCCGCCGCCAACGCCACCCCGGTTGCCACGTCAATGGCCACCCAGATGCCCCACGGAGAAGTCTGGCTCAGATTGGTCACGGCGGCGAGACCGCCGATAAATCGGGCCAGGATAAAGACAAAGCCTGGAATCATCAAGGCGATCAGGACCAAAACCCCGGGCGTCCATAAAGGAACGGACAAAGGTGCCGCTGCATGTCGACCACTCATGACTGCTCCCCCTTGTCATCGGAAGTGCGGGACGGCGTTTTCGGCCGCACGCTGTACATGATCGCCCCCAACAGCCCGTAAAGGGTGAGAGGAGCCCAAAAGTATTTGAAAATACCGTGTTGAATGGCTTCCGCCGTCTGGGGAATGGGTTTGGAAGGAAGCGTAAGAAAGCCTAGTTTTTCAAAGGGTTCACCACTGATGTACAGCCAGGAGGTGCCCCCCACTTCCGTCGCTCCGTAAATGGAGTCGATGTACCGGGTGGGGTTTTCTTGAATCCGCTTCTTGGCCAGGTCCAGAAGGACGTTGCGTTTTCCGAAGGTGATGGCTTCTACAGGACATATGGCGGCACATCCAGGAAGGCCGCCTTCCTGAGAAATCCTTTCAAAGCAAAAGGTGCATTTGCGCACTCGAGGTGTGATCGGGTCGGTGTATTCGTACTGGGGGATTTGGAAGGGACAGGCCACCATGCAGTAGCGACAGCCGATGCATTTGGAAACATCATAGTGGACCGCGCCGTTGTCCTTTTTGGTGAGCGCCCCCACAATGCATGCGGAAACACAGGCCGGATCCTGGCAGTGCATGCACTGGACCTTGACGTAGGTGGGCACAAGCTGATGGCGGTCATCCAGCCGCCCTGTATGGTAGCGATTAACAACGGTGAAGGCTTCCGGGCTGGGACGACGATGCCTGTCAAAGACCACCAAATCGTCAAAAGGGGTCGACGGGGGCGGTAGGTTGTTGACCCTGTTACAAGCCTGTTCACACTTGCGACATCCGACACAGCGGGTCAGATCCACAAGACACCCGTAGGGGTCGTCGGGAACTTTTCGCGCAGCACCGGCCGCAATGGTCGGAGAAGCCAGCGCCGCGGCGCCTCCTGAGGCCGCCCACTTTAAAAACGCGCGCCGATTCATAACCTCGTCGCCTCCTTCCCCTTTTCAAGACAGGGGACAATCAAAACAGGGCATGGGGCCGTCTGAGCCACGGTAAGGCCGACCATTCCCAAGCGAGAAATACCAGGTCGATTCCCCACCTCGTGACAGCCTACCACCACCAAATCCGCCCGTGTTTCCTCGGCCAGTTTGACCACCTCCACGGCGGGATCCGATTCCCAACAGTTGAAGCCATAATGTGAAACACCTTGAAGAAGCCCCTTGCACTCCTCGGCGAACCGCTTCTCAGCCTGTTGAGTCATCTGAACAATCCGTTCATCGGGAGTCTGCGGGTTCATGAGTCGATAATCCAGAGCGTGAAAGATATGAAGGCGAGCCCCGTGGACTCTGGCCAAGTAAGCTGCCATTTTCAAAGCGGCCATGCCCCCCTTGGAGAAACGAAACGCCACAAGGATTCTCTGAATCATGGCTGGACGCCTCCGGCCAAAGCCTAAGCCCAGCGACAGCCTTCGGTCGGGGCTCTGCGCTGTGGATGTTCCGGCACGACGGGCTAAGACATGCCGGTCAAAAACCCTCAGCTGTGGAAGGACACCGGCATCAAACCAGAGCCCTCCACGAACCGGCTGACAGGCTGACTTCGTCGATGCTCAAACATATGAAAAGGCAACTTAGAAGGTGAAAACCTTGTATTCTGGATCCCCCATCATTTTCACAAGCACGGGAGCGGGAGAGATCACAGCGCCTTCAATGAGATCGTCGGGGGAAACCAGACGCTTGTCCGCACAGGCCTTGCAGACGTGAATCGGGGTTTTGCGGGCGATGAGGGTATCCAGCAGATCCTTCATGTGTTCCCCGGTGGAAGACCGGATACCTTCCGCCATGCCCATTTGAGCCCAATGAATGGCATCGTCGATCAAAAACACTTCCACATGATGACCGTCCGCCGCGGCAAGGCTTGCAAACTGCATCGCCCGCGTCGCACTGCCCGACCGTTCAAACCCGATGGAAATCACAAAACATAACTTCATAACGTCTCTCCTTTCTTGCATGCCAAAGTCAACCTCACGGCCTTCATCCCCGCACCACACTTACGCTGGTCTCTGTCCAACGCCCTTCCGCTTTTACTGATGCAAAATGCCTGCCGAAAGAAGGCCTCGACGGCCTCCATCAGCCAGAACTTGCTTTGAAGCGCCCTCGAAGCGCTCCCCACCTTTTTCAAATGTTAAAATGTCTTAACATAAGTTAAGATGCTGTATTAACGCTCGTTCATTTTTGAACAGGTGCTTTGTCAAAGAAGCTTTTTCCAATGCCATTTCAGGGTCGGGGCGAGGCGGCGCCTCGCCCCGACAAGCCCGAAATTGTTTAATCCCAGACAAGGTCGAAATTGCTTTATCCCCAACAAACCTGAAACTGTTTTATTCCCTGCGAGCGCGGGCCTCAGGCCCGCTGTTTGTGCGGGCGGAAACGCCGGCGCTCCCAGGGAAAAAAATCCGCCCTTTTGACACGTTCTCGGAAGATTTCCCGGGAAGTCACAATGGGCCAGTCCAGGCAGCGCCACTTCAGGAAGAGGGTGCACGGCACGCCGTGCCCCGACGTCCTTTGTCCTCGGCTTGGATCAGGCCGCTTCGAGGGGCAGAGAAGGTTCCTGGCACAGTGTTTGCCCTAAGGTCGAGTGCGGTGTGAGAGCACCGTTTTGACAGGGCAAACATTAAAAACACACGAAAGGAGTCATCCCATGTCCAGCACAGATCTTCACAAGATTCAGCCGGCTTCGGTGGTGGATGCCCGAGGAAGCGCCTGCCCGGGGCCTCTTTTGGAAGCCAAAAAGGCCATCGGGAAAGTCAAGGTCGGAGACGTTTTGGAAATCCTCTCCAACGATCCCGGCACCAAGAACGACATTCCGGTATGGGCGAAGAAGGTAGGCCATGAGTACTTGGGCTACGTGAGCGCCGACGGCTATGACCGCATCTTCGTTTTGCGCAAGAAGTAAACAAGGAAAAGCCCATGGAGACATTGCCTTCTCCCGGCAAAATCTTGGTTTTGGCGACGGAAAGCTGCGCCTATCCGGGGGCGGACGCCGTCGGGCAGGCGCACATGAATTATCCTGCCAATACCTATGTGCTCAAGGTGAAAGCTCCGGTGATGTTTCCCGAAAAGTTTTATCTGGACTGCTTCGAGAAAGGCATCGCCGGCATCATCGTCATGAGCTGTGGGGTGGAATGCCCCTATGAAGGAGCCTATGAAGCCTTGGCAAAGCGCATCGACCGCGTCTACCAACTCATGAAACAGCGAGGCCTCGACATTCGCCGCCTGAGGCTCACCTCCATCTGTACCGTGTGCACTCGAGCCTTTCTTAACGAAGTCAACCAAATGAACGCTCTTGTTCGGGACCTGGGTCCTCCGGGGCAGGAGCGCTCCGCGAACGCCCTCGTCGAGCCCGGCCCCAAGGCCGCGTCGGCCTGAAAAAAGAGGTGGACCATGGCATCGCAAGAAACTCTGCGCTTTGATGCGTTGGTCGTGGGAGGCGGCATTGCCGGCCTGCAGGCGGCCTTAGACTTGGCGGATCAAGGGTATTCGGTGGTCGTGGTGGAAAAAGACGCCTCCATCGGCGGCACCATGATTCGCCTCTCCAAGGTTTTTCCAACGCTGGACTGCGCCAGTTGTATCACCACACCCAAGATGGCCGCCGCGGCGCATCACGAGAACATCACGCTCTACACCTCCTGTGAACTGCAGTCCTTGCAGCGGAATGCGTCGGGAACGATTCAAGCGAAGGTGCTGAAAAAGCCGCGGTTTGTGGATGAGAGACGGTGCATCGGGTGTCGCCAGTGTGAGTACCACTGCCCGGTGTATGTGCCCGACCCGGATCAAGGTGGCTTTGCGGCTCGAAAAGCCATTTGCGTTCCTTTTTCCAATGCCGTGCCGCAAATCGCCGTTTTGGATCCAGACCACTGTATACTGTGCGGCACCTGCGCCACGGTCTGTCCCAAGGATGCCGTCCGCTACGATGAGGAACCCCAAACCCTCGTCATCGAGGCGCTCACCGCCATCGTCGCCACAGGTTTTTCCATCATGCCCGTGGAAGACAAACCTCAATACGGCAACGGAACCATACCCAATGTGATAACGGCCCTGCAAATGGAACGTCTTCTGGCGCCTCACGGACCGTACAACCGCGTGCTCCGGCCTTCCGACGGTATGGAACCCGACTCCATCGCCTTTGTTCAGTGTGCCGGGTCTCGAGACAAGAGCATGGGAGTGCCTTACTGCTCCCGGGTCTGTTGCATGTACGCCATCAAGCAGGCCATGCTGTTGTCAGGGGCTCTTCCCTTGGCCGATATCACCATCTACTACATGGACATTCGAGCCTTTGGGAAGAATTACGAGCAGTTCTATCAGAACGCTCAGGCCATGGGCATTTGCTTTGTCAAAGCCAAAGTCGCCCTGATCGAACCGGGGGAAAACGGATCCGTCGCGGTCCGCTACGAAGATCAATCCGGAGAAGGGGTGACCACGGCCTCCCACGATCTTGTGGTGTTATCCCTTGGCAAACTTCCCGGCTGGAACCCCACAGGTCGAGCCCCTTTGGAGACGGGATCCGATGGGTTCCTCTTGAGTCCGCATGGAAGGCTCGCCCCGACTTATACCGGCGTGGAGGGTATTTTTGCAGCCGGAGCCGCCTTGGGACCTAAAGATATTGTGGACAGCATCGCAGAATCGAGCGCCGCCGCCGCTCGTGCAGCCTGCTACTTGGCGCAGCGCAAGAAAGCCGCCTCGAGCGCGGCATGATCCTCTTCAAAGGAGAGCTCCCATGAAATCTCAGGGACAAGAATCCTCGAAGAATACCGAATCACCACGGGTCGGCGTCTACATTTGCCATTGCGGCGGCAATATCTCCGATCATGTGGATGTGGAGGCTCTGGCGGAACAAGCGACGTACATTCCTGGTGTAGCGGTTGTGCGTCGGAACATGTTCATGTGCTCCGACCCGGGCCAGGAATTGATCTTGGAAGATCTGCGCGAGGGTATCGTGGACCGCGTCGTGGTGGCCTCCTGTTCCCCAAGCCTCCATGAGATGACCTTTCGGCGTGTCTTGCAGCGTGCCGAGATCAATCCGTACCTCTACGAACATGCCAACATTCGGGAGCAGGTCAGTTGGGTCCACCATGGGGATCCGGCCACGCACAAGGCCCTGAAACTGATCGCGGCGGCGGTGGCGAAAGCGCGCCTCCTTGAACCCCTGGAACCCTTGCGTGTCGAAGCGCAGCCGCACACCACGGTGATCGGCGCCGGCGTCGCGGGAATGCGGGCCGCTCTCGATCTGGCGGATCGAGGCTTTGCCGTGGCACTCATCGAAAAAACGCCCTGGGTCGGGGGTCGTGCGGCGGCCTTGGACCGTGTGGCATCCACAGGCGAACCGGCTTCGAATCTGGTCCTCACGCTGGCTCGACGGATCATGGAGCATCCTTCCATCGCCTTTCATCCATGCACGCAGGTCGTCGGGTTCGAAGGCTACGTGGGGAACTTTTCCCTGGATCTGGAAACGGCTCCTCCTTCGGATTTCTCTGACGAGCCGCTTCGACTCGCTCAAGAGGCGCTCACGGGAAACGATCCTGTGTTCGTGCCGTCTCACGGAGCTTTGATCGCTCCCGTACCATCGAGCCGGCACACCTTTCGCGTCGAAACCGGCGCC
>FWPU01002352.1_pt1 | contig 52820 bp, 43 predicted proteins | sample 2228361 | NCBI WGS metagenome assembly FWPU01 (sample SAMEA103939777, study PRJEB20133) | metagenome | reverse complement strand
CGAGAGGAGGTACCGTTCCGAGCAGGCCAGCGCATGAAATCGACCGGCCACGAAAGCGGGGCAACTCCAGGTGGCAAACGGGCCGTAACGTGCATCCCATGCAAACCCCAGCCCGCCGTTTGCGCCCGGTGCAACGATCCGCCCGCCGAGCCCGTTGTGAAGCCTCGCCATCCCGGAAGCGCCGGTGGTGCCCGCCTGCCCGGTGCAACGATCCGCCCGCCGAGCCCGCCGGGAAGCCCGCCTCACTCCTCGACCGGAGCCGGGACAGAGGCGCGCGCTCTGAGTACCTCCGACCCGGTCGGGACGGCGCGCGCCCGGGGATCGGCGTACGATCCCCGAACCCGGGCGTCCTTCGGGGCAGGAATGCGGGGCACGAAGAGGAGAGCGATGTTCCGACTCCGCCGCGACGACGAGATCCACCGAGAAGAAGGCGGCTGGTTCAGCGCCCGCTGGCACTTCTCCTTCGACACCTACCGCGACCCCGACTGGGATGGCCTCGGCCCCCTCCGCGTCTTCAACGACGACCGGCTCGTGCCCGGCGCCGTCTGGCCCCTCCACCCCCACCGCGATGTCGAGGGGATCACCTACGTCGTCGAGGGGACCTTCGAGCACGCCGACAGTCTCGGCAACGACGGTCGCCTCCCGCCGGGCGGGGTCCAGCGGATGACCCTCGGCTCAGGAGCGTGGCACTCGGAGCGCAACGGGTCTCCGACCGAGCCGCTTCGCTTCATCCAGCTCTGGATCCTGCCCGACACGCCGAACCTCACTCCGGGGGTCGAACAGCGCGCCTTCGGCGAGGCGGAGCGGCGGAACCGCCTCCTCCGGGTCGTCGGCCCCGGCGATGACGACCCGGTCCGAGTCCATCAGGATGCGAGCGTCCACGTCGGGCTCCTCGAGCCGGGAGCCGAGGTCGTCCATCGGATCGCCGACCGGCGGGGCGTCTACGTCTACCTCGTCCGGGGGGCGGGGGAGTGGAACGGGCGGCCGGTTGAAACGGGCGCGGCGGCGGCGATCGACGGGGAGCCGGAGCTGCGGATCCGGGCGACGGCTCCCTCGGAGGTCGTCCTCGTCGACGTCCCCCTCGTCTGGACACCGGTCGGGGTCTGGGCTGGCCGGCTCCGCTGAACCTGGCCGCCAGGATCGGCGATCTGCTTCGCGACCCGTGGCTCGTCCGGATCCTGTCAGGGAAGTTCTGGGATCGCGGCCGACGCGGGAATGGCGATGGCGAGAAGGCTGTCGGCCCCCTCCAACCAAGCATTGCGTCGAGGGAGCCGTCCCGCAGGCCGCCGTCAAGATGCCTGCTCTGGGGAAGGATGGAACGCTGAGCGCTTGACGGGGACGGTCGAGACGTGCTAGCTTGATACTTAATTCGGCAGCCTGCCAAAGTTATTCGGAGCGTCGGACCATGGCCCGTCTTCGGCGAGGGAACCCAGCCCTCATCCGCGACCTGAACCGAACAGCGATCCTCGCGCTCATCGGCGACGCCGGGCCCATCGCGCGGGCGGACATCGCCGCCCGTCTCTCCCTCAGCGCCGCCACGGTCACCGAGATCACCAGGCAGCTCGTCGATGAGGGCCTAGTTCGGGAGGTCGAGCAGGGTCGATCGAGTGGCGGGCGGCCACCGGTCCTCCTCGGCCTCGTGGGGACCGCGGCCCAGGCCATCGGAGTCAAGGTCGCCCCGGACCACCTTGCCCTCGTCCGGGTTAGCCTGACCGGAGACGTCCTTGCCCGCGCGACCGAGCCCTTTGCTGCCGGCTCAGACACGGCTGTCGAGCGACTCGCCGATCGCCTCGCGGCAGCGATCGCGGGCGCCGACCCTGCATCAGGACGCCTTCTCGGCGTCGGACTCGGCGTGCCCGGTATTGTCGACGTCGAGGGCACCGTCGATGCGCCGAGCGTCGGATGGAGGCGACTCGCACTGGGACGGCTCCTCCGAAGCCGGCTGAGGGTCCCGGTCCTCATCGACAACGACGTGAACACCCTGGCCGTGGCCGAGCGGCTCTACGGTCGCGGCCGCGGCGTCGATCACTTCGTCACCCTCACGATCGGCCGTGGCGTCGGCCTGGGCATCGTCGTGGCCGGAGAGCTGTATCGTGGTGCTCACGGCGGCGCCGGCGAGTTCGGCCACGTCCCGGTCAGCGACGACGGCCCCCCATGCGTGTGCGGGAAGCGGGGCTGCCTCGAGGCGTTCGTCGCCGACCCGGCGCTCGTCAGGCAGGCCGTCGAGGCCGGGATCCTCGCCCCAACCGACCCAGATCCCATCGCCGGTCTCCGTCGTCTGGCAGCTGCCGGCAACGAGGGCGCCCGAGCGATCTATGCCCGCGCAGGTGAGGTGCTGGGCCGCGCCGTCGGCGGTCTCATCAACATCCTCAGCCCCCAGCTCATCCTGATCAGCGGCGAGGGAACGCAAGCCTGGAGCCACCTCGCCCCGAGCTTCGAGGCCGCCGTGCGCGGAGCGGTCTTCCGGCCGCTGCGGGGGATCCCCATCGAAGTCGACCCGTGGGACGACTCGAAGTGGGCGCGCGGGGCAGCGGCCATCGTGCTGCGGGCCACCTTCAGCGCCCCCCTCTACGAACGTCAGCCCGAGGACGCGGTGCGCGCCCGGCTTCGGCGGCGACCGGGTGCCACCGCCGAGCCCGAGCCCGAGGCAGCCCTCGCTGCGGCTGGTCGCTGATGGTCGGCGAGCGCGGCTGGCGGAAGGCGGCGACCGTCTCGCTCTTCTTGCTGCCCAGCTTCATCCCGCTCCTGGCCTTCACCCTGGGCCCGATGCTCGCCTCTGCAGGGATCAGCCTCCTGCGCTGGGATCTCTTGCGCCCGCCCCGGTTCATCGGGCTGGAGAACTACGCGAACGCCCTCGCCGACGCGAGCTTCCGGGCGGCGGTCGGCCACACCATCGTGTTCATCATCGGGTACCTCCCCCTCGTCTACGTCGGCGGTCTCGGGCTGGCACTCCTCCTCAATCAGCGGCTTCGCGGTTCGGCCTTCTTCCGCTCGGTCTACTTCCTCCCGGTCGTGACGAGCTGGGTCGTCGTCGCCCTCATGTGGCGCTGGCTCCTCAACCCACAGTCGGGCATCGTCAACTCCGCGCTCGCTCTCGTCGGCCTCGCCGGCCCCGGCTGGTGGGCAGATCCAGCCTGGGCGATGCCGTCGGTCATCATCGCCAGTGCCTGGAAGGACCTCGGTTTCGTCATGGTGCTCCTCCTTGCCGGCCTCCAGTCGATCCCAGACGAGTACTACGAGGCGGCTCAGGTCGACGGCGCGAGTCGCTGGGCCCGCTTTCGCTACATCACCCTGCCCCTCCTCTCGCCAACGACCTTCTTCGTTCTCGTCATCAGCCTGATCAACAACTTCCAGCTCTTCGATCAGGTCTGGGTCATGACAGGCGGCGGGCCGGCCGGCGCAACGAGCGTCGTCGTCGAGCAGATCGTCCGTCACGCCTTCAGCTACAACCAGATGGGCTACGCCGCAGCCATGAGTTGGCTCCTGTTCGCAGCCATCCTGGTCGTGACCCTCATCCAGTTCCGCTTCCAGCGCCGCTGGGTGAGCTATGTCTAGTCGCGATCACGCCGGTCGAGCGGTGGTCCCGTTCACGCTGCGCAGCGACCTCGCCTGGTCGTCCCTCCGCTGGCGTCTCGGGTGGCTCACCCTCCACTCGCTGGCGGTTGTCATCGCGGCGGTCATGTTCTTCCCGTTCGCCTGGATGGTGGCAACGAGCCTCACCTCCGACGCTCAGCTCTTCGTCACTCCGCCGCGGCTCATCCCCTCACCGCTCCAGCCCGAGAACTACCTCCGGATTGTCGAGGCCTTCCCGATCGGGCGGTTCATGATCAACAGCCTCGTCGTTGCCGGCGCCTCGACGACGCTTCAGGTGACGACGAGCGCCCTGGCCGCCTATGCCTTCGCTCGTCTCCGCTTCCCCGGCCGGGACGTCCTCTTCCTCGTCTACCTGGCGACGCTCATGGTCCCGCTCCAGGTCACGATCGTCCCGCTCTTCATCGAGATGCGCTACCTCGGCTTCGTCGATTCCTACGCCGGCTTGATCCTGCCCTCGATCGCCTCGGCCTTCGGGACGTTTCTCCTTCGACAGGCCTTCCTGAGCCTACCTCGGGAATTGGAAGAGGCGGCCTTCATCGACGGGGCGAGCCACTGGATCGTCTTCCGCCGGATCGTCCTTCCCCTCTCGCGGCCGGCGCTGGCCACGTTCGCCATCTTCGCCTTCATGGGCTCGTGGAACAGCTTCCTGTGGCCCCTCGTGGTGACGAGCAGCCAGGACCTCATGACGCTCCCGGTTGGACTCTCGCACCTCCACGGTCGCTACTCGACGGCCTGGAACCTCGTCATGGCCGGGGCGACGCTGAGCGTCATCCCAATCCTCGTCGTTTACGTCCTTGCCCAGCGACACGTCATTCGTGGCGTGGCGCTGTCGGGTCTCAAGGGTTAGTGCCACGTTAGCGAGAGGAGGAACTGAAGCGAGGAAGAGGACAGATCACTTCCATCCCGTCAACCCGAACGGCCGCACGACTAAGGAGTGGATCAGCCATGCAACACCATTTCCGCGGGCTCGGCCTCGTCGCCGCGGTCTCGCTTCTCGTGGCGGCGTGCTCGGGAGCCGCGTCACCGTCCCCGAGCACGCCCGCTTCAGCGGCACCGTCAGCCAGTCCGGCAGAGCCACCCGCCACGCCCCGCCCCGAGGCCGTGAAGCTCACTTACTTTACGTTCTCGGCTGCGCCGGATCATCTCGCGGACCTGGACGCGATCGTCCAGGCCTTCCAGGCCAAGCACCCCAACATCACGATCGAGGTCCAGACGGCTGCCTACGACCAGTACTTCACGAAGCTACAGACCATGGTCGCTGGCGGCACAGCACCTGACACGTTCGAGCTCAACTACGAGAACTTCGTCACCTACGCCTCGGCCGGCGCCCTGCTCGACATCACCGACCAGGCGGCGGCGACGGCCTCGACCTACTACCCGCGGGCCTTCGCCGTCTTCCAGCGGGACGGTCGCCAGTACGGCTTGCCCGAGAGCTTCAGCGACGTCCTGCTCTTCTACAACAAGGACCTCTTCGACGCGGCGGGCGTTGCCTACCCGACCCCGGAGTGGACGTGGACCGACGAGCTCGCTGCGGCCGAGGCACTCACCGACGCCTCAAAAGGCATCTGGGGCGACTTCCAGCCCGTCCAGTTCTGGGAGTTCTACAAGGTCCTCGCCCAGAACGGCGGCAGCTTCTTCAGCGCCGACGGGACCCGCGCCACCTTCAACGACCCGAAGGGTGTGGAGGCCGCCAACTGGCTGATCGAGAAGTCGACGAAGCACAAGGTCATGCCGACGCCGGCCCAGATGGGCGGCCAGGATGACACCGCCCTATTCAAGTCCGGCAAGCTCGCCATGTGGCACAACGGGATCTGGCAGTTTGCGGGTCTGAAGGATGCGCCCTTCTCCTGGGACATCCAGGTCGAGCCGGGCAACGTGACGAAGGCTCACCACTTCTTCGCCAACGCCGTCGTTGCCTCGGCCACCACGGCCCACCCGACCGAGGCCTTCCTGTGGCTCAGCTTCCTGACCGGCTCGCCGGAGGCGGTCAAGGTCCGGCTCGATGCCTCCTGGGAGCTTCCCGCCGTCGCCGATGAGAGCCTCTTCGCCAGCTATCTGAACCAGACCCCGCCGGCCAACCGCAAGGCGGTCTTTGACGCCCTGAGCGACATCGTCGTGCCGCCGGTCATCGAGCAGCAGTCCCAGATGACGGACATCGTGACCAATGCGCTGCAAGCGGCCCTGACTGGGCAGAAGTCTGTCTCTGACGCACTGAACGAGGCAGCCCAGCAGGTCGACGAGCTGCTCAAGTAGGCATCCACCCCGAGGCGGGGCATCCCAGCGCCTCGCCTCGGGGCCCTCGAGTGAGATCGATCCATGACCGTCTCCAACGCGCCGCGCCTGCGCGCCCTGGCCGGGCGCAGCGTGGCCATCATTCGTGCCAACCAGGCCCCCACGGGGGCCTACCTCGCCTCGCCCTCGTTCCCCGTCTACCGCTACAGCTGGCTCCGCGACGGCGCGTTCATCGCCGACGCCATGAGCCGAGCGGGCGACGTCGGCTCGGCGGAGGCGTTCTTCCGCTGGTGCGACCGCGTCTTGCGGCGGCGCGAGGCCCGGATCGAGGACCTCCTCGCCCGGCGGGCCGCGGGCCAAGCCATCGACCAGGCCGAGTTCTTGCCGACCCGCTTCACCGTCGACGGCGAGGAGGTGGGCGAGGATTGGTGGGAATTCCAGCTCGACGGCTACGGCGCCTGGCTGTGGGCCCTCGATGCCCACGCCCGGCGCCATCGGCGCCCGCGATCGCCCTACGTGGCCGGTGCGGAGCTCTCCGCCAGGTACGCTGCGGCCTTCTGGGGTCACTCGAGCTATGACTGGTGGGAGGAGCATCCCGAGCACGTCCACACCTCGACCCTCGCTGCCCTTGCGGCGGGACTCCGCGCCGCAGCCGACTGGCCCGAGCTCCGGACCGACCGGCGCGTCGAGTTCGCCGACGCGGCCGAGCGGATCCGAGCCACGGTCCTGACCGATGCCCAGCGGGTCGGGCGCCTGACGAAATGGCTCGGCAGTGAGGCGATCGACGCGAGCCTCATCGCGGCTGCCACCCCCTTTTCGATCGTCGATCCTGACGACCCACTCATGGAGGCGACCCTGGCCGAGATCGAGGCCACCCTCGTCCACGACGGGGGTGTCCACCGCTACGCAACCGACTCCTACTATGGGGGAGGCGAGTGGCTCATCCTGGCTGGCTTCCTCGGCTGGCACTACGCTCGGACCGGGCGCCTCGATCGGGCCTACGCCGAGCTGGAGTGGATGGCTGCTCACGCAACCGATCTCGGTGAACTCCCGGAACAAGTCGACGACCACCTGCTCGTGCCCGAGGCTCGCGATGGCTGGATCGGGCGTTGGGGTCCGGTCGCAACCCCGCTCCTCTGGTCGCACGCCATGTACCTCACCCTCGCCCTCGAGCTCGATGTCGTGACCCCGCCGGTCGAGGAGGGCCCGTGATCCGCCACCGGCCGGCTGGCATCGGCCACCCCTACCAGCTCGAACCTGATCAGCGCGTTCCCGTCCAGCCGATCGCCGGCGAGCCGATCGAGCTCCGCGCCACGACGGACCGTCGAACCGAGACCCTCGTCGCGGAGGTCGAGCTCGACGGGGCGAACCGGGCGCTTCCGATGGAGCCCTTCGACCCAGCGGCGGGCGGTGAACCCTCGCCCACCGAGGGCCACCTCGCCCAAGCCGCGCGACGGCCGAGCGGCCGAGGCCGGCTGGCGTGGCGCGTCCGGATCGAGCCGCTCCCTGCCGGCGCCCGCCTCGCCTACCGTTTCCTCGCCGATGGAACGGCGACGCGCTGGTTTTCGACCGTCGTCGCCGGTTGGGAGCGGCAGGGCGGACGCTTGATCCTCGATGGCCCGGACGCCGGCGACCGGCTCGTCCCGGAGAGCGCCGCCTGGCTCCGGGCTGACGGCGGGCCGACGCGCCTGCGCTTTGCCCTGCGCCTCGAGCCCGACGCCCACGTCCTTGGCTTCGGCGAACGCTTCGACCGCCTCGACCAGCGCGGGCGACGGCTCGACGCGGTCGTCTACGAACAGTACAAGCACCAGGGCGCCAGGACCTACCTGCCCGTTCCGTTTGCGATCGTCGTCCCTGGCCACGGCAGCGCGGGGTGGGGCTTCCATGTCCGCACCAGCCGCCGGACCTGGTACGACGTCGCGGCCACGGACCGGTCGAGACTCTGGATCGAGGTCGCGCTCGATCCGACCGAGCTCGACCCGAGGGTCGAGGTGGCGATCTATCGCGGCTCTCCTCGCGCCGTCCTCGCGGCCTTCCTGGCCGAGGTGGGCCGCCCGGCCTTGCCGCCCGAGTGGGTCTTCCGACCCTGGATGAGCGGCAACGAGTGGAACACCCAGGCCCGGGTCCGGGCGGAGGTCGAGCGCTCGCTGGCCGAGGGGATCCCGGTGGGGGTCGTCGTCATCGAGGCCTGGAGCGACGAGACGACCTTCGTCGCCTTCCGCGACGCCCGCTACGAGATCCATCCCGACGGCGCCCCGCACCGGCTCGCCGACTTTACCTTCCCGCCCGACGGTGCCTGGCCCGATCCGAAGGGGCTCGTCGACTGGCTCCACGAACGCGGGCTGCGGGTGCTCCTCTGGCAGGTCCCACTCCTGCGGACGCGGCCAGCACCCGCCGGCCAGGCTCGAGCCGATCGCGACACGATGATCGAACGTGGCTATGCGGTCCGCCGGGCCGACGGCCGGCCGTATCGGAACCGGGGCTGGTGGTTCCCGGGCGCCCTGTTGCCGGACTGGACGAACCCGGAGGCCCAGGCCTGGTGGCTGGCGAAACGCCGCTATCTCGTCGAGGAGGTCGGCATCGACGGTTTCAAGACCGACGGCGGAGAGCACGCTTGGGGCGACGACCTCCGCTACGCCGATGGCACCCGCGGCGACGTCACGAACAACCGCTATCCTGTCCTCTACGCCCGTGCCTACCATGAGCTGCTGCGTGCCTGTGGGCGCTGGCCCGTAACGTTCAGCCGGGCTGGCTTCACCGGGGCGGGCTCCTATCCCTGCCACTGGGCGGGCGACGAGGACTCGACCTGGGAGGCCTTCCGGGCCTCGATCATCGCGGGACTCACTGCCGGCGCGTCGGGCATCTTCTTTTGGGGTTGGGATCTGGCGGGCTTCTCGGGCGAGATCCCCGACGCCGAGCTCTACCTCCGTGCCGCGGCGATGGCCTGCTTCTGCCCGATCATGCAGTACCACTCGGAGTTCAACCGCCACCGACTGCCGTCGCGCGACCGGACGCCGTGGAACATCGCCGAGCGAACCGGTGATGCTCGGGTGATCCCGATCTACCGACGCTTCGCACGCCTCCGTGAGCGGCTCGTGCCGTACCTCGCCGCGGAGGCGCGCGCGGCAGTCGAGGACGCCGCGCCCCTCATGCGGGCCCTCTGCTTCGACTGGCCCGACGACCGGGCGATTTGGCAGTACCCGTTCGAGTACCTGCTTGGAGGCGATCTCCTCGTTGCCCCGGTGGTCGAGCCGGCGGCCGCCGAGTGGAACGTCTACCTCCCGGCCGGCGACTGGACCGACGCCTGGACCGGCGAGGAGCACTCGGGTCCCGGCGTGGTCTGTCGAGCGGTTCCCCTCGACGTCATCCCGGTCTACGTCCGACGTTCGGCGCGATCGACCGTGCGGACGGTCTTCCAGCGGCTGGACGAGTAAGGGACGAGGCTACCGGAGCCGACGGAGGGGCCAGGGGTCAACGGACGCCGGAAGTCGTGGGGGTCGGCGGCGCCTTTCCCGAAGCCGCCGACGCCGCCCCCGTCGCCCCGACCGTCGGGCCCCCCGAGGTTGTCGAGGCTCCCCCTTCCGCCGGGGTCGCCCCCGTCGCTCCGGCCGGGCGTCGGACGAGCCGGACCCGCGACACCTCCGTCGGCGAGCGGAGGCGGTAGATCGCCGCGAAGCCCTCCTCGGCGAGGGCGTCCCGGGCGAGGGCCGCGGCGAGGGTCCGCCACTGGCGCTCGACGACGCTCGGCTCGACGGTCCGCCCCGGTCGACGGGCGTTCTGGGACTGGACGACGTCGGCCGGGAGGTCGAAGACGATCGCCACGGCCGGCACACCGGCGGCGAGGGCCCGCCGGAGGAGGGTCCGGCGGGCGGCCCGGGTCACGTTCGTCGCGTCGACGACCGTTAGCCGGCCGGCGGCGAGCCGGCGCTCGACGAAGCGGTGGAGGACGGCGAAGGCCGCGCGGCTGACGCTCTGGTCCGCCTCGTCGCGGCCGATGAGGCCCCGGAGCTCGTCGGAGGAGACGACCTCGTCGGGGGCGAAATGGCGAGCGGCGAAGGTCGTCTTGCCGGATCCGGCCGGGCCGACGAGGAGGACGAGGGCCGGGTCGGGGATCTCGAGGACTGGCATGCGAGGCAGATCATGCCCGATCCGGAGGGGCGAGGAGGTCGGCGGCGAGGGGTCGTCACCCGGCGGCGGCCGGCGGACCGCCGGAGCTGCGGCAACCGGCGGAGCCGCGGCGTCGCCAGCGATCCCCGCGACGTCACCCCCTCACGCCGGCCGCGTCGGCGTCTCCGACCCCGCGGCCCGCCGATCCCGGAGCCCGAACCCGCCCCCAACGAGCGGCCCCTCGCCGGCGAGCACGCGCGCCACGACCGACGACGCCCTCGCCTCCCGAGCGACGAGCGGCACGAGGGCGAGGAGCATCGCGAAGGAGCCGTACCAGAGGGCCGGCAACGCGAGGAGGGAAGCGACCGGGACCGTCCAGCGCCGATCCGTCCGCGCCCCCCAGACGACGAGGAGGACGGCGGCCGGGAGCCGGACGGCGAGCGGGATCGGGACCGCCGCCCACGTCCCCGGCCGCCCCGCGTTCCGGACGAGGACCTCGATCCAGTCGAGCCAGGCCCGCGGCATCGCCACCGCCGAGACGGCGACGACGAGAGCCGTGGCGAGGAGAGCAAGGCCAAGGGACCGCCACTCCCGGCGGACGGCGAACCAGAGGAGGCCGATCCCCGGCGTGACCTTCGTCAGGAGGACGAAGGCCCACGCCGCCGGCCACCGGAAGCCAAGGACGATGGCGATGGCGAGGAGGAGCGAGATGTTCCCTCCGGCGATCTCCATCGCCGCGAGACCGAGCCCGAGGAGGAACCAGCGGGGGCCCGTCAGGAGCCAGACCGCAGCGATGAGGAGGGCCGTCCAGACCCCGACGAAGCTCGGCCAAGGGAGCCAGCGGATCGGTCCGAGGAGCTGGAGGAAGGCCGGCGAGTAGACGTAGGCGATCGGCTCCGTCCAGGACGAGCGGGCGTACGGGTCAGCGAGGCTCGGCAGCCAGTAGCAGAGGGCCTCCTGGGCGGTCCCCCAGCCGCCGACGACGGGGCGGGCGAGGCCAACGACGAACAACCAGAGGGCGGCAGCGGCGACGAGGTTCCGGCCCTCGACCGGCTCATCCGGCGTGGGGAGGAGCCGAGCGAAAAGCCCCCAGCCGGCGGCCGCAATCCGCTCGACCCAGGCCCGGTGGACGCGGGCAGCCTGCCCGAGGGAGCGGCGGCCGGCGAGCACGACCGGCTCGGCCGGCGATCGACCGGGCCGGCGCCGACCACCGTGCGGACGCCAACCGAAGACAGGACGCGATCGAGGCGGGCTCGACATTTTGGCACCCCCCTGGGCGGTCGCCGCGGGCTTAGCCCGGCAGGTCGCGCTCTGCTGGGCCCACGTACCGGGCGTCGGGGCGGATGAGGCGGTTCGAGGCCGCCTGCTCGAGGACGTGAGCCGTCCAGCCGGCGTGGCGGGAGAGGGCGAAGGTCGCCGGGAAGAGGTCGGGTGTCAGGCCGACGCCCTGGAGGACGGGGGCGGCGTAGTACTCGACGTTCGTCTTGAGCGGCCGCTCGGGATGCCGCTCGGCGAGGATCCGGAGGGCGACGTCCTCGACCTTGATCGCCAAATCGAGCCAGTCGGGTTTGTGCGGCATCGACTCGGCGACCTTCCGGAGGGCCGCCGCTCGGGGGTCGTAGGCGCGATAGACGCGATGGCCGAAGCCCATGAGCCGCTCGCCGCGGTCGAGGGCGGCCCGGATCCACTCCTCGGCGTGCTCAGGCGAGCCGACCTGGCTGAGCTGGTCGACGACCTCTGACGGCGCGCCGCCGTGAAGGGGCCCCTTCATCGCCCCGATGGCGCCGGCGATCGCCGAGGCGATGTCGGAACGGGTCGAGGTGATGACCCGGGCGGCGAAGGTCGAGGCGTTCAGGCCATGCTCGGCCCCGACGATGAAGTAGGCGTCGAGGGCCCGGGCGGTGCCGGGGTCGGGGACCTCCCCGTTCAGCTGGTAGAGGAAGCCGGTGACGAGGTCGAGTTCGGGGTTCGGCTCGACAGGCTCGAGGCCCCGTCGGAGACGCGCGAAGGCGGCGAGGGCCGAGGGCGAGAACTCGGTGAGGGCGCGGGCCTGCTCGACCGTCGGTGGCCAGTCGAGGCGCTGGGTGGCTCCCCAGGCGGAGACGGCGGTCCGAAGGGCGTCCATCGGCTTCGCCTCGGCCGGCAGGCTCCGGAGGATGGCCATGACGGCGGGCGGGATCGGGGCGGTCGTCAGCCTCGCCGTCGGATCCCACTCGCCGGTCCAGAGAAGGTGGGCGACGGCGCCGTACGTCCCGTGCTCGACGAGGTCACCGATCCGGTAGCCCCGGTAGAGGAGACGGCCGTTCGCGCCGTCCACGTAGCCGAGGGCCGTCTCGGCGGCGATGATCCCTTCGAGGCCGGGCGAATAGGGGCGGTCGTCGGTCGGGATCGAAGGGGTCGAGGTTGAAGCGTCGCCGGCGCTCGAGGTCGGAGTGGTCATGGCACGATGGTAGCCCGATCGGGCGGGTTCGGCGCGGCGATCGGGCGGCTGAGCGACCGCCCGGTTCCAGCCGGTTCGCGCGGCGGATCGAGTCGGTTCATGCGGCGGGTCGAGCGGCTTCGCGCGGCCTCCGTCGCTCGGTTCCGTGGCTCGGGTGAGCCTCTGCCATCCGGCCCGGTCGGCCGAGCCTCGAGGCCGGGTCCGTCAGCGGCGACCTGTGGCGGCGGCGATGACGAGACGGACGATGACGGCGCCGACGAAGGCGACGAGGAGGGCGCCGAGGAAGCCCGAAGGATCCCCGAGACGAGTCTCCCGAGCCAGCCAGCCGCCGACGATCCCGCCGAGGATGCCGACGAGGATGTTCGGTAGGCAGCCGCGGGCCGAACGATCCTGGACGACCATCCCCGAGAGGGCGCCGGCGAGGAAGCCGACGACGATCCAGCCGATCGGGTCGAGAGGGAGGAGGGCGGTCATGGCCGCCATTCTGACAGATCGGCCGGCCGGCGCCGGCGTCGTGGTCGGTCAGGCTCGTCCCCGCCCTCGTTCGGCCGCCTCCCGAGCCGCCGCGACCGCCGAGCGAGGCTCGCCGCGCCATGGGAGGCCATGGCCGGGCAGGATGAGCTCAGCTGCCAGCGGTTCGAGCCGAGCCAGGGACGCGAGGGCCTGTGCGTGGTCGGTATTCGCTCCTTCCGGCATCAACTGGGGGCCCGGCCGTCCTCGGGCCGGGTCGACGGTCACGAGGGCATCGCCGGTGCAGAGGATCCCTCGATCCTCGAAGTGGACGGCCGCTGAGCCCGGAGTGTGCCCCGGAGCGTGGATCGCCCGCGGACGACCGGGAACGGGAAGGATCGCGCCGTCGGCGAAGGCGCTCGCCGCTCCGATCTTCGGCATCGAAACGACGCCGTGACGGAGGAAGTAGAGGAACATCCGGAGGCCGGCCCAGCCGCGAAGGAGCGCCATCGGGTTCGGCTGCGGCGGAGTCCGACCTTCGAGGATGTAGTCGAGGTCGGCCTCGTGGATCTCGACTTCCGACCCCGCCTCGGTGCGGGCCCGTTCGGCCATCCCGACGTGATCGACGTGGGCGTGGGTGAGGACGACGGCGCGGAGGTCCTCGAGGCGCCGCCCAAGGCCCTCGATGGCTTGCAGCAGGAGGGGCCAGTGGGCGGCGATCCCGGCATCGACGAGGGTGAGGCCATCTTCGTTAGCGAAGAGATAGGTGTTCACGACGTTCTCGTGGATCCGGATGACGTCCGGTCGGAGCCGCTCGAGTGGCATGGTCCCTCCGTTCAAGTCTTCGCCCAGAGCCTCCGCCGGAGCGTCACCCTGGGCCGTCGGCGGTCGCTGGCGCCTCGAGTCGGGGTGGCCGGCGACCGGTCCAGCGAGGACGGGCTGCCGTCTCTTCCCGCTCCCGCGATCTCCCCAATGGTGTTGCCAGGGGGGAGCAGACCGACGGGACAGCGCAAGGCCGCTAGTGTAGGGCTCTGTGGGTGGTCGGATGGGGTCGTCGCGCAGGACCAACCTCATGCCGTCTCCGAGCAGGTCCGCCGGCTGAGCCGCCGTCGCCGAGGGTCCAGCCGAGCGTCTGGGATCCGAGCGCCGCTCAGCCGAGGCCCGGGAGGTTCGCCGCGGCCGCTTCGTCGAGGATCCAGACCGCGCCCCGCCGCCGGGCCCGCTGGGCCGGCCAGCGCCGCTCGTCACGGAGGCCGCCGAAGATCTCGCCGAGGATCGCCGCCTTCGCCGCCCCTTGGCAGACGACGACGAGGGCGCTGGTGACGTCGAGGATCGCGGGGTTGAGGGTGACCCGGGGGACGTGGGGCTCGACGTGGCTCGGGGCCGGGACGGCATAGGCGACGGCGACCGGCTCGACCGGAGCGCCCGGGAAGACCGAGAGGATGTGGCCGTCCGGGCCGACGCCGACGAGGACGACGTCGAAGACCGGCCAGCCGGCCCGGCGCGGCAGCTGGCGCCAGACCTCGGTCGCGTACCGGGTCGCCGCCCAGGCGGCGTCGTGGCCTCCCTCGAGGGCAAGGTCGGTCGGGACGGGGTGGACGTTCTCGGGCGGGAGCGGGACGGCCGGGAGGAGGACCTCGTCGAGGGGGCGGACGTTGCTGAGTTGGTCGTGCCGCGGGACGAAGCGGTCGTCGCCCCACCAGATGTGGATGATCGGCCATGGCGGCGCTGCCTCGGGCGGGAGCGCGGCGAGGGCCCGGTAGATGCCGGCCGGGGTCGAGCCACCCGTCGTCGCCAGGTCCGCCCGCCCCCGCTCGGCGGCCGCCGTCCCGAGGGCCGCGGCGATCCGAGCGGCGGCTTCCTGGGCGACGGCCTCGGGGTCGGGGAGGACGAGGATCTCCGGCTCGTTCGCCGTGGCGGGCCGCCGGGCGACGACCCTCGACTCGATCGTCATCGACGCTCCGTCTCCTCCTTCGTGCTCACGCCCCTCGTCGACCGGCGTCCGTCGTCGGCCGCTGGCGCATCGTCGGCCGCTGGCTCAGTCGTCCCCGGCCCCGCCGTCGGCCCCCGGCCCCGCCGTCGGCCCCCGGCCCCGCCGTCGGCCCCCGGCCCCGCCGTCGGCCGCCGTCCCGAACCTCAGCCACCGACGAGCCGCCCCGCCATCTGGAGCGCCTCGACGGCGAGCCGATCCCGCCCCGGCGTCTCGATCGCCTCGGCGAGGAGGTCGACGTCGGTGCGTCGGGGTCCCCGAACGAGCCGATCGAGGACGGGGATCCCGTCCTGCCAGGCCCGGACGTGGACCGCCTCGGCCTCACCGGTGACCTCGACCCGGAGCTCCGAACCCCGTCGCTCGGCGAGGAGCTCGAGGCGGAGGGTCGTGCCCTCGGGTGCATCGGACCAGATCGGCCGGACGACGACGTCGACGGGGTGGCCGTCGTCTCGCAACCGGGCCGCGTACCCCGGCCCGACCGGGGCACCGGGCTCGGGCTCTCGATCCGGCCCCGGGACTCGAGACCGCACCGGAGCTTCCACCGGCCCAAGCGGCCGCTCGACCCGCGCCTCGAGGCGCGAGGCGAGCCAGGCGACATGGTAGATGGGCTTGACGACGTTCGTTGTCCCTGGCCGGCCAAGCCGGTCGTGACTGGCGTAGGTGACGCTGATCCGCCGCAGGCCGTGGACGTAGGGGCGGAGGAGGGGCAAATCGAAGGCGCTGGCGATGGCGTCCCGCCAGCGCGATTGACGGACGAAGGCGAAGTCGAAGATGGCCGGTCCGTCGGCCTCGGAGAGCCGGGCCAGGGCGGCGAGCCGATCGAGCCCGTCGCCGCTCCAACCGGAGCCGTCGACGACGAGCCGGTCGGCGAGCTCGAGCGCCTCGGCCATCGGCGGCGTCCCGAAGGGTGGGTTCCCCGGCCACCAGAGGGTAACGGGGAGGTCGTGGATGAGGAGGGGGGTGACGATCGCCCCGAGACGCCGACCGGCCTCGCCGCCGGCCCGGAGGTAGATGAACTCGCTGCACATCTCGGGGGCGTCCTCGCGGGGCAGGATGCAGACCGCCTCGATCCGGGCATCGAGCCACGCCGGGCCGTCGGGGTCGAGGGCGGTGAGGATGATCGTCCGGGAGGGGTGGCGGCCGGTCAGGGCGGCGATGGTCGCCGCGGCGCGCTCGCCGACCTCCGGGCGTCGGGCCACGACGACGAGGTTCATGACGCTCGTCCGGGCGGCGACGTGGCGCTCCTCGACCCCGTCGACGGTCGTCGTCAGGGTGGGCTGGGCCCAGATCCGGGCGAGCTCGCGCTCGATCTCCTCGATCGTCGTCGCTCGCGCCTGCCAGCGAAGGACGGGCCCTGCGGGGCGGCTCGGGGGGCCGCCCGCCTGATGTGGGGCAGGGTCCGGAGGCTTCGCGCCGTCGCGCGGTTCGCCCACCTCAGAGCCTCCGCCACCGCCGCCCGTCCCGGGCCAGGAGCGCCTCGGCCTCCGGCGGCCCCCACGTCCCGGCGGCGTAGTTCGGGAAGGGCGGCGGCGGCCCATCGACCCAGGCCTCGATGATCGGCGTGACGATCTGCCAGGCGGCCTCGACCTCGTCGGCCCGGGTGAAGAGGGAGGCATCCCCCAGGAGGGCGTCGAGGATGAGCGTCTCGTAGGCGTCGGGAGCGTCGACGCTGAAGGAGGCGCCGTAGGAGAAGTCCATCGTCACCGCTCGAATGTCGAGGCCGAGCCCGGGGACCTTCGCCCCGAAGCGGAGGAGGATCCCCTCGTCGGGCTGGATCCGCATCGCCAGAAGGTTCGGCTCCGGGTCGACGTTTCCTTCGCGGAAGAGGCGGTGGGGGACCTCCCGGAACTGGATCGCGATCTCCGTCGCCCGCTTCGGCAGCCGCTTCCCGCTTCGGAGGTAGAAGGGGACCCCCGACCAGCGCCAGGTGTCGACGTCGAGGCGGACGGCGATGAAGGTCTCGGTCTCCGATTCGGGGTCGACGTCTGGCTCTTCGCGATAGCCGGGGACGGCCTGGCCGGCGACCCAGCCCGGCCCGTACTGGCCCCGGACGACATCCCGGGCGACCCGCTCCGCCGTGAAGGGGTTGACGGCCCGGACGACCTTCACCTTCTCGTCGCGGAGGGCGTCGGCCTCGAAGGAGGCCGGGGGCTCCATGGCGACGAGGGCGAGGAGCTGCATGAGGTGGTTCTGGAGGATGTCGCGAGAGGCGCCGGTCTCCTCGTAGAAGCGGCCGCGGCGCTCGATCCCGATCGACTCGGCGACGGTGATCTGGACGTGGTCGACGTAGCGGCGGTTCCAGATCGGCTCGAAGATCCCGTTCCCGAAGCGGAAGACGAGGAGATTTCGGACCGTCTCCTTACCGAGGTAGTGGTCGATCCGGTAGACCTGGGACTCCCGGAAGACCTTCCCGACCTCGCGGTTCAGCCGGACCGCCGAGGTGAGATCGCGGCCGAAGGGTTTCTCGATGACGATCCGCCGCCAGCCGCCGTCGTGGCGCTCGTGGTCGAGCCCTGCCCGCCCGAGCTGGGCGACGACGAGGGGGAAGGCCGATGGCTGGGTGGCAAGGTAGTAGAGGCGGTTGCCCTCGGTCCCGTGACGCCGGTCGATCTCGTCGAGGTGGGCGTAGAGGCGGTCGAAGGTGTCGGGATCGTCGAAGTCGCCGGGGAAGTACTCGATTCGCTCGAGGACTTCGGCTCGTTCGTCGGGCTCGAGGGGGACCCGGGAGTTCGCCTCGAGGCTCTTCTCGACCTCGGCCCGGAAGGTCTCGTCGGTGTAGGGGCGACGGGCGACGGCGACGACCCTGAAGGCGGGCGGCAGGAGGTTCGTCCGCCAGAGCTGGGCGAGGGCAGGGAAGACCTTCCGGTGGGCGAGGTCGCCAGTGGCGCCGAAGAGGACGAAGGTGAAGGGGTCGGGGACCCGCTCGAGTCGGAGGCCAGCTCGAAGGGGGTTCTCGGCCGGGGGAGGGGTTCGGGAGCGTCGGGCGCGGGCGGCGAGGCGAGCGAGGCGGAGCTCGCGGATGGTCCTGGGGGCGTCGCGGTCGGTCGGGGTCGCCGGCGGGGTCGCCGGTGGGGTGGCGGGCGGGGTCGCCGGCGGGGTGGCCGGCGGGGTCGCGCCCGAGGTCGCGTCCGAGGTCGCCGAGTTCACCCGCTCCTCCGAGCCCCCGCTCGACGACCTCGATGGAGAACGCTTCTTCCGCCGGTGCCCCGCGTCCGTCATCATCGGCCTCTCGCGCTCTCCGGACCCCGCGCTGCCGTTCGTTGGTGCCTACTCCTCCCCGCCACTGGTCGTTTTCACCGCGTGGCCGCCGAACTCGTTCCGGAGGGCGGCGAGGACCTTCGCCCCGTAGGAGTCCTCCTGGCGGGAGCGGAAGCGGGTGAGGAGGCTCAAGGTGATGACGGGAGCCGGGACGTCGCGGTCGATCGCCTCCTGGACCGTCCAGCGGCCCTCGCCCGAGTCGGCGACCCAGCCCTTGATCGAGCGGAGATCCTGGTCCTCGGCGAGGGCCCGTTCGAGGAGCTCGAGGAGCCAGGAGCGGACGACCGAGCCGTGCTGCCAGAGTCCGGCGATGGCGTGGAGGTCGAGGTCGTAGTCGCTGGCGTGCATGATCTCGAAGCCCTCGGCGTAGGCCTGCATGAGCCCGTACTCGATCCCGTTGTGGATCATCTTCACGTAGTGGCCAGCGCCTGGGCCGCCGACGTGGAGGTAGCCCTTCTCGGGGGCGAGGGAGCGGAAGATCGGCTCGAGGGGCCGGACGACCTCGGCTTCGCCACCGACCATGAGGCAGTAGCCGACCTGGAGGCCCCAGATCCCGCCCGAGACCCCGGCGTCGACGTAGCCGATCCCGCGCTCCTTCAGGCGGGGGTAGCGGCGGAGGTCGTCGTGGAAGTTCGTGTTGCCGCCGTCGACGATCGTGTCGCCGGGGGCGAGGTGGGGGAGGAGCTCTTCGATCTGGGCCTCGGTCGGGTCACCGGCCGGGACCATGATCCAGACGACCCGGGGCGGCCTGAGCTTGGCGACGAGCTCCTCGATGGAGAAGGCGGGCTCCGCCCCCTCGGTCGCGATCTCGCGGGTCTTCTCTGGCGTCCGGTTGTAGGCGACGACCTCGTGGCCGTCGCGGAGGAGGCGGCGAACCATGTTCGCCCCCATGCGGCCGAGTCCGATGAAGCCGATGCGCATCTGCCTGGGTCTCCTGCGTCGCCGCCGGTCGGGGCGGTGGGGGTGGGGATCGGGTCTCTGCTACCGGCCGAAGTCTAGTCCGTCCCGCTCGGGTCGACGGCGGGGGCCGGCGCCGACGCCGGGGGCCGGGACCCCCCTCGTTCCCACGCCGCCCAGCCATCTCCCGGTCCCGCCCCGCCGAGCCATCTTTCGGCCCCAACGCTGCCCAGGCCTCTCCCGGCCCCGCCCCGCCGAGGCATCTCCCGGCCTCGCTACCCCGCCCAGCCATCTCCCGGCCTCGCTACCCCGCCCAGCCATCTCCCGGCCCCCAACGCGCCCGAATATTCATGGGGTGGATCGCTGACAGCGACGGGCGTCCTCGGCTGCGTCAGCCATTCGCCGGGTGAATAGCTCGTCGCGTCCGGGGTCCCGTCTCGCCCAGATATTCGTGGGGTGAATGCCGACCCCGGGCGAACGCTCAGCCGCCCGACGCCGCATTCAGCCCGTGAATAGCTGATCGTCCCTGCTCCACGTCGACGCCCAGATATCCACACCGTGAATAGCTGGACGACCCGACCCGAACCGAACGTGCGCGCGCATTCGCGGGGTGAATATCCGATCACGACCGGCCGGGTGATCGTCCGCCCCCGCCCCGCCCGCGGCGTCTGGTCCCGCGTCCAGGGCACGATCGGCGCGGCCGACGACCGGCCGGGTGATCGTCCGCTGCCGCCCCGCCCGCGGCGTCTGGTCCCGCGTCCAGGGCGCGATCGGCGCGGCCGACGATCGGCGCGGCCGACGACCGGCCGGGTGATCGTCCGCCGCCCGCGAGCCGGCACGACCCGAGCGGCTCCGGCGCCGGCGACTCGACATCGCCGCAGCGCCCCTGGAGGAGCATGTCGTGCCCGGCACGACCCGAGCGGCTCCAGCGCCCGCGACCCTGGCCTCCGCCAGCGACGAGGACTCGGCCCCCGCAGAGCCCAGCCTACGGCCCCGAGAACGTCGCGACGATGAAGTCCCGGAACGCCTCGCCCGTCGGCCGGAGCCGCCCATCCGACTCCACGAGCCCCCGCGCCTTCGGCCCATCGAGCCCGAACCAGACCGCGATCGGCAGCCCCAGCTCGACGACCTTCGCCATGATCGCCCTCGTCTCCGCCGGGTCGTCGGTGACCTGGCCGATCTCGTTCGTCAGGACCGGGAGCCCCGTCCCAGCCCGCAGGAAGGCGACCGCTTCCCCGAGGGCTTGCGGATCGCCGATGTACCAATGGAAGTTCGCGAAGTCGGCACCCGCCGCCCGATACGCCGCCAAGAGCGCCGTCCCCTTCGCGACCTGCTCGGCCGCCCGGGGCGAGTCGAGCTCCCGTCTCAGCTCCTCCGAGAAGGCTCGGGCGGCGAAGTCCGCCGCCGCATCGCTTCGACCCGCGGAGCGATAGCTGTCGTAGACGAGGAGCGCGACGAGGGTGCTGACGAGGCCGCCGTTCGCACACGGGACGCCACGCTCATGGGCGACCCGGCAGGCGACCGCAAGCTCCTGGGCGTAGTCGTCCGGCGTGCCGGAGTAGAAGAGGGCCGAGTTCTCCTCGTTCTCGACGACGAGGACCGCCGGTCGGTAGCGGTCCAGGACCTCGTCGAGGGTCCGCGCGTAGGGCGCGAGGTCGGCCGGCGGCGCCGAGGCCGAGGGGCCGCTCGTCCGGACGGTCAGGACGAGGGCGAGGCCGGCGCCCAGGGCGAGGTCACACTCGGCGCAGCTCCCGTCCCAGCGGTCGAGGAAGATCGAGGCAGGCCGATAGTAGACGGCGCCGAGCCGCCGGGCGAGGGCCATCCCGTCGGCCGAGCGCGCGAGGCGCGTCGGGAGCATGAGCCCGAAGGGGTTGGAGGCGGCGGTGTGGGATGAACCGCTCGCGCCCGGCGAACCGCTCGCGCCCGAGGAGGCGAGAGGAGGGCTCGCAGTCGGTGAGGGCGAGGTCGGACGCGGGCCTGAGCTCCGGTCGCCGCGCTCGACGCTGCACGAGGCGGCGAGGAGGGCGAGGACGAAGAGCGTGACGGCGGCGCCGAACCCTGGACGGCCGATGACGACGACGGAGACGCGAACCCCGAGCGCGGAGACGACTGCGGCGACCCCGAACCTAGGGCGGCCCATGACGGCGACAGCTCGGCTATGCCCCGTCGAGCCGGCTCGTCACCGGAGCGTTGGTGAGCGAGGCGAGGTGCGCCAAGGAACGGGCGCGGCGCGACGGCGGTGGTCAACGTTCGCCTCGCTTCGGTTCCAGCTCTCGCAGATCGAGGGCCGACGCATGATCCCTCCCTTCGCTGCGGTCACGCTCGCCGCCGGCGGACCGTTCGTCCCGGACCGACCCGCCGTCCCGAGGGGTCCGCCCCCTCACCGGCCGATAGCTTCGCCGAAGACGGCCGCCGGCGTCTAGTGCGGCGTCACATCCATTTCGCCCGCCGTAGCCGCCCGACGGTCGGATTCCGGGACCAGCGCCGGACGCGCCGGCAGAACGCCGCCCGCGGCACGCCGAGGGCAGAACGCCGACGGCCAGCCGACGACTGGTCGATCGACCACAAGTCCGCTATCCTCGGTCCAAGCAGGGGGCGAGAAGAGGGTGGACTACGCGGCTGACCGAGCGTCGTCCGACCGCGAAGCGGTCGCCGGTCCGCTTGCCTCCCGCTCCTCTCCAGGCTCGAGAGTGGCCAACCCGGGGCGGACCGGAGCCCCTAGCGGCAGGCCTCGCCGCCTCGACGTCCGGCGGCACGAGCCGTGACCGAGCTCGAGTTCCCCCTCGTCCGCCGAGCCGCCCAGATGGGGATCCTCGACGGCGCCAGCGCCGTCGTCGTCGCCCCGACGGCCACGGGCAAGTCGTACATCGGCCGGGAGGCGATCCTCCGGGCGATCCGCCGCGGCGAATCCGGGACCCACGCCTACCTCGTCCCCTTCCGCGCCCTCGCAGCCGAGGTCTACGACGACTTCGAGACGTCCCTCACCGGCACGAACGCGAGACTCCGCATCTCGACCGGCGACCACCGCGACCCCCTCCGACCCGACGAGGCCGACCTCATCGTCGCCACCTACGAGAGCTTCGCCGCCCTCGTCCAGCGGAATGCCTTCCGGCCCGGCGTCGTCGTCGCCGACGAGGTCCACCTCATCGCCGACGAGCAGCGCGGGCCCGTCGTGGAGGGGCTCTTCGCCCGTCTCCTCAGCTCGAGGCGGCTCCGGACCCTCTGCGCCCTCTCGGCCGTCGTGGAAAACGGGGCGGAGCTCGCGGCCTGGCTTGGTGTCCCACTCCTCGAAGGCTCACCTGACGACCGTCCGGTTCCGCTCCGGCTCGAAGTGCGGCGGGCGGACGACCTCGACGAGGCGCTCCGCGACGTCCTCCGGCCCTGCCTCGACGGCGAGCAGGCCCTCGTCTTCTGCAGCTCCCGGGCCCGAGCCGAAGGCCTTGCCAGGGACCTCGGGCCGATCGTGGCGCCCGCCGCCGCCCGCGACGGCTCAGCCCTCCGCGACGTCGCCGAGCGGATCCGCGACGCAGACGAGACCGCCGATACCCTCGCCGGCCTCGTCGAGACCGGCGTCGCCTATCACCACGCCGGGCTCATGAAGCCGGTCCGGCGTCTCCTCGAAGAGGCCTACCGAAACCGCCTCCTCCGGATCATCACCGCGACGCCAACCCTCGCCGCCGGCGTGAACCTCCCGGCCGGGGTCGCCGTCGTCCGCGACATCTTCCGCTCCGAAGAGGTCCGCGGGTTCTACCAGCGTGTCCTTCTCCCGCCAGGCGAGGTCGTGAACATGCTCGGGCGCGCCGCTCGGCCCCACCAGGTCGCCGGTGGCCGCGGCGTCGCCCTCGTCGAGCGGCGCTTCGAGGCGGAGCCCGAGGTGGAGCAGCTCATCGCCGCCGTCGAGAGCGGTCGGGGCGGGGCCGTCGTCAGCCGCCTCCTCGACAGCTTCGAGGGGCTCATGCGCTTCGTCCTCGCCGTCGTCGCCGACGCCGGGGAGGCGAGCCGGGAGGACATCGCCCGAGTCTTCGCGAGGACCCTCGCCCACCACCGCGCCCCGGCCGAGATCCGCTTCGACCGCCCCTTCGAGGAGGACCTCATGGAGGACATTCCAGCCTACGCGAAGGTCGTCGAAGCTCGCGGCGCCATCCGCCTCGTCGGGTGGCGGACCTCGGCGGCGGGGGTCCAGGCGACCGTCGACTCGAGCGGCAAACGCTACGAGGTGACGATCAGCATCACTGGGCTCTCCTGTAGCTGTCCCGCGGCGAGCCAGTTCTACCGGGGCAGGATCTGCAAGCACCAGGCCTGCGCCATCCACGACCTCCTCTTCGGCGATGTCTCGACTCCCGGCGAGGGCACCGAGAGGGACGAAATCCGCCATCGAACCCTCTACATCTGCGGCCACCTCTTCGGCGAGACCCTCGAGCCCGGGACGCGGCTCACGGAAGCCCTCGAGATCCTCACCGCCTGGCGCCTCCTCGAGCGCGTTCCCGGCGGCTGGCGCTCGACCCCCGTCGGTGAGGTCGCGGCCGCTTCCGGGTTCGACCTCCTCCTCGTTCATGAGGCCGTGACCCGGATCACCGAGGCGGCGGGGGCGACGTATCGAGAGGTCGCCCGGTGGGCCGTCATCGACTACTTCGCCGACGAACGGGAGGAGCGCCGCTGGCTCGATGCCGTCGAGGCCTGGATCGACGAGGTCAGCGAGCGGGAGATCCGACTGCCGGCCCGGTACCGAGGCGACTTCGAGCGGGGCCTCGAGGACCTCGCCCGAGTCTGCCTCCTCTACGAGCGAGCTGCGACCGCCCTCGGCAAGCCCGACCTCGCACGCGCCGCCCACGACGCCGCTGGCGCCCTCCGCTACGGCGTCGCCCCGGAGCTCGTCCCGCTCATGGCCCTCGGCTTCCCCCAGCTCGCCCGGGCGAGGACCCGCCACCTCTACGAGCAGGGCATTCGAACCGTCGAGGACCTGGCAACGGCCGACCCGGTGCGCCTCGCCGACCCGCGCCGTGTCCCCGAGGCCCTCCTTCGGGATTGGGTCGAGCGGGCCCAGGCGCTCCACCGTGCCCGGGCTGTCGCCACGGCCGACCGAGAGGAGGCCGACGCAGAGTTCGACGAGCTCGTCAGCCGCTTCCGGGTCGACCCCGACGCCCTCCGTGCCGAGCCATGGCCAGCCTGACCCCGGCCCAGGAGCGGGCCATCGCCCATCCCGCCGCCCGGCTCCAGATCCTCGCCTGCGCTGGTTCCGGCAAGACGGAGGTCCTCGCCCGGCGCGTGGTCCGCCTCCTCCGAGAGGGGGCCGAACCGAGCTCGATCATCGCCTTCACCTTCACCGAGAAGGCGGCCGCCGAGCTGAAGGAGCGGATCGAAGCCCGGGCCGCCGAGGCCGACGAGCGCTACCGGGACCTCCCGCCCGTCGGCCGAGGGATGTTCATCGGAACCACCCACGCCTGGGCCCTCCGAGCTCTCCAGTCCCTCGGCGGGCTCTACGAGACGATGGAGGCGATGACCGAGGAGCAGGAGTGGACCCTCCTCTACCGCGTCGCTCGACGACTCGGGATCGTCGACCTCTACGCCCAGCTCGAAGGGTCCGACGGCGGGAGGGTCGCGACTGCGCGGGCGATCGACGTCTTCCTCCGGAGCGTCGAGGTCGTCCACAACGAGCGCCTCAACCGAGGCCGGCTCGCCGAGGGGACCCCGGCCTTCGCCGCCGTCCTCGAGCGGTACGAGTGGCTCCTCGAGGAGATGCGCTTCCTCCCCTACCGACTCATGATCAGCCGGGCCGTCGATGAGCTCGGCCCCGAAGGTCGACTCCGCACCCGCCTCGAGGGTCGCCTCGCCCACGTCCTCGTCGACGAGTTCCAGGACTTCAACCGGGCCCAGGACGCCCTCCTCGGCCGCCTCGCCGAGCTCGGGGCGACGATCACCGTCGTCGCCGACGACGACCAGGCGATCTACCAGTGGCGAGGCGGCGACCTCGACCTCTTCGTCTCCTTCGCCGAGCGCTACCAGGGAACCGAGACCGTCGCCCTCGGCGAGAACCACCGCTGCCGGCCGGAGATCGTCCGCTTCGCCCGCCACCTCGTCGACGCCCTCCCCGAGCGCCTCCCCAAGATCCTCGAGTCCGCCCGGGAAGCAGCCGTCCCAGGGGCCGTCGAGGTTACCGTCGGCGAGACCGCCGAAGACGAGGCGCGGCGCATCGGCGCCCGGATCGAGGCCCTCCTCGGCGACGGCCACCGGCCGGGGGACATCGCCGTCCTCTACCGCTCGGTCCGGACATCGGCCCGGCCCCTCATCGACGAGCTCCGGCGTCGGGGGATTCCCGTCGGTGTCGTCGGCAAGACGTCCCTCCTCGCCCGGCCCGAAATGGCCCTCGTCGCTCGGATCTTCGTCTCCTGGGCCGGCGGCACCTGGTATCCGAACCCGAGCTTCGAGCCCGAGGTCGTCGACCGCGCCACCCTCCTCGCCGAGATCGAACAGGTCGCCGGGCTCGCGCCTCGAGCTGCGGAAGCAACCCTCCGGCGCCTCGACGAGCTCCACGCCGCGGTCCGCCGGGACGGGGTCTCCGACGGGGTCCGGCTCTTCAACGAGATCCTCGCCGTCCTCCGCCTGCCGGTCCCAGGCAAGGCGGCCGCCGGGCAGGAGCTCGGCCTCGGCCGGATGTCGCACCTCATCGCCGAGTTCGACCACGCCGTCCGCCGGTCTGCACCGGCCGAGCTCTACCGGCTTGAGGCCGGCGCCGGGGCTGACGAGGCGGCGGAAGATGCCGTCCTCGCCTCCGAGCTGGCTGCCAGTCCCGAGCGCCCCGTCCGGGTCCTCGGCTCGACCCCCGGCGAGATCTACCTCATGCGCCTCCGGGCCTTCCTCGAGCACTTCGCCGGTCGGGCCGCCGAGGAAACCCCGGACACGGCCCCCGAAAGTCGGAACGCGGTCCAGATCATGACCGTCCACCAGGCGAAGGGCCTCGAGTTCCCCGTCGTCTTCGTCCCCTCCCTCGTCGACGGCCGGTTCCCCTCAGCGCTGACCGGACGATCGCAGCGCTGGTACGTCCCGGCCGAGCTCTTCGACCGGCGGCGCTACGAGGGCCGCGTCGAGGACGAGGCGCGCCTCCTCTACGTCGCCCTCACCCGGGCGAAGGAGCTCCTCGTCGTCAGCTGGTTCGAGCGGCACCCGGTCCAGCGGGCAAGGCCCTCGCCCTTCTTGCGCGGGCAGCTGAAGCCGGTCCTTGCCGAGGCGCTGCCTCTCGAACAGGCTCGGCCCGCCCCGACTCCGACGCTGTCTGGCGACGACGTCCTCGACGTCGACTTCTCGAGCCTCGTCACCTACCAGGAGTGCCACTACCGCTACTGGCTCCGGCACGTCTGCGGTTTCGAGCCGCCCCTGGCGACGGAGCTCGGCTTCGGGCGGCTCCTCCATCACCTCGTCGCCGAGCTCGCCCGCCGGGCGACCGGAGGCTCGCCCCCGACCGAGGCGGACGTCGAAGGGGTCCTTGCCGCCTCCTTCTACCTCCCCTTCGCCGGCCCGATCCCGGCCGCGAACCTCCGGGAGTCCCTCCGCCGCCGCGTCCTCGCCTACGTCCGCGACTTTGGCTCCGAGCTGACGCGGACCCTCGAGCCCGAGGCCGCCTTCGAGGTGCCCCTCGCGAACGGACGGGTCCGGGGACGGATCGACCTCGTCCTCCAGGCGATGGACGGCGATCCCTCGGCGGTCGAACTCGTCGACTTCAAGACCTCGGCGAACCGTCCGCCCTCGGAGCTCCACGTCAACCAGCTCCGGCTCTACGCTGCCGCGGCTGAGCGGCTGGGGCTCCGCCCGGTGAGGCTCGTCATCCACGACCTCGACGCCGACGAGGGTGGTCGGATCGAGGTCCCAGCTGGTCCCGAGGAGGCGGAGGCCTTCCGGGGCCGGCTCCAGGGCTGGGTCGCGGCGATCCAGGCCGGCGACTTCGAACCCGTCGGCGACCGCGCCGTCTGTCTCGGCTGCGACTTCCGGCGTTTCTGCCGCCACGCGCCGCCGGCCGCGCGCGGGGCGTAGGGGGTCGGCGGGCCGTGGCCCTCATTCGTTCACGCCGCGAAGGCATTGCAGGCGGGTCCATGCACCGAGCCGGTCGATCGCCGTAGCACCTCCAGGGCGGGGCTCACCAAGGCGGTCGGGGCACCGGCGGGGGCGCCCCGAAGGACGCCTCACCGCTGGTGCCCCTTCCCCAGCTACAGGGGACGCGCCACCCAGCCTCAGAGGTGGAAGCCAGGTGACTGCGACTGCGAGTTGCAGAACGATGCGCCCGGCGCAGCCCCGATATCGAAGTGGAACCCCGGACCCGGCCCGCCGGGAGTGGCGGCCCCTTCACCGGCGATCGCCGCTCCAACCTGGCCCTTCGGCGGCCACCCGGACAGGGTACCCCCGGTGACGTAGTCACGGACGACGTGCTGGCCGTAGACCTGGATGGCGAGGAACTCCACATCGCTGCAGGTCGGCGTCGCCGCCGAGACCGGCCCGGCCACCGTCACCGCAGCGAGGACGCCGACGAGGAGAACGACCCGTCGCATCAGGACACCTCCACGCTCAGTTCGTAGATCTCGGCCGGTGGGTGGCCGGCCCGCTCGTGAACCCGGCGGACGGCTTCCTTGCTCGGGCCCGTAGCGAGGCAGAAGACCTTGCCCAACTCCGGGTCGAGCCAGGCCCGCTCGAAGTGCACGCCCTCGTCCTGCTCGATCGCCAGGTCGCGCCTGTGGGTCTCCTCGAGCTGAGCGGCCGTCACACCGAAGAAACCCGAATGGACGTCCATGAACTTCGGCACTCAAGCCTCCTTTCTCTCTCCTCAGGTCCGAGTTCCCTGTCGCCCAGGACGTCGTCATGGCCGTCTATGCCCGAAGCGACGGCATCCCCCTCCACGTCGAGGAGCTCCTCGGCGTCGTCGTCGGCTCGATCGGGGAGCGGGTCGACACGATCCACGTGGCGGACGTCCCAGACAGCCTCGCCGATGCCGTCCGGAGCCGGCTCGCCCGGCGGTCGGCCCGCGCCCAGAGGATCGCTCGGGCGGCCGCTGTCTACGGCCGCTCCTTCGACATCGACGTCCTCGCGGCCGTCGCTGTCTCGCCCGTCGACCTCGTCGCGAAGGCCGTGGCCGAGCTCGGCGACCATTTCATCGTCGTCCCGTCCGTCGAACCCGGCCGGTTCGACTTCCGCCACGCCCTCATCCGGGACGCGATCTACGCCACCCTCGACGCTCCGGCCCGGCGCCGACTCCATTCCCGAGTCGCCGACGCTGCCGCCGCCGAGGGGCTCGACGAAGGGTTCTGCTCGATCCACGAGGAGGCCCCGACGAAGGAGAGCGCCACCTCAGGCCGAGGGGCTCGACGAAGGGTTCTGCTCGATCCACCTCGAGGCCGCCGGCCGGCGCGACGAGGCGTACTGAGCCGCCCGGCAGCTCGAAGTGGACCATGCGGTTGCAATGGCGCTGGAGGTTCAGCCCTTCGCTCGCGGCGTCTGTCGCCAGCAGGATGCGGACCTCGGGCTCATCGAATCGACGCTGGACGTCCTGCCGCTGCCTGATCGTGAGTCCGCCCCGGAGTTCCACGTACGCGCCGGCAATTGGAGGCCCGGCGGCCTCAAGGCCGGCGCGGATCGCCTCAAGCGTGTCGAGGTACTCGGTGAAGACGATGACCTTCGCCGTGGGCTCCTCGGCCAGCACGCCGCGGAGGTGCTCGACGAGCCCCGCCACCTTCGGATCGGGCCCGGGCAGCCTCTTCAACAGGTGCTGGATCGCCATGATCTTGGTGATCTCCGCCTTGCGGCGCCGCTCGTCCTTTGGGATCGCGGACCGGAGGATCTTGCGGGCCGTCCGTTCCGCTTGCGCGTCGGGCATTGGCAGGTCGGCCTCGTAGTCCTTTAGCTCGGCGCGCTCGGGCTTCTCGGCGCGCTCCTCTTCCTTCTTGAGCGCCGCGAGTCGGTGCTCGAGGGTGCGGGCCAGCGCTAGCCGGCTGGAGGAAGCCCGCTTCTTCACGATCTGCATTGCGAACGACACGAGCTCCTCGTCCTCCTCGCCGACGGCGTCCTTCGTTGCGCGCGAGCAGTAGGCCGAGATGAGCTCGAAGAGCTTCACTCCCTCCTCGCCGACACGCACCGGGATCGGCTCGACTGTCCGTGGGAGGAATGCGGGCTCCCACTCCTCGCCATTGCGTCTGAGGATTTGGCGCTTCATCCGACGGACCATTGCCCGCCCGATGCGATCCGCGACATTCGAGCCGGCGAGCGTCGCCGAGGTTGGCTCGACGAGCTCGATAAGGGAGCGGAATGAATGCGGGTAGCCGTTATGCGGAGTCGCGGTGAGAAGGAGGAGCCCCGACGCGTTCTCTCGGAGCTCCTCCCCCAGGCGAGTCCGGCGGGTCCGATATGGGTTGCTCGGCGAGCCGGATTCGGCGAGAGCGTGTGCCTCATCGACGATGACGAGGTCCCACCGCCGCTCGAGGGCGCGCCGGCGGACTTCGTCCTTCTTCAGGTAGTCCACTGAAGTGATGATCTTCGCGCGAGGAAGCACCCATGGACTCATGCCCGCGGGGAGCCTGGTCTGTGCACGAGCCAGGCCCGTCGCGTTCTCGATGACCTCGAACTCAAGGCCGAAGCGCTCCTGCATCTCCTCTTGCCACTGGGGGACCAGGCCCGGAGGGACGACGATGAGCACCCGGTCCGCGCGTCGGCGGAACATCAGCTCGAGTAGGCAGAGACCGGCCTCGATGGTCTTGCCTAGGCCGACGTCGTCGGCGATGAGAAGTCGGGGCTTGGGCTTGGCCAGGATCCGCAAGACCGGCGCCACCTGGTAGGCCTCGAGCACGACTCGACCGTACCGCGCGCCAACGAGCGCATCGTCCTTCGTGGCAGTGAGCGCCAGCGCGCGGTGCGCCGCGAGCCAGGGACCGATCGGCCCGAACTCTGCCGGGTCGAAGCGGAGCTGCTCCGGCGGAAGCGGGAGGACCCGCTCCGGTGGTGTTACGAACGAAGCCGACCCGCCTTGACCGTCGGCCGGGAGCACCTTGAGCAGGAGCTGACCCGGGCCGATCTGTCGCGCGTCCTGAATGCGCCAGGGTCGGTCGCGGATCGCTACACGGTCGCCCTCTCGGAAGGGGAGGGTCATCGTGGCGCCGAAGTATAGCGCCCTGATCCGACCGCGGAACGGGCCGTCGTCTCGGTGGTGCCTCCTGAACACGACGTCAGCGTGCAGTGCGGTCGCTCGGTGTTGGGCTGGCCTGTGGGCTGGCCGCAGCAGCTGGCGCAAGCGGGGCCTCCCGACCGCCTCGCCTCGTGCTCCCATCCGGCTGGTCCGCTCCGCGAGTGTGGGCAACGCATCGGCCCCAAGGTGGGTCGTACACTTACCCGAACGACGCGGGCTGCCAGCATCTGAAGAGTAGCGCTGGATCGCGCGGCTGACGGGAGCTCAGATGAGCGTGAACCACGGAGGACGGAGCGAATGGGCGAAAGGGTCGGAACCTTGCTCGATCGCATCGACAACGGCTCGGTCATGCTCCCCGAGTTCCAGCGCGGGTACGTCTGGAACCGCGACCAGGTCCGCAACTTCATGCGCTCCCTCTACCGCCGCTATCCGGTGGGCAGCCTCCTCGTCTGGCAGACCAAATCGGAAGCGGCTCCTGTCCGCGGGAACGACCCCCCGCAGCTCGGCTACGTCGACCTTCTCCTCGACGGCCAGCAGCGCGTCACCACCCTCTACGGGATCATCCGGGGCACGCCGCCACCCTTCTTCGAAGGGGATCCGGAGGCCTTCAAGGGCCTGCACTTCCACGTCGAAGAAGAGACGTTCGAGTTCTACGCCCCGGTGAAGATGAAGAATGAACCGCGCTGGGTGGACGTGACGTCCCTCATGACGCAAGGCGTGACGCCGGCCCTCAAGCTCCTCTCCTCGAACGGTGCGGACGAGCTCGTCCGCTATGTGGAGAAGCTGACGCGGCTCTCCGACATCAAGGAGATGGAGTTCCACGTCGAGCAGATCACCGGAGAGGACAAGACGATCGACGTCGTCGTCGAGATCTTCGACCTCGTGAACTCCGGCGGCACGAAGCTCTCGAAGGCGGACCTCGCTCTCTCCAAACTCTGCGCCGAGTCTCCGGCCCTTCGCTCGCGGATGCGAGCGTCGCTCAAACGGTGGTCTCAGGCAGGGTTCGAGTTCCGCCTCGAGTGGTTGCTGCGGGTGGCCACCGCTGTCCTGTCTGGTGAGAGCCGGTTCGAAACCCTCGACCGAGTCACTCCGAAGGACTTTGCCGACGCTCTGACGAAGGGTGAGGCGGCCGTCAACACGCTCCTCAACAACATTGCCGCTCGGCTCGGGCTCGACCACGATCGCGTCATCTCCGGCCGGTTCGCCTTCGCCGTCATGGCGCGTCACCTCGTGAACCGGGGCGGGAAGTGCACTGATGACGCTGAGCTTCGCAAGCTTCTCTACTGGTACGTCCAGAGCTTCCTCTGGGCGCGGTATGTGGGCCCGACGGAGACAATCCTCAACCAGGATCTCGCGGCCGTCGATCGGGACGGTGTGGATGGCCTCCTGGTGCTGCTGCGGACGTGGCGAAGCGACCTCGAGGTGCGGCCGAGCGACTTCGAGGGCTACAGCATGGGGGCCCGCTTCTACCCGCTCCTCTATCTCCTCACGCGAGGCCGCGAAGCGCGAGACTGGTGGAATGGAGCGCCTCCGCTGTCGGCGCACCTCCTCGGGAAGCAGTCGAAACTCCAGGTCCACCACATCTTCCCCAAGGCGCTCCTCTACGCCCATGGCTACGAGCGGGCCGAGGTGAATGCGATCGCGAACTTCTGCTTCCTCACGATGGGGACGAACCTCTGGGTCGGCGCGCGCAACCCGGAGGAGTACTTCGAGGTCGTCGAACGCCATTACCCGGGCGCCCTCGCCTCGCAGTGGATCCCGATGGATCCATCGCTCTGGAAGGTGGCTCGCTACCGCGAGTTCCTCGCCGCCCGACGGGAGCTGCTCGCCCAGGCCGCGAACGAGTTCCTCCACGGTCTCCTGTCCGGCCCAGGGCCGGCGGCCCGTCCTATCGATGTCTTCCAGGCATCCGTCGTCACCGAGATGGAGTCGGACGAAGAGCGAAGCGAGCTGGAACAACTCGCCTCGTGGGCGGTGGAGCAGGGCCTGTCGAAACCCGAGCGCGACCTCGAGATCTCCGACCCCGAATCTGGAGAGACGATCGCCGTTGCCGAACTCGCCTGGCCCGAGGGGCTTCAGGTTGGCCTGGGCGACCCGGTCGTCCTCGATCTCGAGCTGACGCACGACGGGGAGGCACGCCTCGCCGAGCTCGGGTATCGGGCGTTCTCCGACCCGGCTCACCTTCGGCGGTTCATCGAGAACTACTTAGAGACGATTGCCAACCCGGTCGGCCTGGCCTGACCCTGTCCCGCGGCTCCGGGCGGCCAGGAGGTTGAGCCGCTGGCTTCTCAGGCCTCGTCGCCGGTTTCGTCTCCCGTCCGATCGACGAGGTCCCAGACGGCCTCGCCGAACGCCCGGACCTGGTGGATGAGGCTCAGGGCCTTGACCGGGTCAGGCTCATGGTCGAGGAGCGTCTGACCGTGAGCGAGCGAGTTCCGCAGCCCCCTCAGGCACTCCGTCAGCCGTTCGAACGGCTCGGGCATGGTGGAGTTCAGTTGGTCGCGGTAATGGTCCACTCTGCCGATCAGGAACGCCCGATCCGCGAAGTCGAGGACATCGACGAGGCGCCCATCGACGTTTCGCTCCTTGAGCCGCTTGTATCTACGCAGCGCGCGTCGGTGACAGTCCGGGGTGAGCTGATCGAGGAACCCGTCGTCCCCATAGGCTCGACGGATGAGCTCGTTGAAGCCGAGTTCGATCGCCAGGATCATCGAGAGCACGAGCATCGTGACCGGGATCCGTTGCAGGTCCGCGCAGGTGATGATCCCAACCACCGCTCCACCCTCGATGACGAAGAGGAACGGTCGAGGAGGCTCGGCGGCGGAGGAGAACTCAGGATCCTTCTGGCGGCGGAGGTAGTCCAGGGTGTCGGCGAGGCCGAGGTCGGCCGTGACGAGGTACTTCGGGTCGATCGCCTGGGCGACCGCCGTGACGGGCGCATGGGGCGCTGCTGACTCGAGGGTCGCTCGACGGACGAAGCGCCAGAGGCGCTCGTCGGCGAGGGGAGCGACGTCGAAGCCACGCTCGTTCATCAAACGCGCCGCCTCGGCACAGGATGAGGCGGTCTCGATGCACCAGAGCTCCCGCGTCGCCAGGTCGCCGGCGTTCAGTCCGTTCGCGGCGATCGAGAGGATGGCTCGAAACGGGTTGCTCACACGCCGCCTCACGGTGTGCTCCTCCCTCCAATCTCTGCCCGAACCCGACCGCGCCCGGCTCCGTCGGCGACGCCTTGGTCGTGCTGGGGTGGTTCACGCCGCCTTGCCGTCCCGGGCTCTCTCCGGGGTCGAACTGCCCGCTGTCGCTGCAGAGGTCGTCCTGATCCTCGCCGTCCGCGCACGTCAGACGTCACGATCGTGCGGACGCGACCGCCGCGTTGGCTGCCATTCTAGGGTGGCGCGGGCTCTCGCGCGAAGCTGCTCGGGACACATCGAGGCGCCACGGCAGCGCCACCACGGTCGGTTCTCGGCTTCGGCCCCGGGCCAGGCGATGGCCTCGTCCCAGCCGTGCGCGGCTCCCTCGATCGTCGGGCCCCGGCTTCAGCCGCCCTCGGGCCGGGGTACGACCGGCGTCGCTCGCCCCCCGGCCGTTCCTTCGAGGCGTGCCGTATCCTTGGTGTCCTTGCGGCGCTCCGGCACGAGCTCGAGCGTCGTTGCTCGGGCGTCCGGGCTCAGCATGTCCTCGACGTACGTGCCGCCGAGCGCCCCGTACTTGGCGCGGTAGGCCGCGTCGACGGCGTCGTCGATCCCCGGCGCCGGATCGACGAGCCGGACGGCGTCCTCGCGCCCCTCGACGACGATCCGGGCCCCGGGCCGCGCTCGAACGTGGCGGTACCAGGCCCCCGCCGCCCCGAGCCAGGAGCGGACGTAGAGGGCGTCGCCGACGCGGACGACCCAGAGGGTCACGGGCTGCCGGGGGCTGCCGTCGGCCCGGAGGGTGACGAGCTCGATCTCGGGGGCTCCGCCGATCCGCTCGAGGTCCTCCTTCGACCAGGCGGAGGACCGCGTGAGGGCCTCCCCCGAAGCGCCCCCGGGCCACGCGGCGGCCTCCCCCGAGGCGCCTCCTGGCCACGCGGCGGCCTCCCCCGAGGCGCCTCCTGGCCAAGCGGCGGCCTCCCCCGAGGCGCCTCCTGGCCAAGCGGCGGCCTCCCACGAGCCGCCTTCGGTCCGCTCGAGCTCCTCCATCGGCCGGCGCCGGGTTCGCCCGTGTTCGCTGCTCGACCGCTCGCCCATCACCGTCTCTCTGCCGCCCTTGCCGCTCGGGCCGAGCGCTTCGCCCTGCGGGTAGCGGCCCGCTCCCGGTTCTGCCGTGCCCGAACCGCCGCCAGTTCGCCGATGAGGTCGAAGGGGATCGGCCGGTCGAGGGGGAGGCGGAGGTTCCCCTTCGGGCCGGCGTAGGGCTGGATCCTGGCCATGAGGTCGGGGTCGCCCTGGACGGGTGGGTAGAGGCCGATGTGGGCCCGGAAGGCGGCGAAGTGGAGGACGACGCCCTCGAGGACGAAGGTCGGCATCCGGTAGCTCATCCTCTCCTTCGCCTCGGGGACGGCGGCGCGGATCGTCGCCCGGATCGCCTCGAGGATCGGCCGGACTTCGGGGCGGGCGGCGGCGATGTACTCGTCGATCGTCGAGGGGGCGGTTGGGTTCGGCGTCATGGGAGCGCTAGTCTCGCGCATTCCCCTCCCGGGTGCCATCGGCCGGGCAGCCGAGCCCGTCGGCGCCTCCTACCTACTACCGAGATTGACGATCGGCTTCGAGGTTGACAGTGGGCGTAGATTGAAGGTCAACGACCCTGGGTGGGTCAGAGGTCGCAGACTCCACGGTTGGGGGTGAGGACCATGGACGAGTTGCTCTCTGCTCTCAGGAGGTTCGATGCGCTCCGAGACGTGCCCACTGACGGGCGCGCCGACCGGGTGCTCACTCGGATTGTGCCCGGTCGTCCGCCGACCTTCGCGCCGGACGACTACTTGGATCGCTTGCCCGCCAGCGTGCGCGGTGCGCTTGTGAAGCTGGGCATAGGTGCCCTGTACGAGCACCAGGCGGAGGCTATCGACCTCATCATGGCTGGCGAGGACGTGGTCATCGAGGCCCCGACAGCCAGCGGCAAGACGCTCTGTTTCGACATTCCGATCGTTCTGTCGCTCTTGAAAGACCGAGGGTCTCATGCCCTGATGGTGCACCCGATGAAGGCGCTCTCGAACGACCAGCGGCGACAATTCGAGGAGATCGCCCGCGGGCTCGAGGGGGAGAGCCGCCGGCTCGAGTCCTGGGTGTTCGATGGCGATCTCGATCCCGAGCACAGACGGCTCCTCAAAGAACACCCTCCAGCCGTTCTCTTCACCAACCCCGAGATGCTCCACCAGAGCTTCCTCGGGTGGCAGGAGCAGTGGCTAAAGTTCTTGTCGGGTCTGCGGTTCGTCATCCTCGACGAGATCCACGAGTACCGCGGCTACTTCGGCACGAACGTCGCACTCCTGTTGCGGCGCTTCTTCGCCAGATTGGCGCAACTCGGGGTACGCCCCCAGGTCGTCCTTGCCACCGCGACCTGTGCCAACGCCCAGGAGCACGCGGAGCGACTCACCGGTAGGCGCTGCGCTGTAGTGCGGGCGACCTCGGCGCCGCTCCCGGAGCGTCATTTCGCGTTTATCGATCCCGACATCCCCGACTTCCGCTTTCACGACATCTATCGGCTGCGGATCGCGCGGGCTGCTCTTGCCTGTGTGGCTGAGGGGATGAGCACCTTGGTCTTCTGTCCGTCCCGTCGATTCACCGAGGAAGCGGCGATCCGAGCCAAGCGTGACGCGGCCGACTGGGGGATTGATCCCGAGATGATTGCGCCGTACCGCAGTGGATATGAGGCCGACCTTCGTCGTGACATCGAAGATGGGCTGCGTGAGGGTCGCTACAGGGCCGTCTTCAGCACCAATGCCTTGGAGATCGGCGTAGACATCGGCCGCCTGGACGTTTGCATCCTGGCAGGGTTTCCCGACAGTGTCTTCTCAGCGTGGCAGCGGATTGGCCGCGTCGGTCGGGCATGGGACAAGAAGGCGTACGTGTTGTTTTATGCCTTCAACAACCCGTTCGACCGGTTCTTCGCGGGGAACATCGACGCCTTCCTGGAGAAGCCTCTCGACGAAATCCTCGTCGGCGTCGACAACGAGGAGCTTATGACCAAGCACCTTCCGTACCTCGTTCACGAGGTCGGCGGGGGCTTTCCAGGCGAGCTTCGCCCCGTCCTGGGAGAGGTGTTCTTCGACTTTGCCCGGGACGCGGCGGGCGGCGGACCGCCGGGGAGGATCCCTCCGAGCTACCAGAAGCTGAGCATTCGTGGCGGTTCTGGCACGAACCACCGCTTGTTTTACAAGGGCAAGGAGATCGGGGAGATCTCCGAGGTTCATCGTTTTCGGGAGGCCTACCTCGGCGCGGTGTACAACCACTTCGGCAAGTCCTACCGCGTCTCGAGCCTGGCACCGAACGAAGTCCACCTCGATGACGTCGAGCCGCATCTTCGAACCGAAGGCATCTTTTGGACGGTCGTTCAAGAAGCGGAGCTTCTCTCCGGTGTGCAATACGCCCGCAAAGTGGCCGCATGCTACGGGAAGCTCATCGTCTTCGAGAACTTCGGTGGGTTCAGACTCGTGGACTCCCATTCGGGTGAGGTCCTCGATGAAGAGCGGAGTCAGCTAGCGCTCCAATCGAATGTGCGAGGTTTCTGGCTGGAGCTGGCCGACGGCTCGGTACTGGGCGACGGCGCGGACGTGCGGGACTTGTTCTCTTTGGAGCAGCTCCTTCGCATCGGGGCGCCGTTTGTCATTCCATGCGACCGTCATGACCTCGGTACTCTCACCACGATCAGGCGTCCAGCAGCGGTGTACCTCTATGAGACCGTCCCCGGCGGGATCGGAGTGGCGGAGAAGGCCGTTACGCTCTGGCCCTCGATCGTCGAGACAGGGATTCGAATTGCGGAGCGATGCTCATGTAAGGTGGGCTGCCCGAGCTGTGTTGTGCCACCGCGGCTACCGCCGGGTTTCGAAGAGCCAAGGAAAGACACGGCCATTCGGACTGCTCAGATCTTCTTGGACCTCGCATCCACGGCGCCCCGCGAAGTGTTCGATCCCGAGACGAACACGTGGAAGCACGCATCGTAGCGTGACGCGGGCCGCGCGCCTGGCGCGGTAGGCGGCGGGCTCCGGGTTCTCTTGCACGCGAACCCGCGCCAGCTCGGCCATGGATCGGATGACGGGTCGGTTGCTGACCCGCGTGGTGATCTCGTGTCGGCGTGCCCGTGGCCGTCGCGACCGTTCCTTCCGCGCGGGCGGGGGCCGGCTCGGCTTGACGGGGTTCTGGGCTCCTCTCAGAATGCCCCACCGATGGACGCTGATCCGGAACGGGGGCGCAACGAACTTGGGGCCCGGCGGCTGGCGCCCGAGGCCGTCGAGCGGATCATCGACGAGCTTCGACGGGAGGGGCTGGCGGTGATGGAGACCGAGTACCGGGCCGATGCCTTTGGCAGCTGGCACGTCGTCGTCTGCGGAACGCGGGGCTGTGTCCGGGCGGCCTTCGATGGGCGCGATGGCTTCCTGTCGTACGAACGATGGAAGGGCGGGCCGGCCTACGACGTGTCGCGCGGCTGGGAGCGGGATCGGTGGGAGGAGCTCGAGGTCCTGGATCCGGGTCGGGCGCCGGCGGAGGCCTGGACGGAGGAGGCGATCTGCGACCGGGTGCGGCACTACGTGGCTTCGGGCGGGTGATCGCCGACCTGGTGCCCCGGATCGTGCGGGCATGGCTGCCCGTCGCGACCGTCCAGGTGACGTGGCGTCTGCCGTTCGCCCAACGGCTCGGACTCGACGGCCTTGAGCCGGCCGCGCCGTTGGCCGCGTCGCCGGACGCCCGGGGTCGTCCTCCACCGCTTCCCCAGCGCCCCTCGCCGTCCCGCCGAGCCCGTCGATCTCTGCCATCTTCTCGCCAGGTGAGCACGCGATGGGCCGGCTGGCGGGCTGGCCGTCGGCTTCGGCCTCGACCTCCTCGTCGAGTTCGGCTTCCTGAGCACGAAGGAGCTCGACTCCCGCGCCCGTGGACGGCTCGGGGAGCGTCGATTGGGGGGCTCGACGAGGCTCGAGCGGGGGTCGAGGGCGCTCTCTGGGGGCTGAGCGTGACAGACGCCCGCCAGGTGAGCGTTTGGCAAGGAGGAGGGGTGGAGGAGGTTGGGAGGGGCGGTCGGGGCCCGGTTGTCGGGCTCGGTCCCAAGCTCGGTCACCCTCGAGGGGCCGCTCGCTTCGCCGTCGCGGGGCCCTGCCGGCCCCCTTCACCCTCGATCTGTGCTCACCTCACGAGAAGATGGCAGAGATGGCCCGGGACGAGCGGCCGGGACGAGCGGGCCGCGCCCGTCCGTGGCCTGAACGAGCCGCCTCCGAGTCGGACGCCGAGTCCGAGGCGCATCGGCCACCCAACTGGCCGCCAGCCCAAGGGCGAGGGGGGATTGGGCCGATCCGGCTCATTGGCCCGCCCAGCTGGGGCCCGCCCGGCTGGGGCCCGCCCGGCTGGCGCGACCCCCAACGGGGCCGAGGACGACGTGGACGAGCTCGCCGGGCAAGACTCGTCTGTCGCGTCCCGCCTGCCGGAGGAGGAAGCGGATGACGCCACCGTGGGTGAAGACGAGGTGATCCCCCTCGGGCAGGGCGGCCGCGAAGGCGAAGGCCCGAGCCCCGAGATGGGCCACCGACTCCCCTCCCGGGGCCTCGAAGCCGTCGAAGGCGGCGAGCGCGTTCCGCGAGTCGATGGGGATCTCCTCCCAGCGCCTCCCCTCGAGGACCCCAAAGTCGATCTCCCGGAGCCTGGGGTCGGCCACGGCTCCGCCGGCCGCCAGGCGAGCCGTCTCCATGGCCCTCTGGAGGTCGGAACTCCAGACCCCGGCGAACGTCAGGCCGGCGAGGCGTCGCGCCAGGGCTCGTGCCTGAAGCCGGCCGCGATCGTTCATGGGGACGTCCGCCCAGCCGTTCAGGCGACCGGCTTCGAGCCAGTCGGTGGAGCCATGCCGGACGAGCCAGAGCCGAACGCTCACCGCTGCCAGACCGGCCGCCCACTTCGAGCCGGAGGAGGCGATTCGGCCAGCCAGAGCCGAACCCTCATCGCCACCAGGCCAGGGCACCCCAGCCCCCACCGACGGCCGCCGCCCCCAGGACGAGGACGGCCACCTCACCGACCTGCTGGGCAGCCCCCAGGACATCGCCCGTCACGCCCCCGAGGCGGCGCCGAGCGAGGGCGCCGACCGCCGCGGTCCCCAGCCCGGCGACGAGGGCGGCCGGGAGCCCCCACACCCCAAGCGAAAGGACGGCGACGACGAGCGCCAGGCCGACGCCGGCGGCCGCCCCCCGCGGGGTGACAGCGACTGCATAGGAGGCGGCCAGCCCGGCGCCCGTGGCCGGCCCGACGACCCAGAGGAGTACCCCCGCTCCGGCCCGGCTGAGGGCGTGGGCCGCCGGCAGGAGGGCGAGGGCGGCCCAGCCGTCGAGGGCGGCGAGGGCCCCCACCCGTAGGGCGACGCTCAGGACGATGGCCAGGACGCCGTAGGTGCCGTGGGTCGGATCCTTGAGGATCCGGAGGGCCTCGTCTCGGTCCCGGGCCCCGAGGGCATCGGCCGTGTCGGCGAGACCGTCCTCGTGGAAGGCACCGGTGAGGGCGATCCCGAGCCCCACGGCCACGACCGCGGCGAGCGGAGCGGGCCAGACGAGGCGCGACCCCGCGTAGAGGGCGGCCACGGCCGCCCCCACGAGCGCCCCGACGATCGGGAACCAGGGCACGGCTCGAGCGAGCGCCCCTTCGGGCCACGCTGCTGTCCCCACCGGGATCCTGGTGAGGAGGGAGAGGGCGGTCCGGAGGCCGCTCATTCCGGGAGCCCCCACTCGCTGAAGGTCGCCACCTCGGTGACGCAGGCCGCGGCCAGGCTCACGAGCGGGATCGCCGCAAGGGCCCCGCTCCCCTCGCCGAGGCGGAGTCCCAGGTCGAGGAGGGGCGGCTTGCCGAGCTTTTCGAGGAGCCGGCGATGGCCGGGCTCGCCCGAGGCGTGGCCGGCCAGGCAGTGATCGAGAGCCCCCGGGCGGGCCACTTCCAGGGCGGCGCAGGCCGCGGTCACGACGAACCCGTCGAGGACGACCGGGATCGACCGGAGGCGCGCCTCGAGGACGGCGCCGGCGATGGCAACCAGCTCGGAGCCGCCGAGCTGGCGGAGGGACTCGAGGGGGCCGCACCCCTCGGCGCGCCGACGGGCCATCTCGACGACGGTGACCTTTCGGGCGTAGGTGGGGTCGTCGATGCCGGTTCCTCGACCGGTCCAGTCCTCGGCAGGGCCGCCGAAGAGGGCGGCGGAGACCGTCGCCGCGGGGGTGGTGTTGGCGATCCCCATCTCGCCGAAGACGAGGAGGTCCGACGGACCGAGGTCGGCCACGGCTCGCCGCCCCGCTTCGAAGCAGGCTCGGAAGCGGTCCTCGGTGAGTGCCGGCTCCCGGGCGATGTTCCCCGAGGGTCGACCGACCCCAACATCGACGACCTCCAGGCGAACCCCGAGGACGCGAGCCATGACCGAGGCGGTGGCTGCCCCGGCCCTAAGGGCCCGGAGCATCTCGGCGGTGACAGTGGCCGGATAGGCACTCACCCCCTCCGCCGCGACTCCGTGATCGGCCACGAACACGACCGCGGCGGGTCGCTCGACGCGCGGCCGCGTCGTCCGCTGCCAGCCGGCGAGCCAGGCGGCGACCTCGTCGAGCCGGGCCAGGGCGCCGCGCGGCCGGAGGACGTGGGCGGCCCGCTCTCGAAGGGCCGCCGCTGCCTCCTCGTCGGGAGCCGGGAGGGAGGCGATGAGGTGAGCGAGCTCCTCATCCATCGCCGATCACCTCCGGCCCAAGGAGGGGGATGAGGCGGCCGGCCACGACGAGGGCGGCTCGGTCGGCCGCTTCCGCCCAGAGGGCGTTCACCCGCCCCAAGAGGTCCCGGTACCGGCGGGCGAGGGCGTTCGTCGGCACGACGCCCGAGCCGACCTCGTTGCTGACGGCGATCGTCCCGCCCGGCCGAGAGGCCGCCAGGGCCGCCGCCTCGGCGGCTCGCTCGAGGATCTCGTCGTCCGAGAGGCCCCCCTCGAGGAGGTTCGAGACCCAGAGGGTGAGACAGTCGACGAGGGCGAGGGCGTCCTCCGGGGCCGAGGCGAGGGCCCCCGCGAGGTCCAGGGGCTCCTCGAGGGTCAACCACTCCGACGGCCTCGCCGCCTGGTGGCGGCGGATCCGCTCGGCCATCTCCTCGTCCCTCGCTTCGGCGGTGGCGATGACGACCACGGGCCCGCCCCGTCCAGCGGCGATCCGGACGGCCAGCCGGGACTTGCCAGCGGCGGCTCCGCCCAAGAGGAGGGTGAGGGGCATCAGCAGTCGATCCCCCGCCTCGCTCCGACGCCCCGGTCGTAGGCGTGGCGGAGCTTTCGCATCTCGGTCACGGTGTCGGCCACCTCCAGGAGCTCGGCCGGGGCGTCCCGCCCCGTGGCGACGACGTTCACGTGGGGCGGCCGCTCGCGGAGGGCTCGGACCACCTCGGCCGTCGGGATCCAGCCCCAGCGCATCGGGTAGGTGACCTCGTCGAGGACGACGAGCTCGTACTCCCCCGAGGCGATCTTCTCCCGCGCCGCCTGCCAGGCGGCGCGGGCAAGGGCCGCCGACCGCTCGAGATCTTCCGACTCCCAGGTGAAGCCGTCGCCGGTCGTCCACCACTCGACGCCGAGCTGTCGGCTCACCTTCTCCTCGCCGACTCGCCAGCGCCCCGACTTGATGAACTGGATGACGCAGACCTTCCAACCCCGCGCGACGGCCCGGAGGACGACGCCCATCGCCGCCGTCGTCTTCCCCTTCCCCTCGCCGGTGTTGACGATGACGAGGGAGGGTGCCCGCGTCCGCGCCGGAGGCTTCGGTCGCTCGGTGGGAGGCTTCTCGGCCCGATCCACGCCGTCGTCTCCGCTAGGCCGTCGTCGGTGTCTCTCGGTTGGGGACGACGACGACCCCGCCCCGGTGATCCTCGAGGATCGTGACCCGTGCTCCGTAGGCTTCCCGGACGAGCCGTTCGGTGAGGACGCCCTTCGGGGGACCCTCCGTCACGGCTCGGCCCTCGGCAAGGAGGAGGAGGCGCTCGGCGAACTGGCCGGCCAGGGTCAGGTCGTGCATGGCGCTCACGACGGTGAGGCCGCGCTCGCGTCGGAGGGCGTCGATCAACTCGAGGACCTGCTGCTGGTGGCCGACGTCGAGGGCGGCCGTCGGCTCGTCGAGGAGGAGGACCGGCGTCTCCTGGGCCAGGGCTCGCCCCAGGACGGCCCGCTGGATCTCGCCACCCGAGAGGGAGCCGAGGGGCCGATCGGCGAGCTCGGCGAGGTCGAGGAGATCAAGGACCTCGGCCACCACCTGCCGGTCTCTCCGGGTCTCGGTGCCCAGATAGGGGATGTAGGGGGTCCGGCCGAGGAGGACGTAGTCGGCGACGAGGAGCCTCTCGGGGACGGCCGGTCGCTGGGGGACGTAGGCGACGGTCTGGGAGAGCCGGCGGCGGTCCATCGACGCGACCGGGGTCCCCCCGATGGAGATCCGACCGACGTGCGGCACGAGCCCGGCGATCGCCCGCAGGAGGGTGGTCTTCCCGGCTCCGTTGGGACCGATGAGGGCAACCCAGGCGCCCTCCGGAAGCCGGGCCGAGAGGTCCCGGACGACGGGCCTGCCGTCGTAGGCGACGGAGACCGCGGCGAGCTCGATGGCTGGACGTGCGACGACGCCGTGCCCGTCGCCGCTCCCGTCGCGAGAGGCGGAGAGGGGGGAGAGTTCCGTCGCCCGGCGTGAGATGGCTCCGTGCCCGTTACCGGCACCATCGCGGGAGCGGGACACCGAGGGTAGCTTCATGCCCGTCACCAGAGCTTCCTCGTCTGTCGGAGGACGAGGAGGAAGAAGGGCGCCCCGAAGAAGGCGGTGATCACCCCGATCGGCACCTCGGCCGGGGCCAGGACCGTCCTGGCCAGGAGGTCGGCGAGAGTGAGGAAGGCGGCTCCCCCGATCATCGAGAGAGGCAGGATGAGCCGGTAGCTCGGCCCCAGGAGCAGGCGCACCGCGTGGGGGACGATGATGCCCACGAAGCCGATCAGGCCCGACGTGGCGACGGCGGCCGCCGTGCCCAGGGTAGCCGCGGCTACGACGACCAGGCGCACCCGGGCCGGCCTGATGCCGAGGCTCTCGGCCTCCTCGTCCCCGAGGCTCATGACGTCGAGGAGCCGGCGGTGCAGGAGCAGGGTGGCCCCGGCCACCGCGACGTAGGGGAAGATGAGGGTCACCTCCCGCCACCCGGCCGTGCCGAGCGAGCCCAGGATCCAGGCGTACACCTCCCGGAGGGTGTCGGCGTTCCGCTGCTGGACGTAGGTCTGGGCGGCGGTGAGGAAGGCCGCCACCGCCACCCCGGCCAGGATGAGGGTCGTCGTGCTCCTCGTCCCGGCCCTCGACCTGCCGAGGAGGTAGGTGGCCGCCACGCCGGCGAGGGCCCCGAGGAACGCGGCCAGGGGCAGCGGATCCACCGGCCAGGCCTCCCGGCCGCGGAGATAGGCCACGGCGAGGGTCGCCCCAAGGCCGGCCCCGGCCGCCACTCCCAGGAGGTAGGGGTCGGCCAGGGGGTTGCGAAAGACCCCCTGGTAGGCGGCCCCGGACGTGGCGAGCATGGCGCCCACGAGGGCGCCGAGGACGACCCGGGGGACGCGCAGCTCCCAGAGGATGGCTACCTCGCGCTCCGAGAGGCCGGAGGAGACCTGCACCCCGGGGAGGCGACCGGCGATCTCGAGGAGGATCGGCCCCGGGGGGAGGCTCACCGGCCCGACGAGGATGGCCAGGAGGCCGGCGCCGGCCAGGGCCACCAGGGCGACGAGGAGGGCGCCCGGACCGAGTTGGGTCGGTCGGACCTCGACGGGGGTGGGGGCCGTCGTCGCCATCAGGTCCCGACGAGGATGAGCTCAGGCCCGAGGCGGAGTCCGGCCGTCGGCTGGAGTTGGCGGACCCGCTCGACGACGACCCGAAGGAAGTCGACGACTCTCGGTCCCCACCGGGAAGCGATGTCGTCGTCGAGCTCGACGACGGCTCCGGTCCGGACCGCCGTGATCCGGTCCCAGCCGGGTCGACTGGCGACCGTCGCCGCCGTCACCCCACAGCATTTCGTGTCGGCCAGGAAGATGAGGTCGGGATCTGCCTCGATGATGAACTCCGCCGCCAGCTGCGGATAGGGGCCCCCGTCCTGGGCCCGGTCGGCGATGTTCTCGAGGCCGACGAGCGAGTAGAGCTGCCCGATGAAGGTCCCGGACGTGGCCGAGTAGAAGGTCGGGTCGAGCTCGTGGTAGTAGGTGGGGGGCTGGTCGAAGGTGGGGGCCGAGGCGACGAGCCGCTCGATGTCGGTCTTCATCGAGGTCACGAGCCGGGCGGCGTCGGCCCCGTGCCCGGTGGCGGCGCCGAGCTGCTCGATCTGGGCGTAGGTGTCGTCGAGGGTCTCGGCTGCCGGCTGCAGGAGGACAGGGACGCCGAGGCCCACGAGCGAGGCGACGAGGTTGTTCACGTCGTTCGAGATCACCACCAGGTCGGGGTCGTACCCGACGATGGCCTCGACGTTCGGCTGGTAGCCCGAGAGGTTCGTGTCGGGAGCCTCCGGCGGGTAGTTCGAGTACTCGTCCGCGGCGACGACCTGCCCTCCGGCGCCGATGGCGAAGAGCATCTCGGTCGCCGTCGGTGAGAGGGAGACGATCCGCCGGGGTCGCTCGGGGATCGTTACCTTCCCGTTGGCGGCCTCGACGGTCACGGGGAAGGCGGCTTCCTGGGGGGTCGGGGTTGGGGTTGGGGTTGTCGTTTGGGTCGGCAGCGGGGTCGAGCCGGGCGTCGGGGTCGCCGAGGGGGTCGGTGCTCCACCGCCACAGCCCGACCCGAAGAAGACGAGCGCCAGAGCCAGGACGAGTCCGCGCAGCGAGCGGGCGCGATCCATCGGTACGAACCTCCTTGGCCGAACGCGCGGCCGGTTGGACCGTCCCTGCCGGGGCTGCGAAGACGAGAAAGCCCCCGGCCCTCGGCCGGAGGCTGCCCTCGGGCCGCCACCTTCGAGCGAGGGACGGCTACCCTCATCCCCGAGGCAGGTCTCCTGACTCCCGGATCACCGCTCCCCCGAGCCTTCCCAGAGCCGTGGGCCCCAGTGGCATGCTTCGGGATTGCTCCCCGGTCACAGTGGCGCGACCGTGCCGGACTTTCACCGGCTTCCCTTTTCAGCCTCCCGGCGGACGCCGCCGTCGCCGGGAAGGCCACCTCGGGCTTCTTTGGTTGTCGGGCGCATTCTAGCGCCTCGGCGGGGCGATGTCGGGTCGGGCTCGCCGCTCGGCCCGTGCGGTCTTCCGCGCCAACGCCGGCACCCGGCTGCCGAGGCGCTCGTGCTGGAGCCTCCTCGCGGCCCGTTACGTCGCCTCGGCCTTCTCCGTCGCCTCCTCCTCGTCGTCTGCAAAGAGGCGCAGGTAAGGATCGAATGAGAAGCGGCGGTTGCGGGCGTAGCCGGTGATCTCGCGCAGGATGCCCGTTTCGACGAGCCGCTTGACGCGAAGGTTCCAGCCGGTGGGCAGGCGGCGCCAAGGGGTCTGTGTTAAACGGAGCGTTGATCATGGCGGTCGAGGCCGTGCATCGTAAACGCTCCGTTTCGGACGCGAGCCGGCTTCCCCGGACCATACGAGGGATCGTGAGCAAGTGAGGCGCGGGGCCTCGGCGCAGACGCGCTCCGGCTGGTGGCGTCCGCGAGCTCCGAGGTGCTGCGGCCGATCGCATGCCCGTCTCTCCCGCTCCTCCCGAGGATCAGCGATCGGTGCTCACCTCACGAGAACATGGCAGAGATGGGCGGGGAGGAGCGGCAGGGAGGCTTCGGCGCCTGGCGCTGACGATGGAACGAGGCCGCGGAGGGCGGCGCGGCGGGGCCGGTGGCAGGAGAGGTGGCGCGCGGCAGGGCCGATGGCGGCTCGTCCGAGACGATCCGCGCGTTCGGGGTCGAACGAGGCGGCGGCGAGGGAGGGCGCTCCGGCCGAGGCGGTTCGAGGTTCGAGATCGTGGGCCGAACGCGATGCGGCCGCCCTGGTCGAGGTCAGCCCTCGTCGGCCGCTCCCGGGATCCCCGCCTGGGCTCCCGTTTCGGCGGCCTCGATGGCGGCGATCTTCGCTAGGCGGCGTCGGTGCCGCTCCTCCCCGGAGAAGGTCGCGCGCAGGAAGGCGAGGGCGCATTCGAGGGCGAGCTCGGGGCCGATGACCCGCCCGCCGAGGACGAGGACGTTGAGGTCGTCGTGCTCGACGCCCTGGCGGGCCGAGTAGGAGTCGTGGCAGACGGCGGCCCGGATCCCGCGCATCTTGCTCGCCGCGACGGCCGCGCCGACCCCGCTCCCGCAGACGAGGATCCCCCGCTCGGCCTGCCCCGAACGGATCGCCTCGCCGACGGCCCGGGCGTAGTCGGGGTAGTCGTCGGTCGAGTCCTCGCCGTGGCCGCCGAGGTCGAGGAGCTCGTGGCCGAGGTCGAGGGCGGCGAGCCGGCTGAGGAGTTCGTCCTTGAGGGCGGCTCCGGCGTGGTCGGCGGCGAGGGCGATCCGCATCAGTGGCCTCGCGGCGGAGGGGTGGGGAGGGCGCGGCCGAGGGTCGGGGCCACGGGCGCTCGAGAGGCTTGTGGCGGAGGGGTGAGGACGGCGCGGCTGACGATCGAGGGCACGGCCGCTCGAGAAGCTCGTGACGGAGGGGTGAGGACGGCGCGGCCGAGGATCGACGGTGGGAAGCGACGGGGTCGCGCCCGGAGGGCGAGGAGGGCGAGGACGACGCTGCCGACGCTCGACGGCACGGGCCTGGCCACGGTCAGTGGCTCGGCAGGTGGGCCTCGGCCGCCTCGGGCGGCATCGGGACCCGACCCCGCAACCCCTCGCGGACGACCCGCCGGCCGACCTCGGCGACCCGCTCGGGAGTGAAACCGAACTTGGCGAGGACCGTCGGGCCCGGGGCCGAGGCGCCGAAGCGGTCGATGGCGATGATCGCGCCCCGCTCGCCGACCCAGCGCTCCCAGCCCAGGGCGACCCCGGCCTCGACGCTCACTCGCGGCACCCCCGGCGGCAGGACTGCGTCCCGATACCCCTCGTCCTGGGCCTCGAAGCGCTCCCAGCAGGGGAGCGAGACGACCCGGGTCGCGATCCCCTCCGCCTCGAGGCGCTCCGCCGCGGCGACGGCGACGTGGAGCTCGGAGCCCGTGGCGATGAGGACGAGGTCTGGCGCCCCGCCCGACGCCTCCACCGACGCCGGCCGGAGGACGTAGCCGCCCCGCCAAACCCCCTCCCGGGCGAGTTCGGCCGTTCCGGGCAAGGTCGGCAGCTTCTGGCGGGAGAGGGCGAGGGCGACCGGGCCACGGGGGCCGTCGAGCCCCGAGTCGGGGTCGTTCCGGGCCAGGGCAAGGGCCCAGGCGGCGGCCGTCTCGTTCGCGTCGCCGGGGCGGACGACCCAGAGGTTTGGGATCGCCCGGAGGGCAGCGAGGTGCTCGACGGGCTGGTGGGTCGGGCCATCCTCGCCGAGACCGACGGAATCGTGGGTCCAGACGTAGACGACGGGGAGGGCGGCGAGGGCGGCGAGGCGGACGGAGCCGCGCATGTAGTCGCTGAAGGTGAGGAAGGTCCCGACGAAGGGCCGCAGCCCGCCGTGGTAGGCGATCCCATTCGCGGCGGCGCCCATGGCGTGCTCCCGGACCCCGAAGCGGATGTTCCGGCCCGTCCCGTCGGCGGTGAAGACCCCGCCCTCGGGGATGTCGGTGAGGTTCGACTCGGAGAGGTCGGCCGAGCCGCCGATGAGCTCGGGGACGACGGGGGCGAGGGCGGCGATCGCCTGTTGGCTCGCCTGGCGAGTGGCGAAGTCCTCGCCGACGGCGTAGACCCGGAGGGCCCGGCCCCAGTCCTCTGGGAGGCGGCCGGCGAAGCGGCGCCGGAACTCGGCGGCGAGGTCGGGGTGGTCCCGCTCGTAGCCGGCGAAGCGCTCCTCCCAGATCGAGACGAGCTGCTCGCCCCGGGGGATCGCCTCCCGGAAGTGGGCGAGGACGTCGTCGGGGACGTAGAACTGGCGGTCGGGATCCCAGCCGTAGGCCTGCTTCGTCAGCCGGACCTCCTCCTCGCCGAGGGGAGCACCGTGGGCCTTGTGGGAGTCTTGCTTGTTCGGGCTCCCGTAACCGAGGTGGGTCCGGACGGCGATGAGGGAGGGGAGGTCGTCGGCCCTGGCCCGCTCGATGGCGGCGGCGATCGCCTCGACGTTCGTCCCGTCCTCGACCCGATCGACCTGCCAGCGGTAGGCCTCGAAGCGAGCCAGGACGTCCTCGCTCCAGGCCATCGAGGTCGGCCCGTCGAGCTGGACCTTGTTGTCGTCGTAGAGGACGATGAGCTTGCCGAGGCGGAGGTGGCCGGCGAGGGAGCAGGCTTCCGAGGCGACGCCCTCCTGGAGATCGCCGTCCGACGCGATGACGTAGGTCCAGTGGTCGACGATCTCGTAGCCGGGCCGGTTGAACTCCTCGGCGAGGCGCCGCTCGGCGATCGCCATCCCGACGGCGTTCGAGAGCCCCTGGCCGAGGGGACCGGTCGTCGCCTCGACCCCCGGAGTCAGCCCGTACTCGGGGTGGCCCGGGGTCCGGCTCCCCCACTGGCGGAAGGCCTTGAGCTCCTCGAGGTCGAGGTCGTAGCCGGTGAGGTAGAGGAGCGAGTAGAGGAGCATGCAGGCGTGGCCCGCAGAGAGGACGAAGCGGTCGCGGTCGGGCCAGTCGGGGCGGGTGGGAGCATGTCGGAGGAAGCGGCTCCAGAGGGCGTAGGCCATCGGGGCGGCGCCCATCGGCGAGCCGGGGTGGCCGCTGTTCGCCTTCTGGACGGCGTCGATCGAGAGGGTCCGGATCGTGTCGATGGCGAGGCGTTCGAGAGAGGGCGCGACGATCGTCATCCTGGGCAGGCTCCGAGGGTGTGGGGTCGGGTCGATTGTACGTCGTCGGGGGTCGAGGACCGGGTTCGAGCGCTCCACCCGGTCGCCTCGACGCGTCCGCCAGAAGTCTGGCTAAGGCTTTGACAGACTTGATGAGATTTCGATAGATTCCGCGCGATGACGCCCCGGACGCCGACGGACCGCCCCGATCGACCCCCCGATGACGCCCGCGCGCCCTCCCGGGCGGGCGGCGAGCGCTCGGGTTGGGTCGGCCTCGGAGAGGCGAGTCGGCTCCTCGGCATCTCGCCGGGGACCCTTCGCCGCTGGGCCGACGAGGGCCGAATCCCCGTCTTCACGACCCCGGGCGGCCACCGTCGCTTCCCCCGTCAGGCCCTTCGGGCGCTCCTTCCCTCACCACGCCCGCAACGCCCGACCCTCGCCAGGCTCGGGGCCTCGCCCGAGCGGATCGCCCGGGCCTATCGGCCCCGCCGCCGACCGCCGGCCGAGTCCGGCGCCCCGGACCCGATCCTGGGCCGCCTCTCCGAGGAGGAGCGCGCCCGCTTTCGGGAGCGGGGTCGGCGGCTCGTCGGGCTCCTCATCGACCACCTCGACGCCGCCGACCGAGCGAGTCGGGACCTCGCCCTCCAGGAGGCAAGGCAGCTGGCGGCCGAGCACGGTCGAGTCCTGGCGGGGCTCGGCTTCTCCCTCACCGACGCCGTTGCCGCCTTCCTTCGCTTCCGCGCCCCCTTCCTCGCCGAGCTGGCGACCCTGGCCCGGCGGCGGAGCCTCGACACTCGCGAGGCGACGACCCTCCTGACCGACGCCGACCGGGCGACGGACGCGCTCCTCGTGGCGATGATGACGGGCCACACGCTCGCCACGGGACGGCGGCTCGTCGAGGAACGGCGCGAGCGAGCGGGGGCAGCGCGCCCCGACGGCGCCGTCGACGCCTGAGTTCGGCGGCTCGCTTCGGCCCGATGGTCTCGGCTCGGCGTCCCCGTTCCGGCTCGACCGGCCACCCGGTGGCCGTCGAGGCGTCGGCCGCCCCGTGGCTCGAGGGGCGCTCAGGGTCGGACTGGCCGTGGCTCGTCGCCGCCGTCGCGGGCCAGGCCTCGGCGGAGGAGCGGGACCGGTTCCTCGCCCTCATCCGGGAGGCCGGGCTCGACCGCGGCCGGGTCGTCGTCGCCACCTGCCATCGGGTGGAGCTCTACGGGATCGGCGATCGGCCGGAGGGTGAGGCTGCGGCGTCCCTCCCCTGGCGCGGCCTCATCGTTCGGCTCGGGCCCGATGCGGCCCGGCACGCCCTCCGCCTCGCCGTCGGCCTCGAGAGCGTCGTCCTCGGCGAGGAGCAGGTCCTCGGCCAGGTTCGGGACGCGCACCGGGCGGCCCGGCGAGGAGGGGCCCTCGACCCCCAGCTCGACCGGCTCTTCCAGATCGCCCTCCGGATCGGCCGCGTCGCCCGGGCCGGCGGCCGACCGACGGCGGACGGGCTCGCCCGACGGGCGGTCCGGGTCCTGGCCGACCGCCTCGGGGCTGGCGGCGGACGCCTCGAGGGTCGGCGGATCCTCGTCGTCGGGGCGGGAGCGATGGGTCGGCTCCTCGCCCGAGGGGCGCTCCGGGCGGGGGCGGCGAGTCTCGTCGTCGCGAGCCGCGATCCTGCTCGGGCGGCGGCGGTCCTCGCCGAGCGTGGCGCGGCCGGGGAAGCCCTCGATCTCGGCGGGGCGGCTCGTTGCTGGCAGGAGGGAGCCGTCGACGGGGTCCTCGTCGCCCTGGCTGGCCCCTGGTCGGCCCTCGGAGTGGGGGGATCGGGCGACCCGGCCTGGGTCCGGGACCTCGCCCCCGTCGTCGACCTCTCGGCGCCGAGCGCCCTCCCTGAGCCCCTGCGCCGTTTGCTTGGCGACCGCTTCGTCGGGATCGACGACCTCGCCGACGGCTCGGCCGGCTCGGGGACGACCGAGGGCGGTTCGGCCGCTGAACGAGCCTTCCGCGAGCGGGCCGAAGCCCTCGTCTCGGAAGGGCTTGCCGAATACCGAAGCTGGGTCGTCTCTCGCTCGGCGACGACGGCGATCCGCTCCCTCCAGGCCGAGGCCGAGCTCATTCGACGAACCGAGCTCGAGGCCCTCTTCCGCCGCCTCCCCGACCTCGGCCCGCGGGAACGCGACCTCATCGGCCTTCATTCGCGCCGGATCCTTGCCCGCCTCCTCCACCGACCGATCCGCCGGCTCCGGGCAGGCGAGGGGGTCGAGGCAGCCCGGCGGCTCTTCGAGCCGTGACGACGGTCCATCCTCGCCCGCCCGTTGGGCCCGCGACCCGGGCGACGCTTCGGATCGGGACCCGCGGCTCGGCCCTCGCCCGGCGGCAGACGGAAGTCGTCGCCGAGCGGCTCGCGAGGCTCGGTCTGGGGGTGGAGGTCGTGCCGATCGTCACGACTGGCGACCGACGACCGCCCGACACGGCCTGGGGCGAAGCGGCCTTCGTCGGCGCCCTCCGGGAGGCGCTCCTGGCCGGCGAGATCGACCTGGCCGTCCACAGCGCGAAGGACGTGCCCCTCGACGGCCCGCCGGGGCTGACGATCGCCGCCTATCTCGATCGGCAGGATCCTCGGGACGTCCTCGTCGTGGCTCGGCGGGGGGACGGGGCCCGACCGAGCGCCGACCCCCTCGCCCTCCTGCCCCGCGGAGCCCGGGTCGGGACCGACAGTCCCCGTCGGACCGGCTTCCTTCGGGCCGCTCGGCCCGATCTGCAGGTCGTCCCCCTCCACGGCAACGTCGACACTCGCCTCCGCCGCCTCGACGCCGGTGAGGTCGACGCCCTCGTCCTCGCCGCGGCGGGGCTCCTTCGCCTCGGCCGAGGCGACCGGATCGACGCCTCGCTCCCCCTCGACCTCTGCCCGCCGGCCCCGGGCCAGGGGGCGCTGGCGGTGGAGGCACGGGCCGCCGACGCAGGCTCGCACCTCGAGCCTCTCGCCGCCCTCGACGAGCCGGCGGTCAGGCTGGCGGTCGAGGCCGAGCGGTTCGTCCTCGCCCGCCTCGGTGGCGGCTGTCGGGCTCCGATCGGGGTCGCGGCCTGGCTCGTCGACGGTGGGGGCGAGACGAGGACCGAGGAGGCGGAAGGTCCGCGAGGCGCCCGGCGGGGCGAGCTCGTCATCGTCGCCGGCGTCGTGGGACCGGATGGGCGGGACCGGCGGATCGTCGAGCGACGCGGGCCGGCCGAGGCCTGGGCGACCCTCGCCTCCGAGGTCGCCGAGGCCCTGGCGAGCCGCCCCGGCCGCGCCTCCGTCCGCGGCTCGCGGGCCCTCGCGACCGAGGTGGAGGGGTGATGCTGGCGGCTCACGGCTCGGTTCTGCCGAGGGCGACGGGTCCGTCCCGCCGGCCTGCGCGAGATCCCGTGCCCACCCCGACCGTCCTCGTCACCGGCGACCCCGCGGCCCGCGGCCCTCTCGTCGCTGCCCTCCGCCGCCACGGCCTCGCCGTCCGCTCGGTCTCGACGGTGGCCCTCGAACCCGTCCGGCCGGAGACGCCCGAGGGTGCCGCCCTCGACGCCGCCCTCCGGGCCGCGCCCGAAGCTCTCCGCCTCGTCGTCACGAGCCCCCGCGGGGCCCGGATCGTCCTCGACCGGCTCCCGGCCCTCGGGATCGACCCGGCGAGCATCCGCTGGGCGGCGGTCGGTGCCTCCACTGCCCGGCCCCTTCGGGCTGCCGGTGTCCGAGCGATCCT
>FWPU01002347.1_pt1 | contig 52918 bp, 41 predicted proteins | sample 2228361 | NCBI WGS metagenome assembly FWPU01 (sample SAMEA103939777, study PRJEB20133) | metagenome | reverse complement strand
TCCATAACCCTGAATGAAAGTAAAACCAAATTCACGTAAACCTTTTGCAACCAGAGGATCTGGAGCTGCGCCTCCTGCAATAAAAATTCTGACTGACCCACCAAATTTTTCGTGAAGTTCTGCAAATATTTTTTTCTTAATTTCTTTAAAGCCAATTAATGAAAATAAATTCGTTAATTTCACAAGTGGTGGAACTATAATCGACTTAATTTTATTTTCTTTTATCCCTTTAATTATTCTACGAAACATTTTATCATAGAGTAGTGGTACCCCAAGCAAGATTGTAGCATGAACTTTTTGAATATCGTCTACAACAGTTTTTAATGAACGAGCATAATGAGCCGATGCTCCTGCATAAAGCGGACATAATAATCCACATGTACATTCATAAGTGTGATGCATTGGAAGCACTGATAAGAATCGATCTTGTTCATTTATCAATATCATGCTTACCATATCCATTAAATTGGATGCTAAATTTTTTTGTGATAACATTACTCCTTTTGCTCTTCCTAAAGAACCTGAGGTATATATAATTTCTGCTAGTTCATCTGATTTGATTGTTGGTAATTCATCAATCAAAGCTGGATTTGTTGAATCAATTAAGTCTTTCATAATTAGAAAACTTTTATCTTCACCTGTTTCGTCCATACAAATAAAATGTTTTAATTTTTTTAAGAAACTTTTACCTTCTGCCATCATGCTTGCAAAATTACCGGAAAAAACAATCGCTTCGGAATCCGATTCATGAATAATATTCATAATTTCGTTGGTTGTGAGATTTCTGTCAATAGGAACAATAACATAATTAAAACACATAGCTGTTAAATAAGTTAATGCCCATTGAACTCTATTTTCTCCTATAACAGCTATATGAGTTCTTTCTTTAATACCTAATCCTTTTAATGCATTCCCAAATCTCAAAATATTATCGAGAAACTCCCCATAAGTAACTTTTTTAATTGGAGTATCATTAAGATCTTCCAATGCTAATTTTGTTTCGAATTTTTTCGAAGATTTCAAAATCATATCTTGAATTGATTCGATAAAAGGAACATCATAAAGTTTTAATTCATTTTTCATATTAATTCATTTATTTGTTCTTGAGTAATTTCTATTACGTTTTTTCCTGGGATAATTCAGAAATGATTGATTTGAGTAATGTATAAAATTTTTCAACATCTGATATTTTTACTTTTTCATCAGGTGAATGAGCCCCTTCAATAGTTGGACCAAATGAAATCATATCGAGCAATGGAAATTTTTCCGATAAAATTCCACATTCCAATCCAGCATGCACAATTTTAATTTGTGGATCTCTGCCAAATAAATTTTTATAAACTTTTTTAGATATTTTGAGAAGTTCTGAATTTAGATTGGGTTGCCATGCTGGATATTTATCCAAAACACTAATTTCTGCTTCTGCAAGCTGGAATATAGCACTGATTGAATTTCCAATATTTCTTTTTGCACTTTCAATTGAGCTTCTCTGACTTGTTCCTATTTTCAAAGATTGATTCTCAATTGTAATGGTTGCTAAATTTGTAGATGTTTCTACTAATCCAGCAATTTCAGAATTCATCGACACTACACCATGAGGAATTCCAAGAATTACATTAATTATTTTCCTGATAAAATTATCACTAAAAACATTTTTATTTATAAAATCCTCATCTTTTCTTTCAAATATAATCTTGATGTCACTATCTTTAATTTTGTATTCATTTGTTAATTCTTTTGAAAAGACATTAATGATTTCAATAGCTTTAACTTCATCTACAGGATTTAACCATAAGATTGCTTCTGCTTCTCGAGGAATAGCATTTCTTTTAGACCCACCACTAATAAAGCTTACCTGGTAATTTATTACTTCAAGGTTTTTTAGCAGATAACCTAATAACTTAATAGCATTTGCTCTCCCCTCATGAATATTAATTCCTGAATGTCCCCCTTTTAGTCCTGTAATAAACAAATAATAAGGTCTGTATTCACATTTTATTTTATCATATTCAATATTAAAAATACCCAGAGTATCCATACCGCCAGCACAACCGATGTAAAACGTTCCCTCTTCTTCTGAGTCAAGATTTAGTAAATACTTCCCGGTTATAAAATCAGAATCAAGATTATTAACCCCTGTTAATCCAGTCTCTTCATCAACTGTAAATAATAATTCAATAGGACCATGATCAAGTGAACTTTCCATTGCAATAGCTAAAGAGGCAGCAACACCTATTCCATTATCTGCACCAAGTGTAGTTCCATCTGCTTTAATCCAAACTCCATTTCTAACTAATCTAATCGGATCAGTGTTAAAATCGTGGACTGTATCTTTATTCTTTTCACAAACCATATCTAAATGGCTTTGTAATACTATTACAGGTAAGTTTTCAAAACCTGGTTTAGGTGGTAAATATATTAATACATTTCCTGCTTGATCTTCTTTGAATTGGAGATTTTGTTTTTTAGCAAAATCCTTCAGATAGCTACGAATTTTTTCTTCATTTTTAGATTGTCGTGGGATCTGGCTTATTTCAAAAAACTTTTTCCATAATATTGAAGGATGTAATCCATCAACAACAGATATAGACATAAAAATCTCTATTTAATTATGACGAATATTCAATATATCTCCATCTTTCACAATATATTCTTTCCCTTCCAAGCGCCATACACCTGCTTCTTTACATTTGCTGAATGAGCCATACTTTATAAAATCTTCATAATGGACGACTTCAGCTCTAATAAATTTATTATAAAAATCTGAATGAATTACTCCTGCTGCTTGTTGTGCATTAAAATTCTTTTTAATTGTCCATGCTCTACATTCATCTTCGCCAACTGTAAAGAACGATTGTAAGCCAAGCATTTCATAAGATGTACGTAAAATTTTACTTAAAGCAGATTCTTTAATACCGTATTCTTCCATAAATATTTTCTGATCTTCTTCACTTAATTTAGATAGTTCGAGTTCAATTTTTGCAAAAAAAGGAATTATTGGAGCATTAATTTTTTTAAGTTGATTTTTTATATCCTCAACTTCCTTATCTACAGATTGAATAGAGTTTTCATCATAATTTATTGCAACTGCAAGAGGTTTTAATGTTATTAATTGAAATCCTGATAATAATTTCAATTCATTATCATCAAGGTGAAGTGATCTGAGTGGTAATTCTTTTTCGCAATGAGAAAAACATTTTTCTATTAAGGGATATTCCCTTTTCAATCTTTCATCTTTTGATTTTTGTAAATCCTTTTTAAGCTTCTCAAGTCGGTTCTCAAGAAAAGTTAAGTCAGAAATTAGAAATTCTGTTTCTAAAAATTCTATATCCCTGACGGGGTTAATACTTCCCAATGGATGAACAATAGATTCATCTCTAAATGCTCTTATAACATAAAACAATGCGTCATTATTACGTACACTATTCAAAAATGCAGATGTAATTTTAACTTTATTATCTTCAGATGTTTTTAATCCAGGTATATCAAAAACCTCTATAGTTGCGTTAACCTGCTTTTTGGGATTAAATATTTTTGTAAGATTATCAAGGCGTTCATCAGGAACTTTAACAACCTCGACTGAAGCTTCATTAACGCTTCCATGTGAAGAAGTTTTTGATAGTGTCTGGAAAAGTGTGGTTTTACCTGAATATTGCAGACCAACTAAACCGATTTGCATTTATTAATCCAAAAAAGTAATTAATAAATTTTATCGTGTAAATATAACATAAAGAGATAAGGTAGAAAATTGTATTCTTATCAATTATCTTTTATGAAACTATTTGTGTGTGTAAAGCAATTTCCTCTAATATTGAAGTTACTCTCAAACAATCGCTCAGTTCTCCTGAATAAACAATTGCTTTGCCTTTTACATGTGCTTCAAATGCATATTTTTTTGCCTGTTCGTAATTGCATCCTGTTGCTTTCATAAGTTGTTCTATTACCTCATCAAATGTATGAATATCATCGTTAAAGAGAATAACTTTGTATGGAAGATTAACCGTAATTTCCTCTTCTATTACAGGTTCTATTTTACCAGGTTTCAATTCTTCCATAGTTAATCCCCATAATTTTGCTCTAAATTATAAAAAAGGATATTAAAAATGAATAATAAATATCATCACATTTAAATATAAATTCTTACACATTTATATAATAACAATAATTATCAAAAAAAATAATTTTAATTATTTTGAAATTTCGAAGCCGTGATAATATATTACAACCTAAAGATAAAACATTTTTGTGGGGATAAAATGAAAATTGCAGTTTGTATTAATCATGTCCCAGATACAGCAGCCAAAATTGTTACAGATATCGATAATAAGCGCGTTGATTTAGCCGGAGTTCCATTCGTAGTAAACCCATATGATGAATATGCAATTGAAGAAGCCATTAAAACAAAAGAAAAGCTTGGCGGTTATACTGTTGCTATTAGTCTTGGTGGAGAAGCTAATAAAGAAATTCTACGAAAAGCTCTCGCATTAGGAATTGATGAGGCTATTTTATTAAAAGACGAGAATACACGCGATTCGTTATCTGTTGCAAAAGCGTTAGCAGACGAGATTAAATCTCAGGAAGCTGAAATTGTATTTTTTGGTAAACAATCTATTGATTATGATAATTCTGTTGTTGGTCAAATGGTTGCTGAACTTTTAGATTATAATTCTATTACCACAGTAGTGGAATTAAATATTAATGGGAATCAAATAATTGCAGTTAAAGAAATTGAAGGAGGTAAAGAAATTGTAGAAACATCTTTACCAGTTGTCATTACAGCACAGAAAGGTTTAAATGAACCAAGATATGCATCGTTAAAAGGTATAATGGCAGCTAAGAAAAAAAATATAATTGAAAAAATTCCTTCATCTTACAATAATTATGTTGAAATAATCGAAATGAAAAAACCAGCATCAAAGCAACCTGGTAGAATCATAGGCGCCGATATTTCTGCTGTACCTGAATTAATTCGATTATTAAGAGAAGAGGCAAAAGTAATTTAAGGTGAAACAATGGCAAAAAAAATTTTAGTATTTCTTGAACAAAGAAATGGTCAAATTAAAAAATCTTCCTTTGAAACTGTAAAACTTGCTTCAGAAATTGCAGCAAAAATTAACTATGATTCTGAAGCTGTTGCCATAGGAAATAACATTGATAACATTGAAGAAACAGGGTATTATGGAATAACTAAAGTTACTCATTATAAAAATGAACAATTAGAAAATTATTCTACCAGTGCATATAAAAGAATATTGATTGAGCATATTAATTCTGCAGACCCTCAAATTATCTTTATTTCGGGTACTTCATTGGGTAAAGATTTAGCACCAAATATTTCTGTAAAATTAGATTGTGGATTAATCAGCGATTGTATAGCTTTAGAATGGGAAAACAATGAATTAATTGCAACAAGACCAATTTTTGCTGGGAAACTCTTAAGCAAAGTAAAGGTTAACAGTGAAAAGAAAGTTTACATTATTCGACCAAATATATTCAAGGCAGAAAAAGTTTCTCAAACTAAAGCAAATGTTAATGTTGTTAACATAGAAAATCCAGATTTATCAACAAAGGTAGTTGAAATAAAAAAATCTGATGGAAAATTAGATGTTTCAGAAGCAGATATAATTGTTTCGGGAGGAAGGGGATTGAAAGGACCTGAAAATTTTGCAATGGTCGAAGAGTTAGCAAGTTTATTAGGAGCAGCTGTAGGTGCATCACGAGCTGTTGTAGATGCTGGCTGGAGGCCACATAATGAACAGGTTGGTCAAACTGGTAAAACTGTTTCTCCAACTTTATATATTGCACTGGGAATTTCAGGCGCCATACAACATCTTGCTGGAATGAGGTCTTCAAAATATATTGTTGCAATCAATAAGGATAAAGACGCTCCAATTTTTCAGATTGCTGATTACGGTATCGTTGGAGATGTTTTTGAAATAGTACCAGCAATGATTGAAGAACTAAAAAAGATTAAATCAAATTGAACAAAGTACAAGTAGAAATATTAGGATTATCAGCAAGCCCATCTACAGGTGGGGCTTATGCATTATTACTAAAAGAAGTTTACGGAATCAGACGTCTCCCAATAATTATTGGCTCTTTTGAAGCTCAGTCAATCGCGCTTGAAATGGAAGGCATTAAAGCACCACGACCTTTAACTCACGATTTGTTAAAAAATGTTATAGAACACCTTGGTGGCACAGTTACGGAAATAATAATTGATGAATTAAAAGACAACACATTTCATGCAAAAATTAAAATTGAAATAGCATCATTTACACACGAAATTGATTCTCGCCCAAGTGATGCAATTGCATTAGCAGTTCGTACAGGTTCCCCTCTTTATGTTGCAGAAGAAGTGATGAGACTTGCAGCTTTTGTTCCTTCATCAGAAGATATTGAAGAAGAAAGCCATCCTGAATCCGAAGAGGAAGAAGAAGAACATGATAAAAAAATATCGAAAGAAACCAGACTTGCCGAACTTCAAGACCAACTCCGAGAAGCAATTGAAAAAGAAGATTATGAACGCGCTGCCAAGCTTAGAGATGAAATTAATAGACTAAAAGGTAAACAAAATTAATTTCTGTACTTTCTTAATAACATACCGCTCAAATCATATTAATCATAATAAGTTCAACAGTAATTATTGTTTTTTTGCCCTGTTAATTAAAAAATAATTAAATTAAGAAGAGAAAGATTCTTGGCATTTATAAAATTAAATAACAAAAAAAGCAGACTTAATTAAATTCCATTAATTAAAGGCTATCTTCCCAATTTCACATTCAAGACACTTTCCTTTTGAGCAATAACTTCTAAATAAATCTATCATACCTTGAGAAATAATGGTTCTACCAATATGTTCCTTCATCATTAAGGCGTTTCCGACGTCATTGATAATCTGATTTTCAGATTTCTGTTCATAAATGCTATAAATTTTCATGATTTTTTTAGGTAATCCCTTATTACCAAATATTTCAAAATAAACAGCAAAAAATGGAAGTACGACATTAATTACAATTTCATCTGCTCGGGTTGCACCAACAAAATACTTTATTTCACTCTTTGCTAATTGATTAAATACATAGTGATTTTTCCAGTATTGTTCAGATTTAATAACAAATAGTGAACGTAATGAATTAATCAATACTTTCGGTTTCTGGATTTCCGCGATTTTCTTTGCAATTACAGTTATCAAATCTTCGTGAAGTATTTCTTTTAATATTCTTGCACCTGCAGCTATTCTAATCGTAGGAAAATTTTGAGGTCGTAATCTAAAAAAATGCCATTGAGTTTCATTCATATATTCCCCGTCATAAAATAACTTAATCGAGTTCCAGTGAAGCAGAGTACCTTCAAGGTATTTTTTAGTTTCTTCGTCATTAATTTCTTGCTTTGAGTTTATTAAACCAGAAATATTAAATAGAGCAGCTTCATATTTTTGTACGATTATTCCGTCTATTTCTATTTTTTTGAGAAAATCGATATTAGCATATTGGGCTAAAGTTGTCATTGGAACTTTATTTTTGGAATAGCCTAAAGCTTCAAAAATAAGTTCATAAAATAGTTGCTGCCATACTTCTTTATTTGAAAAGTCTGAATGATGGAATTGGCGTTCATGAAATTTAGAGCTCAATTCATAGTATACAGCTGGTTCCTTAATATTTAGTTCTTTAAGAAATTGTAGCTCTTTCAATCTTTCATAAATTCTTTTACATTTTTTATTAAACCGATCTATCCCTAATTGTATTAAAAATTTTTCTTTAATTTCTGCTGGGACAATTCGAATTGCTTCAGAACATTTTAATATACTAATTGCATTACATTTTTCCTGCTGGCTAATGGCAGACTTTAAGTTTTCAATTTGATCATTTTGAATCAAATCAGAAAAACAAACCGAAGGAACCTTTCTACCATTTTTCGTATAAACATAGCCCTGACGATTTTTATTTATTAGAGTAATATGAAGTATCACTCTATTGTATTTATTATCAATATTATGGCCATGTGCTCTCCAATCTGAATAATCTATATCAATTTCTACATCACCAACATAAGTAAGATTACCAATTCTAATTCTTGCATTTTTGAAATCCGGACCCGCAAGATCATCGTTATAATTTCCTTTGTCGATTACAAAAATATCATCATCATTAATCGTCTTTATCGTATTATTGAAATTATACTTTTGCCAGATTTCGTGAAGTATGCTCTCTTGAATTTTTGCATCTGAACCCATGGGTCCGTTAGAATTTTATTAAAAACTATATTACCTAATGCAATAGAATTTAATATAATATTTTTCTAAAAGCTACTATATTCTTTAGCTTTTTATTAATGAATTCAATTTTTTAATTTCTTTTTTTATTGATGCAGGAAACGAAATATTACTATCACAATAAATAATTGTTATTGCCTCTTTTTTGAAATATATTAACAACTTCATTCAAGTCACCACCCTGCGCCCCAACACCAGGGAGAAGTATTATTAAATCACCAAAAATATCTACATTTTCTTTTAATTCTTCAACATTGGTTGCACCAAAAACAATCCCACAATTTTTATTTTTATTCCACTGTTTTACTTTATCTATTATATTTTGATATAAGTATTGCCCGTTATGAAGTTTAAGCTTCTCGAAATCATTTGCACCATAATTCGAAGTAAGTGCCAGAATAAAATTAATCTTATCTTTAAATTGTAAAAATGGTTCAAGTGAATCGTAGCCCATGTATGGATGAAGTGTAACTGCATCGCATTTAAAGGAATTAAAAATTGATTCTGCATACATTTTAGATGTATTGCCAATATCTCCACGCTTAGCATCTGCAATTATAAGAATGTCTTCTGGAATTAATTCAATAGTAGCTAAAAGATTTTCTATCCCTTTCAGTCTTTCTTTTTCATAAAAAGCAAAATTTATTTTATAAGCTGCAGCATCTTCTATTGTATTTTCAATTACAATTTTATTGAATTCATAAACTGGATTATTTCCATTTTTTAAATAATCAGGTATTTTATTTATATCTGTATCGAGTCCAACACAAATGTGAAAATTTTCCCCGAGTTTTTTGTTTAATTTTTCCTGTGCAGTCATATGATTTTGTTCAAGTGTGAAGCTTTTTATTTTTATATGCATTCATTACTATACCGAGTAAAATCATATTGGAAAGTAATGAACTCCCACCATAACTTAAAAACGGAAGAGGTAAACCAATCACAGGTGTTAATCCTAAATTCATTCCGATATTAATTACAAAATGAAAAAATAATAAAGATAAAAAACCAACTGTTACTAAAACACTAAATCTATTTTTTGCTATGGAAGCAAATTTCAAAAGTCTAATAAAAATAAGCAAAAACAGAATTAATACTATCACGCTACCCAGGAAACCAAATTCTTCACCAATTACACAATAAATAAAATCTGTCCACTGTTCTGGAATAAATCTAAGCTGTGTTTGATTTCCCTGCATAAAACCTTTACCAAAAAAACCTCCGGAACCAATTGCAAGTTTTGCCTGAAGTGCATTATAACCCGAACCGAGTGGATCAGCAGATGGATCGAGGAAAGTTGCTATTCTTTTTTGCTGATGTGGTTTAAGTAAATTATAAATAAAATCGAAAAAAAAGCTTGCTCCTAAATTTAAAATGAAAACTATTGTACTATTGAAAATATCTTTCCTGAAAAAGATTAAAGCTACGATAACTCCTATCAATGAAATTATAAATGCAAATGTTCCTAAAAGGGAAGCAAAAATTACAATACCGGGCGAAACAACAACAAACAAACCGAATAAACTAATTCCACTCCAGTATATTAAGAATAATGTAATCAATGCAAAAACTATAGCAGTTCCTGTATCGGGTTGCATCATTATTAAAATTACTGGAATTAAACCTATTAACAAAGCAACCAAAATATCTTTGATATTATTAATATCTCTTTCGCTATAGGACAACCAATAAGATAAACACAAAATTGTTCCTATTTTTGCAAATTCTGAAGGTTGAAAACCTATAACACCAAAATCTATCCAGCTTTTAGACCCGTAGACAGATTTACCAAAAAATAGAACAAGAATAAGAAGTACTATAGATAAAATATAAGAAGGTACAGTAATAATTTTAAATGTTTGTTCTGGAAGTGAATAGATTATGAAAAAAGAAACTAACGATATCAAAACAAAAAATATTTGTTTTAAAAAATTTCCACTTGCAGTTGGATGGTTTGCGGTTGAACTGTAAATTGCAACCAATCCTATTAATATCAGAAGTATTACAGATACAAAAATTATTAAATCAAATTTATCCTGTAATTTGTAATCAATTTTCAATTGTGTTTTTCCTATTGTTTCTTAGAGAACTTAAATAAGTTGGATTTTTAATCTTTATATCATCTTTCTTAAGATATGCCATAATAATATCTTTTGCAATTGGAGCTGCATTTACACTTCCAAAACCTGCGTTTTCAACTATAACAGCAATAGCAATTTTAGGATTTTTATAAGGGGCAAAACCTATGAATATAGCATGGTCTTCTCCATGTGGATTCTGTGCTGTTCCTGTTTTTCCTGCAATTTCAATGTCAGGCATTTTAATATTAGTTGCAGTCCCTGCACCATTAACTACTTTATACATAGCTTTCCGAATAATATCAAAAGTACGCTTACTTATACCAACTTCAAAAAATTGAGGTTTAAATTCAACATACTTACCTGTTTTAGTATTAATATAACCTTTCAGGAAATGTGGTTTTGCAGATTTACCAGAGTTAGCGATTATAGCAGCATACTGTGCCAGTTGAATTGGAGTAACACTTAATTCCCCCTGTCCAATTCCCAGACTAACCAGAATTCCTTTTGGCCAGCGATCTTTACCAAAAACTTTATCATAATATTCTTTAGTTGGAACAAAGCCGGATGATTCTTCGCTTAAGTCAACTTCTGTTTTTTTCCCAAATCCCAACTTTTTTGCATAGTAAGACCATTTGTCAATACCAATTTTTAATGCTAATTGGTAATAAAATGTATTGCATGATTTTTCAATAGAAGTTTCTATATCCACGCCACCATGATCATGAAGACATTTAAAAAATCTATTACCAAATTGAAATCCTCCTCCACAAAAAGTTCTATAATTTGTATCAATGATTCCCTCTTCTAAAGCTGCAATTGCAGAGACCATTTTAAATGTAGAACCTGGAGAATAAATAGACATGGTTGCACGATTGAATAAAGGTTTGTTTTCGTCCACATTTAGTTTTTTCCATATATCATCAGATGTTACACCGGCAAAATCTGATAAATTATATTGAGGAGAACTTAAGAAAACCAATATTTCTCCAGTTAAAGGTTCGATTGCAACTACTGCTCCGCGTTTATTAGCAAATGCAGTTTCAGCAACCATTTGAGCATCCTTATCAATCGATAAAATTAAATCATAACCTTTGATAGCAAGTTTGTCATGTTCCCCATTTTTATAATTTCCAATAATTTTTTGTCGTGAATCCACAAGCACATACTTAACGCCCTTTTCCCCGCGCAATAATTTTTCATATGATTTTTCTATACCAACAAAACCAATTTCGTCTCCCATCATGTATTCATTTTTCTTTTTTCTCAATATTTCAGGTGTAATTTCCTTAGTATAGCCAAACAAATGTGAAGCATTTACACCATAAGAATAATCTCTTTGAGTTTCAATAACATAATCAACACCAGGTAATTTTTCTGCATTTTCTTCATACCATGCTATAACTTTAAAAGGAACATCTTTGAAAATTCTTCTTGGAATATATTGAGAATATCGTTGGGTCTGTTTAAGGATTTTTTCGATGAATCCAGATTTTACACCTAAAACTGATTCAATATAAGGGGACAATCTTCTGTCGTATTCAGCAGGTGTTATTCTCAAAGTAAAAGAAGGCTTATTACCTACAAGGATGTTGTGATTTCTATCGTAAAAAACTCCGCGTGGTGGGATTTGATAAACTGGTTTAATGCTATTTTCATTTGCCTTTATACTATAAGTTTTGCTTTGCAGAATTTGCATATTAAATAACTGAATTACCGAAACGCATAAAAAACCAATTATAATTATAAAGACAATTTTTGCTCTCAGATGAGAACCAAATCCCTGTTCATTCATCATTATTCCCTTTGAGTGCTTAACAATAATACTGGCAAAGAAAAGAAAGCTGTATAAAGTCCTGGAAAAATTCCTCCATCAAATATCAAATAAAAAATATTCATATTGCTGTATGTACTTGTTAATAAAGTATATAAAAAAGAATTTACAGTTGAACATAAAATAACGATTATAATAAAAATATATGTAGATGTATTAATATCAATTTTATTTTCGTTAAAGAAGTAGCCGGCTGAAAATCCAGTTATCGTAAATGTTAATGCAAAGGCTCCGAGTAAACCTCCTGAAATCAAATCTAATAATAATCCGAGAATGAAACCTAACAATGTCCCGAAAATTTGTCCATATTTTAATGTAAAAAAACAAATTAATATGACTACTAAATTTGGAGTTATTCCATTAATTGATAAAAATGGAATAATTACAAGTTGAACAGAAGCAATAGGAATAAATATTAATATTGGTTTTATAAAATTTTTGAGCATTTTATTTCTTCAGTAAATTCATTTCTAACTGATTTATCTGTTTACTTGGTATTATTTTTATCACAATTAAATTGCTTACAGAATTTACATCAGAAAAAGGTTTAACGGTAATGTTATGAAGTAAACCTATTGGTACTTTTTCACGGTCAGAAATAATTCCTATGGGAATCTGTGGAGGAAAAATTGTACTGAAATCTGATGTTACAACACTATCTCCAATTTGAATATCATATGTGGAAGGTATATTCTTAATGATTAATTTACTCCCATCCCAATTTAAAATCCCATCTATATTCAATCTTTTTACAGTTACAGCAATATTAAGATTGTTGCTATATAATGTTCTTACTAATGAAAAGTTTCTCGCAGTATCAACTACAAGTCCAATCAGACCTTTTGTATTTATTACAGGCATGCCAATTAAAACTCCGTCTTCGGCTCCACGATTAATAATAAAATGTCTATGTGTTATATTAACAAGTTTTGATATAACATCTGCAGCAATCAGTTGAAATTTCGTTGTATCTTTTAATTTAAGTATCGAGCGAAGATTTTCATTTTCGTTCGCTTTTTTCCATAACCTATTAACTTCGAGCATCAATCTTGCATTTTCTTTTTGAAGCTCTTCAATTGAATTATCATCATTAAAGAAAGAAATCGGATAATTTAAAATTTGATTAAAGAAGGCATAGTTTCCAAAAGCGAAAGTTCTAATTTTCTTAATTTCTGATTTTTCGTTAATTGATAGAAGTGAGATACTTATAATTGTTAAAAAGACTAATAAAAAGTATTCTTTGAAGTTTTTTATAAATCTTAATAAGAATTTTATCATCAGTAAGTTCTTTTACGTATGAACACCTTTGAATATTTATTCATATTTTCAAGAGCTTTTCCTGTTCCACGAACAACAGCAGTTAAAGGATCATCTGCAACGTGTACTGGAAGATTAGTTTCCATTCTTATTCTTTCATCCAATCCTTTAAGCAAAGCTCCCCCACCAGTAAGCATAATTCCTCTTTCGAGAATATCAGCAGAAAGTTCCGGCGGAGTTCTTTCAAGAGTCTGACGGATAGCATCTATAATTTGTGATATGCTTTCATTAAGCGCTTCACGAATTTCAACTGAGCTTACTTCAGTAGTTTTAGGGATACCACCAACAAGATCTCTACCCTTAACCTGAATTGTAATTTCTTCTTTCAATGGAACAGCTGAACCAACTTCGCATTTAATAGCTTCTGCAGTTCTTTCTCCAATTAAGAGGTTATAGTTTTTTTTAAAGAATTGCATTATAGCATTATTCATTTCATCGCCAGCAATACGAATTGATTCTTCGTTTACAATACCACCTAAAGCAATAACAGCTATCTCAGTTGTTCCTCCACCGATATCAATTATCATACTTCCAACCGGCGCTTCTACATCTATACCAATTCCAATTGCAGCAGCCATTGGTTCTGCTATTAAATGAACTTCTTTTGCACCAGCATGTTCTGCAGCATCGCGGACGGCTCTTTTTTCAACTTCTGTTACACCGCTTGGAACTGCAATAACAATCCTTTTACTTGTGAATGTATTTGGTGTAACTTTTTTAATAAAAGCTCGTATCATTCCTTCTGCAATTTCAAAATCGGCAATTACACCATCCCGCATAGGTCTTGTTACTCTAATATCTCGATGCTCCCTTCCCTGCATTTCTTTTGCTTTATTTCCAAGTTCAATAATTCTCTTTGTATTTCGATCGAATGCGACTATTGATGGTTCATTTAATACAATACCTTTTCCTTTAATATAAATCAGTGTATTAGCTGTACCAAGGTCGATTGCTACATCTGTTGTAAATAAATCAAATAATCCCATACTTCCTCTTAATGTTTAAAGTTTCTAATTCCTGTAAAAATCATAGAAATATTTTTTTCGTTAGCTGCATTAATTACTTCTTCATCTCTAACTGAACCACCCGGCTGTATAATAGCAGTAATTCCATGAGATGCAATTTCCAATATACCATCAGCAAATGGGAAAAATGCATCTGAAGCTGCAACTGCTCCGTTTAAATCGTGACCAAATTGTTTTGCTTTCATAGCAGCTATTTTAGCCGAATCCAATCTTGACATTTGACCTGCACCTACCCCAATTGTCTTTTTATTTTTAACAAATACAATTGCATTTGATTTAGTGTGTTTACATACAACCCATGCAAATTTTAAATCACTCAATTCTTCCTGGTTACACTTTCTTTCGGTAACATATTTAAGCATCGAATCTTCTAATTTTGATTTATCTTTTTCCTGCACAAGTAATCCACCAGGAATACTTTTTATTATGAATTCCTCATCATCAAATTTATTTTTTACTTTTATTAATCTACGATTTTTTTTTGACTTTAATATTTCAATGGCTTTTTCTGTATAGGAGGGAGCACAAATTATTTCGAGAAATATTTCATTTAATTTTAATGCTGTATCTTCGTCTACTTCTGAATTAAAGGCTACAATTCCACCAAATGCGGAAATGGGGTCGCAAGATAGGGCTTTTTCATAAGCTTCCTTAGAATTACTCGCAATTGCAGCCCCACATGGATTTGTATGTTTAATAATAGCACACCCAGCTTTTTCCATTTCATTTACCAGCTCAACAGCAGACGTCAAATCAACAATGTTATTGTAAGAAAGTTCTTTCCCATGTAGCACTTCAAAATATTCTTGAAAATTCCCGTATAAACGAGCTTTTTGATGAGGATTTTCTCCATACCTTAAATCAAAACCAGTTTGATAATTTAATCTGATTGCCAATTTAGGTCTATTAAATATTTTTTCAAAATAATTTGCAATTATTGTATCATAGTATGAAGTATATACAAAAGCACTGTATGCTAATTTTTCTTTTGTAGATAAACTTATCCCACCGCTTTTTAATTCATCCAAAAATTCATCATATTGTTTCGGATTTGTTAACACAGAAACAAATTTATAATTTTTTGCTGCTGCGCGAATCAAACTCGGTCCACCAATGTCAATGTTTTCAATTTTTTCATCGAGTGAAATATCATCTCTATTTACAACTTCTGGGAAAGGATAAAGATTCACACAAACTATATCAATTGGAAATATACCATTTTCTTTCGATTGAATAACATCCTGGGGATTATCCCGACGCATTAATATACCACCAAAAATCTTGGGATTAAGTGTTTTTACTCTCCCGGAAAAAATTTCTGGAAAGGATGTAAAAGAACTAATTTCTATACAATCAATATTATTTTCTTTCAAAAGGAGTGATGTTTTTCCTGTAGCTATTATTTTATAATTAAGTTCTTTTAATGCTTTTGAAAATTCAATAATCTTTGTTTTATCATGAACACTTATTAATGCATATTTCTCCAAGTTGACTCCAATATTTATTCTAAAATTCTAACACGATTGTTATCAATTAAAATTTTATTTTCAGCAAATTTTTCGACTACAAAAGGCAACAAATCATGTTCTATTTTTAATACTCTTTCAGCAATTTCTTCGGGCGACTTTACATCTTCAATATCAATTGCTCTTTGAGCAATAATTTTTCCATTATCATAAATTTTATCTACAAAGTGCACAGTGGCACCAGTTACTTTTGCAGAAGAATTATAAACTGCCTGATGAACATATATCCCATACATGCCTTTTCCTCCAAATGAAGGGAGTAAAGCAGGATGAATGTTAATAATTTTTTTTTCAAAAGCATCGACAAATTCATCAGGAATTTTTTTAATAAATCCAGCAAGAACAACCAGCCCAATATCTAATCGTTTAAATTCTTCTATTAGCTCATTGTACCCTATATAATCTTCCTTTAAGTTTGAGCTTACAAAGTAAACAGGGATCTTTTTCTCACGGGAAAAATCGATTGCCTGACATTCTTTTTTATCGCTAACTACTGCACTTATCTGAACTTTTGACTGCGGCAATTTCTCGTACAGTGCTTTTAAATTTGAACCTCTACCTGATACAAAAACTGCTATTTTTAACATAATTAGATTTAATTAAAAATTATTCAAAATGAAAAGAATAATCAATGTATTTTTTTGCGAATCAATTTACAGTTAACTTTTTGTTTAATTTTCTTTTAAGGTTTTCTATTAATGCCTGTATATAATCTCTAAACTCATAATCATTTTTTTCTTCAGCAATTTTGATGTATTCAGATGCTTTTTCTAGCTGATTTAAAAAATAATTTGCTTTAGCAATTATATAATTTGCAAATGAAATTGCCCACCTATCGTTTTTAGTATTTAACGAAATAACCTGCTCCACGTAATTAACAGCTTCATTCAAATTCCCAAGGTATAGAGATGCTTCACTTAAGTAAATTAATCCCATCACTTTGTTTTTATTTGAAAGGGAGGTTATCTGAGGCTTTAGACTATCATGTGCTAATTTATAAATGCCAGAATCAATATAATTTTTCATTCTTATTAAAAATAAATCTTGAGCTGTTATACCATTATTTGCATAATCATCTTGTTTTTCTTTTGCATAAGCATCTTCAAATAAATCCGGATTACCTTCTTTCACCTTGCTTAAGTAATTTTTATATTCATCTACATTATTAAGCATCCTATAGCAAAGTGCAATATTCAGCGCGGCAATTCCCTTTAAATCAGCTTCTCTTGTTGTCTCGAGAAAAGTTTTATAATAGTCTATAGCTTTCTTAAATTGATTTTTTTTGAAATATATTTCACCGAATCTATAATAAGCCAATGATGTAATTTGGGGAAAATATTTATTATCAAGTCTGATAACTGTGTTCAAAACTTTTAGAGCCTGATTAAGCCTTTTATCTCTTATTAAAGTAACAACATATTGATATCTGAATAAGGAATTATTAGGATATTTAGAAATAAGTCTTTTCAATAAAGTATATGAAGTATCGTAAGCTGCTAAATAATCGGAATAAATTTTGGCGAGGTGAAATTCAATTTCTGTTTTAATTAGTTTACCTTTTTTATATGCTGTTTTAATGTAATTCAATCCTCGATTTTTGTCGGATGAGAGACCAGTAAGATTAACAGCCCATTTAAGAAAATCAGGGACAAAACTCATCGCATAATCAAAGAGTCCTAATCCAAAATATGCATCATAAAATTTTGGATTAATCTGTAAGGTTTTTTCATAATAATCTATAGCTTTTTTACTAAACCAGAATGCATCTACGGATGAATTATTAATAGCATTAATCATTGCTCGGTAAGAGGCAAGATTACCTGCCATATAAGTAATTCGAAAATTTTTATCATTTTTTTCTAATATTGAGTCAATTTTTGACTGCGCTAATTCAGCATATTTGTTGAATTCATTAAAATGGTTCACGTCCCTGCTACCAAGAAAAGACCAAAAATGAATTTGTGCAAGATGAAAATAACCATCAGGCAGTGTAGGTGCTCTTTTAATTACTCGATTGAAAATTTTCTCAGCTGAATTTACTTCCATATTATAGGCTTTGTTCAGTCCCTGATTTACCAGCTGATATAGGGTTGATTGTGCTAAATAATTATTAAAGGAGAAAAGAATTAACAAAAAAATTTGAAATATCTTTTTCAATTCTTGCTATTCTCCTTTGAATATTGAAAAGCTGCTTTTACAAATTCACGAAATAACGGATGTGCTTTAGTAGCTCTTGATTTCAATTCTGGATGGAATTGACATCCAACAAACCAGGGATGATTTTCAAGTTCAATTATTTCGACTAATTTTTCATCAGGGGATAGACCACTAAATATCATTCCGTGTTCTTCCAGTATATTTCTAAATTTATTGTTAACTTCATAACGATGTCTGTGTCTTTCTGAAATTTTAAGTTTTTTATAAGCATCAAAAGATTTACTTTTCTTTTTAATTATACATGGATAGGCACCTAATCTCATCGTGGCTCCCTTCATTTTAACTCTTGCTTGATCTGGCATAATATGAATAACATTGAATGAATTTTTTTTTGAAAACTCAGCACTGTTCGCTTTTTTAAGTCCACAAACATTTCTTGCAAATTCAATAACGGCACATTGCAGACCCAAGCAAATACCGAAGAAAGGGATTTTATTCTCACGTGCATATTTAATTGCTAGAATTTTTCCTTCAATTCCACGTTCACCAAAACCTCCAGGAACTAACAAGCCATGATAACCTTTTAACATTACTTCTGGACCTTTGGCTTCAATTTCTTCAGAGCTAATGAAGTCTGCAATTACTTTAACATTATTTTCAGCTCCTGCATGTACAAATGCTTCGGAAATACTTTTATAAGCATCTTTATTTTCAACATATTTACCACAAACAGCAATTTTAACTTCATCTTTAGCATTTTTAATTTTCTCAACAAACGAAATCCACTCATCAAGATGAATATTAATATCGGGGAGTTTAAGCCTATCCAGAATTATTCTATCAAGTTCTTGTTCATATAGAATTAATGGAACTTCGTAAATAGTAGGGCAATCATAAGCAGAGATAACGGCTTCTGTTTTAACATTAGTAAAAAGAGCAATTTTTTCACGAATTTCTTTTGATAATTTTTCTTCTGAGCGACAGACTAAAATATTGGGCTGCACTCCTAATTCCAGTAAATTCTTAACACTATGTTGAGTTGGTTTTGTTTTCATTTCGCCTGCTGAAGAAATAAAGGGAACAAGTGTAACATGAATATTAATAGCATTTTTTCTTCCCATCTCGAGCATAATCTGTCGCATTGCCTCTATGAATGGTAAACTTTCGATGTCTCCAACTGTCCCACCAATTTCTGTAATTATAATATCATACTTACCTGTTTCGCCAAGTTGTTTCATTCTTCTTTTAATTTCATCGGTAATATGAGGTATAACCTGAACTGTAGCCCCGAGATAATCCCCTTTTCTTTCTTTTGTAATTACTTCATAATATACTTGTCCCGTAGTGGTATTGTTTGCTCTATTCATATCTACATCCAGAAATCTTTCATAGTGACCCAGATCGAGGTCAGTTTCTGCTCCATCATCCGTTACATAAACTTCTCCATGCTGGAAAGGATTCATAGTTCCGGGGTCTACGTTAATATAGGGATCAAACTTTTGAATTGTGACACTATAACCACGAAGTTTTAGTAATAATCCAATTGACGAGGCTGTTATTCCTTTCCCTAATGAAGAAACAACACCTCCTGTTATAAAAATATACTTAACTTTTTTCTTGTGGGACATTAAACTTCAAATTAAAGTAGAAAATCTCGGGTTGAAAAATAAGAAAAATTGTTTATTTATCTATCTTATTTTTAAGGATATTATGAAAAAAATTAATCTTCTAAAGTAAAAAATTGCTCTTCCTTAGGTATTTTAATAAAATAAACTTTTTTTGACTTATTAAGTAAAGAATTTTCTCTTAACCATGGATTTAATAGTTTAAGAATTTTGTAATTTATACCATGCTTTCTTGCAAAACTGGATAAATCTGGAATTGCTTTTTTTACTTCTACTTCTTCTGTTTTAATTGGTTGGTATAAATCTTCTTTCTTTAGATAAAATCCATATTTATCGGGATTTTCCATAATTTCTTTAACTGCAAGAATTCTTGCTATAAATCTGTAAGTCTCAGTATTCAAAAAAAGATTGTAGTAATTTTTACTTTTCTGACGGTTTATCTGTAAATCTATTCCATTCATCCCATAATTGTAAAATGCTGCAGCTAAAGTCCAGCTATTAGATTTCGAGTATGCATCTCTTAAGTACTTGCATGCAGCTTCTGTTGATTTTTCCACATGATATCTTTCATCAACTTATTTTGTAACTTCCAAACCGTATTTTTTAGCTGAAGATTCCATAAATTGCCAAAAACCTGCTGCATCTGTATTTGAAACTACGTTTGATAAATTGCTTTCAATTACGGCTAAATATTTTATATCATCAGGTATGTGATATTTTCTTAATATTGGTTCAATGACAGGGAACCATCTATTGGCTCTTTTCAATGCTAAAACAGTAGAAGAATACCAATAGGCATTTATAAAAAGTTCCATTTCTAACCTTTCTTTTACATCAAGATCATATAATGGAACTTCTTCTCCACAAAAATCCATTTTAATTGGGAGTTGTGGAATAAAAGTATTAAAACTTTCAGGTTCAACTTTTACAATTACTTTCTGAATGTGTTTTCTTTCTTTAAAAGCTAAATAACTTAACGCCAATGAAATTATTGCAATCAGCGTAATTAAGATAACACCTAATGTTATAAAAATATTTCTTCGAATCACTTATAAAATTTCACAGATAGTTAAGAAGAGATAAATAATAGAGCCAGAGCAAAATCTCTGGCTCTTGAGCAAACAAGAATTATTTTTTACCAAAAGCAATTTCTTCGAGCATTGCAGTAGTAACAGATTTAGGTCTTTCAATAGGATATCCAAGTGCACGAGCCCATATAATATTAGAACAAACTCCAAGTGCTCTTCCTACACCAAAAAGAACCGTATAGAAATCATATTCCTTTACACCATAGTGCCATTGAATAACTCCTGATTGTGCATCAACATTAGGCCATGGATTTTTTGCTTTTCCTTGTTCGATTAAGATTGGCGGAACAACTTTATATAATAAATCCACATATTTAAAAATTGGATCATCAGGTAAATGCTTGAGGCAGAATTCTCTTTGAGCCATATAACGCGGGTCAGTTTTTCTCAAAACTGCATGTCCAAAGCCAGGGATAACCTTACCAGCTTTTAATGTATCCCATACGAATTGTTTCATTTCATCCTCTGTAGGGATTCTTCCTCCCATAGATTCCATAACGCTATGCAGCCAACGCAAAACCTCTTCGTTCGCAAGTCCATGCAGAGGCCCTGCAAGGCCATTCAACATAGCACTAATTGCATAGTAAATATCAGAAAGTGCACTTGCTACTAAATGACCTGTATGTGCGCTAACATTACCACTTTCATGGTCACTATGTAAAATAAAATATAATCTTGAAACATCATCATAAGGTTTACCGATTCCCATCATATGTGCAAAGTTTCCACCAAAATCAAGATGTGGATCGCCAGGGATAATATCTCCATTACGATATTTCCATCTGTAAATGTGAGCAGCAATTTCGGGAAGTTTGGCAAGTAAATTCATTGCGTCTTCATAGTAAGCAGACCAGTAATCTGTCTTTTTTAATCCCTTATGATATTCTTTAGCAAAAATCGATTCTCTTTGCATAGACATAATTGCTGTTGCAAACATTGTCATAGGATGAGAATCTTTTGGCATCGTGTGTATAATATCAAAAACATATGAAGGGACCTCTTTTCTCTGGTTAAATTCTTGATGTACTTCCTCTACCTCTTTCTCTGTTGGAATATCACCTGTTAACAATAAATAAAAAAGACCTTCCACATATGGCATTTCTGCACCTGGCACTTTAGGTAATTTTTCAAGAACTTCAGGAATTGTCATCCCACGAAATCTTATGCCTTCATATGGATCTAGATATGAAATATCTGTTACCAAACATTTAATATCCCTCATACCTCCTATGACCTGATTAATTTTAACTTCATCTACCTTAACATCACCATATTCTTTCATTAACCTCTCAGTACGTGGTCTTTCCTGCAAAATTTTCTCTAATAATTTTTCTTTTAGAGAAGACATAAATCCTCCACTTTTTAATTAATAAATTGAAGAAATAATCAATCATGTATCCTTAATTGATTAATAATTTTATCACTTACAAGATACCCGCTCATAACCGCACTCTCAATAGTAGATGGCAGATTTTCTATCGTCCAATCCCCTGCAATATAAAAATTTTTAAACAGTGATTTCATTTTTTTTCTTTCTTTGATTGAATTTACATCTGGAATAAATGTGGCTCTCTTTTCTTTAATAATTTTATAATCAATTACACTTTGATGTTTGAATATAGGAAAATATTTCTCTAATTCCGAATAAATAATAGATAGTAATTCTTTATCATTTAGATTAATAATCTCTTCTGCTGCGCTTATTGTAATCGATATATGTTTATTGTTATTAAAGAGCCAATGAATTTTTGAATCAATCAAACCATAGAATTTTTCTTCAAAAGGATTTTCTTTCATCCATAAATGTACATTTAATATTGGAGAATAATTAAGTGAGGGGATGACTAAATTATCCTCAATTTTGCTATTTATAATCTCAATATGTTTTAATGAATGTGGTGGTATTGCAGAAATTATAAAATCAAAATTTTCATAAATACTTTTGTTCGTAATAACTTTTGTAATTTTATTCTTATTTGCAATTAATTTTAATACTCTTTCAGAAGTTTTTATCTCCCCTCCATTATCCTGAATAAATTTGACCGATTTATGCACATATAGATTTGACAAATCTTCCTTTGGTAATAATATTAGTGAAGATTTTTTGCTCTTAAAAATTTTTCTCAAAATCTCACAAAAAATCTTTGCAGAAGCTCTTTCAATATTTGAATTCAACGCTCCAACTGTAAGAATTTCCCAAAATGCTTTTATTGACGCATCGGTTTGTTTTTTTCTTTTAAGCATTTCATAAATACTCAATTCATCAAATTCCATATTAGTGCTAAACATATTCTCTGCAAGGAACTGCACAATCTTCAATCTTGAACGAAAATTTATAACTGGATATTTCAAAAAGGCGCTTAAAAGATTAATAGGGAAAAAGAAATTAGATGAATGCAACTGATGCAATTTACCTGTCTTATCAACAAAATTAATATTTAGATTTTTGGGGAATTCAATTGATTCTAATGCATTAATTTTACTTAGAAACTTAAGTGTATATTCATAGCAACCAAGTAAGATGTGCTGCCCATTATCATAAAAATCATTTTGAATGGAATTAAAAATTGAATATGCCCTCCCGCCTAATTTAGGTGAAGATTCTATTAAGGTTATCTTAATAGCTTTTTCAGATAAATTTACAGCAGAACTTAATCCTGCAAAACCTCCACCAATTATTAAACAATTCTCCATTCAATATATAAGAATATATTTTGCCCATACTCCCAACGAAATTGCAGCTTTTTCGAAATTATTAACCCTAATCTGGTTATTAAATACGTCGTAATCTTTATATTGAATTTTTTTTAGGAGTTTGAAATATATATATTGCATAGCACGTGCTGGAAATAATGTAGGTTTATCTTCAAAATTTATCGACTTTTCTGCTTTATCGAAATAATATAATACTCTATTACTTTCGAAAGCCATTAGGCTTTTAAATCGTTCGTTATATATTTTTTGCTTTAACTCCTCTTCTGAATAATTAAATATGAGAAGATCTTTTTGGGGGATATAAATTCTTCCTTTATCAATGTCTTTGCCAACATCTCTTAATATATTTGTAAGTTGCATTGCAATCCCAAGATTAACTGCATAATCTTTAGCAGAATTATTTTTATAACCAAATATTTCAATGCACATTAATCCAACGGTTGAAGCCACTTTATAGCAATATTGAAGAAGGTCGTCAAAACTAAGGTAATCTTTTTTTTGCAAATCCATCTCAACGCCAGATATCAATTCAAAAAAAGGCTCAAGGGGAATATTAAATTGCTTAATTATTTTTGTTAACTTATTTAAAATATAATAATCTGACCTACCACGCAGAGCTTTTTCAAATTCATTACGCCATTTCCTTAAGCGCTCATATTTAATATTCTCATCATCACTACTTTCATCAACAATATCATCAGTCTTTCTACAAAAGGCATAAACTGTATTCATTGCATCTCTTTTATTACGAGGAAGCAGACTAAATGCATAATAAAAACTGCTTTTACTTTTTCTCGTAATTATTTTTGATAAATCTTTCATTTATTTAACAATGCATTATAAATTATTTTTAATATATCTTTTTTTAATAATAAAGGCCGAACATTTAATGTATTATAATTAATCTGTTCGATTTTTTCTAAAATTTTTTCCCCACCGAGTATCGTAAGTTTAATCTGAAATCTTAATTCTCTGGGTAAATATCTTAAAATTTTCTCTCCCTTATAATAAAATTCTTTTACTCGTTCTATGCTATATTTTAATAACTGCTGAAAGTTAATATTATTTTTCTTTAACTCAAACACATTTTCACTTATATCAAACTTTTTAAGTTCATCCATTGGTATATAAATTCTATTTTTTTTATAATCAAGAGATATATCCTGATAAAAATTTGTAAGCTGAAGTGCTGTACAAATTGCATCAGAATATTCAATTGCTTCTTCATTTCTTATGTTAAATAGCTCGAGTATCAGTCTTCCGACAGGATTGGCTGATCTTTCACAGTAGTTTAGAATATCATCGAAAGTTTTATATCTGGTGACAGTTATATCTTGTTGAAAAGCACTTAAGAGATCATAGAAATATTTTTGTGTAAGTTGCATTTTATAAATAGTATTTACCAAAGCCATCCAGAAATAATCATCATAAATACCTTTTAATGATTGCGTAAATTTATTCTTGTAGTTTTCCATTAGCATTAGTCTAAAGTCATACGGATAATTTCCTTCGTCTGCAATATCGTCTGCTTGACGGGCAAATTGATAAATCACTGCTATATGTTTTTTCAGTTTATGGGGTATAAAAAACGATATGATAGGGAAATTTTCATAATGTGATTTAGTAAATTTTATTGCATTTCTATAAGCTTTTCTTATCAGTTTTTTTTCAATATTAGAAAAATTCATATTACATTTTTTATTTTTAACCTCAGAGCAATCGACTATTTTGGTAATAAATTACAATATAAAAAAATCGGATTACAATAAATAGCAACTTAAAAAAGTCTTAAGCAGAAATATTCATTTAAGAAGGGATAAAAACTGTTACAAAAAATTAAAGTGCCCGGAACAGGACTCGAACCTGCACGGCGTTATCGCCACTAGCTCCTGAAGCTAGCGTGTCTACCAATTCCACCATCCGGGCAAAAATGTACCTCAAAAATAAACACAAATGAATTTTAAAACAAAGTCATCTTAATTCTTTTGCTTCGTGAAGCGAATCATTATCTAAATACTGGGGCATAATAACTTTATTATCAATCATAGCATCAAAGCTTTCTGGCAAATTTTTGATATTTGCAATATCTACATAAACACCGCCTCTGCAATCATTTGAATATAGTTTTGGATTGCCATATTCAAAAATTGATTCTCTACAATATTTTACCGGTACTACGTTGCCAGATTCTGGTAAACGAAAATCTTCAAGAGGAAGATTTAACTGTTCGTAAACTTCATGCATAAAAATCGCCCAGATTGGAAGAGCTGCTCGTGCTCCTTGACCATAATCACCAGTAAAAGAAATTCTTTGATCATCAAATCCAACCCAAACTCCACCAACAAGTTGAGGTGTATATCCAACAAACCATGCATCAGCATAATCCTGTGTAGTACCTGTTTTACCAGCCGCTGGTCTTTGAAAACCATAGCGATACCTTGCTGCTATACCTGTACCCTGATCAATTGCAGACCTCATCATATCTGTGATTATGTATGCTGTTTCTTCAGAAACAGCTTCTCTTGATTCAGAAGTAAACTTATCTATCAACATCCCATCCTTATCTTCAATTTTTAAAATAGAAATTGGTTCATTATAAATTCCATGATTTGCCAGAGTTGCATAAGCAGAAGTTAATTCAAGGGGAGAAACAAGTGATGTACCTAAAGCAATGGAAGGATAAAGTTCAAGTTTACTTTTTATTCCTAGTCTTTCTGCTATTTTTCCAATATCGGTTAATGGAGCATAATCTTCTATAATTAGTCTTGCTGCAACTATATTAATTGAATACATTAATCCTTGTCTTAGAGTTGTAAATCCTCCTGTAGACAAATCAAAATTTTGAGGACTCCATCCATTATAATTAAAAGGTTGATTTAATATTGGATAGACTGGATACAATCCTCTATCAATAGCAACGGTGTAAACAATTGGTTTAAAAGCCGAACCAGGTTGTCGGCGTATCTGAGTTACATGATTTAAACCATACAAAAATTTCTGGTCTCTTCCCCCAACCATAGCTCTTATTTCACCTGTCTTGACATCCAATACAACAAACCCCACTTCAATCCTTTTAGCAGCATTTTTAACAGAATCAATAAAAGCATAATTACTTTTAAGTCTGAAATAAACACTTCTTCTTTCAGCATCGTTTGTTGCAGCTTTATATTCAAAAGTATTTTTTATTGATCTATCAATTAATTCATCTATTACACCCTTGTATTTACTCCATGACCATACTTTATCAAATTGCTTTTGAAATTCATTTAAATGTGCTTCTACAGCGTTATTAGCAATTCTTTGCATTCTGCTATCAAGAGTTGTATAAATATTTAAACCATCCTTATATAAATCATAACCATATTTGTCACAAAGTTTTTCCATTTGCTGGCGGATATATTCAACAAAATGAGGTGCAATTGTACCTCTAATACCTTGCTGAATTCTTTTATACGACAATTTAATTGGTTTAACTTTTAGTCTTTCGTATTCATTTTCGCTCAGGTAACCCATTTCAACCATATTTTTAAGAACTAGATTTCTTCTCTGTAAAGCTCTTTCATATTTTTCATAAGGATCATAATAAACCCATGATTTAAGTAATGCTACTAAAAGAGCACCTTCTTCTATACTCAAATGTTTTACATCTTTATCAAAATAAACTTTAGAAGCCATTGCAATTCCATAAGCACCATGACCAAACCATTGAATGTTGAAATACATTTCAAGTATTTCTCTTTTTGTATATGTTTTTTCAATTTGAATGGCTGTAATCCATTCTCTTATTTTTCGGATAATAGTATCAAACAATGATTCATTCTGAAGTTTCAACTCATATAAATTTTTAGCAAGTTGTTGTGTTATAGTGCTTGCCCCTTCCCGTTTGAAAAGGAAAATATTTTTAAACATTGCTTTAATAAATCTCTGTAAATCAACACCCCAATGGTCGTAAAATTTTCTATCCTCTGTGGCTATTAATGCATTGATTACATGTGGTGGAATGCTATCAATGCTTACTTCTACCCTGTTTTCTTTGAAAAATTGTCCTATTAATTCCCCATCAATACTATAGACATTACTTGCTAATTGAGGTTTGGGATTTTCCAATTCATCAAGCGAAGGTAATCCTTCAAATATATATTGAAGGATTAAAATAATGGATGCTATAAATATTAATGAAATTAATAATAAAAGATAACGAAAAGATTTTCTTTTGGTTTTTTGTTTTTTATGCAGATTCTGTTTTCTTATCATGTTATTCCCAATCTATAATCTCAAATTGATTAATAAATTTTCCATAACAGGGTTTTTCTAACCACGTACCAAGGTTTGCATAATATCCATTACTAATTTTTTCTAAAGAAAGAATGTGTGAATGCCCAAATATTACATAGTCATATCCTTCCAGAATTTTTTGTTTCGCAATCTCAAAAAGTACATCCTTATTATTTTGAAACTTTTGTGACGAATAATTTCTGCTTGTTTTACTCGAATAGCTTGCTATTTTAATTCCTAAATCCGGATGAATCATTGAATAGAATCTTTGTAAAATTTTATTTCTCAGTATCTTCTTTAATATTAAATAACCGACATCATCTTTATTGAGGCCATCTCCATGACCTATAAAAAACTTTTTCTCATTCAACACAAAAGATTGCGGTTGATTATAGAGCAACACACCTATTTCTTTTTCAAAAAAGTCTCTATGCAAAAAATCATGGTTACCAATGAAGTAGTGTATTTTTTTACCTGTCTCACAAAATTCTTTTAATGCTGCATAGGTTTTATAAAATCCCTTTTGAATTACTCTTTTATATTCAAACCAGTAATCAAATAAATCTCCCATTACAAATAATTCATCACATCTTTCTTTTGCAAAACGTAAAAAAGATATTAATTTTTTTTCTTTTTCATTTTCTATTTCTTTCGTATCCGATCCTAAATGAATATCAGAGACAAAAAAATATGTTTTTTGTGGATTCATAAAATATTTTTATTTGGATAACTTAAATTCTGCTAATAACCATTTATCGGGATCAACTTCAATAGATAATGGTTTATCCTCAGTAAAAAATTCAAATTTACTTTCTCTTGTTTTTACATAAAAATTCCTAATCTCATAATTACCATTTTGATATATAATTTTTAAATCGACTGGAAATTTATAAATATCATAATCATTTTGTAATTGTTTAATATAAAAAATTATCTTAAAGCCGTTACCATCTGGCATCCAATTCCAATAATATTCTGCATCAATAATCTCTTTACCTTTGTATATCCATTGGTTAAAGAAAAAATTTAAGTTTCTTTTTGAAACCTTTTCACAAATATTCTGAAAATCACCTGTTGATGCGTTTTTATATTTATAAGTTTCAAAATACGTTCTGAGTATTTTAAAAAAAATGCTATCACCAACTTCTTTTCTGAGCATATGAAGAACCCAAGCACCTTTATTATAAACAAGGGAACTGAATAGATTATTATTTGGATTATATAAAGTTCCTTTAATGAACTTTGCAGATTTAGATTCTAGTGTCGATTGCAGTGCGCTTATCCCTGCTTGATATTCCCAGTATAATGCTTCTGAATATGTCGCAAATCCTTCATTAAGCCATATATCTTTCCATGTTTTAGGACCCACTGCATTTCCCCACCAATGATGTGAAAGTTCATGAATAAACATATCTTGAAAAAATTTCTTTCCTGTGATGAATCTAGAACCTATACCCGTAATAGTCTGGTGTTCCATAGCCCCGTTATTCCAGAAAAATTCTGTTATAGCATATTTTTCTTTTATAAAAGGATAAGGTCCAAAAAGTTTTTCAAAAGTCTCAATATATTTTGAATGATCCGAAAAATCTCTTATTGCATCGTTCAGCTTTTCAGGAGATGCAAAACAATAAAGTTGCAATGTATCTCCTGTTATCGAAATATATTTCTGTGTGTAAGATTTATAATTTCCCGAATATATTGCTATTAGGTAAGTTGAAATAGGATAAAAAGTTTTCCAATGATAAGTTCTCTTGTCATTATCAGTTACAACTTCAACTAATTTACCATTAGAAAGTGAAACGCAGGATGAATCGTTAGTAATATAAATATCAGCAAGTGCTTTATCATCCGGTCTGTCAATACATGGGAACCATGTTGATGCAAAAAAAGGTTCGTTTATTGTGTAAATGTATTTACTACCATTTATATCTGATAAAGAGAATGAGCCAAACCCTAAATTTTTTGGCTTGCCTTCATATAAAATATTTATTTCAGATGTATCTTTTAGTTTACCCTTTGTAAATAATTTAAAAATTGTTTCATACCTTTTATAATCTACTTTTTGATTGTTCAATGTAACATTTAATATCTTTAAGTTATCATAAAAATTTATATCTATCTCACGAGCATTAATATCATTAGTAATAAATTTTATTGTTACATTCCCTTTAATAAATTCATTTTCAGAATTTAATTGAATACGTAATTCATAATGTAAAGCATCAATCTCTGTTTGTGTTTCTGGATTATATTCTTTAAGAAGATTTTTTGTTAATCTAGGTGCTGAGAAATCTACAGTTAAATAATTTCCTGTCCTAATATTATTTTGAATTATTTTTTTAACAATAGGAATAATAATAAATAACGATATGCTTATTGAAAGTAATGCTATAGATAATGCAATTATTAATGGTCTTTTTCTAAATTTCATTAATGCAGATATTTTATCTAAAATCATTGCAAAGTTAATCATTTCTTTAATTGCCAATCAATTAGTAAATAAATATATTTTACATAAAGACTGGAGTTCTTATGAGATACTACGCTGGCTCGGAAATTTTACGTAAAACACTAACAATGATTTTGGCTGGAGGACAGGGGGAAAGATTATATCCTCTTACAAAAGAGCGAACAAAACCTTCGGTCCCCTTTGGAGGTAAATATAGAATAATTGATTTTACACTTTCAAATTGCCTTAACTCGGGATTTAGAAAAATATTTGTACTTACTCAATACAAATCTGATTCTCTAAATCGTCATCTTTATGAAGCATGGAATATTTTTAATCCTGAACTTGGTGAATTTATTTATTCTATTCCCCCCCAGTTTAAGACAGGAAGAGATTGGTATCTCGGAACAGCAAATGCAATCCATCAGAACTTTAATTTAATACTGGACAATGTATACGAATGGTTATTGATTTTATCTGGCGATCATATTTACAAAATGGATTATCTAAAAATGATCCAATACCATATTGAAAAAAAAGCTGCTCTTACTGTTTCTGCAATAGATATCTCAAAAGATGAAGCACATCGTTTTGGTGTTCTTGAAATTGATTCAGATTACCGAGCAACTTCTTTTCAGGAAAAACCCAAAAAACCACCTGTTATACCCGATAAACCTGATTATTCATTTGTAAATATGGGAATATACGTTTTTAATGTACCTGTATTAAAGGAAGTAATGAACAGAATGGAAAGTGAAAAGGTGCCAAATATTGATTTTGGTAAAAATGTTATTCCTTATATGATAAAAAATAACTACCATGTGCAAGTATATAGATTTGTCGATGAAAATAAAAAAGAACAACCTTACTGGGTCGACGTAGGAACAATTGAAAGTTATTATGCAGCAAGTATGGACTTAATAAGTGTAAACCCACATTTTAATCTTTACGACCAAGAGTGGCCTCTAAGAACTGAACAACGACAATTCCCTCCAGCTAAAACGGTATCTCACGAAGGAGAAAGAGTAGGAAGAGCAATAAACTCATTAATTTCAGATGGAACAATAATCTCCGGTGGATTAGTTGAAAGATCGATACTTGGATTTAATGTTCGTGTAAATAGTTATACATATATTACAGATTCTATTATTATGGATAATTGCAATATCGGTAGACATTCAAGAATAAGAAGAGCAATTATAGATAAAAACGTCATCATCCCCGAAGGAACTGAAATTGGATTCGACACTGAAACCGATAAAAAAAGATTTACTGTTTCAGAATCTGGAATAGTTGTAATTCCAAAGAATTTTAAGTTCAATTAATATTAAAAAAATTTATCCTGGATAAATTCCTCATGTTTTTTAACTTTTTGCCATATTTAATAAAATTAAAGTAATTCTATATTTTGAAAAATTTAATTATAAATCACAGATTTCATATTATCCATAACAGCTAAGATTATTTTTCTCATATTTCATATTAACTTTTCATTTTATTTCTATTTTGACTGCATATTTTACTTTATATATAATTGAAAAATATAAATATTTACTCTTTGAGATCATACATATATCTTTAAACTGGTTTTATAATTAATCAACTGTAAAATTTTATGAATCCACTATTAGAAGATAAACTAAAAAATTTGCCAGCATTACCTGGTATTTATCAATTTAAGAACGACAAAGGAAAAGTAATTTACGTTGGTAAAGCAAAAATTTTAAGAAATCGCGTCCGCTCATATTTTCAGAAAAATATTGATTCACCTAAAACTGCTGCACTCGTTTCTAAAATTCACGACATAGAATTAATTATAACCGACAACGAAATTGAAGCTCTTGTTCTCGAGAATAATCTAATAAAAAAATTAAAACCACGATATAATATTAATTTAAAAGACGATAAATCCTACCCATATATAAAAGTTACAAATGAACCATATCCCCAAATATACCCAACAAGAAATATTATCAAGGATGGCTCAAAGTATTTTGGACCTTATACTGATGTCAAAAATATGAAACAATCATTACGACTCATAAATAAAGTCTTTAAGATAAGAAGTTGTAAATATGATATAACAGAAGAAGCCATACAAAAAAAGAAATTCAAAGTATGTCTTGATTATCATATTAAAAAGTGCGATGGCCCGTGCGAAGGATTAATTTCTCAGTATCAGTATAATCAAATGGTAAATCAGGTAGTTAAGGTATTAAGAGGTAAAACCGACGACTTAATCGAAGAATTAAAAATACAGATGAACGAGGCTGCAGCAAAGCTTGATTTTGAAAGAGCTGCTGAGATAAGAGATAGAATCGAACAATTGCAAATATACTCTTCCAAACAAAAAGTTGTATCCAACGACCTTGGGGACAAAGATATAGTTAGTGCTGCATATGAAGGCAAAGACGTAGCTGCAACAATTTTAAATATTCGCTCTGGCAAATTAGTTGGTAAAAAGCAATTTGCACTCTCAACTGAAGAAAATGAAGATCTAAATCAAATATATTCAGCAATCATTCGATTTTATTATGATGAATTTGTTGAAATACCTAAAGAAATTATTCTGGAAACAGAACCTGCTGATTCAAATACGTTACTTGAGTGGCTAAATAGCAGAGCTTTTAGAAAGTGTAAGTTTATTATACCACAAAAGCAAAGTGAGGCAAAATCACTTTTGATGATGTGCCAACAAAATGCTCAGCTTTATCTTGAAGAAATACAGTTACAAAAAATGAAAAAAGAAGGTAGTCTGCCGTATGCTCTTTCTGCACTTCAGAGAGACTTGCATTTAAAAAAATTACCAAGAAAAATTGAATGCTTTGACATTTCTAATCTACAGGGAAGCGATACAGTTGCAAGTATGGTTGTATTTGTAGATGGTAAACCTAAGAAAAGTTTATACAGAAAATTCATAATTAAAACAGTAGAAGGACCAAATGATTTTGCAAGCATGCAGGAGGTTTTCTTCAGACGCTATAGCAAACTACTTGATGAAAATGAATCTATGCCAGATCTGATAGTGGTAGATGGTGGTAAAGGACAACTTTCGAGTGCTATTGAAGTATTAAAAAACCTAGGTATCAAAGATTACGAAATAATTGGACTTGCAAAGAAGCTTGAAGAAATATTTTTGCCTTATGAGGCTGAACCATTTCTGATTTCAAAAACATCTTCTAGTTTAAAATTACTTCAACAAATTCGAGATGAAGCCCATCGATTTGCCATTACTTTTCACAGGGAAAGGAGAAGTAGAAGAACCTTCACTAGTGAACTTTTTAATATTAAGGGAATCGGAGAAAAAATTGTTCAAAAACTTCTTTCAAAATATAGCATTGAGGAAATAAAAACTTTGGAAGAAAATCAATTAGCAGATATAATAGGTAAAGCAAAAGCGAAATTAATTTTCGATTACTTTCACCCAGAAAATAAACTTGATTTAAATTAAAAGCCAGACCAAAAGACCACCCAGGTTAAATACTTACCGTTGCTTCCTTCCGGACCTGGCGGGGTTGGGTACCAACCTGCCGGCCTTTGATCTGGCAAACATATACTGAAATTAAAAAAATCGATTTTCTATATTTTCATTATTAAAGAACTATAAAACCTTTATCTATAAATTTGTATATTTCTACAAATTTTGCATCCAAATATAGAAAATTTGATTCAGTTAAAAATGCACATTAAGTTTTTTGTTCCTTCTTTTTTGCAGCCGGGAAAAGAATATTGTTAAGTATTAATCTATAACCGGGAGAATTTTTAAAAAGATTTAAATCTGTTGGAGGATCTCCAACTGCATGCTGATAATCCTCTGGATCGTGACCACCATAAAATGTAAAAGTTCCCCGCCCATAATTTCCGTGAATATATTTTACTTGATCTGTGCCTGCACGTTCTGCAAGTATATAAACAGAATTCTTAATATATTTTTTTCTAAACATTGTTGTTTGACCCATAAACCCATGAATTACGTTAACATGATTCTGCGTCAACATTGTTGGAACAGGATCGTATTTAGCTGAAAATTCAAACAAAGTAAAATAATCATTTTGTTCGCTGCCTATTTCAGAAGGTTGTATATCAATATCACTATATTCATAAACAAGCGGATTCATCTCAAGATTAAAATTTTGAAATGCTAAAGTCTGATTAAAATCAAGTTTATTTTGAGCATCAGGATCTGGTGGATCGCCATCATACATTTTATCAACAATATCAACATTTAGAGCTGCGAGTGCAATATCATACGAATCTGTTGCAGAACACATAGCAAATAAAAATCCTCCCTGTGCTACATAATTTTTTATTGCAACGATTACAGCTTTTTCCATTTCTGAAACTTTTTTAAAACCAAGTTTTATTGCTTCTCGTTCATAAATATTTTGTTGATCAATATACCATGGTGCATTACTAAATGCGGCATAAAATTTCCCATATTGACCTGTAAAATCCTCATGATGTAGATGAAGCCAATCATATTTTTCTAAATCACCTCTGAGAATCTCTTCAATCCATATTTTATCATACTGAACTTCGGCATAATCAAGAGCGAGTGTTACAGCATCATCCCATGGTTTAAAATTTGGAGGCACATAAACTGCAATCTTTGGAGCTTTTTCTAGTCTAATAACCTCCATATTTTGATCCTCACTTTGAACAAGAGCATAAATTTGCACAGCTTCCTGCTGACTTAATGTTTGAAATGAAACACCTTTTATTCTGCATCTTGCTGCAAGTTTATCTGAATAATCAAACATAAACGAACCACCACAATAATTTAATAGCCAATCACCAACCATTCCTTCTTTAAGTGCATTATAAGCAATACCATAAGCTTTAAGATGATCGGTCTGTTGCAAATCCATATAAATGAGAATCTTTGCTTGACAATAGACTAAAGCAAATGAAAATAAATAAATTATTATTACTTTCTTCATAAAAAATTCTAATCTATTTACTGATGTTGTAAAATATTTACGCATTCTCAATGAGCGAGTTAGATACAAGAATGTTAAGAAGGTTAAAAGTGGAAAAAAAATCAGGCTATTTTTCTATCGGATTCTATATAAATTGGTTTTTCCCCCTTAAGAACAACATCTCTTGTTATCAAACACTTATCTACATTTTCCATTGTGGGAATTTCATACATTATATCAAGAAGAATCCCTTCTACAATTGAACGTAATGCACGGGCTCCTGTTTTTCTTTCAATAGCTTTTTTGACTATTTCATCTAATGCTAATGGATCAAATTCTAACTCAACACCTTCTAATGCAAATAATTTTTTATACTGTTTTATAATTGCATTTTTTGGTTCCGTTAGAATATTTCTCAAAGCTGCTGGACTAAGAGAGTGCAATGGAGCAATGACAGGTAATCTTCCAACCAGTTCGGGTATCAATCCAAATTTTATTAAATCTTCAGGTTGAACTTTTTGGACAAGATTATCTTTATCAAGTTCTTCGTTTTCGGAAAAATTATTTACAAAACCTACAGGATTTCTATTGATTCTTGAGGCTATTATATTTTCTATTCCTTCAAAAGCTCCTCCGCATATAAATAATATATTTTTCGTATTGATATTAATTAGACTCTGCTCAGGATGTTTTCTTCCCCCACGTGGTGGAACGCCAGCAATTGTTCCTTCAAGTATTTTTAATAATGCCTGCTGAACTCCCTCGCCTGAAACATCTCTTGTAATTGATACACTTTCACTTTTACGAGCAATTTTATCTATTTCATCAATATAAACTATTCCTTTTTGAGCTTTTTCCAGATTATAATCTGCTGCCTGAAGTAAACGAACCAGCACTGTTTCAACATCATCTCCAACATAGCCCGCCTCAGTAAGAGTTGTAGCATCTGCAATCGCAAAGGGGACATCAAGAATTCTGGCTAATGTTTGTGCTAGTAATGTTTTCCCTACTCCTGTAGGACCTATCAATAAAATATTGCTTTTTTCAATTTCAACATCATCTACATCAAAATATGATACTGGAGCATTTATTCTTTTATAGTGATTATAAACTGCCACAGAAAGAATTTTTTTTGCAAGCTCCTGGTCAATTACATATTCATCAAGACTTTTCTTAATTAATTCAGGTGTTAGAGATAGATTTATTGTATCTTTTTTCCCAAAGGAAGATACATTATTCTTTAGTATTTCCACACTGGTTTTTATACATATATCGCAAATATATACATCTGGACCAGCAACCATACTTGTAACTTCACTTCCGTCTCTACCACAAAATGAACACCTTATTGTTTTCGGTTCTCTATGATGTGCCATATTCAACCATTTTTAATTTGTAATTCATTTAAATATTCTCTTACTATTTCAAAATATAATGAATTTGGAAATTTCTCAAGAAGTTTTTGATAAATTTGAATTGCTTTAATATTATCTTTAAGTCCATATTGATAAACTTTTCCTATAAGAAAAAGCGACTTATCAGCAAATATCATTGTTTTTGAATTTTCCAATAATTCCTCCAGTACATTGATTGCTCTGGGATAATTATCCAATGCTATTAAAATCTCTGCAAGTTTATAAGTGGAAAATTCATTTAATAAAAATAAATCTTTATTGTTTGCCAGCTCTTCAAATTGACCGTAAGCTTCGTCAAATCTTTTTTGAAATAATAATAAATCCGCAGTAGCAAATTTTAATAAATTTAGTGAGTCCTTTCTTGCTGTTGATATTAGTGATAAAAGTTCAAGTGCATTATTTGCATAATCATTTGATAGAACTTTGGTTGTCTCTGTAAGATATTTTAAAGCCTTGTTGAAGTTTCCCATCCAAAAATTTATCATTCCGATATAATAATTGGCTTCCGATTTATGATTTAAATTACTCCTATTGTTAACTAACACTTTTTCATAGTATGATATTGCCTCTTTTAGCCGGTTATTCAATAATGCAATATTTCCCTTTTTTAAAAAAGATAATATTGAAAAATCTGTATTTGGTGCTTTTAGATTTATAATTGTATAAAGACTTTCTGCTTTCTGGTATTCATTCAATCTGTTAAAATAAATTTCAGCCATACGATATAATATTTGTGAATACATTGGATGAAAGTTATAATCTTTCAAAATTTCTTCATAGGATTTAACCACATTTTTTAATTCATTTATATAAATCATTTTTAATTCATTATAAGGTTTCCAGGATATAGTTTCATTTTTAATTTTCTTATTATAATATTGTTCAAGAGATGAAGAATAATAGTATCTCAAGAGATGTAGCATCTGAGGATTTTTATTTTGCTTTATTAAATAATCATATGCTTTTAATGCAATTTCATATTCTCCATTCTGGTATGCATTCTGTGCAAAAGATAAGATAGTATTTCCATTCCCATTTATTTTTTTTTCATACACTATAAGTAATTTTAGTGCAAAATCATAATTCCCCATTAAAGAATAATTATAAGCAAGTAAATCATACAGTGCTGGATGAGATATTTCTTTAATTCTATTTTCCAATACATCAATAAATTTTTTTAGTGCGTTTTTGTTATCTGAATAATAATTAATTCTCACTTTAATATTAGCAAGGTGGTCCGGTTTTTTAACAATCAAATCACATATTTCATTTGCAGCATTTTCAAAACGTAAATTTGCCAAAAAAAGATTTATGAGGTCCAAAGAAAATATTTCCGGTTCATTGGAAATATTTTTCCCTTTTTGAAGAATCTCAATTGCTTTATCTAAAGCTCTGCTTTCAATTGCATAATTTGCTATTATTCTATAAGCTACTACTAAACCAGGACTAAGTTTCAATCCTCTTTCCCAAATATCATAAGCCTTTTCTTGATAATCAGCCATGAAATAAACCGAGCCAAGTAGTCCATAAAGATTCAAATCTTGAGGAGTTTCAGATATTTTGTTTTCTATTAAATAAATTGCTTCTGAATACTTTTTTTGCCTTATTAAAATTTTTGTCAGAGCATCGAAGTATGTATAATTTGTCGGGTACTTGTTAATAAGTTCTTTAAGAATCAATTCAGCTTTTTCAATTTGTCCAGCATCTATATAGCTTTGTGCAAGTCGAAATTGATTATCTGGATTAAATTCATTTTGAGCTGTTAGTGTAAGAGAAATTGTTAGATAAATAATTATTAAGTATTTATTTTTAATCAAAATAATTCTCGTAAAAAATATTTCCAATGTTTAATATTTTATTGGGATCAAAAAGCAATTTTAGTTTAGCCATCTGTCTGATTATATTTTCATCATACATCTTCAAAAAATAATCACGTTTGAGTTTACCTATACCATGCTCTGCAGAAATTGTTCCTTTTAATTCAACTGCTCTTTCACATATTTTTTTATAAATATTTTTAGAAATATTGTATTGTTCTTCATTTTCTGGCAACATATTTAGATGCATATGAGAATTTCCAAAATGACCATAAACAACATACTTTAAACCATAACTTTCAACTATTTTTATTGTTTCATAATAATAATCTTTAAATACATCATCTGGCACTGCAACATCAGTTCCCACTTTTTTCAATTTTCTTCTTGATATATATTCATTTACTTTCCAGGCAATTGCATGACGGAAATCTTTGAATTTTTCCTGTTCTTTCTTGTCGGAAGCAATCCATGAATTTTCTTCCATCCCTGAATGATTGTTAATTAATTCCATCCATTGTGCAATGATTTCATCTTCCATATCATTTAATTCCTGTTCGAACCAAACTGCACCATTAGCATTCTCAGGAATATTAGGATAATCCTCCGTAAGAAACTTTAGTGTAAATTTGTCAAAAAATTCCAATCCTCTTGCTGATATTAAATTAAGTTTATCCTGTATTCGTTTTTTAGAAATATCGCGAGCTTCTGCAATAAAATTAATTGCATTTTCTTCATTATCAAAAAATATTACGCAAGAAAGAATTTTTTCCGGAAGCTCTATTAACTTTAATTTTATTTCTGTGAATATACCGAGTGTTCCTTCTGAGCCTATGAAAAGATCTATTAAATCCATATTTTCTTTACAATAATATCCTGCAGCATTTTTTGTGGAAGGCATTATAAATTCAGGCAATTTAAATGTAATAATTTTACCATCATCAAATTTTAATACACCATTAATTCCATTGGCATTATATTGACCTCTATTAATAAATATTGTATTTCCATCCGGCAAAATTATTTTTAAGCCAAGGACATAATCTCTTGTTGAACCATATTTAAAAGTTCTTGCACCGGAGGAATTTGTGGCTACATTTGCACCTATTTGACAATTTCTTTCCGTTGGGTCCGGCGGGTAAAATAAATTATGTTTTTCAACGAATTCCTGAAAATCTTTTAAGATTACGCCGGGTTGAACCACTGCAAATTTCTCTTCATAATTTATTTCAAGGATTTTATTCAAATTCTCTAAAGAGATAACAATGCCTCCCTCTGGTACCCGTCCCCCAGTTAAACCTGTACCATTACCTGATACAGTAACTCTTCGTTTAGTTCGATTACATTCTTTAATAATCTCTACTATTTCATTTTCATTAGAGGGTATATAAACAGCATCGCAGTTGCCATAATAATTAGAGGCATCTGTTAAATAATTCTGTATTTCATCCTGTTTATCTTTTATCAGCATTTTATCTTCTTCTTTTTTTAATCTGTTTTAATACCATGACGATTCATTATTTCTTTCCAGGTTTCATAATCCAATTCTTCAGATTCTTCGACGAGCATAACAGGGATACCATTTTCAATACGATACCTTCGTCTAGTAATTTTATCTGTTGAAACAAGGTAATTACCATCAAGAACCAGATCAGCTCTTGAAATCGGGCAACACAAAATATCTAATAATTCTTTTGATATCATGTTAAAAATGAGTTAATTAAGAATAATAAAAATCGTAAAGTTAAATTCAAGCAAACTTTTCGGATGTAAATTATAATTGAAGTTTTTTCTTGGCTTCTTCTGCTATTTCTCCAGACACTAATATTCTTCCGCAGGATTCGCAAGAAAAAATTCTTTTGTTTTGTTTTATTTCCAATTGTCGTTGTGGCGGAATAACATTATGACAACCTGAACAAGCTGAGCGAGAAACAGTTACCACTGCTCTACCACCAAGTGCTTTTCTTATTCTCATATAAGTAGCATAATCCTGCTTTCTAACTTTTGCTGCTATCTTTTCACGTTTATCTTTTAGTTTAATTTCCTCTCTTTCATTTGCTTTAATAATTTGTTTTAACTCGGCTTCTTTTTCTTTCAATTCTTTTGTTAACGAAGTAAGCTGGGGTTCAATTTCGGCAATCTCTGCTTTTAATTTTTGAACCAGGTCTTCAAGAGCAAGGCTTTCTGTTTCGAGTTTTTCTATCTGTTCTTCTGTATGGTCTATTTCTTTAGTTAAAGCATCGTACTCTTTGTTATTACGCACCTGATAAAGTTGACTTTTATATTTCTTTAAATTTGCCTTAAGTCGCTCAACATCTTCATCGTTTTGCTTTCTTTTCTGAAGAGATCTCCTCTTTTCAGCTTCTTTGTTCTCGATTTGCTCTTGAATCGCATTAATTTGTGCAGTAAGCTCATTTACAGCTGCAGGAAGATCGCCCTTTAAGTCCTCTAGCTCATCGAGTTGATCATCGATTAATTGAAGCTCAAAAAGTATTGTTAATCGTTCTACCAATTTCTGTACTCCTTAATGTTTAAAAAACTTTATTGGATTTGTACTTTTAGTGTAATTAAAAATTTTAATATTCTTTTTATGATCAATAAAATTTTCTATTTTTTTCTTTATAGAATCTAATACTACTATTTCAGTTTCATAATGGCCAGCGTCGATCAACATTATTTTATCATTAGACAAGTGAAACTCATGATACTTAATGTCTGATGTTATAAATGCATCAGCATTCGAATTTATAGCTGCATTTATTAAACTTGCCCCTGCTCCTCCACAAACTGCTACCTTATTAATAATTTTATTTTTTCCTTTACAATACTTTAGCACTTCTGTGTTCAGAGACATCGATACATGATTTAAAAAATCTTCTTCTTTCATGCTCTGCTCGAGTAAACCAATTGCTCCTGCCCCAAAGTTTATATTTTTATTTTTAACAGCATAAATATCATAAGCGGGTTCTTCATACGGATGTGCATTTATAAGTGCATTGATAACTTTATTTAGATTCCATTCATCTACAATAAATTCAAGTCGTATTTCATCAATCTTTTCAAAAATATTCTTAGTGCCTATAACAGGATTTGTTTTTTCAGAACCTTTGAAAGTTCCTTTTCCTTTCACTCTAAAACTACAATTTGAATATTCACCAATTACTCCAGCTCCAGCAGAAAATACTGCATCAGAAACTTTTTCAAGATAATTTTCCGGTACAAATACAACTAACTTAAATTGATTAGCTTCCTGATTTTGTAAGAATCTTATATTAGTTAATTTTAATTTTTTTGCTAATTGAAAAGAGACCCCATCTTTCGAAAAATCAAGATTGGTATGTGCAGAATAAACTGTAACATCATTTTTAATAATTTTTTCAATTAATTGAGATAAATGATTAGATTGAAAATCCAATTTAGAAACTGGATTGAATAATAAAGGATGGTGTGTGATAATTAGATTACAATTTTTTTTGATGGCTTCTTGAAGGACTTCATCTGTAAGTTCAAGACAAAGCATTATATTTTTTATTTGATTACCCCGCGAGCCTATTTGAAGTCCTACGTTATCTTTTTCCCAAGCGGCTCCACGGGGAAACCAGCTTTCAAGATACTCTGATAATTCGCCAACAGTCATATATAAAAAAAATGCACCCCTTTATAACTTGAGTGCATTTCCCATTTATAATTATTAACCAAATAATTTCTTAATATTTTTCTTTTTTTATTTGAATAATTATCCATATATCTATTCAAAATATATAATAATGAAACAACAACTTCAAGACACCTATAAAATTTCTCTTTTTTCCACCCATTTCCCATCTTTTTTTATCAATTCAATAAGTTCATCAAGAGCATTTTCTTCTGGAATATTCCTTTTTATTATCTCTTTACCTTTATAAAGAGTAACTTTTCCTATGCCGGAACCGACATAACCATAATCTGCATCTGCCATTTCACCAGGTCCATTAACTATACAACCCATAATAGCAATTTTTACACCTTTCAGGTGCTCTGTTTTTTCTTTTATTTTTGTTGTAACCTCTACCAAATCAAATAATGTTCTTCCACAAGATGGACAAGCAATGTATTCTGTTTTTGTACTTCTAACCCTTGCAGCCTGAAGAATACTAAATGAAAGTCTATTAATAAAAGATTTATTGATTTTATTTCCATTTCTATTCTTAGCTGTAATCCATATTCCATCGCCAAATCCATCGATAAATAATGCACCTAAGTCTGTTGATGCATGTAACATTAATTCTTCTTCAGTAATATTTTCATAATCTCTTCTTATAATCACGGGATTTTTAATTTCTTTTAGTACAAATTCAAAAAGTATTCTTCTTTGTTCGGCCATCCCGTGAATATTATATGTGTTAATTACAAAAACTAAATTTTGATTGTTTTGAATCTTATTAAATAATTCTGAAAACACCTGGTTAATATTTATTTCTATAAAATTTAATTCGTTTGAAAAAGAACTCGCATACAGAAATTCTTTAATCGAGGAATAAAAAGGATAGTAATTGTTATTATTATTTAATTCACTCCATTTATCATAATCCACTATTACTTTTAAATTCTGGGGGACTTCAAATGGCAACATTTGTTTACCAAGATAAATTATATCTGCTGCTGAATCTGTTAAAAACCATTTGTCGAGTACTTCAGAATATTGATAGCCAATATTTTTCATTTGTGTAAAAGAAACATCCTCCTCACTTAAATCTGCAACAACTTTTGGCCCATTTTTTCCGCCAATATTTGATATTTCAAATGTTTCTCTCCTATTATATGAAAATGGATCAATGGGTATTTTATCGATTTCAATAATTGACTGATGATTTGTCCTTATTTCATACCTTTTAATCAAGGTTTTTGCAACAGGTATTTCATATTCCGGTTCTTCTGCAAGAGATACTCTAATTGTATCTCCCAGACCATCTTCGAGTAATGTACCAATACCAACAGCGGATTTTATTATTCCATCTTCACCAAATCCTGCTTCCGTTACACCAAGATGAAGTGGGTAATTCATCCCCTCTTCTTCCATCTTATTAATTAACAATCGATATGTCTGAACCATTATCTGGGGATTACTTGCTTTCATAGAAAGAACTATTGAATGAAAACCTTCTTCAATACATATTCTTAAAAATTCCATTGCAGATTCAACCATCCCATTCGGGGTATCTCCATAACGACTCAAAATTCTATCGGAAAGTGAGCCATGATTTGTACCAATCCGGAGAGCTGTTCCATATTCTTTACAAATCTTTAATAAGGGAATTAATTTTTCCCTTATACGTTCTAATTCTTCCTCATATTGTTTATCTGTATATTCTATAATCTGAAATTTCTTTTTGTCTACAAAATTACCAGGATTAATCCTGACTTTTTCTACAATTCTTGCAGCAATTTCTGCCGCATTTGGAGTGTAGTGAATATCAGCAATTAAAGGAGTATTATAACCTCTCCTTCTGAGCTCGTTTTTTATATTCAATAGGTTTTTTGCTTCGTTAATACTTGGTGCTGTAATTCTCACATAATCACATCCAGCTTCAATAATTCTAATTGCCTGCTCAACAGTAGCATTTGTATCCATAGTATTTGTTGTTGTCATCGATTGAATGCGTATGGGATTATTACCTCCAAGCGGAATATCTCCAATATATACTTCTCTTGTCTTATACCTCGAATATTGAGTAAGACTATTGCAATATTTATTTAATTGCTGGATTTTCTCTTTCATAACAACTAATTAACAAATTAAGTACAAATGGAGTTCTAAGTTCGCTTTGAAATTTCATTTAAAAAAGTTAATATAAATTCCTTTGCAGAAGCAGGATCTCTCCCTGTAATAATATTATTATTTACAACTACTGGCAGATCTTTATATTTTATTCCTTCTTTTTCTAATTCATATTTATCTTCAGGAAAACAAGTGGCTTCTTTTGGTATTACACCTGCTTTTGCTAGAGTAACAGGAGCGCTACAAATTGCTCCTATAATCTTCCTGCTTAAATTAAATTTCTGTATAATTTTATGAAGCTGTTTATTATTCCAATAATTTCTTGCACCTTTACCACCGACCAAAATTAATCCATTAAAATTATTTTCGTGTACATTTAGTAAAAAAACATCATTTTTAATTTTTAAATTATCAGAACCTATGCACAACGAACTTGTATCTGAAGCAATAAAAATTTTTTTATCAGCACCAAGCAATTCTTTAGATATTACTAAATATTCCTGTTCATTAAAATCCTGTGCTGGTAGGATTAGTAGGATGCTGCTTTTAATCAAGTATGTATTTCTCATTATTATTTCCAAATCGAAAATAATAATATTAATTTTGACGAGCAATTTTGTCTTCTATAAATAAGTGAACATAAGTTTGATAATGTAATTATCAAAATTTCTAGCAGGAGCCCTGAATTGAAAATATCTGACCAGAAAATAGAAGAGATCAGAAACGCTGTTGACATTGTTGATTTTATTTCCGGATATGTTAATTTACGAAAGCGAGGAAAAAATTTCGTGGGATTATGTCCCTTCCATCATGAAAAGACTCCATCTTTCACAGTAAACAGTGAAAAACAAATTTATCATTGTTTTGGATGCGGGGTTGGTGGAAACGTATTTAAATTCCTGATGGATTTTAAAAATATTTCTTTCAGGGAAGCATTAGAAGAAATTGCAGAATATGCAGGAATCAAAATTAAATATGAAAAATCTGAACTTACAGAAATTCATAAAGAACTTGAAGAGTTATACGAAATTAATGAATTCGCATTAAAATTTTTCATGGATATATTACACAACAAACCCGAAGCAGAAGAAGCACGCCTTTATCTTAAAAAAAGAAATATTAAGCCCCAAACACAAAAGATTTTTGGAATCGGTTTTTCTCCATACGGCTGGGATAATTTTTTAAGAGTTGCAAAAGAAAATAATATTAACTTACAAAAAGCTAAAACTCTTGGCTTAATTGATACTTCTGATAAAGGAGACTATTATGATAAATTTAGAGGCAGAATTATTTTCCCAATTTACTCACCCAATGGAAGAGTGATTGCATTTGGTGGAAGAATCCTTACTTCAAAGGAAAATATTGCCAAATATTTGAATTCACTTGAATCAAAAATTTATTCAAAAAGAAAATCATTATATGGATTATACCATTCAAAAGAAGAAATTAGAAAACTTGATAAAGCAATTCTTGTAGAAGGATATTTGGATTTAATTTCTTTATACCAGGCAGGAATAAAAAACGTAGTTGCCTCCTCAGGAACATCGTTAACCGAAGAACAGGTACAGTTATTATCGAGATTTACAAAAAACATTCTCGTGCTTTTTGATGCAGACCCTGCAGGGCAAAAAGCATCGCTCAGAAGTATAGAAATCTTGCTTAAACAAGATTTTGATATTAAAGTAGTAACACTACCATATGGTGAAGATCCAGATTCATTTATTAACAAATATGGAAAAGAAAAATTTGAGGAATTAATTTCTAATGCAAAAAATTTTGTTGAGTATCAAACTGCACAATTTGAAATCGAGGGAAAATTTAACGACCCATCGACTGCTTCTTCTGCAATTAGAGAAATTGTTAAAACCCTCGCTTTTGTAAATGATGATCTAAAAAGAAGTTTATATATAAAAACTATAGTAAAAAAATTTGGCTTAAGAGAAAAACTAATTGAAGATGAACTAAATAAAATATTAAATCAAGGAAAAGAAAGGAGTAGTCTTCAGAATACTAAACCTTTGCGACTAAATATTCTGGCTGAAAATAATACAATACTACAAAATACTTTATCTGAAATATCAACCATCGAAAAAGAAATTGTAAGATTACTTTATAGCGGGAATGAACATATCGTAGAATATATACTTGAAAATATTTCTCTCGAATACTTTTCAAACCCTAAATTAAAAATGCTTGCCGAAATTGTACTTGAAGGACATAACGATAAAGATATATCACCTGCTTATTTGATTGAAAAAATTGAAGACGAACAATTAAAAAATTTTGTATTCAAACTTGCATTGACAGATGAAACTATCAGTCATCGCTGGGATGAACTTTCCCTTAATGGAAAAATTGAGAAGGATTCTTTTGAATATGCAAAAGAAACAGTAATAAAATTTTTAGTTAATCAGATCGAGCAAGAAATCAAAATAAATAATAAAATAATTGAAAATACAAAAGATGAACATCTACAAATAGAACTTTTAAATAGAAATAAAGATTTGATAAATAGAAAAAAATTAATACTGAATCAAAAATAATTAAATAGAAAAATGTCATTAAATAAATCACTTTACGAAATCAATACCCGAATATTTTTAAGAAGATTAGGTAAAAATGCAAGGTTACGTAACGTACCACATGATTTCTGGAATTATTTTATAGAGAAAAAGTTCGATTATATATGGTTGATGGGTATATGGCAAACTACCAAAACTACAATCGATAAATATTGTTTTGAAGATTATCTTGTACAAAGTTACAATAAAGCTTTAAGAAACTGGCAAAAAGAAGATGTGATTGGTTCTCCTTATTCAATCGATACCTATAATGTTAACACTGAAATTGGAAATTTTGATGACTTATTAGAATTAAAAACTTATCTTAATAAAAATAACATAGGATTAATACTCGACTTTATACCAAATCATTTTAGCGCGGATAGTCAATTAATAAAAGAGCATCCTACATTTTTTTTAAGCGTAGATAAATCAACATTTGAAAAAGATTCTAATGCCTTCTACAAACCTTTTAATAATGATGAAATATATTTTGCACATGGTAGAGACCCTTTTTTCCCACCATGGAAAGATACTATACAGGTAAATTATTTTAGTAAAGATGTACGTGAATTCTACAAAAATCTTTTATCAAAACTTATAAAATACTGTGATGGTGTAAGATGCGATATGGCTATGCTGGGATTAAATAATGTATTTAAAAGTACATGGGCAGGTGTTATCGAAAAAAATAATTCTGAAACAGAAATTACCGAATTCTGGAGTGATATAATTTCTTCGGTCAAAAAAGTAAGGAGTGATTTTATATTTATAGCAGAAGTATACTGGGGTCTTGAAAAAGATTTACAACAGTTAGGATTTGATTATACTTACGACAAAAGTTTGCTGGATAAGCTAAGAAGCAACACAGCTTTTAATATTTACGACCATCTTACAGCAGATATTGAATATCAGAAAAGATCTGTTCGTTTTATCGAAAATCATGATGAAGAACGGGCTATATCATCTCTCGGATTAGAAAAATCGAAGGCTGCAGCTATTATTATCAGCACAATACCAGGTATATCTCTTTATTTTGATGGTCAATTCGAAGGGAAAAAAATTAAATTACCTTTACAATTAGGCAGGGAACCCGACGAACAAAATCAAATCGAATTAAAAGAATTTTACAACAAATTACTTGATATCAAAAAGTTAATAGTTATCAGGAATGGTAATTGGAAATTATATACCACTTTACCATCGTGGGAAGGTAACCACTCATTTACTAACATTTTAGCGTGGCAATGGAACCTTAAATCAGAAAATTGCCTTGTAGTTATAAATTATTCAAATTTTACTTCGTCGTGCAGAATTAAATTAGAAGTAAGAAATTATCCTGAAACTTTTCAAATTAAAGACATTCTAAACAATCAAACATACTTTCGCTCAGCAGAAGAAGTATTTCATGTGGGATTATTTATTGAACTCAAGCCTTATCAGGCACATATATTTATTTATTAGCAATTGAATATATACAATGAGATTAGTTGCATAAATAAATGAGTATAATTAATCAATACAGTATTTTACTCTAATTTCTTCCCTGTTTTACTCTCGTAAGTTTTAATTAAAGAATCCATCAGCACACTGTTTTGAACCGGTTTTGTAATGAAAAGGTCAACTCCGGCTTTATATGCATTATCTTTGTCCCTTTGAAATGCATGAGCAGATAATCCAACAACAGGTATATTTTTAGTTTCTTCTGATTCACGTAGCTCTTTTGTTAATTGTAGACCATCCTTTCTCCCTCTTAACGATATATCCATTAAAATTATATCAAATTTTTTTTCTTTCATCTTTTCATAAAAAGTTTCAGCCGAATCACAAACATCGACTTCAAATTTCCTTTTTAGAAATAATTGAAGAAATTTTTGATTTTCAAAATCATCTTCTACTATCAGCAACCTCGGTTTTGTTTTATCATTTGATTCAAGCATAACTTATTCCCTACTTAATTATTGTCAATAAAAATTTAATAAACTAAAATAAACATTTCAATATAACATAAAAAGATATTTACTAATAAAACAAGTATTAATCACACTTAAGAATTATGGAATACAATAGTAAATTTGGTTCCAATACCTTTTTTGCTTTCTACCGATATATCTGCATTATTGATTTCGCAATATTTTTTAACAAGAGCCAGTCCTAATCCACTACCTTCAAATTTTCGAGTATAACCTTGATTTTCCTGGGTAAAAGGTTGAAATAGTTTTGGTATAAAGACTTCATTTATACCAATACCTGTATCCTTTACTATAACTACCAATTTATTTTTTTCATTTCTATTTACTATTACTTCTACACTTCCTTTGAATGTATATTTTACAGCATTATCAATCAAATTAGAAAATATTTGCATTACACTATAATCATCCCCAATTAATTCCAAATTATCAGTATTATAAATAATAGAAAAATCCAAACCTTTTCCTTGAGCAATCATTTTGAATACTGATTCAAGAGGAGTAAGTATATTTTCTTTTATATTAATTGTTTTCATAAAGACATCATATGTACCGGACTGAATTGCAGACATATTTAATATTAAATCAATAGTTCGAATAATTCTTTTAGTAGCTAAATCAATACTATCAAAACTTTCAAGTAAATCGCTTGTAATCTTATTCTTAATTTCTTCTTTGATAAAATTTGAGAAACTGACAATAACATTAAGAGGGGTTCTTATTTCGTGAGATATTTGTGCAAGAAAATATGTTTTTAATTTATCTGCTTTCTCAGCTTTTTCTTTTGCAATGATTAATTCTTCTTCAGCTAACTTCTTTGTTGTAATATCTTCTGCGGTACCTTCAAAATAAGCAATGGTACCATCCTCGTTTTTATACGTTCTTGCATTTTCCCTGATATAAATAATTTTACCATCTTTTCTTTTCCATTTTTGTTCAAAACCATAAATATAACCTTCTTCAATAATTATTTTTAAGAACAGATCACGGACCCCTTTTTCTGCATAAATTTCGTCCATCTTAATATTTGATTGCGCTTCTTCCAGAGACTCATAACCAAGCATAGAAAGAAAAGTAGGATTCGCCATTAACAATTTACCATCAGGTGTTGTTCTGTATACACCTATTGAAAGACTTTCATAAATATTTCTAAACCTTTCTTCGCTTTCTTTAAGCTTCTGTTCTGCAATTTTTCTATCTGTAATGTCAAATGCTGTTCCAAGAGCAGCTATTTCTCCTTTATAATCAATTAGTGTAGATGTAAAAGTAATCCACTTTTCTTTTCCATCTTTCGTTATAATTTTAAAGTCATAATTGGAGGGTACTTCTTCTCCTCTTAGCCGTGCTAAGCCTCTTTCTTTAATTAGATAATTAAAATCAGGGTGAACCATATCCCAGAAATTCATATTTAATAATTCTTCTTCGGAGTAACCTGATAATTCTACAGTAGCTTTATTTACAAATACAAATTTTGTTCCTTTATAAATGAAAATAGCAGTATGAGTAGATTCAGCTAACTTCCTGAATTTTTCTTCGCTTTCTTTTAATGATTCCTCTGCTAATTTTCTCTGTGTGATATCTCTAGCAATACCTTGTATTCCGATAAGTTCTCCTTTTTCATCCAATATTGGAACATTCATTTGCTCGGTCCATATAAGCTGACCATCTTTTCTTATCAATCTTAAAATAATTGGTTTTGTAATAACTTTTTCTTCAAAGAACGATTTAAGAATCGATACATCTTCAGGATGAATAATTTTAAATCCAAGCATAGGGTCTGCATAGTGTTCTTCAGGAGTGTATCCTGTAATTTTTGTAGACGATGGACTCACATATTCAAATCCCTGAACTGGTTTGAATCTATAAATATATATTAAATCATTCGCTCTTTCTGCTATAAATCTAAATTTTTCTTCGCTCTCTTTAAGTGCTTTTTCTATTTCTTTGAGTTGGGTAATATCTTTTGAAATAATCGTAACTGCAATTGTTTGGTTCGTGAATGGATCTTTTACTGGGCTTAATGTTCTTATGAAATATCTACCATCCCTAAAACTTTGATATTCATATACCAATGCAATTCCGCTATCGCATACTTTTTTTACTTTTTCTTCAAAGTCTTTAGAACCTTCAGGTGTATGAAATTCACTATAATGTTTACCAATGACATTCTCTAATTTACTTCCCAACCTTGCTAAATATTTATTGTTCATATGAAGATATACGCAATTTCTGTCAACAAGATAGATCGAATCTTCACTTGATTCTATAAGTGCAGAATAAATTTCAAGACTTTGTTTTAATATCTCTTCTGACTTAGTTTTTTCTTTTTCATGTTCAATATACTCGAGTGAATATGATAAGTCCATCGTTAATTCATTAAGGAGTCTGATTTCATCCTCACTAAAAAAATTCTCCTTAGCTGAGTATAAATTGAGTGCACCTACTGTTCTACCAAATACTTTTATGGGAAACGAAGCAAATGATATATAACCAAGTTTAATTGCAACTTCAGAACATTGTTTGGCTCTTTTATCTTTTAATAAATTATTTGAAACAAAATATCTCCCTGTTTTCAATACTTTCATAATTGGACAAAGCGCCTTAGAGTCAGAATAAAAATCCTTTTTTATTTGAGATATATATTCTTCAGGGAGGTTATATGAAGAGTAAATACTAATACTATTTAGATTCCCATTTTTCATTGCAAACCATGATGCAGAAAATTCTCCTATTTCAACAGTCAATCTTGTTATTTCATCAAGTAATTCTTTTGAATCACGAACTCTCACTATAGTCTGATTAATTGTGCTTAGCAATCTATACATGCGGTTTAATTTCTTAATTTTTTCTTCTGCTATTTTTCTTTCAGTTATATCCTCAATTGCTAATAGAATAAAATCAGTTTTATTCTTCTCTCTATAGATTCTTCGAGCATTTAACAACATGGTTTTTTGACCAATTTTAGGGAAATTATGTAGAACTTCAATATTGTTAAATGCTGTATTCTGTGTTAATATTTTTTCTAATAATTCTTTCAATGATGGAATATTCCATTGTCCATTTCCAAGATTATATAAAGATTTTCCAATTGTTTCAGCTTCAGTTGTATTAAATGTATTATAAAATGATTTATTGGCAGCTACAACTATCATTTTCGAATTGAGAACCAGCAGGGGCTCGCGTACAGTAGCAATTATACTTTCTGCAAAAATTTTTTCTTCTTCAATTTTTCTTTGTGCTTCACGTTCTTTTGTTTGATCCCTAAATACAAGAACTACGCCATTTATATTACCTTCTACATCTCTAATAGGTGCACCACAATCCATTATGGGTATTTCTTTCCCATTTTTTGATATTAAGACTATATGGTTTGCTAATCCAACAACAATACCTTCGCGTAATACTCTGCTAAAGGGATTCTCAACTTTTCTACGAGTATATTCATTAACAATATTAAAAATTTTCGTTAGAGGTTTACCTTTTGCTTCTGATTCTTTCCAGCCTGTAAGTTTTTCAGCTACAGCATTCATTATCCGAACTCTTCCTTTTTCATCAGTTGTTATAACACCGTCTCCAATGCTGTAAAGAGTAATTCTTAATTGCATTTCTGCATTTACCAATTTCTTTGTTAAGAGTGTTTGCTCAGAAATGTCATGAATTATTATCAATTCACAATTCTTACCTTCATAAATTATTTTATGAGTTGTAACGTGAACATTTATAATTTTTCCGGATTTTATTTTATGTACCTGGTGGATAACATCAGAGGGTAGTCTTTTAAGAGTTTTATTTGAATATAAAAGAAGGGTAGAATATTTTAATCTAAGAAAATAGTTTTTTTTATAACCATATTTCCTTAATGCTGATTTGTTAACATAAAATATCCTATCACTATTACGGTTCTTAACAAATACAGGAAGGGGGAAATTATCGAACAAGCTAATTAGTAATTCTTCATTCAATTTGCTTTTAATTTTACTTGTGCCCATCATTAAAAACCTCTAATCAAATTTTGTAATATCAATTTAATTCCAAATACAAAGAACATACTTAAGTTTTATTAAAATAAAAATTATAAAATCTATTTTATAAATTTTTTATTTATTAAATA
>FWPU01002344.1_pt1 | contig 52946 bp, 47 predicted proteins | sample 2228361 | NCBI WGS metagenome assembly FWPU01 (sample SAMEA103939777, study PRJEB20133) | metagenome | reverse complement strand
ACCTTAAGATAGAATAATGCTACGGAGGGCAAGCCAGAGATAGAGAAGATAATAAGTAAAGAAGAGTATGAGAAGTTTGAAATTAAATAGAGGTTAAAATGAATCAAATAAGTGAACCAAAATCCAGTTGTGGAGGAAACTGGACAGAGAAAAAGCTTGAAGCTTTCGAAAGTTATGTGAATACCTATTTAACCATTATGAATGCACAAAAGAAAAAATATAATGGTTGGCCAACAACTATTTATTTTGATGGTTTTGCCGGAAGTGGAGAAAGAATTTCTTATTCAAAAGAAATTAAAGACTTATTTTCTGAATATATGGAAAAGGAAGATTTGGCAGTTTATAAAGGATCTGCAGAAAGAGTACTTAGATTAGGTCAAAAATTTGATTACTACTTTTTTGTAGATAATAATGAAAATGCAATTAGCAAATTGAAAGAAAAACTCTCAGCTTTAAATCTAATTTCTAATAATTGTTATTTTATCTCAGATGATGTAAACATTCAATTAACTAAACTATCAGAATTTTTAAATTCCCCAAAAGCAGCACTTGTATTATTAGATCCTTTCGGAATGCAAATAAACTGGTCAAGTATTGAAAAACTAAAAGGAAAAAAAGTAGATCTATGGATTTTAATACCCTCTGGTGTAATAATAAATCGATTTCTTGATAGAAAAGGAAAGTTAGTATTTTCAAATAAACTTCAATCTTATTTTGGACTAACGGAAGATGAAATTAGGAAAAGGTTTTATGAAGTTGAGATTGACTAATGATTCTATTTATAAAATTGCCGAACTTTATATAGAAAAATTAAAAAACATTTGGGAATTCGTAACGGATAAGCCTTTGATATTGTACAACACTCGGAATATACCTATTTATCATTTTGTTTTTGCATCAAACTATAAAACAGCTTTAAAGATTGCAAATCAAATAATTGAGAAGAAAAACAAATGAAAACCACAAAAATTGAATGGACAGAGAAAGTCTGGAATCCAAGCATTGGTTGCGATAAAGTTTCTGCTGGTTGTAAATTCTGCTATGCAGAAAGTTTTTCCAGACGACTAAACGCAATTGGTGTTGAGGATTATAAAGATGGATTTACTTTTAAGATATTACCTCATCGTCTTGAAGAGCCGCTCAAGATTAAAAAGCCAACGAAATTTTTTGTTAACTCAATGAGTGATCTCTTCCACGAACAAATGACTTTTGAATATCTTGATATGATATTTGATGTAATACAAAAAACACCACAGCATATTTATCAAATTCTAACCAAGCGTGACGAAATAATGCTTGAGTATTTTACCAATAGAAAAGTTCCTGATAATGTCTGGCTCGGGGTCAGTGTAGAAAATGCAACTTTCAAAAAAAGAATTGATACACTAAGAAAAATCAAAGCCAAAATACGATTCATTTCATTTGAACCACTCATTGGTTCGGTTGGAAACATTAATCTCAAAGGAATTCACTGGGCAATAGTAGGTGGTGAATCAGGATTAAAAGCCAGACCAATTAAAACAGAATGGATAGAAGAAATTTTTACTCAGTGCAAAGAACAAGGAGTTGCATTCTTCTTTAAACAATGGGGTAGTTGGGGTGCAGATGAAATAAAACGAAGCAAAAGAGCAAATGGAAGATTGTTCAGGGGTAAAGTTTGGAATGAATATCCTATGAATCCGAGCTAAAGGTTGGGTAATAAAAGTGTTGTATGGGTTGACAGAGAAAGAAAGAGAAATAACTCCGTGCTTCTCCGTGTCCTCTGTGGTGAGAGAAGAACCCACCACAGAGAGCACAGAGGAACACAGAGGAAAACAAGAGGAGTTATGATTGAAAATACAATTACAGAAAAAATAATTGGCTGTGCAATTGAAGTTCATAAGAATTTAGGTCCCGGATTATTGGAGAGTGCATATGAAGAATGTCTTTTATATGAATTACAAAAAATTGGTTTAGATGTTAAAAAGCAGGTTCCTTTACCGCTTGTTTACAAGGAAGTAAAATTAGATGCCGGATATAGAATAGATTTATTAGTTGAAAATAAAATTATAATTGAAATTAAAGCTGTAGATGCAATCGCAGATATTCACAAGGCTCAATTGATGACATATATGAAATTAGCAGGAGTCAAAGTAGGACTTCTAATTAATTTTAATGTGTTAAAACTGAAAGACGGAATTGTTCGATGGATTTTATAACCTCCGCGCCTCTCCGTGACCTCTGTGGTGAAAGGAAAACATCTCACCACAGAGAGCACAGAGAAACACAGAGGAAATAATTGATGATGAACTAAATTATTCTTGGCAATATTAATTTAATTCAATTCCTATAGTCCGGCTCCATATTAGATTTTTATTCTCTTCGGGTTGATTTGTAATCGCCATCAGAACAATCACATTTTTATAATTATTCTTTCCATCTATACTGATTGATAAATTATATTCATTATATTGACTTAAATCAGGTAAATCTCTGTGTTGCAGTTCAATGATTTTATCGCGCCTTGTGGGAGGAATGTCATAATAAAATAACAGGTAATATAGTCTTGCGGACTTCAGTAATTTTTTATCAACTTTATCACAATAGATTTTGATATTCAATACTGATGAATTCATCTCAGTTTTAATATGGGGAATTATTGATGAGTCAGGTGTAATTTTATTATTTATAGATAAACAATCCGGTTCAGATAATCCGGAATTTACTTTGATTATTTTCTGATAAGCATTAGTTGCTTTTATATTGTAGCTTTTCCAGATTGCAGAAAGCAAAGGATCTGAGTTTACTTTCCTGGCTAAAGCAACGGTTATTGCAAATCTTTTCCGTGCATTAACAGACGCTTTTGAATTGCTTACCTTTTGTTTTACTGGTTTGGTGTAAGCAACAACTTTACCATTTCTTACTCTGAACACAATATCAGATAAGCTTCCTTTTAATTCACCGATAATACTTCGCTTTACTATTGCCATAATAATTTAATGATTTTTATATGCAAATATAAGAATTTTATAGGTAATAAAGCGTATCTGAAGCGTATGTGGAGCGTATATGAAGTGTATATGAGAGGAAATAACTGATATCGGATAAACTCCGTGAAAATAGGTGAATATGGGCAGATAAACCGGTTAGTTTTAAATAATATTAATGGAAAATTAAAATGAGAATTAGTTCTCTTAACAGCGATAGCTGGCATTGTAAAAATTACATTTCTTTCAAAATTTCTGAAAATTGTTCAAATGAAAATTATTTAATTATCCGGTTTATTTAATTTGTGAAGTAAATTGAACTTTTAATTTTTCCTTTTTTTCTTTTGAATTTCTTCTTTTGCATCCTCTGTAATACCAGATCATTTTTTTATATATATATTTTCTCATATTGAATGAATTATTTTTCAGAGGTAGCTATGAAAATCCACACTCTAAATAGAATTGTCATTTCAATCATCTGCATATTCTGTTTTTCTTTACCTTCAATCTATGGCCAAGCTCCCGATACAGTCTGGACAAAGACCATAGGCGGAAGCAACATTGATATTGGATATTGTGTCAGGGAAACTTCGGATGGTGGATTTATTATTGCCGGTTATACAAGATCTTATGGAACGGCAAGCGGCAGAAACCTTCTTCTGGTAAAGACTGATTCTTTCGGAAATGTTATTTGGGCAAATGGCTATGGTGGGAATAATGATGACGAAGCAAGTTCTGTTGTGCAGACTTCAGATGGTGGCTTTGTTGCTTGTGGTTATACAAAGTCTTATGGCTCCGGTGGTAATGATTTTTATCTTGTCAAAGTAGATGCTAACGGAAATCAACTTTGGGACAGAGTTTTTGGTGGTACAGCCGATGAAGAAGCTTATTCAATGGTTGCTTCTGATGATGGTGGATTTTTAATTGCCGGCGCAACATCTTCATTTGGTGCAGGAAGCAGAGATATATGGTTAATTAAAACTGATGCATCCGGTAATCAGCAATGGACAAAAACAATTGGTGGATTAAGTTCAGATGGAGCAAGATCAATCAATAAAACTTCTGATGGAGGTTATATAATAACCGGTTGGACATTCTCCTACGGACCCGGTGCAGTTGGTAATGTCTGGTTGGTTAAAACTGATTCTCTTGGCAATATGCAATGGAATAAATTTTTTGGCGGAAGTGATGTTGACCGTGGATTGTCAGTTCAGCAAACTCTTGATGGTGGTTACATCATTACCGGTTATACTGCTTCGTCGGGAACAGGACTGGATGATATGCTTCTGATTAAAACTGATTCCGCAGGAAATGCTCAGTGGCAATATACTTTTGGAGGAACAGGAAGAGATTACGGCAATTCTGTTATTCAATCAAGTGATGGTGGTTTTGTGGTAACTGGTTATACTCTGTCTTATGGCGCTGGTGGGGATGATTTATGGATTGTAAAAACAAATGAGTCGGGAAATATGCTTTGGAGTAAAACCTTAGGCGGCGCTCAGTCTGATGTTGGTAATTACATTATTCAAACTACAGATGGAAGTTATGTAATTACCGGTCACACGCTTTCATCCGGAGCTGGTTTACACGATGTATGGTTGATTAAATTAAATTCCTGGATACCTGTTGAATTAAATTCATTCACTGCCAGTATAATGGAAAGCTCTGTTGAGCTGAACTGGACCACTGCCACAGAAACAAACAATAAAGGATTTGAAATTCAGCGAAGGGAAATCTCAAATAACCAATTATCTGAATGGATATCACTTGGTTTTGTTAATGGTAAAGGTACTTCAACTGACATCAATCATTATTCGTTTACTGATGAATATCTGACAAATGGAGTGTATCATTTCAGGTTAAAGCAAATTGATTATGATGGTTCTTTTACTTATTCAGATTTTGTTGAGGCACAGATTACTTCTCCTGATGAGTTTGTTTTATATCAGAATTATCCTAATCCGTTTAATCCGAGTACAAAAATAAAATACACAATACCAACCACCCCTGCTTCGCTTCCTCTCCTTACTAAGGAGGGGATTGAGGGGAGGTTTGTAACGCTTAAAGTATATGATCTGCTTGGAAGAGAAGTTGCAACTCTTGTAAATGAAGAACAAACAGCAGGAAATTATGAAGTTGAATTCAATATAGCGCGCGGAACCAATCGTGCCATTACAAGCGGGATTTATTTCTATCAAATTAAAGTATATAATTCATCAACCGGCTCTGGACAAAGTATTATTCAAACAAAGAAGATGATTTTACTAAAGTGAAATTGATTTGCTGAAATGTGAAATATAAATTCCGATGACTATTACCAAGGATTAGTTCAGTAAAAGGATTTAAAATAAAAAACACTTCCCGCGTTGAAGGAAGTGTTTTAGGGGGTGCCATGAACATAAAATTTTATGCCTGAGCCGATAAACTCTCTCTTGTATAATAGTTTGTTGCTGAAGTAAAATCAAAACTTTCAACTGCTTCATCCAATGTATCATAAGCATTGAAAATATTAAGTGTCCCGGATTTCTCCATCAATGCTCTTACCACGGATTTAGGTTTCACAAGTCTGATTTCGCCGCTGATCATTGAAATTTTCTTAAGAGATAATACCAAAACTCCCAGAAATGTTGAATCAATGAATTCACATTGGCTTAAATCAACTACTACTTTTCTGAATTTCTTTTCGATATCTTCATCAAGAATTTTCTTTAGCTCACTTGCTTCTTTGTATGTAGCTCTTGTGAGGTTTACTTTCTCGATAAAAACATCTTTGATCACTATTTTTTCGAAATCTTCCATTTTGACCCTCGTTATTTCTTGAATCCCCTGTACATAAAATGTTTTTGTTAAAAATAAATTTAAGTTCATTCCGGGCACTCCAATTATTATTCCAATTCAATTATCGTTAATAAATTTATAAATTTTATGCCGCCTGGCTCACTTTGATAATTCATTAACATTTATTTACTAAATTGAACCAATAAATTTCACTTTTTATGAGTAACTCAGTAATAAAATCTGCAATTTTACTTTCAAAAACACATTATGAGAACTTTCCTGTAGCTTCTTTTCTGATTCCGAATGATAAACGAAACGATATTGCAATCGTTTATTGGTTTGCGAGAACTGCAGATGATATTGCAGATGAAGGTCAAATATCCGCAACTGAACGATTATATGCACTGAATGAATTTGAAAATAAATTTATTGAATCTTTAAATGGAGCTTATGTAAATGATGAGTATAAGATTCTGTCTGAGGTTGCAATACGAAATAATCTTAACCCAAAATATTTTACTGATCTCATTTCTGCATTCAGACAGGATATTACAAAAAAAAGATACGAAAATTTTGATGAAGTTCTTGATTATTGTAAAAGATCTGCTAATCCTGTTGGCAGAATTGTTCTGGAAATATTTAGTATAAGGGATAACGAAGCATTTGAATACTCAGACAGGATTTGCACAGCATTACAGCTAACAAATTTTTATCAGGATGTTGAAACAGATTTTGCAAAAGACAGAATATATTTCCCGAAAGATGAGATGGAAATGTTCAAAGTAAGTGAAAGTGTGTTTGAGATGAAAGAAAATAATCCTAATTTTTCGGCGTTATTGGAATACAGTGTTCAAAGAGCCAGAAATTTATTTTCTGAAGGAAAAAAACTTTTAGATTATCTAAAGGGCAGATTGAAAATTGAAATCAGGTGGACAATTGCAGGTGGAGAAAAAATCCTGACGAAAATTGAAAAAAATAATTATCAGATTTTTGGTAAAAGACCAACTATCAACAAAAAAGATTTTATTTCGATACTTCTGAAGAGTATATTAAACAAATGACAGAAACAGCAAAAGAAATATCAAAAGGAAGTAAAAGCAGTTTTTACTATGCTTTTAATCTTTTACCTGAGCATCAGAGAGATGCAATGAATACTGTTTATGCTTTCTGCAGAAAAACTGATGATATTGTTGATGATCAGTTAACCCCGGATGAAGTAAAATACGACAAGCTAAGACGCTGGCGGATCGAGTTCGAAAAAGCATTTGAAGGAAGAAGTGAATATCCTTTGCTGAATAAGTTGGGTAAAACGATTTCCAATTTTAATATTCCGCTTGATCCATTCTTTGAACTGATTAAAGGAATGGAAATGGATCTACAGAAAAACCGGTACAAAAGTTTTGATGATTTACTTGTTTACTGCTATCGAGTTGCATCAACAGTTGGTTTAATGTGCATTGAAATTTTCGGTTATAAAAATCCCTCGACAAAAGACTTTGCCGTAAATCTTGGTATCGCACTTCAATTGACAAACATACTTCGTGATTTAGGGAAAGATGCAGAGCAGGGAAGAATTTATCTTCCGCAGGAAGATTTCCACCTGTTTAATTATTCAGAAAAACTACTTTATCAAAAAGTAACGAATGAAAATTTCCGAAACCTTATGGACTATGAAGTAAACCGAGCAAAGATGTACTTTGAAAAAGCAACCAATTCACTTGACCTTGATGATAAGAAAACTATGTTTGCGGCTCGTGCAATGCAGCACATATATTACAAAATGCTTGAGAGAATTATTCAATCAGATTATGATGTGTTGAATAATGAAATTAAAGTTAAAAAAATTGAAAAGGTTGGTATTGCTCTCGGAGTCTGGGCAAAATATCAGTTAGTTTATTGATGAAAAAAGTTCTGGTAATAGGTGGCGGTTTAGCCGGACTAACATCTGCTGTATATCTCACCAAAAATAATTTCAGAGTAACTCTGCTAGAAGCTTCACCCAAATTAGGCGGAAGAGCATATTCTTTTTACGATGAAGATTTGAAAACAGAAATTGACAATGGTCAGCACATTATGCTCGGTTGTTATAAGGATACTCTTCAGCTACTCAGGATTACTGAAGCATTGGACGGCATTAAATTTCAGGAGTCGCTTGAAATAAATTATCTCGGAAGAAACAATAAAAGATTTTCTCTTAGCGCCAAAAGAAAATTTTATCCTTTCAATCTTATAGCAGGATTATTTTCGTTTAAAGGTTTGCAGTTATCTGAAAAATTATCGCTTGCAAAATTTTTTGTTAAAATAAAGTTTACCGACCCGGATAATCTTTCAGATATGAATGTAAATCAATGGCTTAAGAATGAAAAGCAATCAGAAAATGCAATTAAAATTTTCTGGGAGATAATTTCAGTCGGTGCATTAAACACTTCCACAGAAAGGGCATCTGCAAAAATATTTTGCGAAATACTGAAAGAAATATTCTGGAAAGATGATAACTCATATATGATTATTCTACCACGGTTTCCCTTAACAAAATGTATTATTGAGCCATTGCAGCGATTCATTATTAAAAACGGAGGGGAAATAAAGTTATCTGAAAAATGTGTTGAACTGATAATTGAGAATGAAAGGATTTCTGCTCTGAAAACGGATAAAGCATTTTTTAAGGATTTTGATTTTGTTATCAGTGCAATACCTGATTTTGCCTTAAGAAAATTATTGAATGAAAAGTATTCGTTAGCTTTACCTGATTTCAGACATTCATCTATTCTAAATATTCATCTTCTGTTAAGAAATAATTTTCTTAAAAAAGATTTTTATGCATTCGAGAATTCAGAATTGCACTGGCTTTTTAACAAAGGTACTCACTGGAATATTGTAATAAGTAATGCAGATAAATTTATAGACTCAGGCGGGGATGAGATTTATAAATTTGTGATGAACGAGCTAAAGCAATTTCTGCAATTAAATGATGAAGATGTGGTTTTGTATAAAGTAATAAAAGAAAAAAGGGCAACATTTATCCCGGATCAGAAGGTACTTTCAGCCAGACCATCAACCAAAACCAATATTAAAAATCTATATCTTGCAGGAGACTGGGTAAATACAAAACTTCCGGCAACGATTGAGAGTGCTGTAAAGAGCGGAAGAATGGCTGCAGAAGAAATTATTTTTCAACAGACATCAAAAGAATAATCCGGTAGAGTTTTAATTTCCTACAAACCTTCTTCGCTTAAGAGGTAAACCATTACAGCCATTGCTGCAGTGCCTAATTCAAATTCCCTTGGATGAACTTCTTCAAAAACATCATTAGCTGAATGATGCAAATCCATATAACGCTGGTCGTCAGGAACAAAGCCAAGCAGTGCTTTGGCATTTTTAATTTTACTTACATCTACACCACTTCCGCCTTTTTTAATCCATTCAACAGAAGCTTTTTCCAAAGCAGGAAGCCATTCTGAAATTTTATAAATAGTAAGTGAATCACTATCAACAAAAAATCCTACTGGCGTAAATGCACCTCTGTCAGCTTCAATTGCAGCTATATGTTTTTCTGAAGATGAGAAAGCAAATTTCCCGTACTCGATAGCACCGCGTGAACCATTTTCCTCATTGATGAAAAGGACGCATCTGATTGTTCTTTTGGGTTTAATATTAAGTCGTTTGAATAAATCCAATACTTCAATTGACTGTATGCAGCCGGCTCCATCATCATGAGCACCACATCCAACATCCCAGCTATCAAAATGACCGCCTACAACAACCACTTCATTTGGAAATTCAGCTCCTTTAATTTCACCAATCACATTATATGACTGTGCATCATCCAGAGTCCGGCAATGCAATCTGAGCTGAAGTTCAAGTTGGGGGTTTAATTTTAATTGTTCACTCAGAAAATCTGAATCAAGATATCCGATGGCTGCAGCCGGAATTTTGGGTAAGCTATCGGTATAAAGCATAACACCTGTGTGAGGAACATTATCAAACCTCGTTGTAACTGATCTAATTACTACACCAATCGCACCATATCTGGCAGCTTCAATTGCACCGTAAACTCTCTGATCGACTGCACTACCATAACCTGAAAAAGTATTTAGTAATCCCTGATCTATTTCTCTGCTGAAGAAAACAATTTTTCCTTTAACATCAGATGCTTTTTGTTTCAGTTCAGCAAAAGATTTTACTTCCAATACTTTTGCTGATATTCCGTCTTCATCAGTTGGAACACTTCCTCCGAGCGCTAATACATTTAATTCTTTAATGAGTTTGTTATTGTTGTACACAGCACAGAACTCTTTTTCACCTCTTTCCCAATGAGGAACCATCACAGGTTGAAGCCATACTGAATCAAATCCAAGCTGCTTCATTTTATTTTCAGCCCAGTATATTGCTTTAAGTGAATTTTCAGAACCGCTTAAACGCGGACCAATATCACATAATTCTTTAAGCCACATATAACCTTTACGATCTCTCAAAGCTGTTTTAGTAAAAGTATCAGCAACAGAGATATAGTTTGTGATTTTATTACTCTGACAAAACATTAATTCAGAGGAAATAATAAACAAAAAGAAAGTCAGCAATACTCTTATCATTTATAATCCGGAAATTTTTCAGCAAAATTACTGATGGTTCAATTAATTCAAAATCAGAATAAATTCTTATCTTACTTAGCAGGAAAAATTTTTTTATTATGAATTCGAAAGCGAGATATTATATAGATAAGCTTGGGTTAGAAAAACATCCTGAAGGTGGATATTATCGTGAAATCTACCGAGCCGGTGAGATTTATTTCACGGAAACAATTCCGTCTAAGAAGTTAAACAAAAAAAATATCTCAACTTCGATATACTTTCTGTTGAATGGGAAGGATAAATCATTATTTCACAGATTAAACTCCGATGAGATATGGCATTTTTACGATGGTTGTGATATTAAAATTTTTATAATTGATACCGGGGGCAAACTCACGGAAGTTCTTTTAGGTAAGGGCGGTGAAGTTTTTCAGTATGTTATACCAAAGAATAATTGGTTTGCTGCTGAGTTAACCGATAAAAAATCTTTCGCACTTGTGGGTTGCACTGTTTCGCCGGGCTTTGATTTTAAGGATTTCGAGCTCGCAGAAAGAAGCAGATTATTAAAACTTTTTCCTGAATATGAAAAACTGATAAGAAGATTTACAAAAGAATAAGTAACAGCTAAAATTTTGACCTAAAAAATTTTCAAATAACTTTTAAGTTTTATATGTGTAAAAAGTATTTTCTTGAATATATAGGTGAAATTGACTTATTTTTTCCAATAAAAACAGGAGTCATATCGAAAATAACCTCTACTATATTGTTTAATATTCTGTTAGGTGTTCCTCATTAAACGCGCGTTAAAAAATTCCATTAAAGATATCATCCGGATTATTTTCGGGTCTGTAATTCTTTTTTATGCCGGAATTAATCTGGGTTTCAGTTCATCTGAAAAATCTCAGATGAATAAAGAAATATGGAGAGAGATATGTTTCAACCTTATTTCTCTTCAGCAGCAAATGGCTTTACAACACTCACCTCAGAATGAGCTGTTGAACGCTGAATTTCAGGACAATAGTAATTCTGATATTCCATTTTACAATTCACTACCTGATACAGGACTGGAAAAAACCGCTGATTCTTCTTTACTGAAAAGCGATTCATTATTTGTAACTGAACAAGATACTGGCAAATTACCACTTGACACTGTAAAGGTAATCCTCAACAAAGATTCGCTGAGATTATATCAGTGGTCACAGGATTCAACTGCAAGATTAGAGAATTTCAAATATCTGAGGGAGGATGTTCCTTATGTTCAGTTAAAGCAAAAGAGACTATCAAAATTTTTTGTAGAACCTTCACCCACTTTCAAACAAAGGAAAATCACTATTGATTCAACAGGAAAATTTGTCGAGATAAGAGAGTTGATTGCCGGAAAGGAATCAAAGATATTATTAAGAATGCCCATCGAAGAATATATTCAGGAAAGATTGAGAGTTGAAGAGAGAAAAAAATGGGAAGACATTGGTTATGCCTACGAACTTAAATCTGATAAAGTAGGATTACAGGAATTAATGAAAAGCATAACCGATTTTGAAATTCCTTTACCCAAAGTCGGAGTTCTGAGTATTTTCGGAGAACCAAAAATCAGCTTGAAGATCGGTGGAGCAGTTCAGATACATGGTGCCTGGAGAAATGAAACTACTGAAGGTGTTACGGCTTCAAGATTAGGTAATACTAGAAACGAACCTGACTTTAAACAACAGGTTCAGATTAATGTTAATGGTACAATTGGTGATAAATTAAATATAAGCGCAGATTGGAATACTGAAAGAACATTCGAATATGAAAACCAGCTCAAAATAAAATATACAGGTTACGAGGATGAAATAATACAAAGTATTGAAGCCGGAAATGTTTCATTGCAAACTTCTCCTTTGGTAGGAGGCAGTGAAGCTTTATTTGGCATTAAAGCGTTATTTAAGATGGGACCTTTCACTCTTACTACTATTGCAAGTCAGAAAAAAGGTGAAACAAAAGAAGTTGAAGTTTCAGGTGGTACAACAGCGAGTGAATTTCAGAAAAGAGCATACGATTATTCGACCAATCACTATTTTGTTGATACAGTTTACGCTGATCCGGCTCTTAATATATTCAATAACTATTATGGAAATCCTACTCCACAGGTTAACAATCAATACTTAATTACTGAAATACAGGTTTGGAAGTCAATTGCCACAATCACAACTGATAAATCCCGCGAGCGTGAAGCAAACGCATATATAAATCTTCCACCAATAAGCAGAAGTCAGCAATATCCTGATTCATTGAGGCAACCACTTGATAATCCGTTGCCGGGGTTGCAGGAAGCAGGCAGATTCCTTTTGCTTCAGGAAGGCATTGATTACATAATTCACGCAGAAACAGGATTTTTAACTTTTAAAACTGCTATAAATGAAAATGACATTATTGCAGTTTCATATGGAAGAGAAAACGGTCCCGGTCCTGTTGATGATGAATATTTTGGAGAATGGCTTGCGCCGGGCGACACAAATACAACTAAAAGACTGGTGTTAAAACTTGTTAAACCAAAGAATCTGCAACCTGGTTTTACGACCGCCTGGAAATTACAGCTTAAAAATATTTATCCAATAGGTGTAAGGAATATTAAAGAAGAGGGATTTGAATTTGAACTGAAATACGAGATTGAAGGAGGCGAACCTGTAAGAGAATTAAATGGGAAGCGTTTACTGAATGCTTTCGGATTGGATCTGCTGGATGCAAGTAAACAACCGAACCCTGATAATGTATTTGACTTCAGACCTAATATAACAGTATTTCCCGAAACAGGTGAAATAATCTTCCCTACATTAGAACCTTTCGGAAGAAATATTCCATCAGACTTAGCTCAGTATGCTTATCAGGATATCTATGATACAACAAAAACATTTGCACAGCAGAAAAAGGAAAAAGATAAGTGGTTACTCGTTGGTAAAAGCACAGGTACTGCATCTGCAACATATCAGCTTGGGTTTAATGTAGTCGAAAATTCGGTAAAAGTTTTACTCGATGGCAGACCACTAAAAGAAGGTGTGGATTATCGTGTTGATTATAACAGCGGACAATTAACCATCACTAACAGTGCTGCACTTGTGCCTGGTGCAAATCTGAGAATCACTTTCGAACAAAATGATTTATTCCAGCTTGCTTCAAAAACACTGCTTGGTGCACGAGGTATCTACGAATTTTCAAAGAAAACTAATCTCGGATTTTCTGTACTTAATTTAAATCAGCAGACATTAAGCGATAAAGTGAGAATTGGTGAAGAACCATTAAGCAATACTATTTACGGCGTTGATTTTAATACCTCAGCTGATTTGCCTTTTGTTACAAAGGCAATAGATAAAATATTCTCTACAAGGGAAATGTCATCTTTCAATTTCAGTGGCGAATTTGCTTATATCAATCCCGACCCTAATACGAAGAAAAGTACAATTTCATCTGATCAGGGAAAAAGTATTGCATACATAGATGACTTTGAAGGTGCAAAAAGAATTATTCCGATTGGCGTTTCCTATACTTCATGGAAAGATTTAAGTGCACCTGATTCTATGTCAACTTTGCCCAACACCAATCGGCGGGATAAAATGCCTTTCAAAGGCAAAACATTCTGGTTTAATGAAACACCATCTCCGTTCACGGTTCAGCAAATATATGGTGAGAAAAAACAGGTTGCACGCTCAGATCAGCAGGTAACAGTTCTTGATTATGTCTTTATGCCTGATACACCAGGCACATATAACTGGGAACCCAATCTTTCTGACCTACAGAAAGTCTGGGGTGGGAATATGAAAATTCTTACATCAACAGCCAGCAATCTAGTTGAAGAAAATGTGGAGTTTATTGAATTCTGGGCACAGGTGGTTGATGCTGAACCAGGTACAAAACTCTATCTTGATTTAGGTAAAATCAGTGAAGATGTAATACCAAATAATGTTCTGGATACTGAGGATAAAGACAGAAATGATGCAATTGATGTTGAAGGTAAAGAGGATACTGGTCTCGACGGTCTATTTGATGCTGCTGAAAAAACAACATACAACAGTACCAAAGCAGATCCATCAGGCGATAATTTCTTCTTTCAAAGGGGTAGCGCACCTTATCCTATGGACTATTTTAATATTAACGGAACTGAAGGAAATGCAGTTCTGACAGATATTGGGCGATTACCTGACACAGAGGACCTAAACAGAAACGGAACATTGGATAACACAACTGCATTTTTCAGATATGAAATTCCACTTGATACTGTCCCCGCAAATAATCCTTATATAGCCGGTGGTGGTTTAACTCCATTTAACTGGTACTTGTTCAGAATTCCATTACAGGAATTTAAAGATGCAATTGGACCAGCAACTTTTACTAATGTAGAATTTATAAGAATGTTTATAACCGGAGTTAATAATAAAGTACATTTCAGAATTGCAGAATTTAATCTTGTAGGAAGTCAATGGCAGAAACTTGTGAAAAATGATACAGTATTATCTATATCAGTTGTTAGTATTGAAGAAAATCCTGAATACAAAAGTCCTCCTGGTGTTTTTCAGGAAAGAGACCGCACAAGGCCAGATGAAAATATTTTAAGAAATGAGCAATCATTAAGTTTAGTTCTGAATGCTTTGCCTGATGGTCAGTCAAGAGAAGCAGTTAAGTATCTTTTCAGACCTCTTGATGTTTTTAACTACAAACAGATGAAGCTATTCGTTCACGGTGATTTGAATAATACTGTTGGTTCAATTTCATATAACGATACTCTTGGTGGTCAATATAAATATTCGACAGAAGTTTACTTCCGTTTTGGTGGCGATACAAATAATTATTATGAATATCGTCAGCCGGTGCTTCCTGATTGGAATGAAATAACAATTGATTTCGATAAGATTACTGCGATTAAGCAAGTAGTGCGTGATTCAGTTTCCCAGATTATTAAAGTGCCTGTTGAAGGAAGACCGGGCCATTTTTATGTCTTCAAAGGAAATCCCACATTAACATCTGTAAAATTTTTATCGGTAGGTGTTTATAATCTTGACGATGCTTTTAATCAGGGACCATTATCGGGTCAGGTTTGGGTAAATGAGTTAAGGGTTGTTGGTGCAGATGATTCACCTGGCTGGGCTTATAGTATAAACAGTTCCGTTAAACTTGCAGATTTAATGACTGTAAATTTCACTTACAGCAAAAAGGATCCTTATTTCCATCGTTTATCTGAAAGATTTGGTTCGAGAGTGGACAACACAAACTGGTCAGTCTCTACGGATTTAAATGTCTTGAAACTTTTACCTTTCAATTTACCGGAAAGTAATCTGCGAATAAATTATGCACACACTGAGCAAAAGGGAAAACCACTTTATCTGCCGGGTACTGATGTGAAAGTGGATGAAGCGGTTCAGCGTCAGCAATCAATTTATAATCTTGATACTACCGGAAGGGTAAAGACTCCTCAGCAGATAAGAGAAGAAACAGAGACTGAATCAATTTCAGACACCTGGTCAGCTTCAAATATAAAAATTAAAATTCCGTCTGCCTGGTGGTTGATAAGAGATACATTTAATTCAATTACTTTCGGATTCAATTATAACAAGACATTCAGCAGAAATCCGACTATAGAAAAATCTACTGCGTGGGTGTGGAATGCAAATATGAACTATGGGTTAAATCTTAGTCCGGATTACAATATCGTACTTGCGGATATACCAATTCTTGGTTCATTTATCGAATTGTTCAAGGATTATGAAAAGCTTAAAATTTATTTTCTTCCTCAAAATATCAGTTTGAATTTAACGGCTAAGAGAAACAGAAATGCAAGCAAGAGCAGACCAACATTTAATCCTCAAACCGGTCAGTTCACTGAACCGGATGAAGTTGTTTCCAGAGATTTTTCAACTACAAGAGGTATGACTTTCAACTGGAAAGTTACTGAAGGAGGATTTTTAAATCTTACAACCAGTTACAATGTGAATATCACTTCGACACTTGCAAACCTTGAAACTGATATCTACGGAAATGAAAGAACTGAAAGCCAAATCTGGTCGGATATTATTGGTGGAAAATTTTTCGGTAAGGATTTCAGATATCAGCAGTCAATTGATTTCAGAACAGCTCCGAAGCTACCATCTCTTTTTGACCTGAATAAATTTTTCACGATAACTGCAGGATATACTGCCGGCTATCAGTGGAATTACGATTTGAGACAGGAAGAGCTTGGACGAAGTGCAGGATTCAACAATAAATCCAATATTGGATTAACACTAAGATTAAAAGCTTTGTTTGCTCCATTGTTTGCGGAAGAACCCGAACAGAAGCAGAATGTAACACAAAAGCTTGTAAATCAGGAAAGACAAAATCTCAATCTGAAGAATACTCAGAACGGAGATAGTCTTATTGCTGGTAAATCAGATAATCCTGATTCACTTAGTGCAGAGGATCAAAATAAACCCTCGGCAGTTACAAAAGCGTTAGCATTCTTAAAAACAATCGTCAAGAATGTATTTTTTGATTATGAAACCATTTCAATGAGTTTTTCTAATGATAATACACTTTCCAAAAGCGGATTAAAATCAACCGGAACAGGTTTCTCTAATTTCTGGGGATTGTTCTATAATGAAGAAGCCGGACCAACGAGAGGTTTTATGCTTGGTCTTTCCGGCGATGTTGGGAAACGGGTTACTGCAGCAAGAACAAATCTGAGTGATAATTTTTCTCAAAAGAATAATCTTGATTTCAAAACATCGCGACCGCTGTGGGAAGGTGCAAAAATAGATGTCAACTGGAAAGTTGGCTGGTCATTAAATAAAGTAACCACTCTGTCAGTTGATGACAATGGGAACCTGTTTGTTCAGGGAATAAATTCATCAGGTACACTTACACGATCTTTCGTAACTTTTCCACCTGTTCTGTTTCTTTCAGTTGCAAACAGTGGTATAAAGAAAGTGCACGAGCTCTATAACCCTCAATCAGGTGATGCAGCATCAAGTATCTCAAACGCATTCATCGAAGGATTTGAGAGCTTTCCATTCCTTTCAAAATTACCTTTACTAAGTAAAGTAACTAAATATATTCCACGACCAAACTGGAGAATAACCTGGGACGGATTAGAAAACTTTCTGATTTTCAAATCGATTGCAAAGAGAGTTTCACTTGAACATAGTTACACTGCAAATTATACAGAAGGTTGGAAATTAAGCCGCGACGGAAAGGAAGAGATTCAGACACAAAAAATTGATTACGCCTTTTCTCCATTGGTCGGGCTCAATCTGACATTTGGTCAGTTATGGGATGGAAACCTTTCCGGAAGTCTTAAATACGGTACAAGAACAAGTTATGATTTGGGAATTACCACAATAAACATAAATGAAACCTTCTCAAGAGATATAGGATTTACTCTACAATATTCCAAGAGTGGATTTGAAATTCCATTGTTCGGGGTATCATTAAAGAATGATGTTGAATTCAGTCTTGCTTACAATCAGTCAAAGAATTCCGTTGTAAGGTATGAAATGAATGATTTTACCGAAGAGGGAATTCCACAGGACGGAACAACAAGAGTAACAATTGAACCGAGAGTTAAATATACAATCAGTTCAAAAGTTACACTCTCAATTTTTTATAAACGATCATCAGTTTCACCAGAAGGTGCTTCGAGGATTCCACCAACTACAACAAATGAAGCAGGAATTGATGTTAATATAACCATTAACTGAGGTCAGATGGATAAGAAAAAAATTCTCTGGGTTGATGATGAAATTGATCTGCTGAGATCTCATATAATATTTCTTTCTGAAAAGGGATATGAGGTAGATACTGTAACAAATGGCGAAGATGCTTTATCAATGGTAAAAGAAAAAGAATATGACCTTATTTTTCTTGATGAGATGATGGCAGGAATGGGCGGGCTTGAAACATTAAGTAAAATAAAAGAAATTAAATCTACCCTGCCTGTTGTAATGATTACAAAATCAGAAGAAGAATCGTTGATGAACGAAGCAATCGGTGGAAAAATTTCTGATTACCTTACCAAACCTGTAAATCCAAGTCAGGTTTTACTTGTCTGCAAAAAAATTCTTGAATCAAAAAAAATAGTTGGTCAGTATGCAGCAAAAGACTATTTGCAGGATTTTAATTTAATCTCTCAGAAACTGCTTGGAGGTCTGGATTATCAGGAATGGATTGAAGTTTATCTGCGACTTGTAAACTGGTCAATTGAACTTGACAGACATCCTGAACTTGGGCTCAAAGAGACTCTTTCAGATTTATACAGAGAAGCCAATAAAGAATTTTCAAAATTTATTGAAAGAAATTATCCTGATTGGTTACAGTCAACCGGCAAACCGGATGTTCCGACATTAAGTCCTGAAATTCCTGAAAAATATTTATTTAAAACTTTGCGAGATGAAAATATATCGTTGTTTTATATTGTTATTGATTGCCTTCGGATGGACCAATGGCTTATAATGGAGCAGCATATTTCAGAATATTTCAGAATTGAAAAAGAATATTATTACTCAATTCTTCCAACTGCCACACCTTATGCACGAAATGCATTATTCAGTGGATTGTTTCCTGCTGACATTGAAAAGTATTATCCTGATTTATGGATGAATACGGCTGAAGATGAAAACAGTATGAACAAATATGAAAAAGACTTATTTAAACTTCTGCTTGACCGCAAACGAATCAAATTAAAAAACGAATTCAAGTACATAAAGATTATTGACCCTGAAGTAGGAAGAAACTTTGAGCAGAATATTTATTCTTTCAGAAACAATCATCTGACAGCAGTTGTTGTGAATTTTCTGGATATGATTGCACACGGAAGATCAGATTCTGACATACTTAAAGAGATAGCACCTGATGAAGCTGCATACAGGTCATTAACTAACAGTTGGTTTACTCATTCATCTTTGCTTGCTTCCTTTAAAGCACTTGCAAAAATGGAGAACATAAAACTTGTTGTTACCACTGATCACGGAAGCATTCGGTGCTTACGCGGTGCGAAAGTGCTGGGTGACCGCGAAGCATCAACCAACCTGAGATTTAAATATGGTAGAAATTTAAAAGCCGATAACAAAAACGCAGTTTTTGTAAAGAATGCATCTGATTACCGGCTACCGAAGCGCGGGGTTACAATCAATTATATAATTGCAAAAGAAGATTACTATTTTGTATATCCGACTGATTATCACAAATATCTATCTTATTATAAAGATACTTTTCAGCACGGCGGAATTTCGATGGAAGAAATGATATTACCTGTAATTATTATGGAGCCAAAGTAAATGAGTTTTTCTGCTGAACATATAAGCCGATCTGAAGAAGATACAAAACACATAGCTTTGGAATTTCTGACTGAACTAAAAGCCGGTGATATCGTTGTTCTGAACGGAGAGCTTGGAACCGGGAAAACTTTTTTCATAAAAAAAATTGCCGAAGCTTTAGGTATTACAAATGCAAACAGCCCGACTTTTGCAATAGTTAATGAGTATAGAACTGAATCAGGTTTGAAAATATATCATTTTGATTTTTACAGAATTAATAAAGAAGCAGAATTGCACGACATCGGAATTGAGGACTATTTGTCTGATAACGAAGCAATAACTTTCATTGAATGGGGAGAATTGTTTCCGGAGCTTCTTCCGCAAAAAAGATTTGAAATTAAAATTGAAGAAATAGAAAATGAACAAAGAAAATTCAGCTTCTTCAGGTTCAACTGATATTTTTCCCTTGCTTGCAATTGAAACATCCGAAAAATTATGTGGTGTTTCTATTCTGATAAATGAAACCGAGTATTACTCAGCTAAAATTTATCTGCCTCACTCACATTCCGAAAAATTATTTGAATTAATCGAAACTCTCAGAGATAACTCCGGTCTTAAACTAAATGAAATAAAAGCAGTTGCAGTATCTGCTGGTCCGGGTTCCTTTACCGGACTAAGAATAGGTATGGCGGCGGCTAAAGGAATTGCGGCAGGTCTGCACATTCCGGTAATTCCTGTACCAACATTCGAAGCACTTGCTTATCAGTTGTCACAGATTCTCCCTGAGGGACAGAAATTTATCATCGCAAATAAAGCCAACCGGGATGAAGCTTATTTCGCAAAGTTTTATGTTAAAAACTATAATTATATATTTGAAGAGGAATTAAAAATATTATCAATCAGTGATATCAAAATTCACGGAAACGAATTGCTTTTTGGCAATATTTTGACTAATCAGAATAAAATAGTTTCACCAGAACCAGAAATGGTGGGCTTGTGGTCCTTAAAGTTCGGAATAAAAAATATTATTCACGATTTTGACTTTCTTGAACCAAATTATATCAAAGATTTTATAGTTAAGGAGGTTAAGAAAAATGCTTAAAAGAATTTTATCCATATTGCTTATGTTATCATTCAGCACTTTTGCCCAATTAGTCGGACCAAAAGCAAGTGCGCAGATTACGGAATATAATTTTGGCGATATCAAGCAGGGTGATGTTGTCTCCTATGATTTTAAAATAATGAACAACGGTGGCGATGTTCTTAAAATAATTGATGTCCGTGCTTCCTGCGGCTGCACTGCGGCTCAACCTGATAAGAAAGAATTAAAGCCAGGTGAATCAACCACCATAAAAGTTACATTCAACTCTAAAGGAAGAAAGGGTGCACAGATAAAAACAGTAAGAGTAATAACAAATGATCCCGAGAAGAGTGATATCAATTTTGTCATTCGTTGCAATATTCTTGCTGATGAAAATAAAGCGGGATCTTCAGGCGCAGTTTTATTTTTGCCGGAAAACCAATATAATTTCGGAACCGTTAAAGAAGGAACAACCGTGTCTCATACCTTTGAGTTAGTTAATAAGGGTAATGATATATTGAAAATTCAGGATGTAAAAACATCTTGTGGTTGTACTGCTGCTCTCGTCAGTAATTCGGAATTGAAACCAGGTGAAAAAGGTACATTAAAAGTGGACCTTGATACTAAAGGGAGACAGGGAAAAATGAGCAGAACAGTTTCAATTGTTTCTAACGACAGCTCACAACCAACAAAAGTTATAACAATTTATGCAGAGGTTTTAAAGAATTAATATGCCTTGGTTCAGAAGATCGAAAGAAAATATATCGCCTGATACTCAAAAAAGAGATTTACCGGACGGACTCTGGGAAAAGTGTCCGTCTTGTGGTGAAATAATTCATAAAAAGCAGCTTGAGCTTAATTTCTGGACTTGTCTCAAGTGTGATTATCATTGGAGAATTGGAAGTAAGGAATATATTTCCTTTCTGCTCGACAAAAATTCATTCAGGGAAATTGATAAAAAAATGAGAGCAGCTGATCCTCTTGATTTCAGGGATACAAAAAAATATTCAGATAGAATTAACGAAGCTATTAAGAAACTTGAATTATATGATGCAGTAAGAACAGGAACCGGAAAAATTGATGGAAGGGATATTGCATTCGGATGTATGGATTTTGATTTTATTGGCGGAAGTATGGGCTCAGTAGTAGGGGAAAAACTTGCGCGCCTGATAGATAAAGCATATAAAGATAAACTACCTACAATAATTATTTCCCGAAGCGGTGGCGCAAGAATGATGGAAGGAGCTTATTCACTGATGCAGCTTGCAAAAGTTAGTGCGCGATTAACAAAACTTGCTGAAGCTGGAATTCCTTATATCTCTGTTTTGACAGATCCAACAACAGGTGGTACAACAGCCAGTTACGCAATGCTTGGTGATATTCATATCGCAGAACCTAAAGCGTTGATTGGGTTTGCAGGACCTCGAGTGATAAAACAAACTATTGGTAAAGATCTGCCTGAAGGTTTTCAGCGCTCTGAATTCTTACTGGAAAAAGGATTTATTGATTTTATTTCCCACAGGAAAGACCTTAGAGCTAATCTGATAAGAGTGCTCGACTTACTTACTTAAGAATTCCAGAGTCAGACGATGCTAACATCACCAATAGTGATTTTTTCAATCCCATCTTTAGTCCTTAACAACAGGAAACCTTCGTTGTCAATATCGTCAAAAATTCCATTTTTTATAAGCTCACCTTCTTTTACATAAATTTTCTCTCCTATCATCCGGCATCTCTCTTTCCATTCACGCGTAATGTACTCAGTTTCAGTCGGAATTTTGCTTAAATAAAATTCAAAATTATTTAATATTTCAGCTAATAATTTTTCTCTCTCCACTTCGCGCCCAAGTTCAATTCTTATCGAGGTTGGTGGATAATTAAACTGTCCCTGAAACATTGACTGATTTACATTGACCCCAATACCAACAACAACCCTGTCAATTTTATTACCCAGTGAGGATGATTCAAGTAAAATACCACAGGTTTTTTTCTTATTTATCAGAACATCGTTTGGCCATTTGAGTTCAGTTTTAAGTTGATATAAGTTCTCAATTGAATTTGCAACCGCAAGAGAAGCAGAAAAATTTATAAGGTTTAAGTGATTGAACAAACGATAATCCTTTAACAACAAAATCGAAAAAGTGAGGTTTTGCTCTTTCGTACTATACCACACTCTGTCTTTTCTTCCTCTTCCTTTGGTTTGTTTTTCAGCTAATACTACAGTGCCTGAAATTTCTATTTTATTTTGCCTATCGAGTAAAAAAGTATTTGTAGAGTCAATTTCCTCAATGTAAATAAAATTTCTTCCGATAAATTCAGTATTCAGTTTCAGATCGAAATTTTCTATATCAAACACATAACCTCCAAAATTTATTTGTAAAAATACCTAATTATTCCCTTATTGTCATTATATTTGACATTACACAATGTTTTATGACGAATAATCAGTATAAAATGACAAAATTATCGACCTTAATTTTTATAGATTATTAAAAAAGCTTAAAAACTTCAAAAAAATGCAATTTTTATTGGTATGAAGCTTGGCTTAACGAAATGGTTTTTAAAACAAATTTTGAAAATTTCTTAAGAAAGGAGAAATATTATAATGGGAAAAATAATAGGAATTGACCTTGGTACAACTAACTCTTGTGTTGCCGTTATGGAAGGTAACGAACCGGTTGTTATTCCTAACTCTGAGGGAGGAAGAACAACTCCATCAGTTGTTGCATTTACAAAAACTGGAGAACGATTAGTTGGAATGCCGGCAAAGCGTCAGGCAATTACCAACCCGAAGAACACCATATTTTCAATAAAGCGATTTATGGGAAGATTTTATGATGAGGTTGAAAGAGAGAGAGGAGAAGTTCCATATGAAGTTGTGCGTGGTGAAAACAATACTGTAAGGGTAAAAATTGGTGACAGGTTATATTCACCTCCTGAAATTTCTGCTATGATTTTGCAGAAGATGAAAAAAACTGCCGAAGATTATCTTGGACAGGAGGTTACTGAAGCAGTTATCACTGTTCCGGCGTATTTTAATGATGCTCAAAGGCAAGCTACCAAGGATGCTGGCGAAATTGCCGGATTAACAGTAAGAAGGATCATCAACGAACCAACTGCTGCTGCTTTAGCTTATGGATTGGATAAAAAGCATAAAGATCAGATTGTTGCAGTATATGATTTAGGAGGTGGTACTTTCGATATTTCAATTCTTCAGTTAGGAGAAGGCGTTTTCGAAGTTAAATCAACTAATGGTGATACACACCTTGGTGGTGATGATTTTGATCAAAGATTAATTGATTACCTTGCTGATGAATTTAAGAAACAGGAAGGCATCGATTTAAGAAAAGATCCGATGGCTTTGCAGCGACTTAAAGAGGCAGCCGAAAAAGCAAAAATTGAACTTTCATCTTCAATGCAGACTGATGTAAATCTGCCATTCATCACTGCTACGCAAGATGGTCCGAAGCATATGAACATTACTCTAACACGCTCAAAGTTTGAACAACTGATTCATGATCTTGTTGAGAAAACACGAATTCCTTGTGAGCAGGCGATGAAAGATGCAGGTGTTACTCCATCTCAGATTGATGAAGTAATACTCGTAGGTGGTTCAACAAGAATTCCAATGGTACAGGAACTTGTTAAGAAAATCTTTGGCAAAGATCCTCATAAAGGTGTTAATCCTGATGAAGTAGTTGCTGTAGGGGCTGCTATTCAGGGTGGTGTTTTGGCTGGTGATGTTAAGGATGTATTATTGCTTGATGTAACACCACTTTCTCTTGGAATCGAAACACTTGGTGGAGTAATGACGACCTTAATTCCTGCGAATACCACAATTCCGACAAGAAAGAGTGAAATATTCTCAACAGCATCTGATAATCAGCCCTCAGTTGAAATACATGTTCTTCAGGGTGAAAGACCAATGGCTGCTGATAACAGAACCTTAGGTAAATTTCATCTTGATGGAATTCCGCCGGCACCAAGAGGTGTTCCACAGATTGAGGTTACATTTGATATAGATGCAAACGGAATTTTACATGTTAGTGCCAAAGATAAAGCTACCGGAAAAGAGCAGAGTATCAGAATAACTTCGTCAAGTGGATTAAGTAAGGAAGATATCGAAAAGATGAAACGGGAAGCTCAGGAACACGCTGCCGAAGACAAAAGGAAGAGAGAAGCTGCTGAAGCAAGAAATACTGCAGATGCACTCGTTTTCCAGACAAAGAAGCAGCTCGATGAATTGAAGGATAAATTAACTCCGGATATGAAATCAAGGATTGAATCTGAAATTAAGAAAGTTGAAGATGCACTTGCTTCCAATAATGCTGAACAGATTAAATCAGCTACCGATTCGCTTACGAAAGCATGGAATGAGGTCTCTCAGAAAATTTATTCACAACCGGGTGGGCAGGCATCCTCTGAACAAACGACAGGTCAGCAAACAGGTTCAGCTCCTTCTGGCGATGGTAAAGACAATGTACAGGATGCATCTTATGAAGTAGTTGATGACGATAAAAAATAAGCTGTTGTGAGTTTCCTAATAAAGCCCCGTCAAGATTTGCGGGGCTTTTTCTTTAAATATTGCTATCCTTATCTTTAACTCAGTTATTAATTTGAACTTGATGACACAAACAGATAAAAAGCACAGAATTATTTTTATTGATTTGATGAGAGCTTTTGCTGTGCTTCAAATGGTTCAGGGACATACGGTTGATGCACTTCTTTCTCCTGAGTATAGATTATTGGATTTTCCGGCTTATTCTGTGTGGCATTTTATGAGAGGAATGACTGCCCCTATCTTTATGTTTACATCGGGCACTGTTTTTACATATCTTTTCAGATTAGTAGATGAACCTTTTGGAAATAATCCCCGCGTTAAAAAGGGGATTAAAAGATTTTTACTTCTGGTGTTTCTTGGTTATTTACTTCGTTATCCAACATATAAAGTATTTGATTTTTCAAATGTTACAAAACAACAACTTGATACATTCTTTGCTGTAGATGTTTTACAATTAATTGGTTTTGGAATTTTATTCCTGCTGATTTCAGCTTTTATTTCTGAAAAACTTAAATTGGGGGATACGGTTACCTTTCTCCTGATGAGTCTCGTGTTTATTATTCCTTCACCATTTATGAACAGCATAGACTGGTTGAAATATTTCCCTCAGCCAATTGCAAATTATTTCTACACAAGTAATGGCTCATTATTTCCTCTTTTCCCCTGGGCGGGTTATGTAATATTGGGAGGAATTCTCGGAAGCTATCTTGCCAGAAATCCTCTTGTCTTTAAAACAAATAAGTTCAGCATTAGGTTAATGATAATCGGAATTGTGTTAATAATTTTTTCCTCCGTTTACATAAAGTTACATCTTGGTGAATCTATCAGTAATTTATCCGATTCATACACTTACGATACAATATTATTTCGTATTGGCTTTGTTCTTATTCTTACTGCAGTAGTCTCTTATATTTCACAATCAATCAATTCAATACCACGAATAATAATTTTAATCGGAAGAAATACATTGCTAATTTATATAGTTCATTTAATGATTATTTATGGCAGCGCATGGAATCCGGGATTATATACAATCTGGGGAAATTCCGTACCTGTCTCTTTAACAATACTTATTGCTGTGTTGATGATTACAACGATGACATTAATGGTTTATTTACTAAATAAATTAAGAATTAAAAACAAGCAGTTAGTAACCTGATATGAGAAAACAAAGTAGTATTAATCCAGAGCCATCTGAAGAAGATAAAAAGTTTGAACAAAATCTAAGACCTCAGTTTCTCGGTGACTTCGGTGGTCAGGAGAAGATTACAGAGAATCTGAATGTTTTCATTTCCGCTGCAAATAAAAGAGGCGAAGCGCTGGATCATGTTTTATTAACAGGACCTCCGGGACTTGGTAAAACTACTTTAGCACATATTATTGCAAATGAACTCGGCGTTAAGTTAAAGATTACCTCAGGACCAGTTTTGGAAAAACCAGGTGACCTTGCCGGCATTCTTACAAATCTTGAAGAAAGATCAGTTCTGTTCATTGATGAGATTCACAGACTTAGTCCTGTGGTTGAAGAGTATTTATACTCTGCAATGGAAGATTATAAACTTGATATTATGATTGACAGCGGGCCTAATGCACGCACAGTTCAAATTAGTTTACCTAAATACACTTTAGTTGGTGCCACTACACGAGCCGGAATGCTTACATCACCGCTCCGTGACAGATTTGGTATTAAATTCAGATTAGACTACTATGCAAACGATACATTGAAAAAAATTATTCTAAGATCTGCAAGAATCCTGAATCTTAAAATTGATGAAGATGCTGCTTCCGAAATATCGAAAAGATCAAGAGGAACTCCAAGAATTGCAAACAGATTATTAAGGAGAACCCGTGACTTCGCCGATTTTGAAAATAAAAAATCAATTGACCTGGCAATTGCTAAAAAGGCATTATTAGCTTTGGAAGTTGATGAGTATGGCCTTGATGAAATGGATAAAGAAATTATTCTCGCAATTATAGATAAATATAATGGTGGACCTGTTGGATTAAATACATTATCAGTTGCAGTCAATGAAGATCCCGGCACCATTGAAGAAGTATATGAACCATTTTTAATTCAACAGGGCTTTATTCAGAGAACGCCGCGTGGAAGAGAAGCCACTGCACTGGCATACAAAAGATTTAACAGAACCAAATTCGGTAATTCAACTAATTCTTTATTTGATAACATCTGAAGGTGAAACTTTGAAAACCAAAATACTTTTCACTTTGATTATTCTTTTATCATTTATTAATTCGGCTCAGATAAACTACTACATTCCGCGCAATGTGCTCAAAGCTTATGAAAAGGGCACGCGCTCATTTGATGGAAAACCTGGTAAAAATTATTGGCAGAATTTTTCCGATTATAAAATTCAGGTTCAGATCGATCCTAAATCAAGGATTCTGAAAGGGAAAGAACTTATAACCTATCACAATAATAGTCCCGATACTTTGAATGAAATTGTAATAAGATTATATCCCAACATATCCAAACCTACATCAAAAAGAGACTTTAATGTTTCTGAAGATGCTTTAACAGAAGGAGTTAGAATTTCATCATTTATTTTTAATAAAAATAAATTTGATCCAGATGACAAAAACATCTTTAAATTGAATGGAACAAATCTTCGAGTAATTCTTAAAGATAAAGTTTTACCCGCTTCAATATCAGAACTTGAAATACAATGGTCCTTTGAAATTCCCAAAACTAATTATGCCAGAATGGGCACCTATGATTCGACTTCTTTTTTTATTGCATACTGGTATCCGCAAATAGCTGTTTATGATGATATAGATGGCTGGGACTATAACGAATACACAGGGTACACAGAAATGTATAATGATTTTTCAAACTTTGATGTTGAAATCACCGTCCCGAACGGATTTCATATTTGGTCAACCGGTGTTTGGCAGAATGCAAATGAAATTCTATCCGATGAATTTCTGAAAAGATTTGAAGAAGCAAAACGGAGCGACGAAGTCGTGAGGATTTTTACAGCCGAGGATCTGAAGAATTCTAAAAGATATAAGACCTTATCCGACAATCATACATTCAAATTTAAAGCTGAGCAAGTTCCGGATTTTGCATTCGGAATGAGTGATCATTATTTGTGGGATGCATTAAGTTATCTCACTCCAGCAAATAAAAGAGTTTACATTGCTGCTGCTTATAAAGAATCCTCTAAAGATTTTGCAGATGTGGCTTACTATGCTAAGGAAACAATTAAATATTTTTCTGAAGAATTACCGGCGGTTCCATTTCCATATCCGAGTTGTACTGTCTGGAACGGGTCAGGTGGAATGGAATATCCGATGATTGTAAACAATGGTTCTTCGCAGAGTAAAGAAGGTACAGTCGGTGTTACTTCTCACGAAATTGCTCATCAGTATATGCCTTTTTATATGGGTATAAATGAAAGGAAATATGCATTTATGGATGAAGGTTGGGCAGTAATGTTGCCGTTTGATTTTCAGGAAAGAATGACTGACGGTGCTAAGCCGAGAGAAAGAAATGTATTTGGTTTCGAATTCGTTTCAGGAAATGAAATGGAAATGCCGTTGATCGTACCATCGAATCTATTAACTGGTTATTCATATCGGGTTTCAGCTTATGCTCGTCCCGGATTAGCTTATGATTTCCTGAGAGATTTTCTCGGGAGGGAAAAATTTCTGAAAGCTCTTCATCTCTATATGGAAAGATGGAACGGCAAACATCCGATTCCCTGGGATTTTTATTTTACGTTCAATGAAGCGGCTGGTGAGGACCTTTCCTGGTACTGGAAACCCTGGTTCTTCGAATTCGGTTACCCTGACCTTGCAATAAAATCTTATGAGTTTAGGGATGGAATATTAAAAGTTGAAGTTGAAAGATCGGGAAATATTCCGGTGCCTGTTAAAATTAGTTTACTTAAAGATTCTCAACCTGTAAAGGAGCTATATTATACTGCCGATGTGTGGAAAACCGGAAATAAAACTTTTAGTGTTAAAATTGAAAACATAAAAGAAATTGACAAAATAATTCTTGGCAGTTCAAAAATTCCTGACTCAGACAGAAGGAATAATGAAATGGAAATCAGATAAAAGTTTTAAGCTCTGATATTTAGTTGGAAAATTTTATAAAGGAATAACTATTTCTTGAAACTCAGAAATGATTTTTAAACTTTACGGGATGAATAAGCAAATCGGCTGCGAAGAAAACTAATTGCGCAGCCGATTAAATTAAATATTACTTGTTCTCAGTGGCAGCGGATTTTGCGGCTTTTTTCTTTTTCTTTGGACGAAATTTTCCTGTTGTGCCCTGAAATATTTTGCCCCGCTTTGTTCTTCTGTCGCCTTTTCCCATAATTCTCCTGATAATTGTATTAAAAACTTATGGCAAAAATAAATTTTGCCCCAGTCTAATTCAAACCCGAGTTAACTATTTTATTTTAACTTTTACAACTATTTTTTTAACCACAACCGGATTCTTTACTCGAATAGCCGGCATATGAATGTCATTAGGAAAGAATATTGCAAACATTTTTTTCTGAATAAGAAGCAGAGATTGATCACAATCATAAAAAGTTATATCGTTTCTTTCGTCATAAGCTTTAACAACTTTCTGATTGGAAAGGGGAGCATAACCAATAAATTCCTCGCCAGAATAAATAAACTGAACATCAATGTATTTCCGATGAGATTCCGGTTTACCTTGTGATAAATCTTTTGTTTTGTATTCATTGACCAAAGCAAAAATATTTTCGCCATCGATATCATATTTGCCGTTTTCAACTTCACTAAAATCAGTTTCGTACAAATAATCGAGAGCTTTTTTTATGTCAGAATTTAATCCTGAATACAATTCTCTGTTTTCAATATGATCAACAATCATTTTAATTGCTCGTATTTTATTACATTTCTTTTTCGGCTAAAAGTAATCTCCCTTTTACAAACTGCCCTTGTTCAAAATGGTCTTGAGAGATATAAACAATCCCATCCTCATCGTGAGGTTCACCATAGACAGTGTGAACAGATTTAAGTCCTCCAAGGTATTTTCTGGCATCAGATATATAAACCAAGTCACCAACCTCAGCAGCCATCCGCTTCATATCGTTTCTGGAAAAGTGAATCGTATCGTCTTCACTTTCTTTAAGTTTCCAATGGACTTTAATTTTTTCACCTTCGCGTTCATTTAATTTGCTGCCTTTGAAATATTCTTTTGCTTTCCTGAGAGACCAGACTGTAAGCCCATCAGTTTTCTGTTCCTCATTATATTGAATGAAATAATTTGCCGCTATCACAACCATCGCCACCATAATAAAAGTAAGAACTAAAAGAGCAGGCAAGGGTAGGATATTAAATACGATCAGCAGGAAAATAAGAACAGAAACAACAATAAAAGAGCTCATTATAATTTTGTGATGTTCGCTTTGCTTTATTTTCTTTACTAGTATAATCTGCTGTTTTGTAGTGAAGGTAGATAATACTGCAAAAAGTGCACAAACAACCAGGTTATATAAAGCTCCGATGTATGTGTAAGGATGATTAGGTTCGTAAGCTGTTCCGTGGGAGAAAATTTCAATTAATGGTCTTGGATAATACATACCTAAAATCATTAGAGCAACACCACCAACCAATGTTCCGATAACTGCAGCATTTGTATACCGTTTCCAGAATACTCCGAGAAAAATTGCTGAAACCAGAGGTGGAGTAAGTGTTGAGTGAAAATAACCATGTGCTTCATAAACAGTGGGGAATTTGCTGAAGGGGATAACTGTCAGCACACCAAGAAAAGTAAAAATAGCAGTTGCAATTCTGGCAGAAAGCAATTCCTGTTTGTCCTCTTCTTTCCAGCTCTGAACTTTTTTGGTTAGCCATTTTTTAACAGGTCTGTGAATATCATTTATATAAACTGCTGCAGTTGCATTAAGTAAAGTATCAACCGTTGACATTAATGCAGCAGTTAAAGCAGCCATAATAAAACCAAAAACTCCGGGATGTGAAATTACATTAGCAACAACTACAAATATGGAATCAGGGTTTGTCGTTGGTGGAATAACTGAAGGATTAGCAACGGAGATTGCCTTGCCAATCCAACCAGCGTTACCAACAACAACGGCAGAAATCGGAAGCATGAAAAGAATGTTAAATGTTGCAGCTTTTCTTCCCTCATCAACACTTTTACAAGCCATAAACCTCATTACAAGTCCCATATTCATAAAAAGAAATCCAACCGAGCCAGCAACACCATCCTGCCAGAATATTCCCACGAAATTAAATCCCGGCGGATGATTAAAATGAGCAAGAGGAAGTTTCCATTCAGTTGGTAATAAATCCCAGAAGATTTTAAATCCACCCAGATAATCTAAACCTAAAGCAAAAACCAACATACCTGCAAAAATTAAAATGAAGCCCTGAGCAAGGTCGGTAAAGATAACTGCAGTTTGCCCTCCGTAAGTTATGTAAATCCCAACAATCAAAGCGATAACAACAATTAACCCCATCAGAGTAACTTCAAAATGAAATCCTAACAATGTAAACTCAGGGGGAAGTAATGGAAGAATTGCTTTACCCATAGTTAAGAATCCTATCCCGACATAACCAATCATATAGAAAAGAAGCAGCAATGTTGCAAGAAACCGGGTAAGCACACTGAATCTTTTTTCAAAATATTCAGGTATTGAACGAATTTTAGTATAAACAATAATTGGCAGCCAGCCAAAAATGAAGAAAGGAACAAAAAACCAATCATTCATATATGTCATTGTTGAGGAAAATCCGGCTTCAAATCCTTTTGCAGAGTATTTAATAAAACTATGACTTCCTACACCTGTAGCAACGATACTCATAGCTATTAGCCACCAGGCGAATCTTCTTCCACCAAAGAAAAAGTCAGTTGTTGTTCTGTTATATTTTGAAAAATATGAACCAAAGAACATAATGACGGCGAAATAAACCACCATCACAATCCAATCAGTTGAAGTGCCTAAACTATGATGAACTTCCATACAAATAAAAGCTTTTAATTATAGATAAAGTGCCGCGAGTATAAGTGCAGCGTGAATTAACATAAAATAGAAGAAACCAATAATGGTTATCTTCCACCAGAATCTGTGCCTTTTTTTCTGTGGGTTATAAGCTCCGCTTTTTTTTATGATCACTAATCCACTGACAAAGAATATTCCCCCAACACCATATAAGTATATGTATGGCAACCAGGTATTGTAAAGTGATATCATAATAAAATCTCGAATTATTAAAAGTTTGTGGTCATAAATAAAGAGCTGAAATAATCAAAAAGCCGTGTAAAAACAGAAAGAAGAAATAACCTCCGAATAATACTTTAATCCAGAATCTGTGTGTTCTTTTGTTCCGGTCAAGTGAGCCGCTTTTTATTATTATATACATTCCGCTGAAAAAAAATATTCCTCCGACAACATACAGGTAAATAAATGGTAACCAGGTCTGAAGATATACTTGTAAAATCATAACTCTGCTTTTGATTAAAATTACATCCAAAAAATATAGAAAGCTGATTAAATGAACAATTAAAATCGAAGCTGAAAGGGTTCAAAATCATTGTTTACGAGAAAAAAATCCAATACTTAACAATTTCTTAACACTGAATATCTGATAACTGATATTATTTTTTTTAATTTTGAAAGTACAATTTTAGGAGAGATTTATGCTTAAAGTAAAATTAAATTATTATCTGCTTCTTTTAACAATTCTTTCGTCATTTCTTATTATAAGTTGTAATGATAAGAAAGAGGATATACCGGAAAATCAGGAAAATACCCAAACTGAACAATCTGCTTTGGAAACAACTCAAACCACAGAAAGTACAGATGCAACAACTGTAAAAGTTGACCCAGGCATTCCACATTACACAAAAGTTTCCGGAATATCCGGAAATCTATCCAGCATTGGCTCAGATACAATGAACAATTTACTTACGCTCTGGTTAGAGGGGTTCAAAAAATATTATCCGAATGTTAATATTCAGGTTGAAGGAAAAGGTTCAAGCACTGCTCCACCAGCACTTATAAGTGGAACTGCTCAACTTGGTCCAATGTCCAGAGATATGAAACAGGAAGAAATAGATGCATTTGAGAAGAAGTTTGGTTATAAACCAACAGAGCTTCGGGTTGCCATAGATGCGCTTGCAATTTATGTTAATAAAGATAATCCAATTAAAGGTCTTACTCTTCCGCAGGTTGATGCGATTTTTTCCAAAACCAGAAGAGGTGGCTATAAAACAGATATTGCCAGATGGGGCGATCTGGGTTTAACCGGTGATTGGACTAACAGAGGAATCAGTTTATACGGTAGAAATTCAGCATCGGGAACTTACGGTTACTTTAAAGAACACGCTTTATTCAAAGGGGACTTTAAAGATCAGGTTAAGGAACAACCCGGAAGCGCATCGGTTGTTCAAGGTATTACAGAAGACAGATATGGAATCGGTTACTCCGGAATCGGTTACAGAACATCGGGTGTTATTGCCTTACCGCTTGCAAAATCTGATAACGATGAGTTTCATTCACCCGACTATGAAAATTGCCTGAATGGTAAATATCCTTTAAGTCGGTTTCTTAATATTTATATTAACAAATCCCCGAACAAACCATTGGATCCTTTATTGAAGGAATTCATTAAATTTGTATTAAGTTACGAAGGGCAGGAAGTAGTTGTGAAGGATGGTTATCTTCCATTGACTTATGAATTGGTTAAAAAAGAACTTATTAAACTCGATTAACAATTTCAGGTAAATATTCTGAAAGAGCCTGGTACAAATAAATCGGTTAAAGAATCAAAGCTTCATAAAAAAGCTTTATTCTTTGATAAACTGGCAAGAGCTATAATTTATTTTGGTGGAATTGCAACAATCTTATCGGTTGTTGCAATTCTTATTTTTGTTTTATGGGAAGCTCTTCCACTTTGGTTTGGTGCTGAAGGTAAAGAAAAGGAAATAATTAAATCACAACAGATTCTTAAGTATAAAAAACCGTTAATGATTGGTGTTGATGAATATCAGGAAATTTTATATACAATCACTGATTCAGGCACCGTAGATTTCATAAGTTTATTTTCAAAGGAAATAATTAAATCTGAAAGAATTGACTTAGGTGATAATGAATTTATTTCGGCAACATCCAAATCTGCTGGCAAAAACTTGGTAGCTCTTGGAACCAATAATGGAAAAATTGTTTTAGGTCAGATTAAATTTTCAGTTGGCTTTAGTGATGGAGATAAAAGAGAAATTACTCCGGAGTATATTCAGAATTTATCTTTTGAAATAGACTCCTCCCGTAGACCGATTAAGAATCTTGTCTACAGGAAAAAACCGAATGATGATTTTACAGTTGTTGCATTGACATCAGATAACCGATTACTTCAATATAGCTCGGAAAAAACTTCTTCACTTTTGTCCGAAGCAGAGGAAAAAATTTTCAGAAATGATTTAACTTCTTATATCGAATATCCGATCACTGCAATAGAACTTGATAACTTTTGCGAAAAACTGATGATCGGAACTGTGAATGGTTGGCTATATTATTTTTCCCTTAAAGACAAAACCAATCCGCAACTAATTCAAAAAATCAATCCAACACCTTCTGGTAAAAGTTCCATTACTGCTCTGGGATTTATAATTGGCGATCAATCAGTTATTGTTGGTGATTCTGACGGAAATGTTACATCATGGATGCGTGTTCTTGATGAAAAAACTGAATATGGTTGGAAACTTGTTAATCCTCATAAATTCGATTCTCATCAAGCTGCTGTTACAACAGTTGCAAGTTCATTAAGAAACAAAAGTTTTATCACAGGTGATTCGAAGGGAAAAATATTCCTTGAACATCTGACAAGTGAAAGAACCCTGATTGAATTGAGCGGTAAAGAGCTTCCTGTTAAGGATATCGCTTTTGCTCCCAAGGGTGATGGTTCTGTAGTTTTATATGAAGACGGGACTATAATCTCGTATGAAATAAAAAATCCTCATCCCGAAATAACATTAAAAACTCTTTTTGGAAAAGTTTGGTACGAAGGATATTCAAAACCTGAATTTGTATGGCAATCAACCGGTGGAACAGATGATTTCGAACCGAAATTCAGTTTGGTGCCATTAGTAATCGGAACAATGAAAGGAACCTTCTATGCAATGCTGTTTGCCATTCCACTGGCATTATTTGGAGCACTTTACACTTCGCAGTTTTCACATCCGAAAGTTCGCAATTATATTAAACCAACTGTGGAAATAATGGCTGCACTTCCAAGTGTTGTGATAGGATTTCTTGCAGGACTTTGGCTGGCTCCTTTGCTTGAGAGAATTCTTCCGGCCGTTTTTCTTATGTTTATTATTACCCCGGTAACAATAGCAATTGGTGCAACTCTATGGAAAAGAATTCCAACCAGGGTCAGATACAAAGTGAAACCCGGTTACGAATTATTTTTTATTCTGCCTTTAATAATTATAGCTTTTTATATTGCTCGATGGTTAGGACCAATATTTGAGTATTATGTGTTAGGTGGGGATTACAGAACTTGGCTTATGAATACTTTAAATGAACAGTATGATCAAAGAAACAGTATTGTTGTTGGATTTGCAATGGGTTTTGCAGTTATCCCGATTATCTTTACAATTTGTGAGGACGCACTATCAAGTGTTCCTTCAAGTTTAACATCTGCTTCATTGGCTCTCGGAGCAACGAAGTGGGAAACTGCTACAAGAATTGTTTTACCGTCAGCAAGTCCCGGAATTTTTTCTGCAATTATGATTGGCTTCGGAAGAGCTGTTGGTGAGACTATGATTGTTTTGATGGCAACCGGAAATACTCCTATACTCTCATTCAGTCCTTTTAATGGAATGCGAACTCTCTCTGCAAACATTGCAGTTGAAATTCCTGAAGCTCCTTATCAGGGAACTTTATACAGAGTTTTATTTTTAGCTGCAACTTTACTTTTTATTCTTACATTTATTGTTAATACTGCTGCTGAAATTGTAAGACAAAGGTTAAGAAAAAAATATGCTGAGTTGTGATTGATTTATGAAAAACTATTTTAAATCCGGAGAAATATTTATCTGGTTTACCGGAATGGGACTAGGCATAAGTCTGATCATGATAACAGGACTTTTATTTCTTATTGTTGTAAATGGTAAAGATTATTTCTGGGCTTCCGAGCTAATCCAGATTACACGAACAGATGGAAGTAAATTGCTTGGTGAAATTGTGAAAGAAGAACCGATCCCTAATCTGAATCTTCCAGATTCCTTGTGGAATAAGGGTCTGATGAGAATGCAGCTTAAAATTGGAAATCGTGATTTATATGGTTTTGATTTTCAATGGATTGATGAAAGGGATATAAGGCAAAAAGATTTTCCTGAGTTTGTATCTGCTGTTGAAAGAATGGAGTTTGGAAATTTTTATGGATTTATTAAAGAAATTCTGGTTGATGGAAATGTTAAGATAAAAGGAGAAGCAAATGTTGCAGAGCAGATTAATAAATACTTAAATATTACCTCATCAATCCGTGATGAAATCAAAGATTTGGAAAAGTCAAAAATCGGGAGAGTAAATTATAATATCGAGAGTTTGAGACTTAAGATTAAGAGGTTAGAATTCGAAGGGAAAAATTCTGTTAAATACAATAATGAAATTGAAAAACTTGAATCAGAAATTGAATCAGAGAATAGGAAATATGAAGTTCTGAAAACGAAAGTTGATTCGTTAAATCAGCTTGCTGCACGATATTCTGTTTATTGTGAAGACATAAACGGAAGAAGTAAAACAATTCCGATGATAAACATTGTCAGAGTTTATCAGCCAAATCATATGTCGTTTTTGGGTAAGGTGGCTTTTACATTTACCAAGATCAGAGAATTTATTTTTGATGAACCAAGAGAGTCAAATACCGAGGGCGGTGTATTTCCTGCAATTTTCGGAACGGTTATGATGGTATTGCTGATGAGTATATTTACTGTTCCATTCGGTGTTCTTGCTGCCCTCTATCTGAGAGAATATGCAAAACAAGGTCCGTTAGTAAGAACTGTTCGTATTGCAGTAAATAATCTTGCCGGTGTTCCCTCAATTGTTTTTGGTGTGTTCGGGCTTGGGTTTTTTATCTACTTCGTTGGCGGAACAATTGATCAGCTTTTTTATCCTGAACGATTGCCTTCACCAACCTGGGGAACAGGTGGAATTCTCTGGGCTTCACTGACTTTAGCTCTTCTGACAATGCCCGTTGTTATTGTAGCAACCGAGGAAGCTTTAACTCAGATTCCACGCGGATTGAGAGAAGCAGCTTTAGCTTTAGGTGCTACTAAATGGCAGGTTATAAGAAGAATCATTCTTCCTGCAGCAACTCCGGGAATTTTAACAGGACTCATTCTCGCTATGGCTCGTGCTGCCGGTGAAGTTGCTCCATTAATGATAACCGGAGTTGTAAAGCTTGCACCATCATTGCCTTTTGATTCTTACTTTCCTTTCTTCCATCTGGACAGAAAATTTATGCATCTTGGGTTTCATATTTATGATGTAGGGTTCCAGTCGCCAAATATTGAAGCTGCTATGCCAATGGTTTATACAACAACTTTGTTACTGATTATAATAGTTGTTTTACTTAATATCACTGCTATGATAATTCGTGCTAATCTTAGGAAAAAGTACAAATCTTCTACATTTTAGAGTTAATTGAAATGAAAGAACAATCTTTGGAAACTGTACAGCAGACTGATAAGCAAAAATCCTCTGGTAAGATTAAGATTGAAGTTAAAGATCTTAATTTTTACTACGGCGATGTTATTTCACTTAAGAATATCAATATGAAAATTCCTTCACACAATGTAACTGCTCTTATCGGACCTTCAGGTTGTGGTAAATCAACTTTTCTGAGAACATTAAACAGAATGAATGAACTGATTGATGATGTGAGACTTGATGGCGAAATAATTATTGATGGGCAGAATATCTATGATAGTGGAGTTGATGTTGTTGAATTGAGAAAAAAAGTTGGAATGATTTTTCAGAAATCAAACCCATTTCCAAAATCAATTTATGAAAATGTTGCATTCGGATTGAGGATCGGCGGGCTTGGGAAAAAATCTAAAAAAGAACTTGACGACATTGTTGAAAGAAGTCTTAAGCAAGCTGCTTTGTGGGACGAGGTGAAAGACAGGTTAAATGAATCGGCACTTGGATTATCAGGCGGGCAACAACAAAGACTTTGTATCGCAAGGGCATTAGCAATTGAACCGGAAATTCTGCTTATGGATGAACCTGCAAGTGCTCTCGATCCTATTTCAACTGCAAAAGTTGAAGAACTTATTCATCAATTAAGAAAAAATTATACAATTGTTATCGTTACTCACAATCTTCAGCAAGCGGCAAGAGTAAGTGATTATACTGCTTTCTTCTATCTCGGAAGTCTGATTGAATTTGATAAAACCTCAAAGATTTTTACAAATCCTGCCAACAAACAGACTGAAGATTACATCACCGGCAGGTTCGGATAAATCTTAATTTATTTTTAAGGAGAGAAAAATGCAGAGATTATTAGACGAACATCTTGAAAAATTAAAAACAAGAATACTCAAAATGTGCAGTCTTGTTGATGAACAGTTTCAGTTGGCGGTAAAGGCAGTTGAAGAAGAAAATCTTGAATTCGCAAAACTAGTTATTGAACGAGATGCGAAAGTTGATAAATATGATTTGAAGATTGAAAAAATTTGTCAAAAGATTTTCGCATTATCTCAACCGGTTGCAATGGACCTCCGAATGATAATGTCTTCTATGACATTGAACACTGACCTTGAAAGAATTGGTGACATTTCGGTAAACATTTGTGAGAATATTTTATTGATTAAAAAGAAACCGGATTTTTATTACCGTACTAAACTTCCTGAAATGTTTAAACTGACAAAAGATGTTCTAAAAAATGCACTTGATGCTTACATAAACGGCAATGCCGAGCTTGCAAAAAAAGTCATATTTTCAGATGATCAGATTGATAAACTGAATGCTGAAAATCATACAATTCTTAAATCAATTATGAAAGAAAACCCTGATAATATTGAGCCGGGAGTAGCTTTGTTAGTTATATCGAGAGAGCTTGAAAGAATTGCAGATCATTCAACAAATATAGCTGAAGATGTTTTCTTTATTGTTGAAGCTCAACTTATAAAACATAAATATGAAAAGTATATCTTTGGGGAAGAAGAGGAGGATGAGAAGGATTAGTTTAGCAGAGCTTCAGTAATCTTCTGAATAATTTCTTCATTCAGAAATTCTTTTTCCGAATCAAGTTGTAAACTCATTTTTCTGCCTAAGACCAGTGTCCAGCTTAAATTAACAACAGAATATGGCAATAATTTACTAACAGCTTTAATCTTGTCTTTATAATAACTAGTTAAAACTTTCCTGATGATTTCTTCTTCTTTAGATAAGTAAGTTTTAAGCAATTCAGTTTCAGCTTCAGTTGTTCTCTCAGAAATAAACTGAATAATAATTTCAAAGACTAATTTAAAATCATTTCGCACAGAATCTTTTTTGATAAAATATTCTTCGAATCGTTTTTGAACAGATTTTTCTTCATTTGAAAAAATCTGATTAAGTGAATCAAGAAAATTTTCGAACTCCCATCTTATTACTTCAATATACAAAGCATCTTTCGACTCGAAATAGTAGTAAAGAGTTGGTTTACCGATCCTGATATCTCTTGCAATTTCATCCATACTAGTTTTATGAAACCCATGCCGGGCAAATCGCTTGTCAGCAGCTTTAATAATCTGAATTTTTCTATCGTTGTTTTTCATCTCTCCTCAAAAAATTTACAAAATTCTTTATCTAAAAATAATGTTGTATCGGGCTGATTAACAAAAGTAACAGAGTTTTAAGGGAAACTGAATGATGATTTATAGTGACTTCTGAAAAATTTATAAAATAACATTTCGACGGATTGTATTGACACACCGAAAAATCTTATCGGTATCAAAGGTCTCTTTCTTCAGTCAATATAACAATTGTTATTTTTCAGAAGTTTCTTTTAAGATTATACTTCATTCCAAGTCGCAATTTTTTTATTTTCACACAAAACAAAATATTAAAAATGGTAGTAGAAGTCAGTAATATTAAAATAGGGAACAATCTTCCATTCGTATTAATCGCTGGACCTTGTGTAGTTGAAAACGAGGAATTGATTTTATACACAGCAGAGCAAATTTCAGAAATAACATTGCGTCACGGTATTCAATTTATTTTCAAATCAAGTTTCAGAAAAGCGAACAGAACAAATCTGAATTCATTCTCAGGATTAGGAGATGATAAAGCAATATCAATTCTTAAAAAAGTTCGTGACGAACTCAAAATTCCTGTTCTGACTGATATTCACTCCGAAGCTGATATTGAAAAAGTTAAAAATGCAGTTGATGTAATTCAGATACCTGCATTTTTGTGCAGGCAAACCGAATTGCTTTTAGCCGCAGGTAAATCGAATCTGGTAGTGAATATAAAAAAGGGACAATTTCTTGCTCCAGAGGATATGAGACACGCTGCAGAAAAAGTTGCTTCAACCGGTAACCGCAAAATATTACTTACAGAAAGAGGTACTACTTTTGGTTATCATAATTTAGTTGTAGATATGAGATCGCTTGTCATTATGCGGGAGATTGGGTATCCGGTAGTTATGGACGCAACTCATTCAGTTCAATTGCCGAGCAAAGATGTGGTAAGTGGTGGACAACCAAAATTTATAAAACCTCTCGCAAGAGCTGCAGCAGCGGTTGGGATTGATGCTTTATTTCTGGAAGTTCATCCTGAACCATCAAAAGCGTTAAGTGATTCTGCCAGTCAGTTACCGCTTCCTGAGCTTGAAAATCTTCTTATCGAAATAAAAACTATAGATTCAGTTATAAAATCAGTGAGAGAAAAATCTTGACGGGATTTCCGAGAAAATTATCTGATGCTGAATTGAATCTTCTTTTATTGCTTTTACCTGAAGATAAAACAGGATATGCCAGATACAGAAATATCATTACAGAATATTATGTTATCGGGGAAGGAAGATTTGGAGAAGGAAATTATTTTCTCGGAAAAATTAATGATGAGATTGATTTAGAAATTCCATCGTCTCCGATTTTTGCAAACGGAATTGTAGAAACTGATAAAGCGACATTTGAAATTTCTGTCAATGAGATTCAGGATAACAAAATTGAATTTTCAATATCGCCAGTTCCTGATGAAAATGTAATTTATAAAATTCTGAAAGTTACTACACTTTCATCCTGGATACCTGGGAAAAAATCTCCTGAAGGTAATAAAGTAAAACTATTTCCCGTTGATGGAATGAATTACATTTTAGTAATTGCACCGGTTGATCATAAAATATGGCTTTTTGAAAAAAGCAGCGGTATTAATTATCCTATCCCTGTTAGTAATTATTATAATGAATTACTAAGACTAAAAAGAGAAACAAGAAATGAAGTATATAAAAATCCAGTTAAACTTTTTGATGATATTGAATCATTTAAAGAATCTGAAATCATTTTAGCATTTTTGATGTATTGCAGATACAAAAGAAAATTTAATCTTGATTATCTTATTAATAAATTTTTAACTGAGCCCAATAAGAAAAAATCACTATTCAGTTTTTTCAGGAGAAAGTAAATTGAACTCAGAAGAAATTATTCATCGTGGTAAGGAAGTTATCAGAATAGAATCTGAAGCTGTGGCAAATCTTTCTGATAGCATTGATAAAAATTTTGTTGATGCAGTTGAAACAATGTATAAATGTAAAGGTAGAGTAGTTCTAACAGGAATGGGTAAATCAGGATTGATTGCAAGGAAAATAGTTGCAACTTTAAATTCAACCGGAACAGCTTCAATCTATCTTCATCCGACTGATGCTCTTCATGGTGATCTGGGCATGGTAAGAAGCGAAGATGTTGTAATTCTTATTTCAAAAAGCGGAGAAAGCGAAGAGATAATAAATCTTATACCGATGTTTAAAAGACTTGGTGTAAAACTAATAGCAATGTGCGGTAACAGAAATTCACGACTTGCCCGCGAATGCGATATATACATAAGCATTGCAGTAAAAGAAGAAGCTTGTCCTTATGATCTGGCGCCCACAGCATCTACAACCGCCACACTTGCAATGGGTGATGCATTATCAGTCGCTCTTTTACACAAGAGAAATTTCACGCAGGAAGATTTTGCTATGCTTCATCCGGGAGGAAGTCTTGGTAAAAGACTTTCATTGAAAATTGAGGAGATTATGATTAAGGGCGACAAAATTCCAAAGGTAAATGAAAATACTTCTTTAAAGGATGTTATCATTGAAATTACATCGAAGAGATTAGGAACCACGAGTGTAGTAAATGAAGAGGGTATTCTGACAGGCATAATAACTGACGGTGACCTTAGACGCCTGCTCGAAAAGACTATGGAAATTAAAAATCTGAAAGCGATTGATGTAATGACTAAAAATCCAAAAGTTATTAGACCGGAATATCTTGCATCATTTGCCTTACAGCAGATGGAAAACTATAAAATCACAAGTCTTATAGTTATTGATGATTCTAACAAACCGATTGGAATCGTTCACTTGCACGATTTGATTAATCTTGGCTTACAATCAAGATGAAAAATCTTTCGGTAATTATTATTGTATTTCTCATTAGCTGCTCCGGTGAAAGGGTTAAACCGCCAATAGACAGAACTTTTCAGGATAAAGACATTCCCGCTCAGGAAAGCTGGAATGCAGTAGTCACTTTTTCAGATTCGGGGAAAATCAGAGCAATTCTTTATGCAGGGCATATCAGAGTTTATCCTGATAAAAACGAAACTCTGCTCGATAGTATTATAAAAATTGATTTTTATGATTTTAATGAAAAAAAGACTACAACACTTACATCTAAAAAAGGCAGAGTTGATGACTTAACCAATGACCTTTTTGCAATTGATAGTGTTGTTGCAGAAAGTGATAGTATAACCATTACGACTGAAGAAATGATGTGGAGAAATAAAGACAGGAAAATTGTTTCAGACAAATTTGTTACTATACTTTCACCAAAAGAGAAAATACAGGGATATGGTTTTGAGTCTGATCAGAATCTGAAAAATTATGTTATATATAACATAACATATATAACCAAACGGGATACTTTGTGATTAATAAATTATTGATTTTAATATTTCTTTATTCATTTATTTCTTTTTGTCAGGAAAAAGAAATGATAATAGTCATTGGTGATAGTCTTGTTGGGAAAGTTTTAGATGGTGAATCAATTCGTGAAGTAAGCGGAAATGTAGTTCTGACTCAGGGTAATGTAAAAATCACCTGCAATAAAGCTATTCAGTATCTTTCGAGAAATGATGCTGAACTAATAGGTAATGTTATTGCCACTCAGGATACTTTAACTATTAAAACTGAAAGGGGATTTTATTTTGGGAATCAACGAAAGACATCAAGTAATTCCGGTGTGATACTGGATGATAAAAAAGTAATATTAACAGCTAATCAAGGCGAATATTTTTTTGATGAGAACAAAGCTGTTTTCCAATCTGATGTTAAACTGTTTGATACAGTTTCTACATTAACAGCTCAACAACTGACTTATTACAGAAAACAGGATAGAGCTGTAGCAACGGTAAATGTAAAAATTGTTGACTCTGTAAATACCATTTATGCTGATACTGTTGATCATTTGAGAAAACAACAAATAACAATTGCTGCAGGTAATGTTTTGATTAAAAATAATTCGAACAACACTATTGTTCTTGGTGAGCACCTTGAAGATTATCGCCAGACCAAATATACTCTTATTGATAAATCTCCAATGCTCATTCAGATTGATACAAGTAAAACTACAGACACACTCGGAATTGAGACAATTACTCTTGATACTCTATTTATTCAATCCAAAGTAATGGAAGTCTTTCGTGAACCTGAACAGAAGTTCATTGCTACTGATTCAGTAAATATTATTCGTGACTTATTCTCATCAAAAAATCATCTTACAGTTTATCTGAAGGATGAAGAAAAAATTATTACGCAGAAAATTGGAGAAGAAAACAATCAACCGGTTTTATGGTATGACAATTCTCAATTGACAGGAGATTCAATAACAATTTACATTCACGATAAAAAAATCAGACAACTTGATGTAGATGGTAATGCCTTTATGGTTTCACAAAATAAAAATTATCCGAATCGATTTGATCAATCTTCAGCATCAGGCATTAAAATGTATTTTCTTGACAATAAAATTCAGCGTGCAGAATTTTATGGAACAGTATATTCGGTTTATTATCTTTTTGAAGAAGAACAACCAAACGGGCTGATGAAAGCAAATTCACTGGATGCTACAATTTTATTTGAAGAAAACGAAGTAAGTGAAGTAAAACTTTTCGGAAGCCCCGGAAGCGAATATTATCCGGAACATCAGGTAGAAGGGAATGAAAAAACTTTCTTGCTTCCAAAATTTATTTTCATAAGTGAAAGGCCTAATAAACTTAAAATGTATCAGCAACTTAGCAGGATTAAATGGCAACAACATTAAGAAGTGAAGATTTAGTCAAGATTTATAAAAAAAGAACAGTCGTAAATAAAGCTTCTGTTAAGGTATCCAAAGGCGAAATTGTTGGATTACTTGGTCCGAACGGAGCAGGAAAAACAACAACTTTTTATATGATTACAGGAATGATTAAACCTGAATCAGGTAAAGTATTTCTTGACGATGTTGAAATTACAAAAATACCTATGTACAAAAGAGCCAGATTGGGTATCGGATATCTTCCGCAGGAAGCATCAATCTTCAGAAGACTTACTGTTGAAGAAAATTTATTAGCTGTTCTTGAAATGACAAATCTTTCAGCAAAGGAGCAAAAGTTGAAGTGCGAAAAGCTGCTTGAAGAGTTATCAATTTCGCATATCAGAAAAAGTATGGGTTTTCAGTTAAGTGGTGGCGAAAGAAGAAGAACAGAAATTGCCCGGGCACTTGCAACTGATCCAAGTTTTATTTTGCTTGATGAACCATTTGCCGGCGTTGACCCGATTGCTGTTGAAGATATTATGAACATTGTTGCTAATCTCAAAAACAGAGGAATTGGAGTTTTAATAACTGATCATAATGTTCACGAAACATTAAGTATTGTTGACAATGCTTACATCCTTATCAATGGAGTAATATTCAAGCAGGGAAATGCACTTGATTTAGCAAACGATGAAGAGGTAAGAAAATTATATCTCGGTGAGAAGTTCAAACTCGACAGATATTCTTAAAAATTACTTTACTTCTTCCCGAAGAATTGAATAGACATATAAGTCCATGAACAATTTTTCCTTAAACACTGCTTTTCTTATCACACCATCAAGTTTATATCCGGCTTTAGAAAGCACTTTCATAGAAGCTTTGTTACCTTCAAAAACATTCGCAGTGATTGATCTTATGTTATATTGGCTGAATAAATATTTTGTAAATACTTTAACTGCTTCAGTAATAATTCCTTTCCCCCAGAATGGTTCACCGAGCCAGTATCCAAGTTCCCAGGAAAATCTGTAAACATCTTCTTTAAATTTAACACCTATTCCGCCAATCAATTCATTTTGATTTGCAATAGCATAGTTAAGACCTTCATTGGTATTTCGTGAAACTGCTATCCATTGTTCAGCATCGCTCCTCGAATAAGGATATGGAAAATTATCTTTAACCCATCTGAATATATTATGATTATTTGCATATTTTACTAAGGCATCAACATCATCAAGCTTAAAATCGCGGATGAAGTATTCATCATTCAAAAATTTTATTATAGGTTTACCATCCACCATAGGGACCTCCATAAGCACCCTGATCATTTCTTGAACCATCAATATCATTAAACATTGGATCAGGATTTCCTGCATCTTTACAGGGTGACTGAAAATAAAGTCTGAAATCATCTTCAAATAAAAACATCGGGTCGTTATCTTCATCTCCGTAAAAATTATATTGAACTAAGAGGTTGGATGAATCACTTGAAGCAAAATAAAAATTGTGGGCTCCTGCCACAGAATTATTCTTAAAAAAAATATTATTCTGAATTTCTGTTTGTAATGAATTATCAACAAATAGACCTGCACCTTCAAGAGAACTTGTGTTCTTATAAAAGACACAATTTATTACGGTAAGAAAGGAATTGACAGAATGAATTGCTCCGCCTTGAAACTGAGACGAATTATTTGTGAAGATATTATTGTGTATTGTAATTTCGGAACTTCTCAATCCAATGGCTCCGCCAATTTTGGATTTGTTACCGGTTATATAATTGTTCCTTAGCTCAATAGAGGAGCCGACTAATGAGATTGCTGAGTATCCGGTTCCATCCTGTTTTTCGAAAATTATTTTTTCAATTATAGAAAACCGAATAACTGAATTATGATTTGAATATAAAAATTTAATTCCTTCCCAATAATTATTGTAAGCCGTAAAAAGAATTGGGCGATATCGGGTTCCCGCAGCAATTAAAGTACCCTTTACAATCATTTTTTTCCCATCATCAAAATAAAGTTCTGTTCCGGGTTCTATTATCAGAGTATCAGAAGATTCAACAGTTATATCATCCTTAATCAAATATGGTGATTCTGCTCTAATTAGTTTACCGGAAATTTTTCCGCCAATTTCGGTGAACAGTCCGCTAATCGGCGGAACGCCTCCATAATCATCAAAAGATTCTCTTTCTACACAACCTGAAATAGCCGCAACGATTAATGCTGAATACAAAAAATTTCTCATAAGAAGGATGAATTCATTATTTTTCGCAATAAAAATATTTCGACTATGCGAAAAATAACATTAACTCTGATAGTATCAATTATTAGTACTGTAATGACATTTACTCAGGTGAAAGTCACGGTAAGTGTTTATGCAAATTCTGTTAAATCGAATGAGAAAGTTTTCATTGCAGGTAATCATTCTAAATTTGGCGAATGGGATCCTGGTAAGGTATCATTGGAAAGGATTGACTCAGTTTTTTGGACAAAAACATTTTCTTTCGAAAAAGGAGAGATGCTCGAATTTAAGTTTACAAAAGGTGATTGGAATAAGGAAGCTTTGTCAGAAGATAAAACAGTTCCGGCAAATTATAAGTTAACAGTTAAAGACGATACACTGATAGTTTTCCGAATTAATTTTTGGAAAGATGAGTTCAAGATAAATGTGCCTGATAAAATTACTGGAAAGTATGTACACATAAAAAACTTCGATGCGAAGGAAATTACAGACAGGGATATAATCATTTTGATACCCTCAGATTATGATAGTGCAATTGACAAAAGATATCCTGTGCTTTATATGCACGATGGTCAGAATCTATTTAATCCTGCAACTTCATCACTTGGTTATGACTGGAGAATTGATGAGATCACAGACAGTTTGATATCAGCAAGTGAGATTCCTTCATTGATAGTCGTTGGAATTTACAATACAGGAAAAAGATTTTATGAATACTCAAACACTGATGAAGGTGAAAAGTATATGCGTTTTATTGTTAATGAACTTAAGCCATACATCGATAACAAATTCAGAACTTTTACAAACAGAGAAAATACTTTTATTGGCGGCTCTTCGATGGGTGGATTGATTTCGTTTATGTTAGGTTGGCAGTATCCTGAAGTCTTCTCAAAAATGATTTGTGTTTCTCCCGCATTTAAAATTCGTAATATTAACTATGTTTCTGTCGTAGAGAATTATTTTGGAGAAAAAAAACCTCTCAAAATTTATATTGATAATGGTGGTGTCGGACTGGAAGCTGAGTTACAGAATGGAATAGATGATATGTTAAAAGTACTGTCTGACAAAGGATATAAACTAAATGAAGATATCATTTGGATAAAAGATTACGAAGCAGAACATAACGAGGTTGCCTGGTCTAAGCGAGCTCCGATATTTTTAAAATTTTTGTTTGATAAGAATTAGTTCGTTCTTTTTTCGAAATGCTGATAATCTTTTGAAGAGCGCCAGGAACCACCCCAAATCCACCCACGCTTTTTGAACTCCCTTACAATTACAGACGATTCGGTAATGGTTCCTGGCCTGAACTTGTCATATACTGAACCAGCCGGAATTACTTTACCTTTTTTGATATGTGGATTCTGCATAGGATTAATATCTATTGCTAATCCTTTTGCGTGGTAAGATGTTAATTCTGCGCCTCTTAGATTTCTATAGTTAAAAGATGATGTATTATTCGCACTCATTGATATATCATCATTCCATCCGAACTTTACAACTGGAATAACTTTTTGCACAGGAAATCTGATTTCTTTAATAACCTCAAAAATTTCTATTAAATCTTTTGCGGCGGACTTATGAACAACCAATTGTCCCTGATGTAATTTATCATCAAACGAATAGTATTGAACATCAATCAGCACCAGATTCTTCTTTATATTTTCGGGAGCTTTTGTTCCGGCAATTGCTTGTTCGAATGTCATATCAGAATCTATAATCAATACATCATCAATTTGAGCAGACAAAGTAAGGAACGAAAAGAAAAATATTAAGATAAAATTTCTCATAAGTAATAATCTAAAAGTGATAATGTCTGATAATAGTAACCACCACCGAAAAGATTTAAATGATTCATAATATGATAAACTTTATAAATATTCTCCCGATATTCATATCCATCAGGGAGTGGGAAATATTCGTTATAAGATTTATAAAAAACAGAACTAAAACCACCAAATAATTTGGTCATTGCCAGATCTGCTTCGCGGTTTCCGTAATAAACCGCCGGATCAATAAGACAGGCATTTCCGATTTCATCAACAAGATAATTACCGGACCACAGATCTCCATGCAAAAGTGATGGGATATTTTCAGAACCCTGAAGTATAAATTCAATTTTATTTTCAATTAAAGAAATTCTTTGTCTTATTGATGAATCTGCATAACCATTTTTCTCTAATAGTCTATATTGGAATAATAACCTTTTATTGAAATAAAATTTTGTCCAGTTAATTTTCTCATCATCTTCAGCAATATTTTTTTGTGGAGAAGAGCCAATATAATTGTCTTCATAAAATCCAAATTTATCAGAAGTAAATTGATGAAGTTTAGCGAATGATCTTCCGAAATCTTCATCGAAGGTTGCAGATTTTCTGCCCGGAATAATTTGTTCGAGTAAAATAAAATTTTTGTCGACTAAAATTACTTCAGGAACTTTTAATGCTGCAGCTTTTTTTAATTCTGCCAATCCATTCGCTTCCTTGTAGAACATATCAGTCTCTGAATACAGATTCAGTTTAAGGAAGTATTGTTTGTTATCGGAGGTAGTAAGAGTTTGTGCATCATTAATGCAGCCACCGCTCACTTTTCTTGAAGAAAGAATTTTGGTTTTAAGTTTTTTCTCAATTGTGTTAATTATTCCCGAAGTCATAATTCAGACTGAATATGTTTTAGCAGACCTTTAGCAGCATCTTCTATCAAATCGAGCGAATATTCAAAATCTTTTTTATTTCCATAGTAAGGATCAGGAATTTCATCTGCTTTTAATTCGGTTAGAAAGTCAGTCATCCTGAAAATTTTATTCTGATATTTTTTATGAATGTCAAGTCTCTGTACAGCTTTATGAATCTGATCGTCCATAGTTATAATGTAATCAAAATAGTCAAGATCAGATTTGGTAATCTGCCTTGCCCTATGATTGAGTTCGTAGCCTCTCTGTGCAGCAACATCACTCATTCTGGGATCAGGAAATTCTCCCGCGTGATAATCAATAGTTCCTGCAGAATCAATAAGAAACTTATCTTTATATCCGTTATTATTAACCAAATATTTCATTACACCTTCTGCTGCCGGCGAACGGCAGATATTACCCATACAAACGAATAAAATTTTTATCATCAACTTTCCTTTTATTAATGATTAGTTCTATTCCGTTCCGATCAAAGTAATTACAATAATTCTTCTCTGAGGATGAATCCGATGTTCACAAAGATAAATCCCCTGCCAGGTTCCAAGGTTTAATTTCCCATTAGTAATCGGAATTGTGAGCGAGTTACCAAACAACGAAGTTTTAATATGTGCGGGCATATCATCATCGCCTTCGTAAGTATGAGAAAAATATTTTTCATTTGGCACAAGCTTATCTAAATATTTTTCCATATCGTTTCTGACATCCGGACTTGCATTTTCATTAATTGAAAGTGAAGCTGAAGTATGTTTCAGGAAAAAATTAGCAATTCCGATACGAATAGTTTTTATCTCAGGTACTTCAGACATAATTTCTGAAGTAATCAGATAAATTCCCTTAGAATGATTTTTGAGTGTGACTTCTTTTTGAATGTAAATCATAAAAAAGCGGTATTTCTACCGCAAAAATTTTATCGTGCTTTTAATTCAAGTTCTACTTCAATTTCCTGATCGGCTCTTTTTATTAAAACTTTAACTTTATCGCCCGGTTTATAATTTCCAATTGCATAAGTGAAATCATAAATGTTGGAAATTTTTTTGTCACCAAATTTGGTAATAATATCACCGGCTTTAAGTCCGGCTAAAGCGGCGGGACTTCCTTCGGTAACCCCACTAAGTTTATAACCATCAACATCACCGGAGAAGTCTGGAATTGTTCCAACCCACACCCTCGAAGAAGTCATTCTGCCGGCGTCTTTTCTTTCAACAGCGAGATAATCAGGACGGGAATCAGAATTAACAATCTCAGTTGCAATTGAGTGAATATACTTTAATACTTTTTCCTGGCCTTCGGAATTTATTTTGTCATAATCATCACTGGGTTTGTGATAATCAGAATGAGTGCCGGTGAAGAAAAACAGGACCGGAATTTTTTTGCCATAAAAAGATGAATGATCACTTGGGCCAAATCCTTCATCATTAAAAGTTAACTTAAAACCGAAAGAGTTTTTTTCGTTTAAAATATTTTTCCAATTTGATGAAGTACCGGTGCCATAAACAATAAGTGAGCTATCTTTCAGCCGTCCAATCATATCCATATTTATCATTGTTACCACTTTTTCGATTGGAAGGGGAAAGTTATTAACTAAATAGTTTGAACCAAGTAATCCAAGCTCTTCACCTGAAAAAGCAAAAAACAAAATACTTCTTTTCAGAAGATCTTTCTCAGATGCAAGTTTTTCAGCAAGCTCAAGAAGACCAGTTGTTCCTGAAGCATTGTCGTCAGCCCCATTGTGTATCATTGGTTCACCCTTATAGAGGGAGTTTTGTTTTCCCCAACCGAGATGATCAAAATGTGCCCCGATAACCAAATATTCATCCGACAGATTATTATCGTTACCCTTTAATAAAGCTCCTACATTCCAGCTTATGCTTTCGACTTCAATTACTTCTGTTTTAACTTTAGCTGAACTATTAAGTTCAAATGAATTGGATTTTTTATTTTCCGTGATTTGCTTCTCAAGTTTTTCTAAATCTAAATTATGTTTAACTAAAAGTTTTTGCAGTACATCTCTTTTTATATGGATAGCAGAAATACCTTTTATTTTTGCAGCACCATCATACTCAAGCTTAAATAAATTATCATCATCTTTTTTGTCGGAAGAATTAACGAAAATTATTCCGATTGCGCCTTTATCGCGGGCAACGGTTGCTTTATATCTTAATCCTGCAAATTGCTCAAGCGGTGAGTGTGGTGTATTTAAGTCGGGATGATTTCTGAAAACAATTAAAATCTTATTGGTTACATCAATGTTTTCATAATCATCATAATTATTTTCCCTTGATGAAATTCCAAATCCGGCGAAAACAAGTTTGCCTTCAATGGATAAATTATCTGAAAAGGGAAGAGGAATAAAATCGTTCCCGAACTCTAAAGAGAAATTTTCATCGCCGGAAAAATTACAATAATTATTTCCTGGTTTTATTTCTGCAACGAATGGAAATTCCTGAAAGTAACTTCCATTAAAAAGGGGAAGTAATCCAGCTTTTTGAAATTCATTTGCAATGTACTCTGCAGCAATCTTACATTTTTCAGTCCCGGTAAGTCTGCCTTCCAATTCATCGGAAGCAAGATATTTGATATGTTCATAGATTTCTTCCTTCGTAATTTCAGGGGAATCAATAACCTGCGGGAGAGATATGGTTTGCAGTGTTGCAAAAATTATCAGAATGAATTTTTTCATATTAGTTTCCTTTATTCTTCTTCGATCCATTCAGCGATAAAAATGTTTGTATCATTTGGATTTTTATTAAATCTGTTTGATCCGAATACAAGATACTTTCCGTCTGGCGAAAACATCGGAAAACCATCGAATGTTGGATTAAAGGTAATTTGTTTCAATCCGGTGCCATCAATATTTATAATAAACAGGTTAAAATCTCTACCATTCTGACTTCCATAATTAGAAGAAAAAATTATGCGTTTTCCATCCGGATGAAAGAAAGGTGCAAAACTTGCCTTACCCAGATTTGTAACCTGTTTCATATTTTTGCCGTCAGCATCCATTACAAATATTTCAAGTATAGTCGGACGAACATATCCGTATTTAACAAGTTCATCATAGTCGGTTAATTCTTCATCGGTTTTTGGTCTGCTAGCTCTGAAAACAATTTTATTACCATCGGATGAAAAGAAAGCTCCTCCATCATAGCCTTTTTCGAAAGTTAGTCTTTTCTGATTTGAACCATCGAGGTCCATTATATAAAGTTCCGGATCATTGTCACGCGTTGATGTGAAAATAATTTTATCACCTTTTGGAGAAATAGTAGCTTCGGCATCATATTTACCGCTGTTAGTT